>Ga0265297_10003403_pt1 | contig 28833 bp, 25 predicted proteins | sample Munlanlwell13791_FD_192502 | JGI IMG/M metagenome (GOLD analysis project Ga0265297, IMG submission 192502) | Leachate microbial communities from a municipal landfill in Southern Ontario, Canada - Leachate well 137-91 | ecosystem: Engineered > Solid waste > Landfill > Unclassified | place...
CTTCATCTGGTATCTCTATGATAGCTATCCTGAGCGAAATACCCACCTGGGGTGCTGCTAAACCAACTCCAGATACCGCTCTCATAGTATCTATCATGTCATCAATAAGCCTTTGAATCGATCGGTCAAAGCTGGTTACTTTTTTGGCCTTTCGTCTTAACACAGGATCATGTCTGGAACAAAGATTTAGTACTGACATCGGCAATACATTAAATCACACTGACTGGATCTATGTCTACAGTCCAGCCTTGAGAAAAATTTACATTGGCTAAAAAGCCAGACAAATCAGTACCACAGAGTATAATATGCCATTGATAATGTCCCCGAACCCTTGGAATATAACTGGGAACAGGGCCAATAAGTCTCAAATCAACTATTCCTCTTCTATTTTTTTCAACATTAAGTAAATTATACATTTTCTGAGATTGGCCCTGACATCGAGTGAAATTAGTATGGCTGAAGATAAGACGGGCCAACTGGCTAAACGGAGGATAGCCAAACTGATTTCGATAACTTATTTCACGATTATAAAAACCCAAATAATCCTGCCTTGATGCTGCCTCAATTGCATAATTACCGGAGCAATATGTCTGAACGATTACTTTGCCAGCAGCCAGACCACGCCCTGCTCTACCCGCTATCTGACAAATCAGCTGAAAAGTACGCTCGCCAGCTCGAAAATCGGGAAGATTAAGGCTAGTATCGGCACTAATCACTCCAGCCAGCGTAACCTGCGGCAAGTCCAATCCTTTAGCTACCATTTGAGTACCGATCAACACATCAGCTTCATGATTTTTGAACTTGCTCAATATCTCCTCATGTGCTCGTCTCTTCACAGTAACATCACTATCCCAGCGAAGAATTCTTGCATACGGAAAAAGACGCCGAGTTTCCTCTTCGACTTTCTGGGTACCAACTCCAAAATATTTGAGCCGTGGGCTGAAACACTTAGGACAAACCTGAGGTAATGAACAGGAATAATTGCAGTGATGACAAAATAGTTTCCCGTCTGCCGAATGATAAGTTAGAGCAACCAGACAACGTGAACAACTGGGGATATAACCACAGACCTGACATCGAATAAAATTTGCCGTACCACGCCGGTTAAGAAACAAGATTACCTGTTCATGGCGTGTTAACACTTCAACCATTGCACTGAATAAAGAGCGACTGAATAGTCCCCTGTTACCGGCTTTTAATTCATTTCGTATATCTACAACCTCGACTTCCGGCAATGGTGAGATACCACGAGGCGTAATACGTTCTTTAAGCTCGACAAGCTGATATTTACCATGTTGCGCTCGATAGAAAGTCTCCACATCAGGTGTAGCACTACCTAAAATAACAGTTGCATTACTAAATTCAGCAAACTTTATAGCCACTTCCCTAGCATGATAACGAGGAGATTTATCTGCCTGCTTATATGTCCACTCATGCTCTTCATCAATAATAATCAGCCCCAGGTCAGGCTGAGGCACAAAAAGAGCGCTTCTGGGACCAATCACTACATCACAATCACCATTTTGTATTCGATTCCACTCATCAAATTGCTCGCCTAAAGATAAACCGCTATGAAATACTGCTATTCGACCTGGGAAACGCGCAGCAAAACGTTCTATTGTTTGAGGAGTTAAAGCAATTTCGGGTACAAGACAGATACCTTTTCTTCCCTGGGAAACAACCTCGGCCAAAGCTCGCAAATAGATCTCGGTTTTTCCGCTTCCTGTTACTCCAGCAAGCAAGAAAACCGAGGATTTGTCCTTTTCAACCAGGCTATTACGAATAGATTCCCAAGCAGCTTTCTGAGAAAGGGTAAGCTCTGGAGGCAATGTTGTAGTGATTTTGAAGTTAGCTAAAGGATCACGCCTGATTTGAATATCTATTATCGAAATTAAACCGCGCTCTTTTAATGATTCAATCACTGACCGCTGACAAGGAACACCTTTCCTCAGTTCCACCAAAGAAACTGGCTGAGTATAACTTGCTAAAAATTCAATCACTGCCGACTGTTTATATGCCCTAGTTTTTCTGAGTCGGTCAATTTCCATGGCTGTTCGCCCACTATCAATTTCAAGCTTTAAATACTTAACCAACTTGGGTTTTACTCTAGTTTCCTCCAACTGCTCAATTTTAATCAGCAAATGTAGCCGTATTAGTTGCCCGGCTATCTGCTCTGCCTTCTTTTTCCCAAATATAGAACCCAACTCCTTTAACGTTATCTTGCCTCTATCTTCGACAACTTTAATTACCTGTATTTGTTCTGAAATAAGCTGCAACGAATCCGTATAATTTGACGAAAGTTGCAGTAAAGTAACCATTCGACGCTCAAAACCCGGAGGCAACATTAGAGCTACAGCGTCAAAAAGAGGTGCAAGATAATATTCGCTTAGCCATAAAGCGAGTTTAACCTGAGCTAAAGATAATAGAGGACGAGGGGAAATAATACTAATTATCTCCTTAGTAACTTCAACAGAAGGCACAGTACTGAGCTTGACAACAATGCCCTGAAGTACTTTGGAGCCAAAAGGTATCCAAACAGCTTGGCCTACAGAAACAGTCAGGTGGGTTGGTACAGAATAACAAAAACTATGTCGCCGAGCAACGGGCGAATTTACCGCCACCTCAGCATAATTCATCAGGATTCTTCGGTTTTTTCAGTCGTTTCAGTTGTCTGGTTTTCCGGTGTTTCTTGAGTTTCTACCGCAGCGTTTTCGGGAAGAGTACCTTCCTCCGAAGCGATTATTTTCTCTGTCTGAGTTTCCGCTACTTTCTGAGTCTCTGTGACAGTATCTTCGGGGGCAGCTTTTTCTATTTCAGTACTTTCCAAAGCAGCGCTCGCTGATGCAGCCATTTCCTCTTCCAACCTTTCTCTTCTCTCCTTAAGACGTGCTTCTCTGGTACTCAACCTCCGTATATAATAAAGCTTAGCACGGCGCACTTTCCCATGCCTCACTACCTCAACCTTATCTAATAAAGGAGAAGCAAAGGGGAAAGTATGCTCTACGCCAATTCCTGAGGCAACCTTTCTTATGGTAAAGCTACCACCACTGCTACCGCGTCTAACCTTTATAACCAGTCCCGGAAAGGTTTGAAGACGCTCTCTTGCCGCCTCCTTGATTTTGAAACTTACTTTTACCATATCACCAGGATTTAACGTAGGTACATTGGGATTTGCCTTTACCTGATAAATAGAATCGATATTCATTTTTACTTATATTCCTTCCATGCAGTTAATTTTTACAAGTTCCTATTTGATTTAAAAATATCTTATCTTCCTCTGACAATGAAACTTTTTCTAACAGGTCAGGACGCCGTTCTGCGGTGCGTAACAAACTCTGCTGGCGACGCCAGCGAGCAATCTGACCATGATTACCAGAAAGCAACACTGTTGGTACTGTCCAACCACGATATTCTGCGGGTCTAGTATACTGAGGATATTCTAAAAGTCCCTCCATATGCGAATCTTCAACTATTGACTCCTCAGACCCAACTGCGCCAGGCAACAACCTAACGACACAGTCTATCACAACCATAGCCGCTACTTCACCTCCACTAAGCACATAATCACCAACACTGACCTCATCACTGGCCAAATACCTAGCAACTCTTTCATCAATCCCTTCATAGCGACCACAGATAAGAATAAAATGTTCAAAACCTGCTAATTCGCGAGCAACTTTTTGATCAAAGAGTCTACCTTGAGGACTGAGTAAAATTATTGGAATATTAGCCGTATCGGATTCCTTCATGACAGCTTCTACTGCTTCAAAAATTGGCTCCGGCTTAAGTACCATTCCAGGCCCACCACCAAAAGGATAATCATCAACTACATGATGCTTATCATGAGTATATGCCCTAATATCATGAAATTTCAGAGCAACCAAGCCATGCTCTCTAGCTCGTCCAACAATACTATAATCAAGCAAACCATTAAACATCTGCGGGAATATGGTCATAACATCTATACGCATTTATTTATCCCCACTATAATGAACACCATCAAATACTTTACCCGCAAGGGTCTCGACAGCATGAGGAATTATCGACAAGACAACCTCAAGACACTCTCTCACCCCAGCAGGACTGCCAGGAAGATTAATAATCAAACACTTGCCTCTACTACCAGCTACAGCTCGACTTAGTACTGAGGTAGGTACACTTTTCCTGGTTTCCATCCTCATAACTTCCACCAAACCGGGAATAAGCCTGTCAATTACCGCCATGGTTGCTTCCGGAGTAACATCTCTGGGTGCCAATCCTGTTCCACCACTGGTAATGATAAAATCAAGTCCAATATCATCTACCCATTCCTTAAGTTTACTTGAAATAATTTCTTTGTCATCCGGTACAACTTCATACTTAAGAATTTCAAAATTAGCTAATCGCTCGATATATTTCCGAGCAATTTGCCCGCTTTCATCAACACGCTCTCCCCTCCACCCCTTATCACTTATAGTAAGTACTCCAGCTAAAAACACTCGTATATTTTATCACACCAAAAGCTAGGCACCAAACGCTAAAAAGCTACCTGACTTTAGTACTAATCACAAAAAAATAATTGTCACTGCCTAAAAACACAAAATATATGAAGCAATTGGTATATACACACTATATATTGTAATTACCTGCAATAATGTCTCTTATGAGCTGCAAAAAATTTTTAAATTTTTGACCGAATCCTACTCAAAGGTATTGACAAAAGTGATAAAATGTGTTTTATTATGGTAAATGGTGGTAGAAAGTGGTAAATAAGGGAAAAATAATATGGCTGTTGACTGTATCCAATATAGAGTAGCAAGTAACAAGATCTTCGGCTTCCTTCAAGAAAAGGGGATTACCAAGCCGGAATTACGGTTAATCATCTTCTGGGCAAGACATCCCCATGCCAAACTAAGCCTTTACACAATTGTCAGCGCTTTGGATACTGCAAAATTCAACTTAAGAGGGACAATATCCTCATTAGTTATAAAAAGCATTCTTATAGAGCAACGCAATAATAACGACCTTATCACTTATTCCTTAAGTAATGACTGGGATACCCAAGAGTTCATTGGAGAACTTTCTCAAATGGATTGGAACCAGTTAAAGATTTTAGAACACCAACTGGAAGGAGGGGCTATACCGTACTGTCCCTAGCCTAAATTAGAAATGCTTCTTGGTGAATACGAATATAAGGTCGACAGTAAAGGCAGACTACCTTTACCCCCAAAATTCCGGCAGGAATTTGCTAACGGATTAGTTTTAACTCGCGGCCCTGAACAATACATCGTTGCGTATAAGCCTGAGGAATTTAAAAAACTAGCCGATACTCTTACTAATCAAACAGTAGCCAAAAGTAAAATGAGAAAACTAAGTAGGTTCACTTTTGGCGGTGCCTTCGAACTTCAACTAGATGGACAAGGAAGAATAGCATTACCTCATTCGCTGCGTAGTTATGCGCAAATAGAAGATGCAGCAATTATAGTCGGCGCCAATAAATGTATAGAGATATGGAATCCCGAATTGTGGAATCAGGAAAGCATTGAAGTTACAGAACAAGCCTGGCAAATAATAGAAAGCCTTGAGGGGCAACAATGACTTTGACTATGCCGTTACCAACCCATACGCCAGTCCTTCTTAACGAAGTTATTGAAGCGTTAAATATAAAACCTGGAAAACGCTATATTGATTGCACTTTAGGACTTGGCGGGCATGCACTTGCCATTCTAGAAAAAAGTCCTACTGCACAAGTTTTAGGCATTGATGCTGATCCTGAAGCTATAGATATTGCTAAGGCGAAATTGATACAGCACTCAAAATCAATAACCATAGTCAACGACAATTTCACCAATTTGGAAAATATCTGCCAAGAAAATGATTTTTTACCAGTAGATGGTATTCTATTTGACCTCGGTATTTCGTCCCTTCAGCTCGAGGATATTGAACGAGGCTTTAGCTTTCAACAAGATGCACAACTTGATATGCGCTTTAACCCTGAACAGGTACTAACTGCAACCGATCTCATTAACATACTCCCTGAAAATAGATTAGCTCAATTGATATATGAATATGGGGAAGAGCGTCGCAGTAGGCAAATAGCTAGGCTAATTGTCAAGAATCGACCTGTAATTAGTACAGTTGCTTTAGCTAAAATGATAGAGCAAGCTGTGGGTTACGATAGACAACAAAAAATCCATCCCGCAACAAAGACTTTTATGGCTTTACGTATTGCAGTCAATCATGAATTGGAAAATTTAGAAGTTGCACTCAAACAAACCGTGAAATGTCTTAACCGCCGTGGCAGATTAGTAGTTATCAGCTATCATTCCCTTGAAGACCGCATCGTAAAACAATTCATGAAAAGAGAAACAATGTCATGCCTTTGTCCACCCCAAACTCCAGTATGCAATTGTGGGCATGCCCCTAGTTTCAAAATTATATCAAAGAAAGTTATAACACCCTCAGCAAGCGAAATAGAAAAAAATCCACGCAGCCGCAGCGCAAAGCTCAGAGTGGCTGAAAGATTATAAGAGAAAAATTTTAACAATAAATAAAAATTCAAAGGAGTTAAAGCAAATCTACAACCAAGTTATCTAAAAAAGGAGGTTGAATATGAAAAAGATCATTACAGCTATTGATGTAGGTACCACAAAAATTTGCACCATAGTTGGCACTCTGGACTCCGGCGGTGGAATACAAGTACTCGGTGTAGGCTTCGTACCGTCACGTGGTCTGCATAAAGGCATGGTAGTCAACGTGGATGAAGCAAAAGACACAATTGCAGAATCCATAAAGAGAGCAGAGCAAGCCAGCGGTGTACGAGTGGAATCTGCCTTTGTCGGAGTTACTGGCAGACACATCCACTCAACTAACACTCACGGCGTAGTGGCAATACCACGAAATGACCGTCTGGTAAGGTCTGACGACCTTAAAAGAGTGTTAGATTCTGCTCAACACGTCAATATTCCCGACGACAGAAAGGTACTCCACGCCATCCCACGACACTACAACCTTGATAACCAGGAGAGAATCAAAAACCCGGTTGGTATGCATGGCTTCAGGCTGGATGTAGAAACACATGTTATCACAGCAGCTGTTGCCTCGATACAAAACTTAGTTAAATGCATACGTAGCGTTGGTGTCGAGATCGCAGATCTGATCTTGGAACCCCTGGCAAGTGGCGAATCTGTTTTAACTACAGAGGAAAAGGAATTAGGAGTTATCTTGGCCGATATTGGCGGAGGCACAACTGATATAGCCGTTTTCAAAGATGGTAGTATTTACCATACCTCAATTGTCCCGGTAGCAGGTTATCAAGTTACCAGTGACCTTTCAATAGGACTTGGACTGCCCTTTGATATCGCTGAGGCTATGAAGAAGAAATACGGTAACGTTTCTCCAGACCTGATAACCAAGAGCGAAGATTCCACTCTTAATATCGAGAACGGGCACAGTGTATCCTATCGTGACCTTTGTAAAATTATCCAAGACCGCATAGAAGAACTACTCAGGCTTATTCTACTGGAAATGCCCGACTCAAATTACAATTCACTGGCTCCGGCAGGATTAGTACTCAGTGGTGGTGGTGCCAAATTGGTCGGAATTGAAGCTTTAGCACGTACAACGTTACGAATCCCATGCAGGATAGGACAGCCTATGGGAGTATACGGTATTACAGATATTCTACATGATCCGTCTCAAGCCACTGGCGTTGGATTACTTCTATGGGGAGTCAGAAATCAAGGAAAACCAGCTTGGGAATCCAGTAAGAAAGGTGGTAGTATGGGCGGTTTTGTTTCGTTGCTGAAAAAGTTCTTCGGAATTTAAATATAAATAAAGAATAAATGAGAATAAAAAGGAGGAAATAAGTGGCAAAGTCAACTTTTTCTACATCACCGGCTCGCATCAAGGGAATTGGTATTGGTGGTGGCGGTTCTAACGCAATTACTCGAATGGTTAGAGAAAACATCAAGGGTGTTGAGTTCATAGCAATGAACACCGATGCTCAGGCATTAGCAATGGCTGAAGTCCCTATACGTATCCAGTTAGGTGAAAAACTAACAAGGGGTCTGGGTGCTGGAGGTGACCCAAGCGTTGGTTCCAAGGCTGCAGAAGAAAGCCGCCAGGCAATCCAAGAAGTGGTTGCTGGAGCTGACATGATTTTCATCACAGCAGGTATGGGCGGAGGTAGCGGTACAGGTGGCATACCTGTCGTGGCCGAGGTTGCAAAACAATCCGGGGCACTTACCATTGCTATTGTAACCAAACCGTTTTCTTTCGAAGGTGCTCGCCGTTCCAGAGTAGCTGAGGAGGGCATTCTCAAACTTGTTGATAAGGTCGATACATTGGTTATCATACCTAACGATCGTATGCTTGAGCTCTGCGATGCCAAAACCACAGTAGATAATGCTTTTAGATTAGCTGACGATGTACTCAGGCTTGGTGTTCGAGCTATTGCAGAAGTAGTCACAGTTCCCGGACTCATTAACCTTGATTTTGCTGATATAAGATCAATAATGAAAGGTGCTGGTCCGGCCTGGATGTCAGTCGGTCGAGGTAAAGGTCAAAATAGAGCCATGGATGCAGCTAAAGCTGCTCTTGCCAGTCCAATGCTTGATGTTTCAATAGGAGGAGCTAAAGGGGTACTATTCAATGTTACCGGAGGCAATGATCTAACGCTATTTGAATGCAACGAAGCTGCCGATATCATCGCACAAGCCGTTGATCCAGAAGCAAACATTATATTCGGAGTGGTCTTTGACTCAGAGATGGAAGGCGAGCTTCAAATAACTATAATTGCCACTGGTTTTACTGCTCAATATGGCGCTGGAGCACCTACAGAGCTCGAATTACGCCGATTGCTAAGAGGCGCCGCTGATGAAGGAAGCCTGGATGTGCCATCCTTCATGCGACGCTCATCTAATTATCAATCAGCACAAATGTCAAACGTACCGAAAGTACCCAGGTAACATCAAACCAAGTCAACCTCCTGTCTCCTCCTTTCAACAGAGCGGCGATTATAAAATCGCCGCTCTGAGTTTTTATTCAAATTAATACCTCCGCCAATATAACATTTGACTAAAGTCCAAACGAGATATTATTATTACTCGTTATCATGCCGTACTTAGAGTTTACGTTACAGATACCTATAACGATCAAAACAATTACTGGAATGCATTTTCCTATCTTACAGAAACAAGAGGAGGCTTCCCATGTCAATTTCTGATAATGTTCGAAAGCGCATGGGCGAAGGATCATGGATAAGGAGGATGTTTGAAGAAGGTAATATCCGGAAAAAGCAATATGGAGATGAGAATGTTTTTGATCTTTCAATAGGCAATCCAGTAATAGAGCCTCCTTCTGAATTCAAAACAGAATTGAAAAAGCTAGCCAATAATCCTATCCTGGGAATGCACAGATATATGGAAAATGCCGGTTATCCTGAAACCAGATCTGCCGTAGCAGCACAACTCTCACTTGAAACAGGAATGAAATTTACCATTGACGACGTCATTATTACTTGCGGAGCTGCTGGAGCTATCAATGTAATATTAAAAACAATTCTAAATCCGCAAGAGGAGGTCATTGTATTCTCACCGTATTTCCTGGAGTTCGATAACTACATCGATAATCATGGTGGAGTGACTAAAGTTGTTCCCACGGATGAATGTTTCATACCAGACCTCGATGCTCTAGAAAGTACTATTACTCCAAAAACAAAAGCAGTGTTAATAAATTCTCCTAACAACCCTACCGGAATTGTATATAACGACGATTTTCTAAACCGACTGACTAAACTGCTTAGCAAAAAAGAGAAGCAACTCTCGACACGAATTTACCTGATTAGCGATGAAGCTTATAACAAAATTATATATGATGAATTCAAGCATCCCTACGTTTTCCACCATTATCCGCAAAGTATCGTCGCCTATTCACATTCCAAAGATCTGGCATTACCCGGAGAACGTATTGGGCACATAGTTTTACACCCCGAATGCTCTCAACATGATGAGCTAATGGCAGGATTCATCTTCTGTAATAGAATTCTTGGTTTCGTAAATGCTCCGGCGTTGATACAACATCTAACTCGCAATTTGCAAAACGTGACGGTACCCATAGCTGAATATCAAAATAAGAGAGATTGTCTATATAGCCACCTAGTTGAAATGGGATACTCTATAGTTAAACCAAAAGGCACTTTTTACATGTTCCCCAAATCACCAATTGAAGATGATGTGACTTTCGTCAGAGAATTGCAGGAACACAATGTGCTAGTAGTTCCTGGCCGAAGCTTCGGGACACCCGGCTATTTTCGTATTGCATATTGTGTCAAAGACCAAGTGATAGAAGGCTCCCTGATCGGCTTTAAGAAAGCTGCACAAAAATATAATCTATGCTAATAATATCGAATTTATAAATAAGGAAATACAAAAGGAACCAAATTTATAATGTTGTCAAAAGAAAATAGCATCTCTAATAACATATCAACACTAAAAGAAAAAGCAGCAGATGAACCCATTGCCTCTTTTTTGAATATAAAATTGGTGGAATTATCTGAAGGCTATGCTAAGGTTACCATGACACTAAATGAAGGATATCTTAATTTCAACGGCGTCATATTTGGTGGCATTATAATGGCATTGGCTGATGAAGCATTCGCCTACGCTTCAAATACAGTAATCACTCCCAACCTAGCCTCTCAATTTAATATCCACTTTATTTCTAGTGCTAATTTAGAAGATAAACTTATCGCAGAATGCAAAGTAGTTAAAAGCGGTAAACGTGTTTGTATCTCCGAAATGATAGTGACAAACCAGGATGGTAAACTTATAGCCAAGGCCACAGGAACCACCATCCCCAAAGTATAGTCTTATCAAATCTAAACATATCTGATAATTGACATGCTTTTACAGTTGTGCTACCATCACTTCCTATGAGAATTGGAAAACAATTCCAACCCAATAGCAATTTTAGCTTCTTCTTTTTCTTTTTCACATTTATCGTGCCTGCTTGCAGGCCTGGGAGGACATAGACCTAATTAAGTAATTAGCGGAAAATATAAAAAGAAAAAAACCCTCCCAGGCAGGAGGGTTTTTTATATCCAGTCAAAAACAAGAATCTTCGGAAAAGGCATTAAAATCATACGTTTAAACAGAAATAAATAGCATGATAGTTAATGAAACAATCCCACAGATTATTAAAAGCAACCACGAAAAGTGGGGCTTGAAATTAGCCATGTGTACAAAAAATCGTGGCATCTGGAATGGCTACAATTGGAACGATTACTACGAAAAGATAAAATATTTCTCACTCGGGCTAATAAGCCTGGGGCTTTGTCCAAAAGAAGTGGTCTGCATTATTGGTGATAACGAACCGGAATGGTTCTGGGGAGAATTCGCCACTCAAGCAGCAGGAGGTATTGCTACTGGTATTTTCGTTGACTCAATTCCTTCAGAAGTAAAATATATTGCAGAACATTCAGGTGCCAAAATCGCTTTAGTCAATGATCAAGAGCAAGCCGATAAATTTCTAGAAATAAAAGAGGAATTACCTTCATTAAAAAATATTATATACTGGGATCCAAAAGGACTTAAGAACTACGAAGACCCTGCTCTTATAAACTTTGCCGATGTAATAAAGCGTGGTAAAGAATACGAAAAAACACATCCTAATCTATTTGAGAAAAACATAGAAAAAGGTAAAGGCGATGACATCGCCTTTATTTATTATACCTCTGGAACAACGGGGCTCCCCAAGGGGGCTACGCTAACTCATAGAGCACTAATAAACACAGCCAAAGGATTTGTTAGCTGTTACCCACTAGATGAAAGCGACGATTTAGTCTCCAATTTTCCTGCTGCATGGGTGGGTGACAGCTTTTTTGCCAGCATTCCACATTTGTTAACAGGCGCAAGACTGAATTTCGCTGAGGAAACAGAAACAATAGCCGAGGACACGAGAGAGGTCGGCCCCAATTTTGTAATATACGGGCCACGTCAATGGGAAGGTTTAGTCAGTGAGATTCAGGTAAAAATTACTGATGCCCACCCGTTAAAACGCTTCTTTTATCATTTGTTCATGCCTGTGGGTTATAAGATTGCCGATATGAAATTCGAAAATCAAAACCCGAATTTATTTTGGCGAGTTCTTTATTGGGTTGGAAATGCCCTACTGTTCAGACCACTAAAAGACAAGTTAGGCTTAAGTGAAACGAGGTTTGCCGTAACCGGAAGCTCGGTACTTAGCCTGGATACCTTCAGATTAATCCACGCCATAGGCATTGAACTAAGACAATGCTACGCCAGTACCGAAGCCGGTTTCATCTCTTCGCACAGCAAAGGAGAGGTCGACTTCCAAAGCGTAGGACGTCCCGCACTCGGCGCTGAAATAAGAGTAGCCGGTAATGGAGAGCTATTGGTTAGAAGCGACTGTATTTTTACAGAGTACTTTAAAGACCCAGAAAAGACAAAAACTGTTCTTATTGATGAATGGTGCTATACAGGCGATGCTGTCAATATAAATGAGCTCGGACATTTAATATTTATGGACCGTCTGGAACACATGGGAGAATTAGCATCAGGAACTAAGTATGCCCCTCAATATATCGAAGGCAGACTCAGATTCAGCCCTTATATTAAAGATGCCATGGTAATAGGCGGAAAACAGCGAGAATTTGTTTCTGCGATAATAAATATCGATTTTGCTATGGTAAGTAAATGGGCTGAACATAATCACATACCTTTTACAACCTTTGTCGACTTGTCACAAAAAGAAGAAGTATCCAATTTAGTGCAGAAAGACCTCTCTCGAGTTAATAGTTATCTGCCCGAAGCTGCCAGAGTCAGCAAATTCGTCCTGCTACATAAGGAATTTGACCCTGATGAAGCAGAACTAACCAGAACCAGAAAAATTAGGAGAGAATTCGTGGAACAACGATATAAAATCCTGGTAGATGCTATGTACGAAAATAAAGAAAATGTAACAGTAGAGGCTCCGGTAACCTATAGAGACGGCAGAAAAGGAATTGTGGCTACCGCTATTAAAATTAGAAGTATCAAATAAGGAACAAAAATGGCTGAATTACTTCAATATACAATAACTGGCATTGCAGTTGGAATGGTTTACGCCCTGATAGCCCTGGGTTTTGTTCTAATCTGGAAATCCAGTGGCGTAGCTAATCTAGCTCTAGGTCAAATAGTATTGATTTCTTCCTGGTTTACTTATGCAATGCTGGTTCAAGCTGAGTTCCCACTCTGGTTAGGTTTCCCGATAACCATTATTTTCGCCCTATTCTTAGGTTGGGCAATTGAAAGATTTGCGCTACGCCCTCTGATTGCCCAGCCTATACTAGCTCTAATCACAGTAACCCTGGGGATAGGTTATTTTATTGAAGGCGTAGTAAGCTTCATCTGGCCCTGGAGTGTAGACGCACTACCGCGTATGTTTCCTAGAGAGGTTATCAACATCGGCCCCGCGGTTATTTCTCAAGAATATGTTTGGGTAGTTGGTGTTTGCATACTTGTATTTGTACTTTTAACTCTATTCTTCCGATACCATAAGATGGGCATTGCTATGAGAGCAACAGCAGATGATCAGATGGCTGTTCAAGCCTGTGGTATTCCTGTTACCAGAGTATTTTCCTGGTCATGGATGTTCGCCTGTGTGGTGGCCGCTATCGGCGGTATTCTAATCTCAAGTATCGGAGGTATAACCTATGGACTGGTAGAAACAGGCCTCAAGTCTTTCTCAGTAGTTATACTGGGCGGGTTAGATTCATTTATCGGGGCTATTGTAGCTGGACCAATAATTGGTCTTGCTGAGAGTATTGGTGGAGGCTATCTAACTCCATTAGTGTGGGCCGGAGTAAAAGACATAATACCTTTCATCATCATAATAATCGTTATGATTATAAAGCCATACGGTCTATTCGGAGAAACACGTATAGAGAGGATTTAGAAGAATGAATTTACCCTGTGGAACTCGTAATTTTACTTATGCCGAAGACATGGCTATTCTACGAACCAAAACCCATTGGGTGATGTTTGTTATCCTGTTAATATTACTTTTTACCCTGCCTCTATATCTAAGTAATTATTGGTTAAGTGTTGCCAATTTGATCGGCATTACACTTATCGCCGCAATCGGTTTAAATATTTTGGTTGGATATTGCGGGCAATTGTCTATTGGGCATGCCGGTTTTATCGCAGTTGGTGCCTACACTACCGCTATTCTCACCGGAAGATTTGAGCTCCCCTTCTTAGTAGGATTAATCTGCGCCGGTGTTGTTGCAGGAACAGTTGGACTTATCTTTGGTATCCCTTCGGTTAGAGTAAAGGGATTCTATCTGGCAATTACCACAATCGCTGCCCAGTTCATCATCATTTGGATTATCAACCATTGGGAAATAACTGGCGGCTTTATAGGCATAGAAGTACCCTACGCATCTATCGCTGGTTTTGAATTTAGAAGCGAAGCAAGCCAATTTTTCCTTATTATGGTTATTGCCGTTATATGCATTTTCCTCACCAAGAATTTAACAAGAACCAAGGTAGGCAGAGCCTTTATTGCAGTAAGAGACAACGATTTGGCAGCCGAAGTAATGGGCGTTAACGTGCTCTATTATAAATTGCTTGCCTTCTTCATTGGCTGCTTTCTAGCCGGAATAGCAGGAGCTCTACTTGCTCACTGGATCGGCTTTATGAATACCGAACAATTCAGCCTGACCGAATCAATATTATATATCGGGATGATAATAATTGGAGGACTTGGCACTTCTCTAGGCCCCATACTCGGAGTCATATTCATCCGCATCCTTCAACAGTTATTGACTGCACAATTAGTCCCCTATTTAGAGTCAACCTTTAACATGATGCCTGCTGGATTCGCTACTGGTGTTACCCCGATGTTGTTTGGCCTCGTTATCGTCCTTTTTCTAGTACTTGAACCCAGAGGACTTGCCCATCGATGGGCATTAATAAAGTCTGCATACCGCCTATGGCCATTTTCTTATTAACCAACAGGAGGTATTTACTAATGTAGTAATACACAAATAGTTCGACCGTAACATAAAAATCAGGAGGATAGAATGACAAAAAAAATATCAATAATATCTCTAATTACATGTTTAATAATAATATTAATAGCATTACCAGTTTTCACAGGCTGCACTTCCAGCCCAGCAGCAAAGCAGGGCCAAACTCTTAAAATAGGCATTACTACACCTTCAACCGGTCCTGCAGCTTCAAAAGGAGTACCATTGGGACATGCCAATCTCGACGCTATTAAATATATCAATGAAGAATTGGGAGGTGTTGAAGGATACCAAATTGAGGTTTCATGGATGGATAACGGCTACGATGCTGCCAAAGTAGTTACCATTGTCAAGAAATTTATGGACGATGGATGCCTAATGTTCAGCACATCTTCATCCGCAATGATGACAGCCTGCAAAGAAATAGCTAACCGGGCTGAGTTTCCAGGCATAGCATGTTTCTCTTCACCTATATTATACCGTCCGCCAGAACATATCTATGGTCAAATGCCCGACTACGGAGATGACTGGACAGCTTTTACCAGTTATTATATGAAGAACATCTGGAAAGGCGAAGGAAAACCTAAAATGGCACTTCACCTTCTCAACAACACCACTGGTTATGGTGCAAGAGACGCCGCTAAAGCTTTTGCTGACAAATTGGGCGTTGAAATCGTTGCCATTGAGGAACACACTTCTACCACCACATCCGAGATGGAATCTATGACTCGAATTAAAGCAAAGAATCCCGACGTATTATATATTTCCAGTATACCGGCGCCACCCACCGCCATTATCATTAAAAATGCCTATGAACTGGGCATGTATCCTGGCATAACTATCGGTTGCGGTCACGCCAGTTTTACTAAATCACTGGTTGATACTGCTGGAGCCGATATTGCAGAGGGTGTTTACGGCGTGTTCCCTACTGTAAGTTGGGAAGACAATGTGCCTGGCATGGCCAAAATGACAGAATATTGTCAGAAATTACATCCTAAAGACTATGGTAATGGGGACTATATTTCTGCGTGGGCACAAAGTTTAATCATGGCCGAAATTCTGAAGACAGCTCTAAAAAATACCAGCTATGATACGTTAGCCAAAGGCGATGTGGAATCATGGCGAGCTATCGAAACACAGGGTATTCAAAAGTTGAACAACTACGACGTCGGTGGCCTCCATGGTCCTGTAAGCTATACTACTGGTGATAATAGGCTTTCGAAATCGGTCAAAGTATTCCAGGTTAAAAAAGGAGTAATTACTCCGATAACTGACTGGATCGAAGCACCGTTAGTCAAATATGAGGAATTTGACTGGTTCGGCAAGTAACATAGAGAATTTGTAAGAGCTCCGTCCATACGGAGCTCTTACACTGGAGAATTAAAAATGCTCAAATTAAATAACATTGAGGTTACCTATCTCAATGTTATACGTGTACTTCATGGAGTCTCCCTGAAGGTAGAGGACGGTTTTATTATCGCCTTGCTCGGAGCTAACGGCGCAGGCAAAAGTACCACACTTAAAGCCGTCTCTGGCCTTCTCCATATTGAAGAAGGAGAGGTAACAGATGGCAGCATTGAATGGTATGGCGAGAGAATAGACAAGAAGAGCGCGGAAGAAATTGGCAAACTGGGTATTATCCAAGCACTGGAAGGCCGAAGAGTTTTTGGGCACTTAACTTCAGAAGAGAACTTATTAGTCGGAGCCCACAACCGAAAAGACCGCAATACCATCAAAGATGATATCAACATGGTTTATGATTACTTTCCACGTCTTAAACGTCTCCGAAATAATATTGCCGGTTACCTCTCTGGTGGTGAACAGCAAATGCTAGTAATAGGCCGTGCCATGATGGCTGCCCCAAAATTGATGATGCTCGATGAACCCTCATTAGGTCTGGCTCCAATGCTGGTCGAGGAAATATATGACATCATAAAAAGATTCAACACCGATAAGAAAACATCGGTTTTACTGGTGGAGCAAAACGTTAGGATCGCTCTTAGTATCGCACACTATGGATATGTCATGGAAAATGGCAGAGTTGTACTTGATGGCAGTGCCGATTTTTTAAAGAACAATGAGGACGTGAAAGAATTTTATATGGGATTATCTGCAGTAGGCTCCAAAAAGAGCTACCGCTCAGTAAAACATTATAAACGAAGAAAAAGGTGGTTATAACAACTATACAGCCAGTCTCTATCTCACCGATCAGCCATTGTATCTATTCACCAAGATAAGCCGAAATAACCTCCGGGTTTGCTCTAATTTCAGCAGGAGTACCTTCAGCAATCTTACGACCAAAATCAAGAACCACAATCCTATCAGCTATATCCATCACTACACCCATATCATGCTCAATAAGTACAATACAACTCACACCTTGACTTAAAACCGGTGTATTTGGGTATGTCGTACCCTGTCCCTCAAATATATCGATAATAAACCTAGCGATATCTTCTTTCTCTTCCAGATTCATCCCGGCCATCGGCTCATCCAACAACAAAACTTTAGGCTCCAGTGCCAGAGCTCTTCCTAATTCCACCCTTTTGCGCATGCCATAAGGCAATGTGCCAACTACATTTTTCCTGATAGGTTCAATTTCTAGAAAATCAATAATATCCTCTACTGTCTTACGGTGTTGGATTTCCTCTTTATGCGCCCAACCAAAATAAAGGGCAGAGCTTAAAACATTTTGTTTCATAAGTACATGTCTAGCAGCCATAATATTATCCAAAGTGCTCAATCCTGAATATAGTTCTATATTCTGAAAAGTCCTAGATATGCCAATTCGGGCTATTCTATCTGGACGCATCCGTGTAATTCTTTTACCTTCAAAATATATCTCGCCTTTCTGTGGCTTATAGAAACCATTGATACAATTAAGCACACACGTCTTACCTGCACCATTCGGCCCGATGATAGCTAAAATCTCATTGTCTTTTATATCAATACTAACACCTTTGAGCGCTTCAACACCGCCAAATGAAAGCGAAAGGTTTTCGATTTGTAACTTTACACCGTCATCATTAGTCATTTTAAATTCAATTCTGTCAAAAAAACACCGCTGCTCATGTTATCATTGTTATAATAATAATTCAATTCACTTTCCACATAAACACTTGACAAATATTAGATTAATATTTACAATCTATCGCAATTGAATAAAGTAAAAAGCTAGGAACAGGAATAGTATAACCTTAAGCGAAGCTATAGAGAACCAGGCAGGTGGAAACTGGCGCAAGCGCAGGGTTTGAATGGTCCTGGGAGCTGTAAACCGAAAGATTTGTAAAAGCAAATACGAGTAGGCTTTAACGCAAAGGATAGCGTTATCACAATCCAGGGTATCGCTTCGGTAGCTATAAGCTGTACCTGAAAAGAGATAGTCTAGTTATTAGACAAAACAAGGGTGGCACCGCGAAGTTTAAGCCTCTCGCCCCTTAGGCGAGAGGCTTATTATTTCTGAGGAGGTTTCAGTGTTTGCGAAATTACAGAGGTGGCCCCCAGAGGGCCAAAGTTTGGGTTATTAATAAGATATCGTAAATCAAATAATCAAAAAAGGAGATTAAAATGAAAGAAACAACTAAATTTTTTCTATCAGAAAAGGAACTACCTACTAAATGGTACAATGTTCTTCCTGATTTACCTGAGCCTTTATCGCCGCATCTTCATCCAGGCACAGGTAAACCTTTAGGACCTGCCGATCTGGCCCCATTATTCCCTATGGGTCTTATTCAACAGGAAGTAAGTCAGGAAAGATACATAGAAATTCCAGAGGAGGTACAGGATATCTACAGGCTATGGAGACCAACAACGTTATTCCGAGCTATCAGACTTGAAAAAGCTTTAGGTACTCCAGCCAAAATTTTCTATAAGTTTGAAGGTACCAGCCCTGCTGGAAGTCATAAACCAAATACAGCAGTGGCTCAAGCCTACTATAATAAGAAGGAAGGCATAAAACGTATTGCGACCGAAACCGGCGCTGGTCAATGGGGTAGTGCTTTATCCATGGGTTGTAATTACTTCGGTATCGAGTGCAAAGTCTATATGGTCAGAGTCAGCTACGATAATAAACCATATCGCCGCATCATGATGGAGACATGGGGAGCCAAATGTGTACCCAGCCCCAGCCCCGATACCAAAGCAGGCCGCGATATGTTGGCAAAAGACCCTGACTGTCCTGGTAGCCTGGGGCTTGCCATCAGTGAAGCGGTAGAAGATGCTGTATCACGAGACGATACTCATTATTCACTGGGTAGTGTGCTTAACCATGTATTGCTGCACCAGACCGTTGTTGGAGAAGAAGCCAAGCTACAGATGGAAATGGCTGGCGTCTATCCTGACATTGTCGTAGGTTGCGTCGGTGGTGGTTCAAATGCTGCAGGTCTATTTATGCCATTCCTCAGGGATAAAATAAATAAGAAAAAGCCAAATCTGCGCGTCATAGTTGTAGAGCCAACAAGTTGCCCAACCATGACCAAAGGACCATTTGCTTACGATTTCGGTGACATGGCACAGATGACACCTTTACTCAAAATGTTTACTCTGGGACATGGCTTTATGCCTCCACCAGTACACGCTGGAGGTTTACGCTATCATGGGATGGCACCACTCGTATCGCATCTACATAAATTGGGACTCATTGAAGCCAGAGCAGTGAATCAAATAGAAACTTTCGAGGCAGGTATAACCTTTGCCCGTACTGAGGGCTTCATCAGCGCTCCCGAGACTAACCACGCTATCAGAGTGGCCATCGACGAAGCTATCAATTGCAAGAAAACCGGTGAGACTAAGACCATACTAATTGGGCATAGTGGCCATGGTCATTTTGACATGGTAGCTTATGACCAATATCTCGCAGGCAAATTGCAGAATTACGAATATCCCGAGAGCAAGGTTAAAGAGGCTTTAGCTCAATTACCCAAAGTTGGATAATTAGTAAAAAAAGCAAGAAAAGCTTAATGGGCATGGATACCGATCATGGTTTCTATGCCCATTCCTAATAATAATGTGCAAGCAATCAAATCTCAACTAAAGGTTGATGACCATACCTTCATAGCCTATATCAATTTTGATTTCCAGATCATCGGAGATACCATTTATCTCCCGTCTGATTTCATTCTCATACTGAAGTGGTAGGTGAACAGCTAAAATACGAGGCAAGTAACCTTTAGCTTTGTGAAATTGAATAAGCTCCTCCTTTAGTAACTGAGCTGAAAGATGTCCCACCATTTTCAAAAAGTCGCCTGATTTATTAAGACCTGACACCTCGATAATAAGTAGTTCAGGAGAACTATAGTCCCAGCATGATAACAAACCAGGGCCCGTATCACCTGTGTAGAACAAACTTTTACCATCGCTTGAAGTAATTTGGTAACCGATAGCAGGTACAGAATGATTTACTGGCAAAGCCAATACTTTATACCCTTGTATTACCAGAGCCTTAAATGGTTCAATAATCTTCTTTTGCAAGAACGGTTTCTCTGCAGATGGCCATTTTGAAAAATCTATGTACATTTTACCATCAAGCAAACAAGCAGTAACGATATCAAGTGTTTCACTTAATGCATATACATCAACTGGATTTTCTCTCATAGCATTATTGGCCCCAAAAGTAACCAAATCCCGACTATGGTCAAAATGTTGATGGGTTAACAGAATTGCTTTAATTTCCTGTTGTTCTGAGAAGGAAAGGCTTGAGGTAATACTGCCTGCGTCTAGTGCTAAAACACCATCAATAACTAAAGATGCCATATTCAATCCTTTGGCCTCTGTACTATGTGCGCCCAGGATACGAATCTCCATGACCATACCTCCATATAGTGAATGTAAAATATAGCTTAAGCTGTATTCCAAAATCAAGTTAATATCAAAATCATCAATCAGTTATGATTATCTTTTGTCTCAAGTAAAGCTATATGTTACAATCAAAATAATAATCATCTTCCAAAGGTTAGAACATTAATGAGAAATATATTAACTATACTAATATTGTTGAGCCTGATTTTTAGCATTGGCGGGTGTGTTATTACCATACCACAAGCTCCAATTAGTCCCTCAACATCTTCTACTTCAACAACCGATCAATCTCCGCCAGTACCCATAGACCCAAACTGGGCACCAAATATCCAGCAGGACAAATCCGTTCAATTACTACCAAGTATAGCCGATGTAGTGGAAAAAGTTTTCCCATCAGTAGTAGCTATAAATACCGAAACGGTAGCGCTTGATTTATTTTCCGGGCCGCAAACACAAAAAGGGGCTGGTTCCGGCTGGATTATTGACAAAGACGGTATCGTAGTAACTAACAATCATGTGGTTCAAGGAGCAGAAAAAGTAGTTATTGAGATGTTTGACGGCAGAACCTTTCAAGTAGGTACTGAAAGAGTCTATAGAGACCCGCTGACTGATCTGGCTGTTATTAAAATAGATGCCACCAACCTTCCTGCAGCAACTATCGGTGACTCGACACGACTAAGGGTCGGTGATTGGGTAATAGCTTTGGGGAATCCCCTTGGTAAAGGATTAAGAGCCAAAGAAGGTACTATTAGCGGTTTAAATGTAGCTCTACTCGTAGATGAGGGACAAACATTAGATGATCTCATTGAGACTTCGGCAGCTATTAATCCTGGTAATAGCGGAGGTCCCCTGGTTAATTTGGCAGGACAGGTCATCGGTATTACCAGCGCTAAAATGGCCGCAGTAGGTGTTGAAGGTTTAGGATACGCAATAAGTATAAAAACAGCCATACCAATAATCGAGCAACTGATTAAAAGCGGGCAGGTAATTCGACCTTACCTTGGAATAGCATCCGAAACTGTTGACCAATACTTAGCTGCAACATATCGGTTACCTGTTAACACCGGAGTAGTAGTGTACTATGTGGGGCCAGGTAGCCCGGCTGATAAGGCTGGCTTAAGAGAATACGATGTTATAACTCATTTTAATGGCAAAGAAATAACCACAAAAGAGGATTTATTAGAGGCGATACATTCCTCAAATATAGGAGAGGATGTTGCTATAACATTCGTGAGAGGAAACAGCACAAAGACAACCTCAGTACATTTAACAAAAAGCCCGGCTCCTAAATAATTGATACTCTAAAGGTTTAAAGCTTTTCTAGTCCATTTCCTTCTCAATACCGAGTTGCACTGCGGAGTTTAGCAATTGATGTTTCTCGCTATAGGCACCATCCGGTGGAACCTCTAGAATAAGCTGATTAGCCAGCGTTTCTTGTTTTATATAATCAGCAAACTGTTCCATAACCTGCTTAATTGACGATGTGCCCTGGTAGTAGACAATAACATGGTCTGTAATATCTAGTCCTGCTGATCTGCGCATGGTTTGTAAACGGCGCACTATCTCACGAGCTACCCCTTCCGCTTGAAGTTCCGGAGTAAGCTCAATATGCAGAGCTATCCAATAATCACCATCCCTAGCTGAAATATAGCCTGGCCTATCATCAAAAACCTCTCCATCCACAAAATCAATCTCTTTTACGTTAAGCTCATCAAGTATTTGGGGAGCCAATTTATTCAACCCGGTCTTCTCCGACTCTGAATGCACCTTGACTAAAACCTTAGACAAGGGCTGTCTGACTTTTATACCTACTTTAGCACGCACTGCACGACCAAGGCTACATAGTGCTATAACTGACCTCGTAGCATCGACGAGATCACTATCAATCATATCCATATCAGCAGCAGGAAAATCGCAGAGGTGCACGCTCTCCAGCGCATTTGAATCAACCGAGCGGACTAGATTCTGGTAAATTTCTTCAGCAACAAAGGGAGTGAACGGAGCTAAAAGTTTAGATAAACTAAACAGGCAATTATAAAGAGTGGAATAAGCCGATAGCTTGTCAGCGTCATTCTGACTCTTCCAGAAACGTCGTCTGCTTCTTCTGACATACCAGTTAGAGAGATCATCAACAAATGACTCTATTTTACGCCCAGCTGAGGTTGGGTCATATTTTTCTAAGGCTTCGTCTACATCCGCTATAAGTTGATTCAATCTGGATAAAACCCACTTGTCTAAATCAGAGCATGGTTTTGTAATCATAGTCTTTGGATTAAAATCATCGATATTAGCATACATAACAAAGAAAGAATAAGTATTCCAAAGTGTAAGCATAAAGTTACGCTGTACCTCTGCAACCATGTCGCTGGAAAAACGACGTACATTACCTGGAGGTGAAGATGTTACTAAATACCAGCGCACAGCATCAGCTCCATAGTTATTGAGTATTGTCCAGGGATCGACTACATTGCCTTTAGCCTTACTCATCTTCTCGCCTTCAGCATCGAGTATATGTCCCAGACAAATAACGTTCTTAAAACAAGGCTTTCCAAAAAGCAAAACGGATATGGCATGTAAGGAATAGAACCACCCACGTGTCTGATCCACTGCTTCGCAAATAAAATCGGCAGGGAAACTTTGTTCAAAAACATCTTTATTTTCGAAAGGATAATGCCATTGAGACACAGGCATGGCGCCAGAATCGAACCAGCAATCGATAACTTCCGATTGCCTTTTCATGTCACTGCCACATTTGGAACAGGCAAATGTGATATCATCGACAAAAGGCCTGTGTAAATCGAGTGGATCAACCAATCCCTTAAGATTTGGTTTTAATTTTAACTCTTCAAGGCTGCCAATACACTCATAGCCAGCGCAATTCGAACAATGCCAGACACTTAATGGGGTCCCCCAATAGCGTTCGCGTGAAAAAGCCCAATCAATATTATTCTCTAACCAATCTCCAAACCGACCATATTTGATATGCTCCGGATACCAGTTTATCTCGGCATTTCCTGAGATAAGTTCTTGTTTCTTTGCTGTTGTTCGAATATACCATGTCTTCTTGGCATAGTAAAGAAGCGGTGCCTCACAACGCCAGCAGAACGGATAAGTATGGGTTATTTTTCCACTACGGTACAACAAGCCACGAGACTGAAGATCTTCCAGTATAAAGGGATCAGCATCTTTAACGAACTTACCCGAAAAAGGATAACTTCCTACTATCTTGCCATCCAAATCCACAGGTTGCACAAAATCCAAGTTATTATCTTTGCCTGCCTCAAAATCAACCTCACCAAAAGCCGGAGCTATATGCACAATCCCGGTACCATCTTCCATTGACACAAAATCAGCAGCGATAACTCGGTATGTCAGATCAGCCTTCGGCTGTTGCACTTCGAACATTGCCCGAGCTTCATCTAAGTCGGCACCAACATGAGATTGAGGACGTCTACGCTCTACACCATATTCATGCGGATTAAAAAGAGGTTCATATTCAACCCCTACTAACTCGCTACCTTTTAACGTGCCTATAACTTTGTAATCAGCCAGTCCCAAAGATTCTAAAAATACCTTCGCCAAAATAATGATTTCACTATTATCTATCTCTACTATGGCATATTCAGCCTCAGGAGCAACAGCTAAAGCCGTATTGCCAGGCAATGTCCAAGGAGTTGTCGTCCATGCCATTAGAAATATAGTTTTTCCTGTACTATCCAATTCCTTCGATAGAATAAGTGCCCTGAGGTTTTCAGAAAATTTGGCGATTTTGAACTTTATGTAAACTGAAGGGTCTTCAGTATCATCTTTATAACCTAAAGCCACCTCATGGGAACTAAGTGAAGTCCCACACCGCGGGCAATGAGGAGTAACCTTATAACCCTGGTAAATCAAACCTTTATCCCACAATTGTTTTATTACCCACCAGCAGGATTCGATATAGCTATTATCCAGAGTTATATAGGGATGTTCCAGATCAAGCCAAAAACCAATGCGCTCGGTCATTGCTTCCCATCCCTTTAGATAACCGAAAACACTATCTCGGCATTGAGCATTGAACTTAGCTATACCATATTTTTCAATCTCGGCTTTACTGCTAAATCCCAGCTTTTTCTCTATTTCCAGCTCCACTGGTAGACCATGGGTATCCCATCCTGCTTTGCGAGGTGTGTAGTAGCCTTTCATGGCTTTATATCTAGGAATAATGTCTTTGAATACACGAGACAGCACATGGTGAATCCCTGGATTTCCATTAGCTGTTGGGGGGCCTTCATAAAGAGTAAACTGCGTTGCTAGACGGCATGACGCAACGCTTTTCTTAAAGATTTGCTGCTCTTTCCAGAAATTAAGAATGTCCTTTTCTATCTGGGGGAAATTTGCCTTGCTCGATAGTGGCCGAAACATTACTAGCGCTTCCTTAATGAAATAACTACTTTACGCTCGTCACCAACACCCATACTCTGAGTAACAACATCTGGATGATCAGATAACGCTACATGAATAACCCGACGTTCATCCGCTGGCATAGGCTCAAGATTAATCGAACGACGGCTTGCTCTTACCTGATCAGCCAGACGTAAAGCCAAGTTTTTCAGAGATTCATAGCGGCGTTTCTTGTATCCGGCAACATCGATATTTAAAGTTACCCAGGTTTTCAACCTTTCAGCAACTATCAGCCTGAGAATATATTGCAAAGAAGTCAAAGCCTGGCCATGGCGACCGATTAAAACTCCCAGGTCATCACCCTCAATATTTAAAGTTAAAGGTAGACCCTCAGATTCTGGTGAAACGTGAATCTCTGCTTCAACTCCCAAATATTTAACCAAATTTTCCAGAACGTCTTTGGCTTCTGAAGTAATTTTGCTTTTGTCTTGAGATCGATCCAGGGTTTTAACTCTTATTTTGGCTTCTTCAGCACCTACTCCCAGTACCCCTGAACGGCCTTTCTTCAAAACAACAACTTCAACCTCATCCTCACTCACACCCAACTGTTCCAGTGCTGCTTTTTTAGCTTCTTCCACGGTTTTACCGTTTACTTCAATCTCCTTCACTTCTTAAGTATCCCTTTCTTCTCCTGGTAAGCACCCTTTAAAACTTTGGACTGCTGCTCAGCCGGAGGTAATTTCTTCGATGGTGGTGATTTAGCAGAAGATGGTTTTTTCAGATAACCCCACCCACCACTAACAAAATACTGAATTATAATGCCAATTATATTTGAAACTGCCCAATACAAAGACAAACCACTGGGGAAAGATAAAGTAAACATAGCAAACAACAAAGGCATCATCAACGTAGTTATTTGAGTCATAGACTGCTGTCTGGGATCAGTAGGCGGTGGTGTAACCATTTTCTGCTGTACCCACATAGTTACACCTACCAGCACAGCAAGGATAAGATACGGATCGGGCTTGGATAAATGAAGCCAGAGGAATCTCTCATCTAACGGCAATGCCTGAGTGACAATCGGCCAGGAATATAGGCTCTGTGATAACTGAATCAAGTCCTCTGGAGTAGAGGCTAACGCTCTCATAATAGACTGGTAGAGCGCAATCCAAACAGGCAACTGGATTAACATAGGCCATAGACAGCCCAGAGGATTAATTTTAGCTTCCTTATATAGCTGCATCGTCTCCTGCTGGAGTTTTTGTTGATTCCTGGCATATTTCTTCTGGAGTTCCTGAATTTTCGGCTGCAGCTCTTGCATAACTTTTGTAGAGCGAGTTTGCCGAACAGTCAATGGATAAAGTATGAGTCGAACAACAACAGTCAATATTATGATTGACAGGCCAAAGTTATTGCCCACCATGGCACTTAAAGCTATTAAGCCATTGAGTACCGCATCAACTATAATATTCCAAACTTCCATAATCAGCTCTATTTGCTAACTTTCTTGAATTTCCAGGTAATTTGCCCAGAATCAATATCAACACCATAGACATAATCATCTCTGCCATGAACATAAACAATATTGCCAATAGCATAAAGAGGCGCCATCACATCATAACCAATTGATATGGTTCTTTCCTGTCCTCCAGTAGACTTATTTAGTAAGTACATCGAACCTGATTCCGAGACCACCGCTATCAACTCATCAACAAATACTGGATCTGATACAATGGCATCATCTGCATCAAATTGCCACAATTGCATACCAGTCTCAGCGTCGATAGCATAAATTTTGCTGTCCAAGCAACCTGCGTATATTGTTTTACCCTCAACCAATGGAGCAGACCAAAACCAGTTACCCCCCTCAAACTTCCACCTGATATTGGCATCATTTTTATTAACCGCATATAGATTACGATCAAAAGTACCGAAATAGATACTGTCGCCAAAGACCACAGGGGAGGAACACATTACTGCTGGCAACTCCAGCGGATGCCGAAGTTCACTGCCATCCTTGCTTGATACAAAATAGAGTTTACGATCATAACTACTTACATAGACAATATCATCGCTAATTGCAGGAGAAGTCCATATTCGGTCTCCGGTGAGAAACTCCCATTTATGATCACCTGTTTCTGCGTCTAACGCATACACTTTACCATTGGAGCTGCCCAAGTAAATGGTACCATCATGCAAAACCAGGTCACCTACAATAGCTCCTATAGTTTCATTGCCTTCTCTTGGATAAACCCACCTCAGAGCCCCTGTAACTGAATTTAAAGCATAGACCTTACCATTATAGGTTCCCACATACACCAGGTCACTAGAAACAACAGGTGTTCCATATATCGTTACCCCAACTGGCGTGCTGCCAGGCCCACAGGCTAGCATAGGCCCACACATTGAGCCGCCTGAAGATGGCATTTTAATAACATATTCCCACTCACCATCGCTGGGAAAACTTAGACCCTTAGCACGTGCTGAAGGATTCAACGCTAAGACTTCACCAGCCATTGTCCCCACATAAATCGTCTTATTATCACCAGAAAACCCGGACCAACCTCTTGCACCGGGGCCAGTACAGCCAGCACCGGGGCCATAGCAGCCAGAGATAATTATGCCAAATAAAACAATAGAAATAACTAAAGCCAAAATTTTACTTTTTTTAGTTTTCATTAAATTGACACCCTAGATAATAATAATAAAAGCACAAATCCAAGAAAATTAAGGAACAGGGTCATAACCTCCTGGCGACCACGGATTACAGCGGGCAAGTCGAGTAACTGTTAACCAGCTCCCCTTAACCAATCCATACTTCTCAATTGCTTCACAGGCATAATGAGAGCAAGTTGGAGTATATCTGCAAGAAGATGGAGTAACTTGTGATATTGTGGACTGATATAACCTAATTAGCTCCAGTACTAACCATTTCATTCTTATTCAACAACAAATCAGCACGCATCAGTAATTTTTCCACTGATTGCTTGAGCTGATGATAATCGGCTTCTGCTGCTCCTCGGCGGGCAATAAATACTATGTCCCATCCTTGCTTTATTGGCGCCAAACGCACTATCTCTTTGAGCAAACGACGCACTCGGTTACGCTTCACAGCTTTCCCCAAAGGCTTGTTTACCGAAAAACCGTAGCGACTAAATTCAAGATCATTTGCCAGAGATTTTATTATTACTAACCTGTCGCTCTTGCTTAACCCTAAACTATATACTTTTTGATACTGGGCTCTTTTTGTTAAAGCCCATGATTTAGACATTACTCTAAACAGGCGTTAATCGCCACCGCCCCTTCAATCGTCTGGCTTTCAAAACATCACACCCACCCCTAGTTGCTTTTCTAGCTCGAAAGCCGTGAGTATTCCTTCTCTTAATTTTCTTTGGTTGATATGTCCGCTTCGGCAACTTTCTCCTCTACTGGAATTGTTTCTTCTATATCTTTGGGACCAGCATGAGCAGGAGTATAAGGCAGCAGAGCCAAAAACCTTGCTCTTTTGATAGCCAATGCTAAACGCCTCTGATGTTTGGCACAAACGCCGGTCCGACGCCGTGGTTCAATTTTGCCACGCTCAGATACAAATTTGCGCAACTTGGAAATTTCTTTATAATCAATCACAGATTTATCTGCACAAA
>Ga0265297_10003404_pt1 | contig 28815 bp, 31 predicted proteins | sample Munlanlwell13791_FD_192502 | JGI IMG/M metagenome (GOLD analysis project Ga0265297, IMG submission 192502) | Leachate microbial communities from a municipal landfill in Southern Ontario, Canada - Leachate well 137-91 | ecosystem: Engineered > Solid waste > Landfill > Unclassified | place...
ACAGCTGATATAGACCATTTAGCAGAAGAATTAGTGCTTAAAGAAAAGGCCCGCCCCGCATTCAAAGGATATAAAGGTTTTCCCGCTACCGTATGCACCTCTATAAACGAAGAGATTGTTCACGGCATTCCCAGTACCGAACGCAAACTAAAAGAAGGGGATATACTTAGTCTGGACCTGGGGGTAAATTATGGGGGGTATTTTTCCGATGCTGCGGTTACCATAGCTGTAGGCAGGATTGGCCCGCAGTTAAAAAAATTAATCAAGGTAAGCAAGAAGGCGTTGTTGTTGGCAATCAAAAGTGCGTCGGTAGAAAATAATTTATCCGATATCTCCTTTTCTATTCAAGACTATGTAGAAAAACACGGCTTTTCTGTAGTCAGGCAGTTTGTAGGCCATGGTATAGGCAATGAATTGCACGAAGAGCCGGAGATTCCTAATTTTGGCAGGCCGCATCAAGGGCCGAAACTAAAAAGCGGAATGGTCTTTGCCATTGAAACAATGGTAAATATGGGTACATGGGAAGCCGAAATCCTGGATAATGGCTGGACAGCCATTACAAAAGACAGGCTTCCTTCAGCGCATTTTGAGCATACAATAGCCGTAACAGACCATGGCCCAAAAATTTTAACCAATTAAATGAGGCCACAACTTATGGAGCGAAAGCGAACATAAGTTGTCTGGCCGAACTTATCCCGCCGTAGGCGGGATTAATCCGGGGTAAATAGGTTAAGATATGGCTAAAGAAGAATTGATTGAAACAGAAGGAAAAATAATTGAAGCCCTGCCGAATGCCATGTTTAAAGTTGAATTGGAAAACGGGCATGTTGTGCTTGCCCACGTTTCAGGTAAAATGCGCATGAATTTTATCAGGATATTGCCTGGAGACAAAGTAAAACTGGAATTATCTCCGTATGATTTAAGCAGGGGAAGGATTACTTTTAGGGTGAAATAAAATGAAAGTAAAGGCATCGGTAAAAAAAATTTGCGATAGGTGTAAGATTATTAAAAGAAGAGGGATAGTGCGGGTAATCTGCGTTAACGCCAAACATAAACAGAGGCAGGGATAAAGGAGGTCGTTGGTGCCAAGAATTCTGGGTGTAGACATACCTAAAGAGAAAAGAATCGAAATCGCTCTTACATATCTATATGGCATAGGCAGAATGTCATCTAATAAGATTCTTAAAGAAGCTGGGATCAGCCCTGATAAGCGTGCCAAGGATTTGACAGAAGAGGAGATTTCACATATTACCAATACGTTACAAAAAAGCGCCCTGCGAGTAGAAGGAGATTTGCGCAGGGATATCTCTCAAAATATAAAAAGATTGATGGATATAGGTTCCTGGAGAGGGATGCGGCATAAGAAAGGCCTTCCTGTAAGGGGTCAACGCACGCGTACAAACGCAAGGACCAGAAAAGGGCCGCGCAAAGGCGGCCTGGCAGTAATTAGGAAGGAACCGGAAACGAAAAAAGCAGCTCCTGCTCCTGCAGCAAAAGCAAAAGGAGGATAGTACTTCATGGCGACAAAAGATAAAGCAAAAAAGAAAAAGATGGCCCGCGGCGTAACTACCGGGATAGCCCATATCCAGGCAAGTTTTAATAATACCATAATCACAATAACAGATAAGCAGGGAAATTGCCTGGCCTGGTCAGCGCCGGGGATTGTAGGCTACAGCGGTTCAAAGAAATCTACGCCTTTTGCAGCACAGATAGCCGCTACCGATGCCGCAAGAAAGGCAAAGGAAATCGGAATCAAAGAAGTGGATATTTATGTAAAGGGACCAGGATTTGGCAGGGAGTCAGCTATCAGGGCCCTGCAGGCAGCAGGACTTACTATAACTTCCATAAAGGATGTAACTCCTATTCCTCATAACGGCTGTCGGCCTAAAAAGAAAAGGAGAGTTTAATAAATGGCTAGATATATTGATGCAGTGTGCAGATTATGCCGGCGCCAGACAGAAAAATTGTTTTTAAAAGGGACAAAATGTTTTACTGAAAAATGCCCGGTAGCTAAAAGGGCTTATGCACCTGGAGATCACGGGCAGAGCAAGCCTAAGCTTTCCAACTATGGCTTGCAATTGAAAGAGAAGCAGAAGGTAAAAAGGATGTACGGGATTCTTGAAAGGCAATTCCGCAGATATTTTCAAATTGCCTCAAAATCCAAGGGCGTCACCGGAAAATTGCTGCTGCAATTGCTGGAGAGAAGGCTGGATAACGTAATATTTCGGTTAGGTTTAGCGGTTTCCAGGTCTGAAGCCAGGCAAATCGTACGGCATAATTTTGTTTATATAAACTCCAGGCGCGTAAACATACCTTCATATTCAATAGAGAAAGACGATATCATCCAGATTAAATCCAAGGAAAAGAAATTGAACCGTTTTAAAGAAACCTTGCAAATTTCTAAAGATAAGGCTGTGCCTGCATGGTTAGAGCTTAACCAGCAGGATTTAAGCGCAAAAGTCTTGAGGCTACCGGAAAAAGAAGACATTCAGCAACCGATTCAAGAGCAGCTAATCGTAGAGCTTTATTCAAAATAAAAGATTCTGATATTGCAGAGTCTTAAAATATAATGATGGAGGCAAGATGGGCATAAAATGGAGGGATTTTCAATTACCAAAGAGATTGGAATGTGATGAATCTACCTATACGGATACTTACGGTAAGTTCTCTGCCGCGCCATTTGAGAGAGGTTACGGTGTAACTATAGGAAACTCTCTAAGAAGAGTTTTACTTTCTTCTATAGAAGGCAGTGCGGTAACGTCAATCAAAATTACCCAGGCAGAACATGAATTTTCTACCATACCTGGCGTGCTCGAGGATGTTCCGGAGATAATTTTAAATATAAAAAACCTGATTTTGAATTCACACTCAAAGATACCCAAAACGATATACATCAAAAAGGAACGTAAGGGAGAGATAACCGCAAAAGATATCGAGGTAGACGAAACCATAGAAATAATCAACCCCGATTTGCATATCGCTACCCTTACCAAGGATGTCAAATTTAATGTAGAAATGGAGGTTTCGCGGGGCAGGGGTTATGTACCAGCGGAATTAAATAAAAAGGAGGAGAAGGTTATAGGGGTTATCCCGATAGACTCTATATTTACTCCTGTTAAGAAAGTAAATTTCTACGTTGAAAATACACGCGTAGGCCAAAGGACAGACTACGATAAGCTGATTTTTGAAATATGGACCAACGCTGCAATAAGCCCTAAAGATGCCATGCTTTATGCTTCCAATATAATGCAAAGGCATTTAGATATCTTTGTTAATTTTGGGCAATTGCCGGAAGACATCTCGGAGGAAGAACCTGAGATGAGCAGGGAAGAGCTGGCTGTCTATGAAAAGTTAAGGCTGCCTATTTCAGAGCTTGAGTTATCTGTAAGAAGCTCAAATTGTCTCAGAGAAGCTAATATCAAAACCATTGCTGATTTGGTTAAAAAGACCGAAGAAGAAATGCTCGGTTTTAAAAACTTTGGTAAAAAGTCTTTAAATGAAATAAAAGAGCTCCTGGTCGCCATGGGCTTGACTTTAGGGATGCAGATAGACCCTAAAAAACTGAAGAAAGCATAAAATATAATGAGGCATAGAAAATCAAGGCTTCAATTAAACAGGTTTACCAGCTGGAGAAAAGCTACACTTGCGAGTTTAGCCAGAAACCTTATCATTCATCAGAGGATTAAAACCTCTTTGTCTAAGGCCAAGGCAGTAAAGCCATTAATAGAAAAACTTATTCACCTGGCCAAGCGCAATACCCTGGCAGCAAAAAGAGAGGCTCAAAAGATTTTGAATGACCACGCCCTCGTAAGCAGGCTTTTTAATGAAACTGGCAAGCTTTTTGCTAACAGGACCGCAGGATTTACCAGAATAATTAATCTTGGAAAAAGACGCGGAGACAATGCCGAAATAGTCATCATAGAGCTCACCGAGATTAAAAAAATCGAACATAAGCAAACCAAAAAAGAAAAAGAAATTAAACCCGAAGAAGAAATCAAGCCAGAGGTTACAAAAGAAAAACCAAGCATTGAAAAGAAGCCAGAAACCAAGATTGCCGTTAAAGAGAAGCCACCATCAGTTAAAAAACCTTCTAAAAAGTTTTTGGGAGGATTAAGAAGTATCTTCAAAAAAGAAAGAGATTCTTTATAAACGGATAAAACCCCGTTAGAAATGGGGTATCGCGCCGTGATATTTCTAACGGGGTAAATAATCTCGATGCGAATAGATACGCGGCTGGCAAAGCGTCTAAACAAAATAAATCCCTCCTCGACCCTGGCAATAACTTCTAAAGCCAAAAAATTAAAATCAGAAGGAAAAGAAATAATAAATCTGGCTGCCGGAGAGCCTGATTTTGACACGCCTGATTTCGTAAAAGAAGCAGGGATAGAAGCAATTCGGACAGGTTTTACCAAATACACCCCCACCACAGGAACCCCTGAATTAAAAAAACTTATTTGTGAAAAATTTAAAAAAGATAACGGGCTTGATTATACTCCTGAGCAGATAGTCGTTTCCTGCGGGGCAAAACACAGCATATTTAATGCGCTTTTAGTCATAATTAACCGCGGGGAAGAGGTATTAATACCGTCTCCTTACTGGGTTAGTTATCCTGAAATGGTAAATCTTTGCGAAGGGGTACCGCGGTTTATCAAGACTAGTAGAGATAATAATTTTAAAATAACCCCAAAAGAACTGGCGAAGCGTATCAGCGCTAAAACAAAGCTCTTTATACTGAATAGCCCTTCTAACCCTACAGGCTGCGTTTATAATTCAGAGGAACTAAAAGACATTGCCTCTATTTGTGCCGAAAGAAAAATCCTTATAATCAGCGACGAGATATATGAAAAAATAATATTTGATAGCCAAAAACACATATCTATTGCCGGGTTAAATAAGGAAATATACGATTTAACCCTTACGGTCAACGGCTTATCCAAAAGTTTTTCTATGACCGGCTGGCGTATCGGTTATCTGGCAGGACCACCGTATATAGTTGAGGCCATATCCAGGTTGCAAGACCATTCTACATCAAATCCATGTTCAATTAGCCAAAAGGCAGCTTGCGCAGCATTAAAAGAGGGAGGGGATTTCTCTAAAACAATCTGCCAGGAGTTTCAGAAAAGAAGGGACTATGTGGTTTCCAGGCTTAAAAATATAAAAAAGATAAGTTTCTCTATGCCCCAGGGAGCATTTTATGTGTTTTGCGATATATCAAAAACTAAAATGGATTCCCTCAGCTTTGCTAATCGCCTGTTGGATGAAGCACTTGTCAGCCTAATCCCTGGTGCAGGCTTTGGAATGGATGACTATGTACGCATAAGTTTTGCCACTAGCCTCCAGCAGTTAGCAGCAGGCTTAGATAAAATTGAAGAGTGGTTAAGTAAAATATAATGGGTAAAACAATTGCCGAGAAGATATTGAGCGCTCATGCAGGCAGGGATTTAAAAGCCGGTGATTTTGCCGTCTGTAAGATTGATTTTGCTTTTGGCCAGGATGGCACATCTTCTATTATTATTGACCGCGTAAAAGAACTGGGGACGAATAAAATCAAAACAAAATTTTGCATGGTCATTGACCATAATGCGCCTTCACCTAATATCGGGGTTTCACGGGTCCATGAGAAGATGCGAACTTTTGCTAAAACCTGCGGGCTCAAGCTTTATGACGTTGGCTGCGGGGTATGCCACCAGGTAATTCCGGAATCAGGGCAGGTTTTACCCGGTTCTTTAATTTTAGGCGCAGATTCCCATACCTGTACTTACGGCGCATTAGGCGCATTTGCTACCGGCGTGGGGTCAACTGACCTGGCTATTGCCTTGGCAACAGGAAAAAACTGGTTTAAAGTTCCGCAAACCATCAAAATAAAAATAACCGGTAAAATACCAAAAGGCATCTTTGCCAAGGATACAATCCTTTATATCATAAAAAAAATAAGAGCTGACGGAGCAACTTACAAGGCGATAGAGTTCTTTGGGCCGGTTATAGATAAACTGGAGATGGATAGCCGCTTTACCATCTGCAATATGCTTGTGGAGATGGGTGCAAAGTGCGGATTCATGCCGCAAGACGAGAAGGTATCTGCCTGGTTGAGGCCAAAGATAAAAGGGAAGGGGAAAATAAAACCTGTGATTGCCGATAAAGATGCCGAGTATGAAAATATTATGGAATTCGATATTTCAAAAATTCAACCGCAGGTCTCAATGCCTCATAGCGTGGATAACGTGAGTCCTGTAAAAGAGTTAAAGGATGTAAGAATTAACGAGGCCTTTTTAGGGACATGCACTAACGGAAGGCTCCAGGATCTTAAGGTAGCAGCTAAGATATTAAAATCAAGAAAGGTCGCCACTGGCGTAAAACTTATCATTGCCCCGAGTTCAGCGAATGTATTTTTGGAGGCATTAAAATCAGGCTTAATAGACGTATTTATTAAAGCGGGCGCTGTAATTCTTGCCCCCGGCTGCGGGCCTTGCGTAGGCACGCATTGCGGCATCCCCGCTGACGGTGAAATTGTTATTTCAACTGCCAATAGAAATTTTAAAGGAAGAATGGGTAATCCTAATGCATTTATTTATTTAGCTTCTCCGGCCACAGTTGCAGCTTCTGCAATCAAAGGACATATCTGCGACCCGAGAGAATATTTATAATCCTAAGGAGGATTAAATGGAAATAAGAGATTTGCTTTTATTGTGTATTGAAAAGGCGGCTTCTGATTTGCACATGACAGAAAATGAACCGCCAATCCTTAGAATTGACGGAAAGTTGCACCGCACTGACCTGCCTGTTCTGAACAAATCAACGCTTAAGACTTTGATTTACGGAGTTCTCACTAATCCGCAAAAAGAATTATTTGAACAGGAACTAGAATTGGATTTTTCCCTCGCACTCCCCGGTTTAGACAGGTTCCGTGTAAATATACACCTGCAAAAGGGTTGTGTAGAGGCGGCTTTCAGGCGCGTTCCGCTTACAGTCCCCACCATTGAAGAGCTTGGCTTGCCGTCTATGATTCCGGAGCTTGCCCGTAAACCCAATGGTTTGGTATTGGTTACCGGGCCTACAGGCGTAGGAAAAACAACAACCTTGGCAACGATGATAGAACTGATTAATAACGAAAGGGAATGCTTGATTATCTCCATCGAAGACCCGATAGAATTCATTTTTTCAAATAAGAAAAGCATCATTAAGCAAAGGGAAGTGTATGCGGATACCCGTTCTTTTGCCGAGGCTTTGAAACATGCACTGCGCCAGGACCCCAACGTTATCATAGTCGGAGAAATGCGCGATTTGGAGACGATTTCCACAACCCTTACCGCAGCAGAAACCGGACACTTGGTTTTAGCAACCCTGCATACACCCGATGCGCCTCAAACTATCCAAAGGATCATTGATGTTTTCCCTCCGCATCAACAGCAGCAGGTACAGCTACAGCTGGCAGATTCCCTGCAGGCAGTAGTGTCGCAATTATTGCTACCCCATGCATCAGGAAAAGGCCGCGTGCTTGCCACTGAAATAATGGTTGCAACGCCAGGCGTAAGAAACCTTATCCGTGAAGCAGAAGTTGAGCAGATACCTACGCTTATGCAAACAGGTTCTCAGTATGGAATGAAGACAATGGATAAATGTTTAAAGGAGTTAACTCAAAAAGGGCTGATTACAATGGACGTGGCAATATCTAAAGTGAAAAACATAGACGAGTTCAAGCGTTTGTAAGCCTAAAGGAAAATGAAAATAAAAGGAAGGGCGATAAAATTGGGGGATAATATAAATACCGATTTTATTATCTCCGGAAGGTATAAATTCTCGATTACGGATATAAAAGAATTATCCAAGCATATTATGGAAGATATTGACCCATCATTTCCCTCTAAGATAATTCCGCAAGAATCTATAATCGTGGCAGGGAATAATTTCGGCATGGGTTCATCCAGAGAGCAGGCGCCATTGGTAATCAAAGAAGCTGGCATTGCTGCGGTTATTTCCAAACAATTTGCCCGTATTTTTTACCGCAACGGTTTTAATATCGGATTGGCCTTAGTTGAAACAGATACGGATAAAATAGACGAATCTGACTCACTTGAAATAGACCTGGATAACGGGGTAGTCAGAAATTTAACTAAAAATATAGAAATTAAAATAAAGCCCTTCCCTGAATTCATGCAAAGGTTTCTAAAAGAGGGCGGGGTTGTAAATTACGTAAAAAAATACGGAAGGTTAAAAATTTAAAGATGGCACATAAAATAACTCTGATTCTCGGTGATGGTATCGGGCCGGAAGTAACGCAGGCAGCAGTAAGATGCGTTGAAGCTACGGGAGTAAAAATAGACTGGGAAGAAGCCTGTGCCGGCCAGGAAGCCCTGGAAAAATATCAAAATATTCTGCCGGAAAATGTTTTGCAATCTATAAGAAAGAATAAGGTTGCCTTAAAAGGGCCGATTATAACTCCCATAGGAGAAGGTTTTCGTTCCGTGAACGTAGCTATAAGGCAAGCCTTAGAATTATATGCCTGTGTGCGGCCTGCCAAGTCTTATCCGGGAGTAAGGAGTTATTATAAGGATATTGACCTGATAATTATCCGCGAGAATAGCGAGGACTTATATTCGGGGATAGAGTTTGAAGAGGGTTCTCCCCAGGCAAAAAATCTTATTACGCAAATAGAGGAATATACAAATAAGAGAATCCGTCCTGATTCGGGTATCTCCATAAAACCGATTTCTAAATTCGCTTCACAAAGGATTGTAAAGTTTGCCTTTGAGCATGCCTTACAGAATAACCGTAAAAAAGTAACCTGCGTGCATAAGGCAAATATCATGAAGTTTACCGACGGGTTATTCTTAAAGACAGCGCGCGATGTCGCCAGGGAATATGCAGGTAAAATAACCTTTGAAGAGGCAATTGTGGATAATATGAGCATGCAATTGGTGCAAAAACCGCATAATTTTGACGTACTTGTACTGCCGAACCTTTACGGAGATATAATTTCTGACCTCTGCGCCGGATTGATCGGCGGGTTGGGGATTGCCCCCGGAGCAAATATAGGCGATAATCTGGCTGTATTTGAAGCAGTGCATGGCGCAGCACCTAAATATAGGGGCCTAAATAAGACAAACCCCACGGCAATGATTCTATCCGCAGTGTTAATGCTGAGGTATATTAAAGAAGATAAAGCTGCAACTCGTTTAGAGAATGCGGTGAAGGAAGTCATTGCCGAAGGCAAAAGCGTAACCTACGACTTAAAGCCTACGCCTAATGATCCTACTGCGGTTGGCACTAGTGAAATGGCAGATGCTATTATTAAAAAAATAAAATAGAGATAGGGACGGTTCTGATAACATGTTGCGTTCCATCAGAACCGTCCCTAGGAAAAGTATGAAAATCAGCATAATCGGCGCCGGTAATGTGGGGAGCCTGACTGCAATGCGTTTAGCCCAGGAAGGGCTGGCAGATATAATTCTGGTTGATATTGTCAAGGGCTTAGCCCAAGGCAGGACCCTTGATTTGGAAGATGCCAGGCCTATTTTAAAATATAATTATAATATCAAGGCTTCAGATGATATAAGCGAGATAAAGAATTCCGACATTATTGTTATTACTGCAGGCCTGGCCAGAAAGCCGGGGATGACCAGGGAAGAATTGCTTAATAAGAATGCGCAAATTTTGAAAGAAATATGCCTAAAGATAAAAAAATTAGCTCCCCGTTCTATTCTAATCGTAGTTACTAATCCTTTAGACCTGATGACTTATCTGGCTCTAAAGGTAACCGGGTTCAAAAGAAATCAGGTTTTAGGTATGGGGATTAGTTTGGATACCGCAAGGTTTGCCAATCTTATTGCCAAAGAATTGAATATACCTAATACTGATATAGAGGCCTGTGTAATCGGCACCCATGGCGAAGGGATGCTGCCCCTGCCACGCTTCACAAGTATAAAGGGAGTCGCCCTGGATGAGTTTCTTGATGATAAAAAAATTGAAGAGCTTTTAAACAAAACAATGTCAAGGGGCCTTGAAATCGTGTCTTTATTAGGAAACGGAAGTGCTTATTTTGCTCCTTCAGCCGCAATTGTCTCTATTATTAAAGTAATTGCTAAAGATGAAAAACGTACCATAGGAATTTCGGCGTATCTCAACGGCGAATACGGAATAAAGGATATCTGCATAGGCGTACCCTGCCGCCTTGGGAAAGAAGGGATTGAAAAGATTATTGAGCTGGATTTAAATAAGAAAGAGCAGGATAAATTAAGTAATTCAGCCGCATCTCTAGGCCAGCTCATCAAACAATTACCCAGTTAACTTAAGCCATGACCTTATGTACGACCTGACAATAATCGGTGGAGGTTGGGCGGGCTTTAACGCTGGTTTAAAAGCCAGGGAATTGGGTTTGAAAACCTGCCTTATTGAAAAGAAAGCTTTAGGAGGAACCTGCCTGAACGCAGGGTGCATCCCTACCAAAACTCTAATACAATCCGCAAAGATATATTCTCTGACCAAAAAATCCGATGTTTTCGGCATAGAAACCAGTGATTTAAGAATAAATTTTAAAAAAATCCAGGATAGAAAAAATAAAATTATTCAACAATTACATTCCGGCATGCAGTTTATGCTTAAAGGCATAGATTTTAAAACTCAAGGTGCCCAGATTATATCCCCTGAAGAAATTAAAATAGGCGAAGAATCAATAAAAACAAAATTTATTCTGATTGCTACCGGTTCAAAGCCAATTGAGCTAAAAGGCCTTGAGTTTGATTCGCAGCGCATCCTTTCAAGCGACGATATCTTAAACCTGGAAGATATACCCGCATCCCTGCTGATTATTGGAGGAGGAGTCATCGGCTGCGAATTTGCCAATCTTTTCTCTAATTTAGGATCTGGGGTAACAATAGCTGAAAAGATGCCGCAACTCCTTCCGGGAGAAGATAGGGATATTGCTAAAAAAATAGAGGCAGTTTTTAAAAAGAAGGGTATCAAGATAAACACAAATACCGATGCCCATTCACTGGATTTAAAAGATTATAAATTAATATTAGTCTGTGTGGGCAGGATTGCTAAAATAGATGCCTTGGGCCTGGAAAAAATAGGGGTGAGCCTTGAGAAAACAAGGGTTATTACCGATGAATATCTAAAAACAAACATTCCTAATATTTATGCAGCAGGTGACTGCACCTCAAAAGTAATGCTGGCACACTTTGCCGCTTATCAGGGTTCAGTTGCCGCAGAAAATATTGCCCATCCGCAAAATCCGCTGAAAGCGGATAATACTAATATTCCCAATTGTATTTTCACCGAGCCCCAAATCGCAAGCATCGGCTTAAAAGAAGAAGAGGCCGCAAGCAAGGGTATCGATATAAATATCAAAAAGTTTGATTTTTTGGGTTCAGGTATGGCGCGCATTTTAGATGAAACCGACGGTTTTATAAAAATAATTTCCGATAATAAAACAGATGAAATACTCGGCGCCTCTATAATAGGACCCGGGGCTACAGAATTAATCGGAATCCTTACCTTAGCGGTCTCAACACATCTTAAAGTTAGAGAAATCCGTAAAACTATTTTTGCTCATCCTACGTTATCAGAAGCAATAGGCGAAGCCATAAAATAGAAATATTGTATATGGTAACGGTTCTGCGCAAGACAGGGACGGTTCTGAAACCAAACAGGGACGGTTCTCATATATATGACTTTCTTGAGAACCGTCCCCGAACGAGCACAGAACCGTCCCTACGATTTAAAGTTTTTGACTTAGGTTTAGTTGATTTTAAAAAGGCTTTGGAGGCGCAAAAAGAAGTTTACTCTCGCGTAAAAAATGGGGAACAATTTTCGGCATTAATCTTTTGCCGGCACCATCCTGTAATCACTTTAGGAAGGTCATCAAGCAGAAAAAATATCCTGGCTACTGAAGTGGATTTAATCTCGGGAGGAATCGAGGTTTGTGAAACAGGGCGCGGGGGCGATGTGACCTATCACGGCCCCGGCTCAATGAATGTCTACCCTATAATTAACCTCAGTTTTTTTAAAAAAGATATTCACTGGTTTTTAAGAACCCTGGAGGAAGTTGTAATAAATTTATTATCGGATTTCGGAATAAAAGGGTTAAGGCTTGCCGGATTGACCGGTGTTTGGACAGGTATTGCGGGCGAAGAAAAGAAAATCGCTTCAATCGGTATAGCTATCAGGCACTGGATAACACTGCACGGATTAAGCATAATTATAAAAGAAGCTGATTTGAAAAAATTTCAATATATCAGGCCATGCGGGATGGATATTAAAATGACTTCTCTGGAGACGCTTCTTGGCAGGGATATTGAAATGGAAGAAATAAAAGAAATATTAATCCGTAAATTTGAAGCAGAATTCACCAGGCATGCGAATATGGTTAATTCCTAAATTGGAGGTTAATATGACTAACGTAGTTTTACCTGAATTAGGGGAAGGAATCGAAAAGGCCACTATCTCTTACTGGTATTTTAACCCGGGGGAAAGAGTAACCGAAAAAGAGGACCTGGTAGAAATTACTACTGATAAGGCCACGTTTAATTTGCCGAGCCCTGTCAGTGGGATTGTTTCTGAAATTTTCTTCCACGAAGGTGATTCAGTAAATATCGGAGAAATATTGGCAGTAATAGATGAAGGTTAATTAAACAACAGTTAAACAAAAGAGTTAAATAAAAGGCGCACAAGAGTGCGCTTTTTTATTGTATGGTTAAATAACCCTTGACAAGATGTAGTTTCATTAGTATATATATGATTAGCGTAAATATGCTAAAAAGAGGTGTGTATGCAAAAGCATAAAGAGATTTTAACTGCTAAGGAAGTAGCTGAATATTTAAAAATCCATCCCTTAACAGTCCATAAGTATGCGCGTGAAGGCAAAATTCCTGCCTTCAAAATCGGTACTGACTGGAGGTTCCATAAGAAATACATCGAGAGGTGGATTAAGGAAAAATCGGTTTACCAAGGCAACGGTAAAGACCACAAAAACCTGCTCTAAGTAAAAGCCGCAACACGTTGAGGTTTTATTTTTATGGATAAACCAGAAGCAGTAATTACGGGGATAGGTGTAGTTGCGCCAAACGGAATAGGCAAGGATAATTTCTGGCAGGCTTTGGAAGAGGGTAATGATTCTATCAGCGAAATCACTTCTTTTGAAACTGAAAAATTCCCGCTTCATCTGGCTGCCGAGGTAAAAAACTTTCCGGCCAGTGAACTTTTGGGCCCAAAAGGCTTGAGAAACTTAGACAGGAGCGCCCTTTTTTTAATGGCAGCGGCAAAAATGGCTCTAGGTGAGGCTAAAATAGAAATTAACCAGGAAAATACCGATAAAATAGGGGTTTGCACAGGCACAAGTTTTTCCCATCTCTGGTCCATCGTAGAATTTGATAGAGAGGTGTTTAAAGAAGGGATAGATTTTGCCAACCCGGCACTTTTCCCTTCTACGGTAATAAATGCCGCTTCTTCCCAGGTTTCCATCCGCTTTAATATTCAGGGATTTAATACTACCGTAAGCACAGGGTATACCTCAAGCTTGGCTGCGTTAAAATATAGCCTTGATGCATTATTAACTCATAAGGCTGAAATTATTCTCTCGGGAGGAGTTGATGCTTTAACTTCCTCTTTATTCTTTGGCGTGTATAAATTAGGTTATATGGCAGGCTTAAAAGGGATTCCTCTAAGTTGCCCTTTTGATAAAAGGAGAAATGGCCCTATAATAGGAGAGGCTGCGGTATTATTTAGCATAGAAGATCTCACCGCAGCAAAAAAAAGGAACGCGGATATTTTTGCCAGAATCAAAGGGCTGTCATCTTTCTTCGATGCATTTCAGATGAGCAAGGTGCACCCGCAGGGAGAAGGCTTAGAGAAGGCGATAAAAACGGTTATGGATGAAACGGGAGTAGCCCTTAGTGATATAGATTATATTTCAAGTTCTGCCAATTCATCAAAAGAGCTGGATAAAGTTGAAGTCAAGGTTTTAAAAAAGATTTTTGGAGCTACCCTGGATAAAATTCCTGTCAGCTCTATAAAATCTATGATAGGGGAAACTTTTTCTACCTCAGGTGCATTGCAGGTTGCTTCCTGCATTGGCGCGATGTCAAGAGGGATCATCCCGCCAACGATAAATTATCAGGAGCCCGACCCGGAATGTAATATTGATTGCGTACCTAATAAAGGCCAGAAGAAAGAGGTAAAAACCGCCTTGGTTACTTCCTTTGGGCCGGGAGGGTACAATAGCGCCTGTATCCTGGAAAAATATACTGCTAATTAAGATGGATAAATTCAAAGAAAAAATAGTTATCATTAGCGGCGGTTCGCGCGGCATAGGCCGGGCAATCTGCCTTGCCTTTGCTAAAGAAAAGGCGAATATAGTTTTTACTTATAATAAAAGCGCTGACGAGGCGCTGAAGCTAGCTAAAGAATTAACCGGCTTGGGAGTTGAAGTTTTGAGCTTGCAGGCAGACGTGAGGGACTACAATCAATGCCGTCAAGTCATAGAAAATACATTGAAGAAATTTAACCGTATCGATATATTGATTAACAATGCCGGCATCGTCAGAGACAAATCCTTAATGATGATGCTGCAGGAAGACTGGAAGGACGTGATAGAAACTAATTTAGGCGGCGTATTTAATATGACCCGTGCAGCAATCACTACGTTACTTAAACAAAAAAACGGCTGTATTATCAACATGAGTTCAGTAAGCGGCGTAGCAGGCATAGCCCGCCAGACAAATTACAGCGCATCGAAAGCAGGGATTATCGGTTTTTCCAGGTCCCTTGCAAAAGAAGTCGCTGCTTACAATATCAGGGTAAATGTAGTCTGTCCCGGCTTTATCAATACTGATATGGTTAATTCACTCACCGATAACATAAAAAAGGGGATTTTAGAAGCCATCCCTACGAAAAGATTGGGTGAACCGGAAGAGGTGGCTAACGTTTGTCTTTTTCTTGCCTCAGAGCAGGCAAATTATATCACGGGAGAAACTATAAAAATCGACGGTGGTTTAACCTTATAAGATAAGGAGAGATATGCCGAAGAAAAACATCGAAGAACTAAAAAAAGAGATAAAAAAACTGGTTTCAGAAATAGCCGAAGTTTCTGAAGAGGACTTGAAAGAAGATGCCATGTTTACGGAAGATTTAGGGATTGATAGCATGATGGCGCTAGAGATAATTGCGAGCCTTGAAAAAAAATATAAATTAATTATTCCGGAGGAAAAAATCCCCACTATACGTTCCCTTAAGAATGTGTACGATTTATTGGAAGAGGTGTATCTAAAGGAGTAGTATGATATGGATGAAACCTGGGATATAAATAAAATTCAGCAAATCCTGCCGCAGAAATACCCTTTTCTTTTTATTGACTCTGTCATAGACATCAACAAGCAAGAAAAAAAAGTAGCCTGCCTTAAGAATGTAACCATTAATGATTATTTTTTTGAAGGCCATTTTCCGGATAACCCGGTTATGCCCGGCGCCCTTATCATTGAGGCAATGGCACAGGCAAGCATAATACTTTATGCTGCATTAAAACCCGGGGTTGCCGAGAAACACCCCGATTATTACTTAGGAAAAGTAGAGGCAAAATTTTTAAAGCCTGTCAGGGTTGGAGATCAGCTGATTTTGGAGGTATCCGGAGAGAAAATCTTAGGCAACGCAGGGATAGTTAAGGCACAAGCCAAGGTGCTTAACGAAATAGTTGCTGAAGCTCAAATTGTCTTTGGTGTAAAACCTAAAGAATGAGTAAAAAAGTAGCAATAACAGGCATAGGCGTTGTCTCTTCAATCGGCATCGGCAAAGATGCATTCTGGAATAATTTAATCCAGGGTAAATCCGGCATAAGTGAAATAGATTTATTTGATACCTCCAAATTTAACCGCCACTACGGAGGGGAAATAAAAGGTTTTAATCCCGCCAAGTTTATCCCAAAAGATATGGCAAAGTTTTTTGGCAGGGCATCCTGCTTTGCGATTGCCGCTACAAAATTGGCCCTGGAAGACGCCAATATTTCTCTCGCCGATTACAAAAATAAAAGAATAGGAGTTATTATCGGCACCACCATGACTGAGGCGAATGTGCTGGATTTCTCAGTAGAAAAGTTACTCAAAGATGAGTGGAAAGAGATTACTAATACGCTTTTATTGAATTCCTTTTCACCTTCTATCCCGCGCAATATCGGCACCTTCTTTCAATTAAAAACACCGGTTAACCTGCTGATTCCAAATGCCTGCGCAGCGGGAAATTATGCTGTCGGATACGCCCTTGACTTGATAAAAAATGGCGAGCTTGATTTAGCCATTGCCGGAGGGGCTGAAGCGCTCTCGCGCGTGGCCTTCCAGGGTTTCCAAAGGCTATACGCTATGGCCCCGAAAGATTGCACTCCTTTTGACAAAGATAGAAAAGGGATGTTGTTAGGGGAGGGGGCAGGGATTTTAATTTTGGAGCCGCAGGATTCCGCCTTAAAAAGAAAGGCAGCTTTTTACGCCGAAGTCTCCGGTTACGGCCTTTCCTGCGATGCCTATCATATGACTGCTCCCAAAAGAGACGGGATTAAAAAAGCAATGCAAAAGGCAGTAAATAATTCCGGTATTTCTATGAATGATATTGACTATATTAATGCCCACGGCACAGGTACAGTGCAGAATGATAAAGAAGAGGCAGGGGCAATAAATGAGCTTTTTGGCGCAAAAAGGGTTGCGGTTAGCTCTACAAAGTCAATGCTCGGCCACTGTATGGGCGCAGCTTCTGCAATTGAAGGAGTTGTCTGCTGCCTGGCCTTAAAGAACGGCATTATTCCTCCCACCATAAACTTCACTACACCTGACCCCCAATGCGACATTGACTGCGTGCCTAACCAGGCAAGGAAGGCAAAGCTAAACCATATCCTCAATAATTCCTTTGCCTTCGGCGGAAACAATTGCTGCGTAGTCTTTAGCCAAACCTAATATGAATAACAAACGGACAATATTCATAACCGGGGCAACAGGGCTGGTTGGCTCGTATTTACTTAAAACTCTTCTTTTAAACGGCCATAAGGTCTATGCCCTGGCAAGAAATAGAGGCAGTAAAAGTGCTGAAAAAAGAATCCTGGAAATTTTAAGATTTTGGGATGAAAAGATTTCAATAGAAAAATTGAGAATAGTAGAGGGGGATATTGCAAAAGAGGCATTAGATTTAGATGAAAAAACCAGGAAGCTGCTAAAAAATGAAATTGAAGAAATCTTTCATGCTGCGGCAATCACTGATTTAAACCAGCCGATGGCTAAAATGAAAAAAGTAAATGTGGAAGGAACAAAAAATGTATTAGGTTTAGCTAAAGAATTCAGCAAAATTGTAAAAATAAACCATATCAGCACAGCTTATATTTACGGAGATTATAACGGGCTTTTTAAAGAAAACGACCTTGATGTCGGCCAGAAATTAAACACAAATTATGAAGAAACTAAATTCAGGGCAGAACAATTGGCAGAGGAATACCGCAAAAAAGGATTGTGGGTTGATATCTACAGGCCTTCAATAGTTGTAGGAGATTCAAAAAACGGAAAAACATTCCAATTTAAGCATATTTATCAATTTATCAACCTTTGTAAATTAGAGATATTTGACACTTTGCCTATCCTGGATGCATATGTAAGCTTAGAGCCGGTAGATTTATTAGCCGAAGCGATATACACAATTTCTATAAATATAAAAGATAAAAATAGAAATTACCATCCATTCCCTAAAAAACTTATTCCGGTAGAAAATATTATAGATATCGCAAGTGAGCTTTTAAATTTCAAAAAACCAAAAATTGTCTCTTTAGGTGATTTTAAGATAAAGGGATTGACTGCCTCGCAAAGAGCGTTATTAAAAAATTCCATTTTATCGGTAAAACTCAAGAAAACACTTGATTCTAATTATACAAATGCTATTTTAAATAAGCTTAATTTTAGCTTTCCTGATGTAGATAACGGATTGATAGCTAAAATGTTAAAATACTTTGTTTCAGTAGGTAAACAAAATAGGGTACGTAATGAAATAAACTTTTAAGAAAAGAGCGTATCTTAAAAAATGACAAGGCTAAGAGAAAATAATTTATGAATAATATTTTTTGGGGAGGAAAATTAACAATTCCTATTAAAATTTTGATAAATACAAATTTTTTAACATCTTGGTTATTAGGTAAAAATAAAAATACTCCTGCAATGAAGCATAGAATACGACTTGGTTATAGCGGCACATATACTAATCATGTAAATTTATATGATAAAACTGGAGGTAAGCACTATAGCCATATTGCGGAAATCTTACTTAATGATATAGAAACTAAAGGGAAAACTATATTAGACGTAGGATGTGGTACAGGAATAGTTTCTTTTTTAGCATTAGAAAAAGGGGCAAGTAGTATTTTAGGAATCGATCTTTCACGAAAAATGATTAAATGTTGTGAAAAAAAAGTAATAGATAATAACTTAGATTCAACTATTATACAGTTCAAGCAGACGGATGCGGAATCTCCGATAATTAAAGGAAGTAGTTTCCAAGTGGTATTGAGCAGTTTAATGCTAGGCTTTATACCGAATCAACTTAAAGTAATTCAGGAAATTAAGCGGGTCCTTGAGCCAGGAGGATTTGTTGGAATCTCTACTCATGGACCGGAACATTACTGGGAAGCTTGTGATGCTACTTTTAGGATTATTGACAAAAAAATCGCTATAGGCTATCGTGTTGAATTTTGGCCAAGAAACGAAAGTGAAATCAACAGTTTATTTAAGAAATGCAACTTTAAAAATATTAAGACTTATCGATTAAAATGGAAAGAGCAATTTGACTCCCCAGAAAAAGCCTATGATTTCTTTGCCGCTACTTCATCTTCATGGTGGTTCAATAAATTCTCAACATACAACAGAAGGATGAAGGAATCTCGAAAGATTCGTGCTTATTTTAAGCTTAAAGGCATTAAGCGCATAAGTATGGATATAATTTTGGCTTATGGAGAGAAACCTATAGATAAAAAGGCAAATTATGCATAAAGAGTACGATTATGTTATTGTCGGCGCCGGACTTTGCGGTTTAGTTTTAGCAAAAGAATTAACCCGTAGAAATAAGGTCGTTCTGGTCTTAGAAAAAGGTAAATTTTTAGATAAATTAGGAAAAATCCGTAATGCTTATTTTTTTTACGATAAACATGCTTTAGCAGCTAGTAGGCAGGGAATTCATATTTATAGGATTTTCGGTGTAGGTGGAACAAGTATAGGCGGCTGCGGTAATGCTGTAGAATTCACAAATGATGAATATTCTAGGATTGGTATTGACTTTAAGGAATTTATTCCTGAAGCTAAAAAGGAGGGAAATGTTAAAGATAGCGGCTTGCCTATCGGCGATGCTTCACAAAAAATTATGGAAGTAGGGAATAAACTTGGTTATGATATGAAACCAATGCCTAAATTTAATATGACTGGTAACTGCATATCCTGTGGAAACTGCTGTTTAGGATGCGCATTCGGAATGAAATGGACATCTGTTGAATGCTTAAAAAAAATTAATAAAGAAAATTTAACTCTAATGACAGAAATTTCTGTAGAAAAAGTCATTACGAGTAACGGAAAAGCCGTTGGAGTAAAAGTAGAGGGAAGGAATTCTGTATTTTTTGCAAAGAAAATTATTTTATCTGCAGGAGGAATTGGTACTCCCATAATTATACAGAAATCAGGGATAGAAGCAGGCGATAATTTGTTTGTTGATTTATTTATTAATACCTATGGATTATCTAAAGAATTTAACCAAAAAAGGGAACTTAGCATGTCTGTAGTATGTACTAAATTCCACTCTAGTGAAGGATTCGTTTTGTCTCCTTTTATTGACAATTGGATAAGTCTTTCCACTGATGTAAATTGGCATTATATTTTGAATATATTCAAAATGGATAGGTTAATGGGTATTATGACTAAAATTTCCGATGATGCTAAAGGAAGAGTTTATGCAAATGGTAAAGTAGATAAAGTTCCTACCAATAATGATATAAAGAAATTAAAAAAAGGCAGTAATATTGCGAAAGAAATTCTTATAAACTGTGGCGTTAATCCTAAGACAATTTTTGTTACACGACCAAAAGGCGCTCATCCAGGTGGAACTGCAGCAATAGGAAAAGTTGTAAATTCTAATTTGGAAACCAAAATAGAAAATTTATATATTTGTGATGCAAGTGTTTTACCTTTTGCCCCAGGATTGCCTCCAATGTTAACTCTTATAGCTTTAACTAAATGGTTTGCAAGGAATATTCTAAAGGAATAAGATGGATATATTAAAACTAATTAGAAAAAGAAGGACGATTAGAAAATATAAAAATAAGAGAATACCTAAAAAAATATTAAATAAAATTATTGAATCAGCAAAATGGGCACCATCTCCACATAATTCTCAACCATGGGAATTTATTATCATTAAAAATATCGGGATCAAGAAGTCCTTTATCTCTCTTTTATATAGAGGTTCTAATAGTTTTTTAACTCCCGTAAAAATAATTCTTAATAGTTCTATTAGAATAATAGAAAATGCAGAAACAATTATTCTAGCTTATAATAATAATAATTTTTCAAAGAAGATAAATAAATTAGGTGAACCTTATTTTTCCTCTTCAATTATTTCAGAGATAGAAGGAATTTCCGCTGCTATAGAGAATATGCATTTGACTGCTCATTCTTATGGAATAGGGATGGCTTGGTTAACAATGCCCCTTTTATTAAAAAAGAATATAAATAAATTTGTAAATACTAAAAATGAATTAATGGCAGTTTTAACTTTTGGTTATCCAGCAGAAAAAGGTGAATGCTTAAGAAGAAAACATCTTTCTGAGATAACAAAATATATAAAATAAATATGGAAAAATGTGATGTAGTTATAATCGGTTCTGGCATAGGCGGATTAATTTGCGGTTCTTATTTGGCCAAAGCTGGGTTAAAGATTATAGTGATTGAACAACATGATAAAGTTGGTGGATATTGCACTTCATTTAAAAGAAATGGATATAGATTTGATGTAGGAGTGCATTATTTGGGCGGAATTAAAAAAGGTTCATTAAGTAAAATATTTAAAGAACTTGATATTAAAGATACTATAAAATTTAAACAATTCAATCCGACAGATAAACTTGTTATGCCTAATAATACAATCTACATCAAAAATAATATCGATGAAACAGTCCAAGAATTTAAAAGAGTATTCTCTAGAGATACGAAAGATATAAATAAATTTTTTAAATTCATATTGGATCCTAATTTTTTAGAAATTTATTCAAAAACAAAAAAGATGAATTTTTTAGAATTTTTAAATGAATATTTTAAAAATAAGGAATTGAAAGCTACACTAGAAGCATTATTAGGAATTGGAAATGTTGGACTTTCTGCCAATAATGCTTCTGCAATTAGCTCGATTCTTCTTTTTAGAGAATTTATAGCTGACCCAGGTTGGTATCCTAAAGGAGGAACACAAAATATTCCAGATACTCTAGCAAAAATTATTATAAATAATAAAGGTGATGTTATCCTATCAACAAAAGTTGTAGAAATATTAACAAAGAACGGTGAAGCAGAGGGGGTAGTTTTAGATAATGGTACTAAAATAAAGGCTAAAAAAATAGTTTCCAATGTAGATGTTACGCAAACATTTAAAAAATTATTAAAAATAAATACTAAACAAAAACAATTATGTGACGAACTTAAAATATCGCCTTCATTTTTTTCAGTATATTTGAGCTTAAAAGACAACTTTAAAGAAGCAATAAATAATTCGGCTACTGTATGGTCTTTTTCAACCTATAATATTAGCAATTGTTATTCTGATCTTAGAAAGATAATTAACCCTGAAGAAAAAATACAGTATTTATTATGCGTTTTCCCTTTTTTACATGATAAAATCACATATAATAAACCAACAATGCAAATTTTAATCCCAGCTCCTTTTGAATCTTTAAATTTATGGAATGGATATAGGAATTATTTAATGGATAAGCTAATTAAGAAGGCCGAAGAAATAATTCCTTCTTTAGGTACTTATATTGAATCAAAAATAAATGCTACCCCATATACCTTTTATCATTACACATTGAATAGAAACGGTGCTGCATATGGATGGGCTTCAACACCATATATAATTAGAAAATCTTTATTTCCAAATCGAACTTCTATTAAAAATTTATTTCTTGCTAGTCACTGGACAACTGGAGGGTTATCTCATGGAGGTATCCCTCAAGTATCTGCTATCGGAAGGAAAACTGCACGGTTAATTATGGAAGAGTTTGGTTTAGAATGGAAACATAAGCTCAGTGTGATACTATGAATTTTCTCGCCATATCCTCAATCTTAGTAGTTATTGCTGCCGTTTTTTTATCTATATTTATAATTTTAACAAGTAAAAAATCTAGCATTGGAATTCTATGGGCATTTTTTTGTATTACACCAGCGCTATGGGGAATAGGAACGTGTATAAGTTCTTTACTTCCTGAGTCGGAATATGATGTTGCTCTCTTTTGGTGGCAATTTGCTTATACTGGTACAATAATGGCTCCAGTGATATTTACGCATTTCATTTATACATTTCTTAATTTAAAAAAGAAACTGTTTCTTCGTTTATTTTATTTATTAGGGTGTATTTTTTTATTTTTTAATTGGTACAATAACTCAAGGTTTTTCTTGGGAAATTTAAGATTTGTTTTTAATCAATTTTATTGGGTAGATTGGATTAAATATAAAAATCCCATTTGGATAATTTTTTATATTGGATTTTATTGGTTATTATTAGGATATTCTTTTTTGTTATTAATAAAGGCTTACAAAACTATTACAGATAATATAAGAAGAAATCAAATAAAATATTTTATATTAGGATCTATCTTTGGGTGGTTAGGTACTGAATCTATGTTTTTAATACCATTCCACATAGACATATATCCATTTTTTAACCTTTCTCTTGCTTTTTATACTATCATCTTTGCATATGCAATCATAAAATATCGTTTAATGGATATAAAGATAGCCATTACTCGTGCAGGATTATTCATAATAGTCTACACTTTAGTATTGGGTTTACCATTTGCAGTTACGATATGGTCTAAACCTTGGTTAATAGATACGCTCGGTTCAGGTTGGTGGGGTGCGCCTTTAGGTTTAATGGCAGCTTTGGCTACTGTTGGGCCATTCCTCTATATCTATATCCAGCGCAAGGCAGAGGATAAGCTGCTTAAGGAGCAAAGGCAGTATCAAAACACCTTAAAGCAGGCATCAATAGGAATGACGCGTATCCGCAATTTAAGGAAACTCTTAGACTTAATTACGCACATCGTTACCAAAAGCGTCAAAATTTCCTATGCGGCGATTTATCTTTATAATCCGCAAACTAATGATTATGAGTTACAGGTAAGCCGGGATAAAGACAGGGTTCCTATTCCAAAAGTTGCTTTTGATAATCCCCTTCTTACTTGGATTATGCTAAAGCGCGAGCCGTTGATTTATGAAGAGGTAAAGCGCCAGATGGAAGACACAGGCGACGTTACTTATAAACTCCTAGAAGAGAATATGCGTATCCTTACTGCTTCGGTGATTATCCCCAGCTTCCTGGAGGATAGGTTCCTGGGTTTCTTTGTCCTGGGTGATAAAATGTCAGGCCAGATTTATAGCCCCGAGGACCTGAATGTTTTTCAGGTGCTGGCAAGCCAGGCAGCACTGGCAATTGAAAATGCCCAGTTCTACGAAGACACAAAGGAGATGCAGGAGCAGATTGCTCAGGCAGAGAAGATGGCTACCGTTGGGACTATGGCTGACGGCCTGTCGCATCAAATAAATAACCGTTTTTATGCCCTGGCATTAATTACAGGTGACTCAATCAATACAGTTAAATCTACGGATACGTCAAAGTGCACCCCGGAAGTAAAAGAAATGATCAGTAGTCTCAGTTACGCGCTTGAGCGTATTCAGGCAAATGTCTTACAGGGAGGAGAAGTAGTAAAGGGGATTTTAAAATATACGCGTAAGGGCGAAGAAGGATTTTCTGGGTTAACCATTGACCAGATTCTCGACGGGACACTGGAAATGGTACAATATAAGGTAAAGCTTTCTGAAATTGATATTGTGCGCGATTATCCCAAAAATATCCCCCAAATATACGGAAATCTGCCGCAATTGCAGGAAGTATTTTTTAACCTGATTGACAATGCCTATGACGCCATTGTTGAGCGGCGCAATTTACTGAAAGAAGAAGGCTATCGCGGTAAAATTACATTCACCGCCTATCCGTGGGAAAATAAATTAAGGATTGTATCCGAAGATAACGGATTGGGAATAAAGGCTGACCAGGTGAAGAAAGTCTTCACGCCATTTTTTACGACAAAAACTTCAACGCGCAAAGGCACAGGCCTTGGCCTTTATGTCATCAGGCGCATAATTACGGATACGCATAAGGGGCAGATTGCCTTTGAAACTGAATATCAGGCCGGCACAAAGTTTATTATAGATTTGCCGATTGCGAAATAAAAAGATAGGGACGGTTCTGATGAACAGCACATGCCATCAGAACCGTCCCTAGGAACTAATTGACATTTGATTCAAATAGCGTTATCTTGGAAAATGAAATAATAATAGGAGAAGAAAATGGTAAAATTATTAATCGTTGATGATGAGATGGATATAAGGGAGTTTGCGGCAAATTTCTTCCGTAAGCGCAAAATTGATACCGTTACTGCCGCTAGCGGAGAGGAGGCGCTTTCTATTTTAGAAAAGGAGAAGGCAGACTTAGTGCTTCTGGATATCATGATGGATGGAATTGACGGAATCGAAACCTTAAGGCGCATCAGGCAGCGGGATAAGGATGTCAAAGTGATTATGGTTACAGGAAGAAAGCCTTCAGACGAGGATTCATTTGAAAAATGCCGCGAATTAGGCGTTGCAGACTATATCCATAAGCCGTTGCAGTTAGAAGAATTAGAAAGAATTGTCTTAAATGAATTATCTAAAAAAGAGGAGCGGGTCTAAGAGTGGGTATTGATTATAAGGAAGAATTAGAAGGCGCGGCAAAAACCATGATTCTGGTGCATGAGCCGGACACTCTAATCAAGTTGATTGTGCGCACGATTGTGCAAAAAGTAGGGATAAGGCATGCCGGTATACTTTTGCACCAAAAGGACAAGGATACGTATATATTAACGGTTTCCCGCGGCACAGCAGGCCTGAAGATTCCCGCAGGATTTGCGCGCATGGATGCCGACAATCCACTGATTCGTTTTTTCAGAGAAAATGAAAACAAAAAACTTGCCGATGACGATGTAATTGTTTACGAAGAAGCCCGGAAACTGCTCAGTAAAAATATACCACAGGAAAAAATAGCTTTACTTAAAGGGGCGCTGCGTCAAATGGAGATATTTGAAACAGTCGCCTGTATTCCAAGTTATTTTAGAAATGATTTGTTAGGGATTATGCTTTTAGGTGAAAAAAAGAACGGCAAAAAATTTGCCCGGGAAGAACTAAATTTCTTTGTTGCGCTTACCTCTGATGTTGCCATGGCAATACGTAATGCCCAGCTTTTCAGGGAATTAGAGATGGAGTTGGATAAGAAAGAACGCCTTTTTATCCATACCACCGTTGCCCTGACCGCGGCAATAGATGCCAAAGACCACTATACGCACGGTCATACAGCGCGGGTAACCGATTTAAGCCTGCAAATTGCTCGCCGGCTTAGCCAAAAAGATAAAAAGGATTTTGATGAGAAATTTCTAGAGCACCTCCATATAGCGAGCCTCTTACATGATATCGGTAAAATAGGCATCCCGGAATCCATACTCAATAAAGAAGGCCCCCTGACCGATGAGGAAAAAAAGAAGATGCATGAGCACCCGATTGTCGGCTCGGTAATACTGCAGCCGATAAAGGAACTTGAGGCAGCTATTTTAGGAGTGAAATATCATCATGAGAAATATGACGGTTCAGGATACCCCGAAGGATTAAGAGGCGACCAGATACCCCTCATAGCTTCCATAATCTCAGTTGCCGATACCTTTGATGCCATGACCACAGATAGGCCATATCGCAAGGGCCTTTCTAAAGATGAGGCGATTGCAGAAGTCAAACAGGTAAGCGGTAAACAGTTTGACAGAAAAATCGCCGATACCCTCATTGAACTCTACCAGGAAGGCAAAATCTAACTAAATGAGCGCAAAACGCATTATTTTAATGTATATATCTGAAATTTCAGGCCATCATAGCGCAACGCTGGCAATTGAAAAGGCGATTCGCTCATTAGAGCCACAGACAGAAATCCTGAATATCAATGCTTTTAATTATACCAATCCTATTTCTGAGAAAATTATTAACCGTCTTTATATGAGCGTGATTAAAAGCACTCCCGGCATCTGGGATTATCTTTATGACAATCCGAACGTCGTAAAAAACATAGAAAAAATAAAAGATGCAGTGCACAAATTTAATTCTCCAAAGTTTAAGGTTCTTTTTGATGAATTTAAGCCGGATGTAGTAGCCTGCACCCAGGCATTCCCCTGCGGTATGGTTGCGGATTTTAAGAAAACCTATAACTCCGACATCACTCTTGTTGCTGTGCTTACCGATTACGTTCCTCACTCATATTGGATTTACGATTCAGTAAATTTTTATATTTCACCTTCCGAGGAGGTATCGCAGCGCCTGCTCAAGAAAGGCGTAGAAAAAGAAAAAATAAAAGCCTTCGGGATTCCTTTTGACCAGAAATTTAACCAACCGCAAGATAGGCATAGCCTTTACCAAAAATTCAACCTCCAGGCAAATATTCCCACTATACTGATTATGGGAGGAGGACATGGGCTGGGCCCTATCAAGACAATTATTGAGTCCCTGGAGAATGTTTACGAAGAGATCCAAGAGATTGTTGTTGCCGGTACAAATAAGAAGCTTTATAACTCTTTAACAAAAGTAATTAAGAAATGTAAAAAACAGATTTTGCTTTTTGAATATGTGGATAATATCAATGAATTAATGGCTATTTCCGACATTGTTATTAGTAAGCCGGGAGGGGTAACTACTGCAGAGGTTCTAACGAAAGGCCTACCTATGATTATCGTTTCGCCTATTCCCGGCCAAGAAGCAAATAATACCGCATATCTGACGCAAAAAGGCGCGGCGATTAAACTCGATGAACCTGAGCAAATAAATTTTATAATTGATGATTTATTGGAGAATCGGGATAAACTCGAAAGACTTAGCAGGTCTGCATCGGCTATCAGCAAGCCGAATTCCAGCTTGGACATAGCGAAGCTATTATTGAAATAGGATAGGGACGGTTCTGATACAACGTAACGTATTATCAGAACCGTCCCTGGGAGAGCTTGAAGAACCGTCCCTAAGAAAGATGATTAACTATATTCTCTATAGAATCGGGCAATTCATTACCTTGTATTTACCGCTAAACGTAGCTTATAAAATAGCTGTATTTTTCTCGGACCTGCATTATATCTTTGCTAACAAAGACCGCCGGCGCATAAAAGAAAATCTTAACACAATCTTTCCTGAGAAATCTTCACGCGAAATCCGCAGGCTCAGGATCAGAATGGTCAGAAATTTTGCCAAATACCTGGTGGATTTCTTCCGCTTTGAAAAATTAGACAAGGAATACATAGCTAAATATATAAAAATAGAAAATATGCATTATTTTGACCAAGCCCTCTCCCGGGGCAAAGGAGTAATTGTGCTTACAGCCCACTTGGGAAATTGGGAATTGGGCGGGGTAGTGCTTGCGCTCCTGGATTACCCTTTATGGGTAGTGGCGCGTCCGCATAAAGATAAGTTAGTAGACAACTTCTTTAATTTTCAAAGGCAAAGAAAAGGGGTAAATGTTATCCCTTTAGGAAAAGCAGTGAGGGCTTCGCTTAATCTTTTAAAAGAAAACAAAATGGTGGCCCTGGCAGGCGACAGAGATTTTACTGAAAAAGGCATAATCATGGATTTTTTCGGCAAACCAACTATTTTACCTGAAGGCCCGGCAGCATTAGCCTTAAGGACAGGGGCAAGTATAGTGCCGGGGTTCATGTTGAGAAATGAAAATGACGGATTTACCTTAAGAATAGAAAAGCCGCTTGAATTCAGCCCCACAGGAGATAAAAAAAAGGATTTATCAGAAATAATTTTGCGTTATAAAAATATTTTTGAAGATTATATCCGTAAATACCCTGACCAGTGGTATATGTTTCGCAGGTTCTGGATAGAAAAATAAAGTAAGTAAGGATAGGGACGGTTCTGATGAAACGTAACATGTTATCAGAACCGTCCCTAGGAAAGCAATGAATACTTGTGTAATTGTGCCCACTTATAATGAAGCCGGAACAGTAGGCGAACTGATAAACGAAATCCGCAGCCAAAATTTTGCAGTGATTATCATTGATGACGGTTCGCAGGATAATACTGCTGAAATTGCACAAAATTCAGGGGCCATGGTTCTACGCAACCAAAAGAATCTTGGCAAAGGAGCTTCCTTAATCAAAGGCTTTGGATATGCGCTGACAAATAGTTTTGATGCGGTAATCACCATGGATGGAGACGGGCAGCATCTTCCGCAGGATTTGCCTTATTTTACGCGCCTGGCTAAATATTCTAACAGTGGAATCCTCATCGGCAACAGGATGTTAAAAACAAAAAATATGCCTCTGGTACGGTTCTTTACAAATAAATTCATGTCCTGGCTGATTTCGCGCTTAACCGGACAGAAAATTCCCGATACACAATGCGGTTTCCGCCTGATTAAAAAAGAGGTATTGGAGAAGTTAAATCTTACCACCTCTAAGTATGAGACCGAATCCGAAATACTCATAAAATCTTC
>Ga0265297_10003405_pt1 | contig 28813 bp, 23 predicted proteins | sample Munlanlwell13791_FD_192502 | JGI IMG/M metagenome (GOLD analysis project Ga0265297, IMG submission 192502) | Leachate microbial communities from a municipal landfill in Southern Ontario, Canada - Leachate well 137-91 | ecosystem: Engineered > Solid waste > Landfill > Unclassified | place...
AAAAATCACAAAAACCTCTTGCGCCAAAAGAAGTTCTCAGTATCGGTATCAAAGCGGGCGCTCTCGGCGGCATTCTTCTTGGTCTGGTATACACGGGCTTTTGTTTGCTGGCCGCTAAATACGGCACCAGTGTTGCCAACATCCCGCAAGATCAACTGTTAAGTGCTTTGGCCACGCTAGTCCTTGGACCGGCAGCAAGTATTCTTGCTAACGTCACCGTTGCCACCGCATGTCTTACCACAGCAATGGCTCTTACCGCAGTTTTTGCGGACTACCTAACACATGAAATTTTCATGGGAAAATTGAATTACCACCACGCGTTGGCACTTACTGTCGCAACCACCTTTGGTATGACCAATCTTGGATTCACAGGAATTAAGCTTATTATCGAACCGGTGGCAGTACTTTGTTACCCAGCATTGGTAGCGCTTTCAATTGCCAATATGGCTCACGCGCTGTGGGGATTCCGTTATGTAAAATCGGTCACACTAATGACCTTTATTGCAACGGTTGCTCTGAAATTTGTCTAGCGAGATTCTACGAGAAAAATACGGTATAAATCCAGCTTGCTATAACGAAAAAACTGGTCAGCACAAGGCCAGTAAGCGAAATTTGTCTAAGCAAGAAAAGAATGGCCAGTCCTGATAAAAGCAATGAAACTATAACTGCAAACCCAAGAACTTGGTATGCCGACCACCCTTTTTTTTGTAAGTAAATCGAAAAGTGGTGCGGACTGCCATAATAAAATGGTTTGCCAAGCCAGGATCTGATCACAAATAAACTAATACATTCAAGCAATGGCACCCCAAAAATTAAACATGGTACAAAAAAGACCTCAAACAAAGGACGAACCATTTGATAAATAACAGCAAGCCATCCATCAAATTGCCATAAAAATAATTTTCCATCCCAATCAAATAGCAGCGGAATTGCTGCCAAAAATCCACCAATAAATAGTGATCCTGCGTCACCTAAATAAATTTTTGCTGGCGGCTTATTGTAAAGCCAAAATGCCAACGTCGCTCCAATAAATGCCGTTAACAGTAGGCTTGTTGTAAACTTGCCAAGCACCAATGCGATGCCGCACAACGTCACCGCACTAACAAGAGCAAGTGTTGCACATAGCCCATCCATCACATCAACAAGATTGAATGCGTTAATCACCGTTAACATCCAAAAAAGTGACCAGCCTATACTGCCCATCGATGAGAAAAGAGGTGTCTTGAGCGAAAACTCACCCTTCAAAAAACACAGTGCAGCAACAAATTGTCCAAAAAATTTTTGATATGGTTTAAGAACTTTTAAATCATCAACAAGCCCAACAAATAGCAAAAGCGTTGTCCCAAGCAAGAACCACAAAATCTGATTTTCAAACGGATAACACAGTCCCAAGGTCATGATAAATGCCATAAAGATTGCCACACCGCCAAGATACGGCGTTGGTTTTTTGTGCGACTTTAAGCAACCATCAGGCACATCCATAAAACCTATTTTCTGTGCCGCACTAATAACAATGGGAAGTAGATAAAGACCAAAAACAAAAGAAAAAAACAAGGCAAATAAATGTCGCACGAGCACTGCATACATAACTTTCTCCCTTTTTTTGCTCGTACAACTTGAACCAGTTGTTAATCAAAGAAGGTCAAGTAGTACGTAGTTTGTGTCTCAGTAATGCCACAAAACAATCATACTCTTGCGTTGATAAAAATTCAAAGTCGACCCGAATAACAAAAATAGGAAGCGATTGCCACTCTTCATACTGCTGCACCAACGGCTCCAATTTCACCCAATCCTTAGCCGTCGTTACCACGCAACTACACGTATGCTTATGCATTAAGGCCATCAACGATGCAACATCAGCCGCAGTATATGCATGATGGTCGCGATATTGTTGTGTTCCACCAATGATAAATCCAGCTCGAGCAATTGATGCCAATACACCATCGAATGCGCCAACGCTAGCACATACCAAAGCCCTGGAACCAATGTAACTGTCTGGTTGCAAAAACATTTGATTACCCTGATACACACCGCCAAAGGCATGCCGCCCCATAAAAATGCGGTTGGGAGCTATATCACTAAAAAGTTCATACTTAATGGCGTCGCGCTGCATCTGCGAAACAGCATCAGCGTGCGTTGCAATGATGCAATCGGCCCTACGATAATCTTTTTCACGTAAACGTCCAGCGGGCAAACAATGTCCATTTTCAAACGGACGTCGCGCATCAACAAGTACAATCTCAAAGTCTTTTTTTACCCCATAATTTTGGTACGCATCATCCAAAAGCACAAAATCAGGAACTGGAGACACGTGCTCAAGCAAACGACAGGCTCGTGCACGGTTTTTGCAAACGACTATGGGAACGGGCAAGACGTGAGCATACATCATTGCCTCATCACCTGACGCTTTAACATCAATAAAAATATTCTTTGTATCGCGAACTAAAGTCGGCAATCCTCGACATTCTAAGCTACCTTTGTATCCACGCAACACAATTGCTGTGTGCGGAACCCCCAGGACTCGTGCAATAAATGGAACCACAACCGACTTGCCGGTACCACCAACACTGAGGTTGCCAACCGAAATAATTTTAAAAGGAAAAAGGCGAGTATAAACACGTTTGCGCTTGTACCATGTAACAAGCGCAAACCCAAATCGATAAATAATTTCTAAAGGATAGAGAAGAAAAAGTAACGGACTGGTGGGCACGTATTATTCTGCCTTTCGTTCAGCAAAACAAAGCACCGTATCACCTTCTTGCCACTCGGTAAATCCCTCAGTGGTAAAACCGCATTCATAACCAGCGTGAACTTCTTTAACAGTCTTGCGCTCACGTTGCAGAGTAACAACTTTGCCTTCGCCAAGCTGCTTACTACGACGCTCACAAATAACTTTGTCACCACGGGCAAGCACCCCATCACGCATATAACACCCAGCAATGATACCAATGCCTTTGATGTCAAACACTTTTTTGACGGTAGCCTCACCAACTTTGACCCATTTGGTAACAACTTCGCGTTTGGATTCAATCAACTGATCAACAAAGTCAATCAGTTCATAAATGATTTGATAGGTTTGAACTTTTACGTGATAATCTTTGGCCAGCATTTGCGCGTTCTTTTCGACGCGAACATGGAGGCCCAAAATCAACGCGCTGGTATTTTTGGCTAGGTCAATATCACCTTCAGTAATATCGCCAATAGCAGAAGTAACAATGTTAACCGGACATTTAATGTCCTTGTGTTTTTTGATAACCTTGTCAACCGAATCCATCACCGCTTCTTGTGATCCACGGGTATCGGTTTTGATTATCAGATTGATAAATCCAGATTGTTTTTTGCCAGGGGTTTCTTGTACCACGGCAGCTTGTGCGGCCAACGGCACAGTAGACTCAGTACCCTTGCGCGATTTAGCACGAGAATATTCCTGCTGAGGAACAACAGCAAGCCAATCACCAACGCCAACAAAGGTATCAAAACCAACAACCTGTACGGGTGTTGAAGGGTAAGCTTGTGTTACCTTTTTGCCTAAACTGTTAACTAAAATTCTCACTTTACCAGTAACCGCTCCGCAAACAAAATAATCACCTTGCTTAAGAATACCTTCTTTGCAAACAACGGTGGCAACGGGACCAAAACCTTTTTCGATATGCGACTCGAGCACGAATGCTCTTGCTGCAGCTTGATTGTCGGCTTTTAGATCCATCATTTGTGACTGCAACACAATCATCTCGAGTAATTCTTCGACGCCTTTACCGGTCTTGGCTGAAATCGGAACAATAATAGTGCTTCCGCCCCATTCTTCTGGCATCAATTCATACTGTGCCAATTGACGTTTAACCGTTTCCAGTGCTGAAGGAGATTGCATGCGATCAATTTTGTTAATAGCAACAATAATAGGAACGCCTGCTTCTTTGGCATGTTTAATAGCCTCAACAGTTTGAGGTTTTACACCATCGTCTGCAGCAACAACCAGCACGACAACATCGGTAACTTTTGAACCACGTTGTCGCAAATAAGAAAATGCTTCATGGCCAGGGGTGTCCAAGAACACAATTTTTCCATGCGTGCTTTCAACTTCCCAGGCACGAATATGCTGCGTAATGCCACCTTTTTCAGTTGCGGCAACATTCATTTTTCTGATGTAATCAAGTAGCGTCGTCTTGCCATGATCAACGTGTCCCATGACAACAACGATTGGCCAACGCGTTTGTCCGTTGGCTGCAGAAGGCTTGGCTGCGGCATTCAGACCATGGCCAGCTTCAGGCTGCACAGGTTTTTTGACATGCACTGTGATCCCAAAATGGTGCCCCATTTCACGAATCTGATCGACAGAAAGCATGTGATTGCGATTGCACGCCATACCTTTTTTGAGCAAGATCAAAATCAAGTCACCCGATGATTTATTAAATAGATCGGCAACCTCAAAGACGGCCATAGTGCGTTCAATGGTAACTTCGGTAACAGGACCACGAACAGCCTCCTGTGGACGGACAGCAGCGGGACGAGATCTTCGGCGACGTCTGCGACGAGGCCCTTGTTGCAAACCTGCAACAGAACCAACAAGTCCTTTGGTTTGCAAAAGACGACGTATACGTTCTTGTTCGCGAATTTCAGCAGCTTCAAAATCTTCAAATGATTCAGCTGAAACAATGAGCTTATTTACCTCAGATACTACGGCGACCTTCGCTTCCGTTCCCTCAAGTTTCTCTTCTAGTTTTGGTTCCACAACAGGTTTTGCTACAGGAACAGCTTTTATTTCAATCATTTTTTCTTGCATTTTTTGAGGTTCAGCCGCTTTAGCCTTTGATGTCAATTGAGCAGCCTCTTTTTTAGAAACATTTTTCTCGATAAACTGAATGGCTTCGTCAGAAAGGACTGCCATGTGACTCGAGGCAGAAAATCCGCCACTCTTGAGAGTCACCAACAAATCCTTACTTTGTATGCCAAGCTCTTTGGCTAATTCGTATACGCGCATGCTTTATTCACCTGACTGCTTTTTGTCGTGATCTTGGAACTCCATATCAACCGCAGGTTGATCAGAAGTAGATTGTTCATCAGAATGCCCACCCCATCCAGCCTCGGAAGAAATATCAATGCTGTCTTGCGTCGAAGCAAGATCTTGCAACTTAATGTCAAGACCAACAAGCTTGGATGCCAAGTTGATGTTTTGCCCCATTTTGCCAATAGCATATGAACGCTGATCAGGTGCAACCCATACAACTGCTTTGCCATCTTCGACAATTTCAACTTTATCAACCTCAGCAGGCTTCAAGCTGGAACGTACCAGTTTTTCTGCCGAATCAGACCACTGAATAAGATCAATTTTCTCTTGCCCTAATTCTCGCAAAATAGGCTTAATGCGAGCACCACCAATACCGACGCATGTTCCAACAGGATCGATTTCTTTTCGCGTCGAAGTAACAATGACCTTGGTTTTATAGCCAGGAATGCGAACGATTTTTTTAATTTCAACAAGACCCTCAAAGACCTCAGGAATCTCGACTTCAATCAGCTTTTTAACAAAATCAGCGGATGCACGATCCAAGATCAATTGGTAGTCAGCCTTGGCTGCCGGATACACGTCCTTGAGCAGGGCTCTGACTGGATGTCCGATTTTGATTGGCTCTTGAGGTATCATGTTTTCAAGTGGCAACAAGGCAACAATTTCGCCAATTTTGACTGCAAAACCAGCACGTTCTTTTTTGTGCACCGTACCGGTGATAATCGTGTCGCGCTTGTCTTTGTATTCGTTAAAGATTGCAAGCTGTTCAAGATCGCGAATTTTGCTGGCGATAATTTGTTTGGCCGTCAAAATTTCGATACGCCCCACTGATTCCTCAAAAGGCACCAGGATTGTTTGCTCGACCTTGGCTGTAGCATCAAGAATTTTGGCTTTACGCAATGAAATTTCGTGATCTTCATCGACAACCGATGCAACGACTTTTTTGTGGACAAACACTTCAAGGTTGCCGGTTTTTTGGCTAAAGACGACTTCAAAAGGAACGGTCGGATACCGCTTGGAATATGCTGCTCGAATACCTTCGCAAACGATTTCAACGACTCTTTCGCGATCCAGGCCGCGCTCCTCAACAAGACCCTCAATAACATCAGTCAAATTCACAGTATTTTTACCTTTGCGATCAGTGGTTATTCAAGCTTTTACGACACTATTTCCATGCAATGTGCTCAGTGTACGGGCAAAAACAAAAAAAGTGAAGATCTTTCCCTTCCAGACTCCCCCAATGCTTTTCTTTTTGAAAATATTTGGATATGTGCAAACACCAACATAAGTTGCTGCCTTGTAGTAGGCGGTTTACTATAAGTTCCTTATTCTTATCCTATCTTTATATATAAACTAATAATAATGAGTAAGCGGTTTTTTGTGGATAACTCACCCTTCAACCATGGTTTTGTTGCGTAGAAATCGTATTATTTTGTCCGGGAAAAATTGTGGATAACCTGTGGATAACTTGTTGATAACTTGTTAACAACTTTTTCAATGTGCTGCAAACTCCCTGTGAATCGTTATATCCAGTCGACAGTTTTTAAATCCAGCTTTTAGCCGTTGATTTGATAGTGCCTTCTAGGGTTATCCACAACTTATCCACAGGTTATCCACAAAGTTATCCACAATTTTTTGTCACAATGCTGTCTATCAGGAAATGTCGATTACCAAGCACCATTTCACTTTTTGAATTCTAATCGAAATTTTTATAGGGGCGAGCTTTAAATTTCTAATTGCGTTTTTTATAGGGCGTTAAGACGATCGCGGATCTTTTTCATGTCTTCCCAGACCACACGCTTGGCGTCGGGGTTGCGAAGGAGGTAGGCTGGATGGTAGGTGGGCATGACGGGTATTGTGCCAAGGGTGTGAAAGACGCCTCGTGCCTTGGTAATTGTAACGTTCTCGCCAAGAAGAGCTTGAACGGCGGTTGCGCCAAGTGCGCAAATGATTGTGGGCTGGATAATGGCGATTTCTTTTAAAAGTATGAGTTGCTTGCAGGTCTTACTTTCGTCGGGCAGTGGCGTACGATTATTTGGTGGACGGCATTTAACGACGTTGGAGATGTAAACGTCATTACGGGTAAGGTCTATTGCTTCAATGATCTTGGTCAAGAGTTGTCCTGCTCGGCCAACAAACGGTAAGCCCTGGGCATCTTCGTCCCTTCCGGGCCCTTCACCAACAAACATAAGTTGTGCGTCCGGATTGCCGTGTCCAAATACTACCTGCCTTCGTCCTTGCAAGCCAAGGGGACATTGCGTGCAGGCAACAAACGGGGCAAATAATGCCTCAAGCTGTTGTTTTTTTGTTGTGTTTTGCGTCAGAACTGTTGTCTGCGGCACACACGCATGTGAGCGAATGCAATTTTCGCTTCGGTACACAAACCCTGCGGGCTGTTGAGCCGCAAATTCCAAAAATGTTACTACTTTATCGGTCAAATTTTTTTTATTCACCTGAGCACCCATGAAAAAAGGGATAGCGTTCAATACCATCGGTAAGAATATCGAAGCTATCCCAAAGTTCAATGAAGTGCTAACTAACGACTGGTTGTGTGCTATTTGTAGGTTCTGCGATGGTTGCGATGCCGTCTGAGACTGGAAGGACGCAATGCTCCTTTTTGACGGCGACGTATTTTCTGAGAAATTTTGGCCATGCTGTTGCTTGCGCAAAGTCTGTGTTTTTGTAGGAACGATGAATCGTATTTTGTGGAAAATATATAGCCAGGCCCTGAGCCTTGACCAGATTATTGCCCGTTGTGTTTGCGATAATCATTTTTTGTAAGATCGAGAGTGTGTCAAGGGCGAGTTCTTTTGCTTGGTGCCACTGTTGCTTTGGATCTGATGGTTTGCTGGGCTTTGTTTGTTTGGAGGATTTTCCTGCATTTTCTCGTTTTACTGGTTTAATTTCACGAAGTGTGGTGTCTGACTTTTCTTGATTTGTGCATGTAATAACCAGGTTTGATATAAAATGTCCAAGATCAATATAGTCAGCATCAAAAAATTCGGTCGTAAGTTCGTGATTATTTCGCACGGCAGCAAGCGCTTTGATAGCTGCATCACGATCGTAGGTGAGCAAATCTGTCAGTGTGAGCGCCAGGGCGTGTAGTGCTTTGGCCAAGTCGTTGGCATAGGTTAGGTCGACAGCTGATTGGGTAAAGTCTCCAACGGTTGTTCCGTATTCATTGCCGAAACTTGAGACAATGGTTTTAGCAAGTGTTGTTTGGTCTGTAGCTTCTTTTTCCAATGGCTTGAGTACCGTTGTGTAGTTGTAGCCGGCGCCAGGTTCCACCTCTTCTGAGCCGACCATAATTTTGACCGTATCTTTAACTTGGTAGGCAATTTCAATCATGCCCATATAGCAGGCATCCATTGCCAAAATTTCAACCTTGTTGCCGTTTAAAAGCTCTTTGCTGATGCGTTCGAGACTGAGTTTTAGATCTTCGTTAGAAAGATATACTTTGGCGGTTTCATTAAAGGCGATGCCGCGATCTTTATTGATCTTGAGAAATTCTTGAAGTTTCTTTCTGTCGCTAACAATGTTGCGATTAAGTTCCAAAAGTCCCGTGTGGTAATTGAACGAATACAAGATGTCGCTGGTTGCTATGCCCATGCGTCCCCAGATGTGTGGATCTTTAACTCCGGCGCCGTGATTTGAAAGGACGAGACAAAGTTTATTGGCTGGATATTTTTTAATGCCGCACTTTGCAAATTCAAATAAGTTTTCTGGCGTTCCGCTAAAGCTGGTTGCGTTGTTACTTACGGTCTCGATGATGGTTGGTTTATTTTTATCAATAAAGTAGCGCAGGACCTCTTTTTTGTCCTTTTTATCCAACTGAAGAATGATGTTTACAAAAGGCGTTGAACCAACATGTTCGAGCTGATGAAAATTGCGAATGTAGTATGAATAGAGGTTGTTGTTTGAGCACAAGTAAACCATGAAGTTCCACTCTTTTGGTGTGACTACTGGTTGTGGGGGCGTTGCTGCGAGCTCTTTTTCTTCATCAGCTCGTACGATGGTGAGTGTGATAGCGGTGCACACAATGCACAGCATCGTTGCATGTACAATACGACGCATCCAATCTCCTTTGTAAGGTAAGATGTAAAAAAATTACACAAACATTACATCAATTTTACGTTGCGGTGATGCTGTTGTGCAATAGTTTTACGGTTGTGGTCAGGCTCGCCGTATTCTTGCGGATGCTTGTGTGTGCCATGCGACAAGATTAGAAAACAAAATGAGTGCGAAAGTAAGGCCGAATGAAAGTTGAAAATCAAGAAAAAACAATTGCATGGGGTTGTAAAGCAAAATAACCAGACACATAAGAGTCAAAATATGCAGTGAATTAATTGGTTTACCAAGCAATTCACCCACTTTAGCCAAACCAAAGGCGTAAAATGCCCGAGTAAATGGAATGCTTTGCCAGCTGAGCAAATCGTATACAACACAAATGATGAGTAGGATGATTTTCTTGTACATGATATGGATTGGAAGTATGTGCAACATGGAGGTCCAGATAAAGATAAAAAGAATGATATGCAGGCCGGCTCGTGCCAAAAAATGCGCCAATCCCCAGTAGTTAAATGTGGTGCGGAGTGCATCGACGTTATACTGCTGTTTATTGCCAAAAAATATGAGTCCTATGTACGGTCGGGTCAGCGCAGAGAGATGGGTACGAATAGTTTGGTATGTTGTTGTACGTAAATTCCAGAGCCAACGCCGCAAGCTCCATGTTGGTCGATAAGTGCATGTAAGCTGTAAATGATTAGTCAGGAAAAGCGCGGTGAGAATATGCTCTTTGAGTAAATGATCGGCATATGTTCGGTTACCAGTTGTTGATGGTTGTGGCGGTTTAATGAGGCATTGTTCGATGGTGATGATATCGCCGACCATCAGCTTGGTTCTGCCGCGTAGGTAGCATAAAAAATCACACGATTGATGGTAGTGCGTATTGGTTGTGGGGAAAAATAATTCGTGAGCTCTGACGAGGATGGTGTGATTTTCAAGACGTTGACCCCATTCATGTTTGTCGATGATTGTGCCAATGATGGTTATTTTTTGCTGCACGATGCTTTCAAGCAGCAACGTATGCTTGTGTTGTTGCGACCATAGGCTTAGTGCACCACAAATTCCGACCGTCAGGAGTGTGGTGATGCGTAAAAATCTGGCAGGAGCCAGGTACCACCCAATTCCTCCAACCAAAACACTGGCGACAATTCCTATTGTAAGCAATGACGCAGGAATGTGAAAATGATCTTGGAGCGCGATGCCAACAATAACGGCGAGTAGTGGCGAAACAAATGGACTGTAATAGCTACGATGAGCGATATGGTTCATGATCGATAGCGATTATTGTTTGGGCAAGAATCTCACTTTTTCTTCCGTCATCATGCTGGATGATGATAAAATTCTCTGACAATGAGACAATGATTCCGGTAAGCCCATGCATCGTGCAAATATGACGGCCGATGCGCAGGTTCTTACGTAAGGCAAGATTGACATATTGTTGCTGTTGTTGCGGAAGAAGAATAAATACGATACAACTCACGGCCAGAACAATAATTGGTATACTGGCTTGCAATAATGAAATGATAAAAATAGCTTGTTCGTGCATCATGATATGTGCTAATTTTCTATTACTAGTTGAAACAAATGTGCAAGAAGTCTTTATCCTGTGCACTTGTTGTTTGCTTTAATAATTTTCAAAGTAACTGTAGCATACCTACAAAAATATGAAAGATACTATGAAGATCAGACAAATCAGAGCTCGGGAGATTCTCGATTCTCGTGCCACACCCACCATTGAGTGTGTTATAACTCTGGACAATGAAAAAACGGTTACGGCAAGCGTTCCTTCGGGCGCATCAGTTGGAAAGTATGAAGCTTGTGAGCTGCGCGATAACGATAGCAAGCATTTTGCGGGCAAAGGAGTACGTAATGCAATTGACCATATTCACACCACGTTGGCTCCTCTTGTTGTTGGCAAAATACCCGATGTGCAGGCCATGGATGAGGCTATGATTGTCTGCGATGGGACTTCTAATAAAACACGCCTTGGTGCTAACGCATTATTGGCGGTTAGTATTGCCGTGATTCGGGCCCAGGCGCTTTGTGAGGGATTAGAGCTCTATAAACTGATTAACAAGTTATGGCATTTTCCCACACCACAGATACCGTTATGTATGTTTAATGTAATCAATGGCGGCATGCATGCATCAAGTGGACTCAGCTTTCAAGAGTGCATGATTATGCCAACTCATACTGATTACAACAAGAACCTTGAAACTGCCGCCATTGTGTACGCTGAACTGAAAAAGCTTTTACATGTGCAGGGTTATGCAACGACCGTGGGCGACGAAGGTGGTTTTGCGCCACAATTTACTCAGGTTGGGCTTGAGCGCGAGCATACTGCGCTTGAATTGCTACAGCAGGCAATAAAGCATAGTGCTGCGACCGATGTTTCATTGTGTCTCGATGTCGCAGCGTCCCATTTTTATGATGAAGCGCGTGGTGTGTATTGCTTGCACAATAAAGATTATTCAGCACAAGATATGGTTGTATTGTACCAGCAGCTTGCTGTTCAGTTTCCGATTGTTTCTATTGAAGATGGTCTGGATCAAGATGATTGGTCTGGGTGGCACGATATCACAAAGAGCCTTGGCGGCAAACTAATGCTGGTTGGAGATGATATTTTTGTTACCAATCAGCAACGAATTCAACAGGGATTTAATAAAGGTGTTGCCAATGCCGTACTGATTAAACCAAATCAAATTGGTACGGTATCAGAGGCCATGCAAGCAATCAAAATGTGCCAAGCTTCTGGCTATAAAACCGTTATCTCACATCGTTCCGGTGAAACGAATGATGATTTTATTGCAGATGTTGCGGTTGGAACCGCAGCTGGGTATCTCAAGGCTGGTGCGCCCGCACGCGGCGAGCGTGTTGCCAAGTACAATAGGCTTACTGCAATAGCTGAAATACTGGAATAGGTTACGATTGAGCCTTGGAATGCTTCTGCAACTCAAGAATCTTGCTACGCAGATCAATGGCACGTTCAAAATCGAGTGCTTCAGCAGCCAGCTGCATTTCTTGTTGCAATTGGCTGACGATGACTGCAATTTCTTTAGCGTCTTTTGCTTTGAGTGCAACAAGCTTTTTGTGACTCTTGCTTGCTTCCATGATGCGTTCTTGGAGTTTGGTAATGCTTTTGGTTACATCCCGCTTAACAGAAACGGGTGTGATATTGTGAGCCTGGTTGTATTCTTGCTGAACTTGGCGACGACGACTAGTTTCATCAATTGCTCTTTGCATGGACTGAGTGACAGTGTCAGCATAAAAAATAACTTTGCTTTCAGTGTTACGAGCTGCGCGGCCGATGGTTTGAATAAGCGAGCGTGTGTCGCGCAGAAAACATTCGATGTCAGCATCGATGATGGCTACCAGTGCTACTTCTGGCAAATCGAGCCCTTCGCGTAACAAGTTGATGCCTACCAAACAGTCAAAAACACCTAAACGCAGTTTGTGAAGGAGTTCTGTGCGTTGTGGCGTTTTGATTTCGCTATGCATGTAACAGACATTGATGCCTTTGTTTTCAAGATAGTTAGCCAAATCTTCGGCTGCTTTTTTTGTTAAAACGGTAACGAGAGTCCTGAACCCTTTGCGTGCAGTCTCCTTGATGGAGACTATAAGGTGGTCAAGTTGGCCCTCGCGCTGAACAATTTCAATTTTTGGATCAAGAATGCCCGTTGGACGGACAATCTGCTGAACGATTGCTGAGCTGTTTTGTAGCTCGTATTCGCCTGGTGTTGCGGATACAAAAATGGCATCTTTAAAGTATCGTTCGATTTCTTCAAATTTTAAAGGACGATTGTCAAATGATGCTTGAAGTCTAAAACCGTATTCAACAAGCGATTTTTTTCGTGCTGCGTCACCGTTGTACATGGCACGCAGTTGGGGGAGTGCGATGTGTGATTCGTCAATGATGAGTAAAAAATCTTTATCAAAAAAGTCAAACAGTGCGTAAGGTGCATCGCCCGGTTGCCTGCCATCAAAATAGCGTGAGTAATTTTCTATTCCACTGCAATAGCCAGTCTGTGTGAGCATTTCAATGTCGTGATTGATACGAGTGACTAAGCGCTCTTTGTACAATGGATTTTGCATAATTGCTGCTTCTTTGACCAAATCGTTTTTGATCAAAGTAATGGCGGCATCGCGTTTTTCTTGCGTTGCCACAAAATGCTTTGCAGGAAAAATCAGTATGTTATCAAGACTTGAAAGTACGCGGTGATTTTGTTTATCAACCAATGCAAGCCGTTCAATTTCATTACCGAAAAGTTCTATGCGTAGATTGTCATGAATATAGGGTAGATTGATGGTGATAGTGTTCCCTAATACGCTAAAGCTTCCAGGGGTGCTTTGCATGTCGTTGCGTTTGTATTGAATAAAAATAAGTTTATCCAGTAGTTCTTTACGTCCAATTTTCTGGCCGACATTTAAAGGAAACGTCAATTCACGGTAATCATGCGGGTTGCCGAGCGAATAAATAGCAGAAACCGAGGCGATAACTATGACATCGCGGCGATTAATGAGCGATGCGGTAGCTTCAACGCGTAGTCGTTCGATTTCTGTGTTGATCTTGGTTTCTTTGGGTACGTAAATATCCTGCGCCGGTAGGTATGATTCTGGTTGGTAGTAATCGTAGTAGCTAACAAAGTAGCAGACCTTATTTTCGGGAAAAAAAAGACTGAACTCTTCATATAGCTGTGCAGCCAATGTTTTGTTAGGTGAAATGATAAGCGTTGGTTTGTTTTCTTGAGCGATGACGTTGGCAAGGGTGAACGTTTTGCCTGATCCGGTGACTCCCAAGAGGACCGATTTGCCAGGACGCGCCTTGACCAGCTTTTCTATCGCCTGCGGCTGGTTACCACTTGGCTTGAACGGAGATGAGAGTTTGAATTTGTTTTTTGTATTCATGCACTCAGTCTATCAGAGGTGATGGGTATGAGGCAAAAACACGTAAGATTGGGAGATTTAGGAGAATTTTACGGGGCTGACGGGACTCGAACCCGCGACCTTCCGCGTGACAGGCGGACGCTCTAACCAAACTGAGCTACAGCCCCAAATTGCAATTGGGATAGTGTTTAAAAATTGCAAAGACTCCTAGTATTGTGCCAGAGGCTGTATTTTTTGGCAAGGACATTTTGTGGTCAGGCTCAGCCGTTTGCGAGCTCTCGAATGAATTCGAGCCATGAGCATTCACGTGCAAAGTCTGTTTTGAAATAGGAGCAATCAACGCGGCCGTAAGGGAAATAGATCGAAATGCCGTGAGCTCGAGCAAGATTTTTGCCAACAGTATTGGCGATAACAACTTGCCCAATCAGCCGCATGCCCTGCGAAAGTGTTGTTTTCATCTCATCAATAAGGCGTGTACGTTGAAACTTGCTGAAGGATCCGTTTGAAAGTTGGCTATGTATTTCTTCGTAAAACGAATACAGATCAACATAGCTTGAGGTGCTGAATTGTTGACAGGACCGGTGAGCTTTATTGATAACGTCGTTTATGCTGCTTCTGTCGACGCTTTGGCATGATTTGAACAGTTTGGCAAATTGATTAATGTTTTCTTTGAGCAGTGGTATAGCATCAAGGTTTATAGCGGACTGTGTATAAAATTGAACTTTGTCTTTGTAGTAAGCCGCATAGCTCGAAACGATTCCTTGGGCAATGGTGTGCGCTGAAACATTAGCGCCGGAAAACATGCGCATGAAGGCTGCATAGTCCCAACCATTGGCAAGTTCCACCTCCTGTGAGCCAACAAGGACCGATGCGTATTTATGTGCTAAATAACTAACTTCTACCATGGCCATAAGGCAGGCATCCATGCCCAATAAATCGATTTTTTTCCCGCCCAGAACATTGTTTTTTATATCCTGAAGCGCTTCAGAAAGATTCTGGTTGTCCATGTAGGTTCTGCTTTGTTCATTAAACAAAATGCCGCGTACCATTGTGGTTAAGTAATCCTCAGCTGGTATTGATGATGTTTGTGCGTGTTCGACGGTTAACCCTTCAATTTGAATGCGTGGGTTATCTGCAACAACGTCTTCGTCGATTTCGAAGCGATTTTTGGTGTTCCATGGGCGATGATTGCCCCACAATGGATCTAAGATTCCAATCCCATGATCCCAAAGAATGAGCGCATATTTTTGAGCAGGAGCTTTTTTCACGGCCCAGCGCATGGCATCAGCAAGGTCTTTTGAGGTATTGCCATCAGTTTGGGAGGGAACACATTCATCAAGAACCATTTTTCCGCGCTCAATTTTGTAACGCCAGATTCCCGGCTGGCCGGGTTGATACCATTGCACAAGGGTGGTGACGTAATTATTGGATCCAACGGTGGCCATGTCATTGAAATTTTTCGTAGCAAACTGACTCAGGTTGTTGCGGGCTTGTACGTAGACCAGGGCGGTCCAGTCTGATGCAATGGCCAGACCCCAAACGCCTGGAATTAAATTGCATAATATAAAATAAATTAAAAAAAGACGACGAAACTGCTCGATGGATGATTTCATAGTCATCCTGCCCCCTTTCCCCTTTTTTCTGCGTAAAAACCGTGCCTTGCTGAAGAATGTCTTTACCACTCAAGCGGCAAAAGACTTCATGCATTCTAGTCTTACCCTACATAAAATATTTTCAGAGAGTCAATAAAATAGAGTTTTATGCAGGTAAACATGAGAAGGGAAAAGATAATGCGTTTCTTAATGGGGGAGGACTGATTACTTCACCATTCCGTGAAGTAAGATAATTTCTTCCGCCCACAGTTTCATGTCGGGTTCTGAGGGAGTTTCGAGGATTTTTGGAATTTTATTGAGGCGTTGATCGTTCATTAGAAGTTCAAATGTTGTGAGTGGGATGTGACCTTTGCCGATGGGGGCGTGTCGGTCGACGTGTGAATTAAATTTTGTTTGCGAGTCATTGACGTGGATGGCCTTAACGTGTTCAAGGCCGCAGGTTGAATCAAATTTTTTGATCGTATCTTTATAGCCGTCTTCTGTTGCAATGTCATAGCCTGCTGCAAATAGGTGGCAGGTATCTAAGCAAAATCCTATGTGACGTTTGTTGGTGCAGAGCGATCGAATAGCATTCAGCTGTTCAAATGTTCCGCCTATTGTCGTTCCCTGCCCAGCCATACCCTCTAAAACAATAGTTACGGTTCCATCGCCTTGTTCAAGAACATGATCTAAGTTGTGGGCAATCCGTTTGATGCACACATCTTCTCCGGCGCCCACATGAGCGCCGGGATGCAGAACAAGCTTTTTTAATCCAAGAGACTGACAACGACGAACTTCTTCCAAAAGTGCATTAGTTGATTGATGTGCGGTTTGGCTTTTACCTGAACCAATGTTGATAAGATATCCAGTGTGCACCACAATATCTTTGATTGTTGAGGTTGTGCGTCGTTCTTTAAAGTGCTCGATTTGTTCTTGCGTTAATTGCTTTTCAAATAAAATACGGTTGCTTTTGGTAAAAATTTGCATTGCGGTGCAACCAATCGATTCACCGCGGTCAAATGCTTTATGGAGGCCTCCGGCAACGGAAATGTGTGATCCGAGCACAATGTCTTTGGTCATTAAACTCCTTGGTCGTTATTGGTCAATTGGCATTCAAAGTAGTGATGATAGGCTTCGGGGAGTTTTTTATAATCAACAGTCTTGGTGATATCAGAAAAATCACCTGAACAGAAACTATCCCAAAAAAGAATGGTCTTATCATTCATCTCTGGCATTGTTCTGACGGCATTAAGTAGTGACGCAAACGCTTTTCCGGTATAGGTTCCATCAAGTTTAATGTTTTCTGTTTCTTGAAGCAGTTTAATTGCTTCGCACGCTTCTGGTGAAATTTTGGCGTACCCATCACCAATCCAACGATAGTCAATGGTAACTTCTTGTGGTGTAATTTCCACTTCTGGGAAGGTGGTATCAATCTTATGGGTGACCACACTGGTTAAGCGAATAAGATTACAAAGCTTCATGGCATGTTCGCCTTCAAAGCCATCATATTCAATGCTTACGGGGATGATGATACTTTTCAGGCCTGCAAGGCGTGCTCCAAGGATGAGCCCAGCCGCAGTCCCCGTGCTGCCTAAAACGACATAAATAAAGTCAGGTTCAGGCAAAAGACCCTGCGTAACCTGCTCTTTCAGCTCGAAGGCTGCATTGACAAAGCCAAGGGCTCCAATTTCATTCGACCCCCCTGTTGGAATAAAGTACAGCGATGAACCGGTCTGCTTTTTAAACTCTTTGTTGCGGTCATAAATAGCCTTCTCGCGTTCGCCTTTTTGGCGATACAAGTGTAGTTCTGCGTCATGAGCCATGGAGATCAGCAAATTGCGTTGTGCATAGCTGGTTGGTTCTTGTGGCAAATGCAGACAGATACAGGCGAGCCCACATTTTTGGGCGTAAGCAGCCGTGGCGCAGGTGTGATTGGATCCGGCGGCGCCGAGCGTTAAGACTCCTTTGGCGTTGTTGGCTAGTGCGTCACCAAGTAAAAACTCGAGTTTGCGGACTTTATTGCCGCCAAAAAGCGTGCCGCTCAGATTGTCTTTTTTTATATACAAGTTGCTGCAGCCGACCTTGGTGCCGAGGTTTTCAAGCTTTTGGATGGGGGTTGGCAATGTGCCGAGCGAAACGTAACCAAGCTTATTTTGGAGGGTTGGATATGCCTTGAAAAGAGGTGGAGTTGCTCCTGGCTCGGCGGAGGCTTGGGAGATGAAGGCACTGATCAGTATCCCGACCAATATGTGTTTTACAAACTTATATGAAGTGGATTTCATAGAGAGTCTCCTTTTTTTATTGACTGGTGGGTTGAACAATTCGCCAACAAATGTAGGTTGCATGGCTCGGTTTGTCAATGAGTGTTTTTGGCCTTAAAATACCCCCTGTTTTTTTAGCGGCAGGAAAGTACAGAATAGTAGGCAATTTACTTGCAAAGCTTTGTGTACATTGTTGATGGTAAGGAGTGTGTTTTTGCCGATCTGATCAATGAAGAAGGCTCAATAAATCTTTGATAGTTACTATAAAATAATCTTAGTCAGTTACTATAAAATACCCGTTGATTTTTTTTCTCACTATCGTATACTGCTTTCAGCTAAGATAAAGCAAAAACGTTGTGTAGAAAGTAAGTTGTATAAAGTAATATTCAAAATGTATTTTTTCGGAGGATTTTCAATGACAGCGACTATTAGACCCCTCTACGATCGAGTACTCATTAAGCGTCTTGAAAATGAGCAAATGACTGCTGGTGGCATCATTATTCCTGATACCGCCCAAGAAAAGACACAGCTTGGTGCTGTTGTTGCGACCGGTGAAGGCAAATTGATGAACGACGGCTCCATCCGTCCGCTCAAGATCAAACAAGGTGACAAGATTATTTTCGGAAAATACTCCGGTACCGAAATTAAGCTTGGTAACGATGAATTTTTGATGTTGCGCGAAGAAGAATTGCTTGGTGTGGTTGAAAAATAAATTCTGTTATTAAAAAGGGTTAAATCATGGCAAAACAAATTATATTCGGCGAAGATGCCCGTAATAAAATTCTCAAAGGCGTGAACCAATTGGCAAGCGCTGTCAAAGTTACACTTGGCCCCAAGGGTCGTAACGTAGCGATTGAAAAATCATTCGGTTCCCCAACAATCACCAAAGATGGTGTTTCAGTTGCTAAAGAAATTGAATTCAAAGACAAATTTGAAAACATGGGCGCACAGATGGTGCGTGAAGTTGCTTCCAAAACCTCTGATGTTGCAGGCGATGGAACAACAACAGCAACGGTTCTTGCTGAAGCAATCTTCCGCGAAGGCATGAAGAACGTTGTTGCTGGCGCCAATCCAATGGAAATTAAACGTGGTATTGATCAAGCAGTTGCTACTGTTGTCGTAGAACTTGGCAAAATGTCCAAGTCAATCAAAGACAAAGCAGAAATTGCCCAAGTTGCCACCGTGTCAGCAAATAATGATAAAGTAATTGGTGATTTGATTGCCGATGCAATGGACAAAGTTGGCAAACATGGCGTTATCACGGTTGAAGAAGCTCGTGGTATTGCTGATGAACTTGACATCGTCGAAGGTATGCAATTTGATCGCGGCTACATTTCCCCTTATTTCATTACCGATGCTGACAAGATGGAAGTGGTTCTCGAAAACCCTCGCATTCTTATTTGCGACAAAAAAATTGGCAGCATGAAAGATTTGTTGCCTGTTCTTGAACAAGTCGCAAAACAAGGTATTCCACTGCTCATCGTTGCAGAAGATGTTGAAGGCGAAGCCCTGGCAACCTTGGTTGTCAACAAAATGCGTGGCACCATCAACGTTGCAGCCGTCAAAGCTCCTGGTTTTGGCGATCGACGTGAATCAATGCTTCAAGATATTGCTGCATTGACCGGTGGCCGTGTTGTTTCAGACAAGCTTGGTGTAAAGCTCGAAAACATTGCATTTGCCGATCTTGGTTCAGCAAAGAAGATTCGCATTAACAAAGACAGCACAACCATTGTTGATGGCAAAGGCGATAAAAAAGACATCGATGCCCGTATTTCTCAAATCAAAGCAGAAATCAGCATTTCAACATCAGACTACGACAAAGAAAAACTTCAAGAACGCTTGGCTAAACTTTCTGGCGGCGTAGCCGTTATCAAAGTTGGTGCAGCGACTGAAACTGAAATGAAAGAAAAGAAAGATCGCGTTGATGATGCTTTGCACGCAACACGCGCTGCTGTTGAAGAAGGCGTTGTTGTTGGCGGTGGTGTTGCATTACTCCGTGCACAAAAAACACTTGAATCGCTCAAACTTACGGGCGACCAAGCAATTGGTGTTACCATTGTTCGACGTTCGCTTGAAGAACCTGCACGTGTCATTGCTGGCAATGCTGGTTTTGATCCTGCTGTTATTGTTGACAAAATCAGATCAACAACAGAAGCAAATGTCGGATTTGATGCACGCAATGAAGTGTATACCGATATGTTCAAAGCAGGTATCGTTGATCCAACCAAGGTCACACGTTCTGCGCTTCAAAACGCAGCTTCGATTGCAAGCTTGCTTTTGACAACAGAAACAATGATTGCCGAAATCCCTGAAGATAAACCAGCACAAGCAGCTGGCGGTCATGCACATGGTGGCATGGGCGGTATGGGCGGCATGTACTAGTCACAATTGATTTTCGATTACCAAAATAGGCCGCAGGCGCAAAACCTGCGGCCTTCTTTTTTGACTTCATCACTGCAGGCTCTGTAGACTGAGCTCCGTTGTTAAAGATATTTGTTGTACTATGAGGAGCTCCCAATGAAACGTTACCTATCCCTAATTATTATTACGATCAACATGTTTTATGTAGCACAGAGCAATGCAATGGTGAAAATTGAAGTTCTTTGCCAACCATCAGAATCAGCAAATGAAACATTACAGCGTGACTATGTGTATGCTATACAACAATTAGTGCTTTCTCTTCTGAATATTAATGATGAGGTTTCACGTAACGCCATTTATTCTTTATCGAATGACGATCGTCAGCTACTTGCCGCACTGGCCTGTGATGACGAGAATGATGCCTGTCACAGGTTTGCCAAGACAACATCGTTATTTTCAAATGAAGGGCTGGATACTGCTCTTTTACTTGCAATGAGATTGCAGTCTTACTCATTTGTTTGTGCGCTTCTTTCTCGACAAGCCGATCGGATTCATGCTCGAATATTGGGTGTCGCAATGAATGATGCAATCAATAGAGGGTCTCTTGATATAGTAAAGCTCTTTACCTCAGATCGTGCAATATTTAATAGGTTTGGGGTTGAGTTTATTAATGGATTATTACAGTTAACACGGCAAAAGGGCGACAAAGAGGCAGAGGCAGCAATGATGGAGGCAATCTATCGCAGAGCGTGCCCACTGTGTGCTATCTTATAACGATGTAACATTGGGTTTCAAAGAAAAGGGGAAGTATGAAGATTCAACTCTTATTTTTAATACTTATCGTTTGTTCACCAGTGTCAATGTGCGATGCGATGCAACAATACAATAGTTTCAAACAACCACCTGATAACGCTGATGCTGCCGTTCATGATGCGTACGAGCAAATGGTTTATCAGGCTACTCAAGATTTAACTAGGTTGGGGGTTACGAGTTGCAATGTTTATAGCTATGGCATTGCCAGCTGTGGATTAGTTGAGAAAAAATATGGTTATAATGCCTTTGTTAATAGTATGTCGCGTGTTGACCATGTGCTGCTCAAAACAGCTTTGCAACAACGGCGTTATGGGTCGCTTCGGCTCGTCAAAGATCCGGTATTGCCGTTTTCTTCAGAGTGTTTAGATATTCTTTTATTGCTTGTTGAAGGCCCCAAATTTATTCGGGCGGTTCTTGAACGTCCTGGTTATCGTCCAAACAAAAAAATTCTAGCCTGTGCAATTGAAAAAGCAGCTGATATTCCTGCAATGCATGCTGTTTTTGCGCAGTATAAACCGAGTGCGAATGGTGGTCATAGGCTTTTCGGCGACGAAGCATACGAAAGTGCTATTTGGGATGTGATCGATGATTATGGCAATCCCAAGACGAGTAAAACATTGCTTGCTCGTATGCCTTTGCACGAATGTAAACTGATTAAGTTGCTTCATGATGAGGACGCAAAGGCTGCCTGCAAGCTCCTACTGGATAAGCAACTTGTTTTTTCAAATGTCTGTTTGGATGCAGCGGTGCTTCTTGGTGTAAGAAGTAAAATGTGCACGTTTGTGCAGAAACTCCTTGATGTACATATGGATGATTTGTACCCGCGTATCATAATTTTGGCCAGGGCGTTGGCGGCGGCGATTGATTCAGATGATGCGATATATAAGTTGTTTTTGCCGCAGGAGCAATCGTTGTCTGCCTGTGATGAAACGGATGATGAGAAACAATCGTTGCTTCATGCAAAGCGCAATCACAAGCGTAAGCCTGGTGATGAAAAGCACTATGGGTTCTGTATTTTGCAGTAAAATCCTTGTATGTGGAGGTGCATAATGAAATGGTTACGTGTAGCAATTTTTTTTATAGGCGCCCTGTCATTGTTGACAATGAGTCGTGCAGTGTTTTGCTGCTGTTGCCGTCGTCCGGTAGTTGAAGATAATTGGGCTCTACAATCATATAGGGCCGAAGTGTATCAGACAGCACGTGTGATTCTCGGTTTAGTGAAGCCGGTTCAAACTACGTTCATTGATAATATGTTTGAGAGAGATCATGAGCTCCTTGATTTGATTTCACACGAAAATATTGCTGATGCGCGCAGAATGCTTGCAAATGAAATGTTTACTTTTTCTCGAGCTTGCTTGGATGTGATTCTGACGTTGAGTGTGTATTCAAAAATTTATGCGCCGTTGGTTGCTGTTTTACTTGAAAATCATACCGATGATCTAAGCAGCACCATAATTGGTGAGGCGATGCTTAATGCTGTAACGTATTGGAACAATGATGTATTTTGTTTAATGGTAAACAATCAGGCTTTTATGAAGCGCGTTAGTAATTATGTGCTTGATCGCATTAAGCGTCTTGCGGAAAAAAAAGGGAATAGACGGGCTTTTGAGGCGTTGGCTGCCGCTTGTCAGAGAAGGTCGTGGTGCTCGTCGTGTGTGATGCTGTAGCGCGAAACTAAATAAATTTATCTAAACAACGAATAAATCATTGCAGCGACCAAAAATATAAGCGTGAACATAAACATAAGGTCATTAAGCTTTATGAGCTTTGCCTTGCGCAACCCCTGTAGGTGCTCAGGTAAAAGCTTGATGGTTTGTATGGCCAGCACAACATACGTTTGAAAAAATAACAATAGTAGAGACAAGAACGTGAGTAAATAAAAAACAAAATCAATGTGCGTGCTGTAGCCAATGGCTGGCGAAACGCCATCTATTACCATTCTGAAGAGCACAAGGATGGGTATAGCTGTTGCTATGTATGCCAGACGTGAAATGTCTGAAATATCGATCAGTAAGCAGAAAAATGCGAGAAAGAATAAGAGGAACATGGGGAAATACAGTGAGATTAAATCGCGTATCCCAACCCCTTCAAAGTCAATAGAAAAAGCTGCCACGGGATATCTAATGGCAGCAGCAGGATTGTCAGTTTCAAGGTCTGCCTGCATGTAACCAGTTTGAACTAATGTTGCTTTAGGCTCCCAATCAAGCACAAGGTTCTTTTCGGCAATTGTTAGGGTGCGATTAGTTGCTTCAAAGCACAATTCGTATGGTGTGACATTTTTGTTTTGAATAACAATAGTGAGACGGTGATTTTCAAGTGGGAAGTTGCTGAAATTGAGATCTGTCTTAAATGTTGTTTGGATGTGATAGGAGACTTGGACATCGTTGCCGAGTAATTTGACAATAGGTTCTGACTTTGTGGTAAGTGCACCACTTCCCTGCACAAGACTATTTTGGATGCTAAAGTCGCTAATGGTCTTGAGCGATACTGTTCCCGGTTGAAATTTGAACCACACAATGCCATCAAGGGTAAATTCGTTTTTTACAAATGAAAAACTTGGAAACCCATTGATATGAAGGCCCATGGTTACGGAGGTGGCACGATTTTTTTCTTTGGCTGTTAGTTGTTCAATCGTTGGGATTTGGTCTTTAATGGTGGCCATCTGATTTTTTAAAAAAAGTGTTGTTGCGACGATCAAACAAGTGCCAATGACTGCAAATAGTCTACTGTGTGATGATTGAGCAATGGTTCCAAGTACCTTGATGGGCTTTTTAACAAATGATTTCATGGTAAAACTTTCTGTTAAGAGCTAGATTATCCAGGTTTTTTTGCCAAAGACGTAGCGTGTTGATGGATCAAAATCGAGTGGATAACCGCCAAGCTCGGTTTTTTTCATGGCACTGATTTTTTCAACAATTGCTTGTGGTGTTATGTCTTGCGCACATTGTTTTATTGCTTCCACCACAATGCTGGCGGACAGGTAGTACATGAATGAAAGTGTCGAAAGTGGTTCGCTAGGAAAATATTTTTTCATTGATTCGCGGTATTCCTGTGCAAGCGCAATCTCGGCAGTTTCTGGATCAGGAACGGCTGAAGAGTATGAAAAGGTAACGCCCGTGTATTTGAGAATATCTTTGACCGGAAAGGTTGAATCAATACCAACAAATTGTGTGCCAAATGCGCCGTGGGTAAAGAAATATTTAATAAGCGCGACAGCGGGCGCGCTGGTGCAGATGCACAGAACTACTTTGGGATATTTTTTCATGAGAGCAGCAGCTGGAGTTTCGATGTCCATGGTAAACAAATTAAAACTTTCTACGGCGACTGGTGTTTGATCATTGGCTTTAAGGTGTTCAAGCAAGGTCTGTGCTGCTCGTGTTGAAAAATTGTCGTCTCCATGAAAGATCGCAAACTTTTTGCTCAAAACTTTATCAAGCTGTGCAAGCGCCTTAAGTTGCGGTGACAGCAGGCCTGGGCCATTGATCATGTGAGTAAGCGCTGGATTTTGGAAATCTTTATGTTCCGCCCAAGGGAAAAGAACCGTTAATTTCCCTTGTTTGACGCGAGGTAATAGCGAGCGAATATTGCTCGTATCCATCAGACCAATAAACATCGATGTGTTGAATTGCGTTTGCAGTGTTTGGATATTATTTTTGAATTTTTCATAATCACCCCCATCATCAAGGCTTACGAGTCTGAGCGTTTTACCTTCAATGCCACCAGTATCGTTGGTGTGGCGAAAGCAGGCTTCGATGCCGCGAACAATGGCGCGTGCATACATTTTGAAATGACCGGTAAAAGCACCGGTCTGACCAAAGACAATTTCTTGTTTGTCTGATGTTGTTTGAGCAAAAAGTGGCATGAACATGCAAATTGCAGCGCTGAAGAGCGCGTAGCAAAGCGTTTTGTGTAACATATCAACCTCACTAAAAAAATGGTTATTGTTATCAAAACACTAAAAAATTCTGGCTTTCGTGGTCAAGTTCTCTATAATCACTGTCCGCTTATGCGGTAGTAGTTGTGTTAGTGCCAATCAACAAAAAAATATATCTGGAGCCGTCTTGAAAAATAAATGCTCTTTTGTTGTGCTATTAGTTGTATCGCTTGTCATGAATAGTTGTTATGCCTCATTGCCACATCAGCAAGAACGTCATCGTCAGCAGCGTCGTGCTGCATTGGGTATAAACAGAAATGTATTATATCAAGAGGCGTTACGAGCTGCACAACGCAGTTCTGCTCGTAACGTTATACATCAAGACGTCTATTATAACGCAAGTGACGCGGGTTTTAGACAACTTCCGCCTCCACCGCTGATACAGCAAGAACAATTTTCATTTGATCGTTTTAGCACTGCTATTGAGCAGAATGACGGAGGCGCTGTGTTGCAGGAACTTTTAAATAGTGATGTTGGCAACATCCTTGATAAAATTTCTTCTTTAACGTTGCAACAAGCACTCGATGCTATGACACGACGTCTTTATGTTGATGCCCAATGTTCAGTGTGGCATGTTACGTTATGGCATGGAGTTGTACAGCGGTTTATTACTGTTCATAAAACATCAACAGACTTTTTCTTGAATGCGGCCGTAAGCCACGGCGATTTAGTGCTTACCTCAAAAATCATGGAGAGTTTAGAATTATCACATCAGCGCGCATCGAGTACTGGTGCTAAGGCCAAGCTTTTTGGAAAAACTGTGACTCGTATTGGCCGTTTGTTGGTTGTGGCGATTGAAAAAGGACACCTTAACATTGCATGGTATTTGTACACCGGTGCTTACGCGAATCCACTACAGCCGCATGAGTTTATTGCGCGCGCAGCTTCGTGGTTGTCGTACGTCGAGTTGGACGCGGTACGGCGTTCTGCGCAGGAATGTATAAAGGGCTTAGAAGCACGTTGTTCTGATGCAGCGCAGGCCTCGTTGAATGAAACGGCGCAAAAACTCAAATCGCAATTAGCCTCGGCACATTTATTTTTGAACACGCTTGAAGTGAATATTAAGCACAAGATCAGCATGCGCTAGGGGTTGTCTACGCACCAGGCTCTTTTTATGTTTCTGATTCTACTGCCACTTTGCCACCCAGCTGTTTGATGATTTTCGTGTATTTCTCTTGCATAGATTTATCTTTTTCGAATTCGCGTAGATGAGTGACCCATGAAAGTGCGGTGTCACCAGTGCTTATTTCAAGATCTTTGTCGGCCGGTCCGACGGCTTTTGTGAATTCTATCTTGTAGTCACCATCGCCAGAGCCAACATCGCATGATCCATTATTTTTGTCTTTATCTGCAAGTAATATTTCGACTATCTCAGCGTGTCCCCTTGCTGCAGCAGAAAATAATGCAGTTAGCTTTTCTTTATCTTGAGCGTTGATTTTGAGTTTTGGGTCGTTCATAAGGCGCAGGACTGCCAATTTTTGTCCATTGGCTGCAGCAAACATCAGCGCTGTTTTACCAGCATTTGGATCTTTTTCTGAGGTTTCATCCAAAGCGGCTAGTATTCCTTTGTCGGCTTTTTTGTTGATGTCGGCGCCTTTTTTAATCAGCTTGTCAATGACATACAAATAGTCTTCGTCAACTTTCTTGCTCTTTTCCAGGCCTTCGAGTTCATTTTTGAGAATAGCTTTCATTGCTTTATCTCTTCGCGACATTTTTTGTGCAGCGTCTGAATCATCTGCTGGATATTCTTTAATCCGTGCCTCTAGTGTTGCTATTTTTGGATCAATAATTGTTGGTGTGCACTCCCCCATTGCGGCGTACATGAGTGCTGTCAGACCATTTTTGTCTTGTGTATCAACCTTGGCTGCTTGTAGAAGTAGTATCCGAACGATTACTTTCTGGCCGTATTGAGCAGCAAGGTGTAAAGGGGTTTTTCCTTTCTTTGTGGTAACGTTTACTTTTGCTTTGGTCTTAATTGTTTCCGGGCCTTTATCTAATTCTTTATTGTTTAGGTCTAAGCGCAACAAATATCGGACAACTGTGTCTTGTCCATTGATTGCTGCATGGTGTAGTGCAGTGTATCCATTAGCGTCTGCTGTATTGACTTTGGCGCCATTTGTTAGGGCTCTTTTTATGTTTTCAGTCTTTCCATCAGCTGCAGCTTGAAATAAGTCATCTTGAGGTTCTAATCGTTTCGCAACATCCTCTGACTCTTTTTCCATACCCAACAAACCATTTAACCCAAAGCATCCACACAGTAAGAGCATTAACAAGTGCTTAGAAAATCTCATAAGCTTCTCCTCAATAAAATATGAAATTTACATAACATATTGTGAGTAAAGCATATCTAGCAGCATACTTAAAAGTTTTTGGGCAAAGTAACCGGTTTGGGGCGGGTTGTGGCCGCTTGAGTATTTCGGGTGCTCGGCCTCTTGCAAACAAAACACAAAAAATTCTTTACACGGGGTGCTCTTTGCACTCATGGTAAAATTTTGTTATGGTTGCGCGTTGTAAGTTTCCCCCTCATAAAGAAAGGAGGCCGTTGTGAGCTTGTATACAAGAGCGGTGATTGCGGCATTGGTAGTTCTAGTTTCGGTCAATCAGTTGTTTGGGATGGTGCGAACAAAAAAATTTGTTCTGGACGAATCCTTTTTTAAGACTGTCGAGACAAAGGATCAATGTAAAACCTATAATTATAACCTCATGGCTCAAGAATTTGTTATACGGCTAGAAAGTGGTGTCCCTGGTCTTGAAATTTACTGCGACTATCTGATGATAGAAGAACAGGCGCGTTTGGCCGTTTTATGTTGTGCAATTAACGCTAATGCATCGACTGTGTCAATAGTTTGGATTGTTGAGCATCTTCTGATTCCATACGAAGATTTTTATCTCATCGGAAGACTTCTGATTTGGGCGATTATGCAAGGCAACGAGAATGTGGTGAAGGTATTGTGTACTCAGTACAGTGAGTGCTTTTCAGATGCTGATCTCAGACAGTTTTTTGAGTCATTGAGTATTTTGGCTCGTCAGAACGAGTATTTGGCCAATAGGTTTTATGGCTACCTGGTCCGAGCACGACAGTGCAACAAGATTGAGCGTGCATTGAGTTCAATCCACTCAGGAATGGCTTCACCTAAGGCTCTGATCCCTTAATTACAAAGGATTGACTCTCCCTTTTTCTTTGTTCTACACTTTACGGTATATACGTAGTTAAAAGCTTTCTTGAGGGATTTGAAAATTTATTATCATGAAAGGGTTTAAATCGATGAAATACAACGCAAAGTTACTCGTCAGCTTGGCAATGGTTGCCATTTGTTCAGCCACAACCGTCGTTGCAATGACCGATGACAGCGCACAAGATGTAACGTCAACCGACGAAATTGGTGAGCAAATGGTTCTGCGCATCAAGCGACAACTCAAAGAGCCGCTTATCACGTTGCTTGCCACCAGTGAATTTGCAAGCAAGAAAGAGCTTGATCGTCGTGTTAAAGATGCTTCTGAATCGCTTCAAAAATTTACCAATGAACTTTCTGTCGAGCCGGCAGAAAAACTTGCACCAACACCTGTCGATGCAAAGCCTGAGACTGCACCGTTGGCCCCTGAGTCTGCGATAATAGCTCCTCCCGTTACTCCTGAAATTGCACCGATGACTCCGGTTCCCTCACCAGCAACGCCAGTGGTACCTGTACAGCCAATTACTCCTGTAGCAGCGCCGGTGACGGTTGAACCAGCACCATCGATAACACCAGTAACGCCTCAAGCGCCAATGCCTGTAGAACCAGTGATGGTTCCAGCTACCACGCCTGTTGCTCCTCAACCAATGCCAATTCCTACGCCTACTCCTGCAATGGTAGCGCCAGGCGTGGTAGCTGGAACCATCACTGGTTCTACAGGCATT
>Ga0265297_10003406_pt1 | contig 28801 bp, 28 predicted proteins | sample Munlanlwell13791_FD_192502 | JGI IMG/M metagenome (GOLD analysis project Ga0265297, IMG submission 192502) | Leachate microbial communities from a municipal landfill in Southern Ontario, Canada - Leachate well 137-91 | ecosystem: Engineered > Solid waste > Landfill > Unclassified | place...
CCGTCCTCACTTTTATCACCCCACCGATATCCCAGGAGCCAAGGCTTATTACGGGTATCCCGAACTGAAGGCAATAGGCAATTTCAGATAGCGTACCGGCACTACCCGCAAGCGCAACTACTACGTCAGAACTTTTTACAACTAAAACATTACGAGCTAAGCCTAAGCCGGTTGGGATAACTATATCTACATAAGGATTGGCGTCTTCTTTATTATAACCTGGTGTAATACCTATAGTTAGGCCTCCTGCCTCTTTAAATCCGCGACAAACAGACTTCATTACTCCACTTAATCCTCCACAAACTATAATATCAACCACTTTAATGAGTTTTTTGCCCAAATTTTGGGATAATTGCTCCACTTTTTTGGAACAATTTCTACCGCCAATAATGCCTACAATCGGCCTTCTAGCCACATCTCTCTCCCTACCCCATAACTACTAACTGCTAGCTACTGTTTTTCCAACACAGCCTCGTAAGGCGCGGGAATTTTCTTTGAAAATCCCCACCCACACTCGGCTGTGTAAATTTGCCGACAACTAAAACAACAGGCAAATTTATGCCCCTGACAGGAGTCGAACCTGTACGCCTGGCTCCGGAGGCCAGTGCCCTATCCATTGGGCGACAGGGGCGATATAACATCAGTATCCTCCTTCAAATAATACTTCATAACGCGCAATCGAAGGAATCAGCTTAGAGCTCAAATCTTCTATTGATACTTCAAATACCCTAATCGCCTTGGGGTGAAAATTATTAACTTTAATGATACCGCTACCTAATAAATGATACCTGTCAAAAAGGAGGATTTTGAACATCGCCACGGCATATCTTTTAGCGCTCTCGTTTACCACTTCTCCGCTGACAAGGATGCTGTTCGTATGCGTCTTTCTAAAATTTACATTATACACGGGAAAGACCATGCGGATCCGCTCCTTAAAAAAGGCGCAATTGTTCTTCTTCCTTGTCTTTGGTCTCAGTTCCGCTAAAAACCGAAATCCTGCCGTATTCTCCGTCAAAGCCGGGTTGTACCTGGACCTTTCCCCGGCGCATACTTAAAATCCCGTTAACTAGATGCCGCGGCAAGCCCTCTAAAAGCTCTTCCTCAGAGGCATTAAGCAATATGTTGAATTCATTGCCGAATCTGGCTATTGCGGCACGGTAATCCCTCTCCACTGCCACTGACCCTTTATTGACCCCCCTGGCTTCAGCCATAATCTCGTCTAAAGGGATAAGATTCTTATAGGTGATGGCCTGGGCAGGGACAAATCCCTCCGGCCGGTCTGCCAGGCATTCCACCCTGCTCATTACCCCCACCGTAACCGGCCTTCCGCATTTCGGACATATGCCCTTGTGCTCCTTGGTCTCGGCAGGGGAAAACCTGACGCTACAGAGACGATGACCGTCAAAATGGTATTTGCCCTCTTCGGGGAAAAACTCAATGGTATAAAGGAATTTTTTCTTGTCCTTGGTTTTCAAAACCTCCCTTATTGCCGCATAACTCAGTTCGCAGTCAAAGACATTCGCCTCCCTGCCGATCTTGGCAGGGCTGTGGCTGTCGGAATTGCTCACCAGGCTGAAGCGGTCGAGGCTGGAAATCCGCCAGTTCATCGCCGGGTCGCTGGAAAGACCTGTCTCCAAGGCAAATATGCTCTCGGTCTGTTTTTCAAAGCAATCCTCGATACGGTCAAAGCCGGACATTGAGCCAAAAAGGGAGAACCAGGGGGTCCAGATATGCCCGGGGATAAACATACAGTTCTCGTCGATATCAAAGATAATGCGCGCCAATTCCGCGGCATCCAACCCCAGGATAGGCCGGCCGTCGGAAGCGAGGTTGCCGTAGCGCGCCAGCGTAGCGTTAATCTTGTCGGTGGTCTTAAAAGAAGGGGACAAGATTACGTTGTGGATACGATAGGTCCTGCCTTTCTTGGAATAGATGCTGCTGATCTCTGAACTCAGGATAAAATAAATGCCCTCGTGCTTAAAAAGGCCGTTCCCCAGATCCTCAAGGTTGGCCTTTAGTTCCTCCAGCCAAAGGTGATGCGTAAAATCCCCGGTGCCCATCAGGGTGATGCCTTTGAGCCTCGCCCATTCCGCAATATGCTTAACATCCATATCCCTGGATGTGGCGCGGCTATATCTGGAGTGGATGTGAAAGTCGGCGATAAATTTCACTGGCTGCCCCCCTTAAAATACTCCTTTACGATAACACTTGCGACATTCTCTGCTAATAATTTATTTCCCTTCCTAGTACAATGACCGAAATCTCCGGCAAAATTATCCTCAAAATAATAATCATATCCTTCCCTCTTCAGAGCCTCTTTAAACACATTCTCGTTATCAACGAATATCACGCCTTCGCCGTAACCTAAAAGTTTTTTTAACGGCCCTGCGCTGCGCGTGGCATGCTGTACGCAGACCAACTTGATACCCCTTTCTAATACTATCTCCTTAAGCTTATTATAATTGTGGCGAGTTATCTCATTATAATACCGTTCTCTCAACTCGTCTGCCTTTTTATAATAACGTCCTGCCCTGGCATAGTCACCCATCTCAAGGCTAATGGTGGCCTCCATGCCGTAAAGGGCATCATTTTTATTTCCAACGCTCTCGAGCTTGCTCAAAACCGTCTTGAATTTATCGCGCTCCCCCTGACACCGATAACAGGTCATCAGTTCGCTGTAAGACACTCTATAAAAAGGATCTGCCTCAATAGCCCTGTTCAATACCGCCTCTGCCTCCTTGTACCTGCCCTGACGGCAATAGCACCGCCCTAAGGTGGTAAGGGCAAAGGCGTCTTGCGGGCTAGAGACAACCACCTCATTTAATAATTCCTCCGCATCTCTAAACCTAAGCATCAGAGTATAGAAATCTGCCAATTGGGCCTTGGCCTCATTGGTATTTTCCATCTCTACGATTTTCTTTATGAGGGGTTCGGCTTCCTGCCATTGCTCCTCCCTGTAAACTAGAAACTGGTCGAATAAATCATGCGTGGATAGCGATACGCTTACTGTATTGTATGTTTTTGCCAGGGAAGGGGTAGTGCGACTTTCCGTATAGGTTACAGACGCCATGCCGTGTGCCGGCGCACCATTTCTTAACTCCTGCAGTTTATTTATAATATGCATCTTCAGCAACTTGACTAACCTATATACTCTTATATTTTTAACAAACTGCTTGAGCTTAAAAGACAGAGAATCATCGTAAGGAACAATGTCTCCTCTATTATCGTTCTCCCCCATCATAACGACTACCATATGCGGCTGATAACGGCCTAGGTTCTCTTTTAAATGCGCGACGATAAAAGAGGAGTTGGCATTACAAATGCCTTTATTTATAACTACGAATCTCTTTCCTGTCTCCTTGCGATTAAGGACGTCCCCCAACTGAGAAGGGAAAGAATCGGGGCCTCCACTGGCAACTATTGAACCACCCAGACAGAGGATACGAAACCCCCCTGCCTCTCCCAGGATGCGTTTTTTGTTCTGGTGCTCCTGCCACGATATAATTACGCCACCAGCCAGCCGGCATCCTGCCTCGAGGATTACTAGACACAAAAACACCCCTAACCCAACAAGACATAGTTTCTGGAGGATAGTCGTATTGTTCGTATTCTGCAAACGCATAATTAATGTCAACCCACAAATTTATTCCGGGCTCAAAGGTAGACCGCAAGGAGCAGTAATATGACTGTCGTGAAACGCCTTGATAATCAAAGAGCCGCTATCGTCTTGTTGGAGATCCGCCGTTGCCATCCTGATAAACAATCCTGCCAGCCAGTATGGTATAGTCCACCGCTCCTTTTAGAACCTTCTCCAGGAATGGCGAATTTTTGGATTTGGAAACCAGCGTCCTTTTTTCGACCAGCCATTCCTTTTGAGGGTCAACTAAAATAATGTCCGCATCTGCTCCAATGCTAAGCGTGCCCTTTGTTATCCCCAGTATCCTGGAAGGCCCCAGGCATAAGCTGCGCACCAATCCCGTCCAGTCCAACTCCTTGGTATGAACCAGTTCAGTTATGGCAACGGCCAACTCGGTTTCCAATCCTATTGCCCCGAACTCAGCCCGCTCAAATTCTATCTCCTTCTCGTTGTCTGTATGCGGGGCGTGGTCTGAGGCAATGATATCGATGATGCCGCTGGCAAGCGCCTCCCTGAGCGCCTTGCGGTCCCTGGATGTACAAAGCGGAGGTCTCATCTTCATATTGGCATCGTAGCCTAAAACCGCTTCTTCCGTCAATGAAAGGTGATGAGGCGTAACCTCGCAGGTAACCTTAACACCCTTCTTTTTGGCCCTGGCGATAATATCAACCGACTCCTTAGTGCTTACGTGCGCGATATGCAAAGACGCCCCTGATTCACCGGCCAGCCTGACATCCCTCTCCACGCGGCTATACTCTGCTTCTTTAGTTATGCCCCTTAACCCCAGCTTAGTGGATACAATACCCAGGTTAACTACGCCATTATTGCTTAGGCTGCGGTCTTCGCAATGCTCGATAAGCAATGCGTTATTATCCCTGACAAGCTCAAGCGCCTTTAAAAATAATTCCGCGTTCTCTACGGAAGAGCCGTCGTCGGTAAAGGCCATTACGCCTACCTTCTTTAACCCACTTATATTAACCGGCTGCTGGCCGAGGCGCCCAGTGGTAATAGCTGCGGAGATAAAAACATTGACGGAAGCGCTCTTCTCGATGATGCCCTTAAGCAGCGCCACCTGCTCCGGGGAATCTATCGGGGGCTCGGTATTAGGCATGGCCAGCAATGAAGTAACCCCTCCTTTTAAAGCGGCGCGGGTGCCGCTTGAAACAGTCTCCTTGTCCTCCCTCCCGGGCTCTCTCAAATGCACGTGCATATCCACAATCCCCGGCATCACTATCCTGTCTCTGGCATCGACGATCCCATCTGCCCTGTCTCTGATATCCCTGGCTACCTTGGCGATGCGGCTGCCTTCTATTAAAATATCGAATGCGCCGTCAATATTATTAGCCGCGTCCACTACGCGGCCGCCCTTAATGAGGAGTTTCATTCTTCCCCCTGCCCTGTGACACCAGAAACAGAACCGCCATCCTTACCGCAATGCCGTTGGTAACCTGCTCTAAGATTACGGAGTTTGCCCCGTCGGCCACCTCGGATGATATCTCGATGCCGCGGTTGAGAGGACCAGGATGCATCACGAGAAAGTTATCCTTTAGCCCTTTCAGCCTTTCCTGCGTAATGCCGTATTTCTTAAAATATTCCAACTGCGAAGGAAAAGCGTTGTTTTCATCACGCTCAAACTGCATCCTCAAGACATTAACGGCATCGGCGCCCTTTAAGGCATCGTCGATATCGTGGCTAACGCGCACCCCCAACTCCTCTATCGCAGCCGGAATAAGCATCTTCGGAGCGCACACCGTTACCCTGGCCCCAAGCTTTGAAAGCCCCCAGATATTAGAGCGCGCAACGCGGGAATGCGCGATATCCCCCACTATCGTCACGCCAACCCCCTCTATCCTGCCCAGTTTTTCCTTGATGGTAAAGATATCCAGCAGCGCCTGGGTGGGATGTTCATGCCAGCCGTCCCCGGCATTGACCACGCTGATATCCAGGTGACGGGACAAAAGGCTGGCTGCCCCGGAACAGCTGTGCCTTAGAACAATGATATCGGCGCGCAGCGCCTGGATGTTCCTTCCCGTATCAATGAGGCTTTCGCCCTTCTTAACGCTGGAGGTCTCAACCGCGATATTAATAACGTCTGCGGAAAGCCTCTTTGCCGCGACCTCAAAGGACACCCTTGTGCGGGTAGATGGCTCATAGAAGAGATTTACCACGGTCTGGCCGCGTAGCGCAGGAACCTTCTTGATGGCACGCGTAGAAACCTCCTTGAAGGAATCCGCCGTGGCCAGAATTAATTCGACCTCCTGGCGGCTAAGCTCTTCTAATCCCAAAAGGTCTTTTCTCGTCCATCTCATAGAATTACCTTACGTCTTTGGCAGCGATAACCACCTCGTCTTTGCCATCGCACTCTGCCAGCTTTACCTCTACGGTCTCGGTGTCCGCGGTCGGGATATTCTTGCCTGCGTAATCTGCGCGCAGGGGGAGCTCGCGATGGCCGCGGTCAATCAAAACGGCCAGTTGTATGCTTCTGGGCCTGCCGAAATCTATCAAGGCATCCAACGCTGCGCGCACTGTCCTGCCGGTGTATAAGACGTCGTCCACCAGAACCAGGTTTTTATCATTGATGTCAAAATTAATCTCGGTCTTGTGCACCAGCGGTTGAGGCGCTATCAAGGTAAGGTCGTCGCGGTAAAGGGTGATGTCCAAGGCGCCTACCGGCACACCTTCATTTTCAATCTTGCGGATGCAATCTGCAAGGCGCCGCGCCAGATATGCCCCCCGGGTGCGGATACCCACCAGGCACAAATCCCCGGTGCCCTTGTTTCTTTCCAGTATTTCGTGCGCGATGCGCATCAGGGCGCGGTTTAATGCTGCCTGGTCCAGGATCCTGGCTTTCTCCATCATCGCTTATAAAGTTTTCTGCCACAAAAAAACCCAACCGTTTTCGTAAAAGGTTGGGGTATCTCTGCTCTATTTTGCTCCATTCCTCATATCCCCTTGCCGGCTTCTCAAGAGCCGGCTTAAAGGTCAATTTTTAATCATAATACACTTTAGCTCATATTTTGTCAAGCGAATATTTAAACGGCATAAGCGGGATAGAAAGAAGGGCATATAACCATTGATTTTTTTGTTAAATAAGGTATACTTAAATTGCGTCCGTCACACACCTTAAGATATGCTGTTTCTTAAAGTTATGAAAAGAGCCTTGACGCTTATCGAGCTATTGATGGTGGCGATACTAATCGGCATTATGGCGGCAATGGCTTTGCCTAACTATAGCAAACATTTAGAAAGAGGCAGGGGTCGCGAAGCAGAGGCGAACCTCGCCTTAATATACAACGCCCAGAAAAGATATCGTCTGGATAATAACATCTACTTTACCTGCGCGCCAAACTGCACTGCAGACAGCATCAACGAAAACCTGACCCTCAACATCCAGGATGCCTATTTTAATTATTCTATCGGGTCTTCCGGTTCCAACGAAAGCGGCTTTATTGCCATTGCCACTAGAAGGGACCGCGACTGCCAGGGAAAAATCATGAGCATCACGGACAACGGCGGTCCGGCGCAAAAGGAGTGTCCGGCATGGCAATGATTAACTTAAAATCTAGACTGGCAGCGGCCGGGGCCTTGGCGCTCTGCATGCTCTCGGGAGGCGTTCTTGCCCGCGGCAGCGAGGAAACCATTAATTTCCTGCCACGCAACGAAGATATGCGGACAATCTACAAAGACTACCCCAGCGGCTCTCCCAAGAAATTAAGGGAGCTCAGCTGCGATGCCGGAGAAGCGCTTTTCAATGAATACATCACCTGTAACGATTGCGTCAACAACATAAAGGCGAAGTGCCCGGACTGCTGCTTAATCCTGAACCGCCAGAGAAGAGAGATTCGTTGCTCGCCGGATTATGATGACCGCTACAGATGTTGTCAGATGCCATTTGTCGACCAAGGCTGCCCTGAGCTAAATTCCCCTGCCCCTCCTGAAGCCGATTGGGATGTAATCTGTGCGAGCGAGAATTCTATTGCGAGCGAAAACCACTACCAGAACAGAGGCTGTGCCAGCTTAGAGCCGGATGGGGAATGCAGGTGGGACGGCGAAAATTGGCTCTGCGAAGAAAGTAATCTGCGACCAAATTTTAGAGGGTGCCGCTGCCGCACCCTGGAAGGAGGACAAAGCTGGTGTCCGGCAGGGGCAACAAGCGAAAATAATGAATGCGGCGAGCGCTGCAACTTATCGCATTATTATATAACCGAACCTTATTTCTCCCCCAACTGCCCGCGGCACGGCTCATGTTACCGCTACGCCCCCACACCCGCATTTGCCTCTTGCATTAATAAATGCCACGATTATGCCGACGCATGGGACACCTGCAATAATAGACTGCGGTGTTGCGAAAGAAGCGTCTGTAGCGAACTGGAGACGCCCGGATATGAAAATTGCGATCTCTCTGCCTGCGAAGAAAGAGTCAACAATACGCTCTGCGACAGCTATACATCTGGCGACTGCGCCCGTCTCATGGCGGAATACTCGGCCTGTCTTGCCGGCGGCTTCCAAGCAGGGGCCTGCAGTAATTGTTTTCGGGAAATCGATTCCTCTTTTAACTACCGCTTCGTAGCTAAGAGCGGGGAATCCATGGTTATCATCTGGCAGATGTCCACCCGGCCCTATGATATCACCGACCCAGAGAACCCTTCTGAGGTAAGCAATTCCGGAACCTACTTCTTTACCAAGATTGCCGTTTTTGAGACGAGCGTTGACGGCGCCGAGACTGCCAAGATTCACGAAAGCATGGTTCATCAGAAAAGCCTGGAAGCGGCGTTTTCAATCTTCTGTGCTACCGAGATACCCAGCGGAGTATTAAAAACAGGAAGATCTTACGTTGTTAAGCTCTATTATTTTCTGCCGCAATTGACGGATATGGAAGTTGAAGTAGAAGTGAATAGCATGAGCCTGATTATTGTCAGGACACGCCAATAATTAAAACGAAGGGAGGATAGATATGAAAATAAGCGTTATCTCGCTAGCCATCATTGTCCTGCTCGCGGGTTGCGGACTTTGTATGGCAGAAACAACTATTACCAAAATGCCGGCTACCCAAGCACCGACCCTATTACAGATTACCGGCTCCGGAGACGCCACGCTCGCTCCTACCCGCTACCCTAAATTTATCAAAAAAAGCAGCACCAATCCTACCTGCGACGACTACCTGATAACAGATTTCAAAGAGAGTGTCAAAGGCGTTGCCCAGCCGGGCCTGAGCTTTGCTCCGCTGTGGCTGAAAAGCGCCTACGGCAACGGCACCACCAACCTCTCCGCTGAACCGGGATACGCCCTTATCCCAGGGTTACAGGTCCTTGATTTCACCTTGCCGAAACAGCACAAAAACATCTCCAAATTACTCATCACCTGGACGGTGCGCGTAGAAGGATCTGACCCCGCTGCCTGGAAGGTGTACCCTAAGTTATGCAAATCCTGGTATGGAACCTGCTATGAGGAATTCTTAGGCGGACAGGTGCACACACGTTTATATGTCAACGGCAAGGCAATAGGACCTGTGGCCTCAATGTCGGTGCCTGACGGAGGAACCGCAAAATATACGCGCCCCAAACCACCACCGCCGCCGCCGCCGCCTCGAGACCCTACCCTAAGCGGCAGCTGCCTATTATCCAAAGAGGACTTTGGCGGGGCATTCCCGGATAAGATGGATATCGAAATCCGCTGGTATAACGATACCTCGCTTGACATTAAAAGTCCGACGAATATGCGCAATTTAAACATTACTGTGATGCCGGTGGCAATCCAGCAGGAGTAAGATGCGCAACAAGAGAAAATACCCTGCCCCGGGAGGCTTCACTCTGCTAGAGGTATTAGTGGCGCTGGTCCTGATTGTAATCGGGATCAGCGCTGCAACAGCTGCTATCTCAACTGGGAAATTTTTTCTAAAACAAGCGGAGGATAAAGCCCGGGCCATGCGGGTAGCGCTGGTAAAAATGGAGGAATACTTGGCCAAGCCGTATTCCTCCTTAAGGACAGGAGAGTCTATCGCGGGCAATACCGGAAAAATCAACTGGCAAGTCAATATTACCCAGCGATACGAAGAGGGAAATGCTGCTCACATCCCCTATAAACATATAGAGAGCGTTGCCTTCTATAATGAAACAGACAAATCCGGCAACGTTTACCATAAAAGCATCCGTTTGGAGAACATTGTGCCCTATCCCTTCATACACACGAACTCAACCAACTACCCCAGCAGCGAATCATACCGCCCACACACTATACGCCTTTCCCGCGAAAAGGCCGAAAACAGCCAAGCCCCTTATTCTTCCAATCCCGGCAATTTTGTCAACGCCACAGTTATAGGGAATCCTCAAGATACAAGCGCGCAGCTCAAGGTCAAGGCAACCCCTGAGGTTACCAAGGACTGCTTAATAATATACAACGTGGCGACGGGCATAGAAGATAGCTCCGGCGTAACAGAAAGCAATACGACTTATACCGGCTGCTTCGTTGACGGTATAGGCCCCTATCCCGTAGTAACGCGGACCCCCATTATCAGCCAACCTTTAATCAGCAACGTGGTAGCCCTCACCGAAGACAACGCCTTAACCCCAAACAGCGAACATACTATCGAGATACGCTGGTGCAAGGATACTCCGAAAGGCAAGGTGTCGCTGGTAGAGGGAGAATTGATGGTAGTGCTGTTGGAAAAAACGCAATGAGAAACCGAACCAGCGGAATTACTCTACTGGAATTAATAATTAGCGTGATCCTGGTATTCGTGGCATTGGCCGCGTTGAGCAACGGTTATATATTCATCTACGGCAGGATAGTTGAAAATATCCGCCTGCAGAACATCCACCTCCAGATGGACTATGCCCTCGAGAACATCAGGCTGCATTGCCTAAGCGCCACCAGCATTGAGTCTCCTTTTGAGCCAGATATAGACAGCTCTAAAACCTCTCTGATTTTTGAGGGAGAATCCGACATCCATAATATTACGCCTGACAACAGAACAGACAACACCATATATACCTACGAGATAGACGAAGATAAAAACCTAGTGCTGAAAACCGGCGAGACTACCGAACAGAAAGAAATACTGATTGATGCCCAATATGCACCCAGCATTATCTTCCAGTACTGCCGGGATACCGAACCAAACTTTTTAACCGTCACCATAAACACCACCGACCGCCAGGGCAATATCTCCAAAACCGAAGGGTTGCGCTTCTGGTTTACGGACGTGGTAAATACAAGCTAATGATTTATATTATATCCGTGGTCTTAATGATAGCGTTCATCCTAAGCGGGATCTTTGCCGGGCTGGCGCCTAACGTCTACCGGATCGTCGAGCAAGACTTCTTGCGGCGCGCCAAATACAATGCCAAAATAGAAGGGCTGCAGTACGGCGACCTGGGATTGCGCTCGGGCGCCTTTAATACCACGTCCGCCAACCCTGCCGATAGAAGCAAGAATATGACCGGCAACCTCACGGAAGAGGACGGCGTAGCATACGAAAAAACCTATACCAATATCACCGTCTCCCAGGCAACCAGCCAGGATCCGAATATCACCATCAGCGTCAACGTAACTGTAGATTAATGTTCCATTGCCGGGTTTATATTACCACTACGAATTCGCCTCGCACAGGAGCGGATTTAAGGCGGGAGATGATGTCTTCGGGGCTGGCGCGGAGAATCTCCTCAAACTTCTTGGTCAGCTCCCTTGCTACAACGACCTCGCGTTCGGGCCACATGCCCCTGATGTCTGCGAGTGTCGCGAGTATGCGGTGGCAGGATTCGTATAATACGACCGTGCATTTAAGCTGCGCAAGCTCTTTTAGGCGATTACGCCGCGCCTGCGCCTTCGCAGGAAGGAAACCTTCAAATATAAAGCGGTGCGCCGGCTTACCCGACGCCACCAGCGCAACGATAAAAGCTGACGGCCCCGGTATGACCGTAACCCCGATATTGTTCTGAAGCGCCAAATTTATAATGTGGTAGCCGGGGTCTAGTATCCCCGGCGTGCCGGCGTCTGAAACCAAGGCAACGGACTTACCTTCCTTGAGCATCTCCAGGATGCGCTGCCCCTTGGCAATGCGATTGTGCTGAAAGTAACTGGTGGTGGCAACAGTTATGCCGTAATGTTCTAATAGGATGCGGGTGCGCCGCGTATCCTCGCAGGCTATCAGGTCTACGGACCTCATCACCTCCAGGGCGCGCAGGGTTATGTCTTTGAGGTTGCCGATAGGGGTAGCAACAATATAAAGCATTATTCCACGGTTACGGATTTGGCGAGATTGCGCGGCTGATCCACGTCGCAACCGCGTTTTACCGCAATATGGTAGGCCAATAACTGCAGGGGCAAAGCCACGATCAATGGAGAAAAGAATTCCTCCACCTTAGGGATATAGATAATCTCCTCCGCGAGTTCCCCGATCTCTTCGTCGCCCTCCGTAGCGATAACAATAATCCTGCCTCCCCGGCTGCGTATCTCCTGGATGTTTGAAATCATCTTATCGTAGATGGCAGATTGGGGTGCGATACACACTACTGCCCGGTACTCGTCAATAAGGGCGATGGGGCCGTGTTTCATCTCTCCGGCAGCATACCCTTCAGCCGGGATGTAAGAAATCTCTTTAAGCTTAAGCGCCCCCTCTAATGCCGAGGGGAAATTAACGTTGCGGCCAAGGTACAAGAATGAGCCGAGGTGAGAATGCCGCCGCGCAAGCCTGGCAATCTCTTCCTGATTCTTCAAAACCTCCTCCTGCAGCCTCGGGACCCTCCTTAGCCCTTCCAGATATTTGGCGATGGCCCCCTGACTCAATAGGTTTCTTACCTCTGCCAAGTAAAAGGCCAAAAGATACAACGCTACCAGTTGGGCGGTATAGGCCTTGGTAGAGGCTACTCCGATTTCGGGACCGGCATGGGTATAGATGACGCCGTCGGACTCGCGGGTAAGGGTAGAGCCTACTACGTTACAAATTGACAACACCGAAGCGCCCAGTTTTCTGGCTTCCTTAACCCCTGCCAGGGTATCCGCCGTCTCCCCGGACTGGCTTATTGCTACCACCAGGGTATCGGAATCTATGAGCAGTTTGCGGTAACGGAATTCGCTTGAGACATCTACCGCAACAGGGATTGAACAGATGGACTCTAAGATGTATTTACCTACCAGCCCGGCATGGCAGGCGGTGCCGCAGGCCACTACCGCGATATTCCTGATGCCACTTAGTTTCTCTTCCGGTATGCCCTGTTCCTGAAAAACAATCCGGGAGCCGCCGTTTTTAATCCTGGAGCTCAAAAACTTATCGATAATCTGGGGCTGCTCGTTTATTTCCTTAAGCATAAAGTGCTTATAGCCCTGCTTCTCGGCCTGAGCAATGTCCCAGGCAATAAGGCTGGATTTTTTACGCAACTCTTCCCCTTCGATATCGGTTATCTTGATGCTCTCGCGCGTCAGCACCGCCACCTCTTTCTCGTCAAGAAAGATAACCTCTTTGGTATACTCCATAATCGCCGGCGCATCGGAAGCTAGGAAATTCTCGCTCCTGCCCACGCCTATAATCAGGGGGCTGCCAGAACGCGCCCCTACCAATTTCTGCGGCTCCCTGCTACTGACAACCGCAATAGCATAAGAGCCTACCACGAGCTTCAGCGCGCGCCGCACCGCATCCTCTAAGGAAACGTTACTCTTGTAAAATTTTTCAATCAAGTGCACCATAACCTCGGTGTCGGTCTGACTTAGGAAACGATGCCCCTCTTTAATAAGCTGGCCCTTGAGGGATTCATAATTCTCGATGATGCCGTTGTGCGCCAGCGCGATCTCCTTTTTGCAATCGCTGTGGGGATGGGCGTTAACCTGGGTGGGCGCCCCGTGGGTAGCCCAGCGGGTATGGGCAATGCCGAGCGTGCCGCAAAGGGGGCTTTTGACTAGCAGTTTTTCCAGGGCGCTGATTTTACCGGGGGATTTCCTGATGGAAAGGGCGGGTTTATTGCCGAGCAGTATCGCCATGCCGCTGGAATCATAACCGCGATACTCCAGGCGCTTAAGCCCATTAAGAAGGACGGGCTGGGCATTCCTGTTTCCGATATATCCGATTATTCCGCACATCTGAAGACACTTGGCCCGCGCGGCAACGCAGGTTATCCGCGCAAATCTACCCCTGTAATTTTAACGCTATGCGCAGGCAATGCCGAGCGGGAATCCGTGTCCCCAACCGGATTTGAACCGGTGTCGAGAGCTTGAAAAGCTCTTGTCCTGGACCGGGCTAGACGATGGGGACGGACTAATCCTCTTCTGCGATTACCGGTGCAACGCAGGAAACGCGGTCCTTATCCTGGAGCTTGATAAGACGCACCCCTTGGACGGACCTACCGGTAGTACGTATATCCTTGACAGCGCAACGCAGGAACATGCCATTCTGGGTAATCACCATTAACTCATCCTTGTCCGAAACAGTCTTAAGGCTTACCGCCTGGCCGTTCTTGTTGGTAACCTTGATGTTAATTACGCCTTTGCCTCCGCGGCTAGTCAGGCGGTATTCTTCTACCGGCGTGCGCTTGGCAAATCCCAACTCGGTAACCGTCAGGATGCTGGAATTCTTCTGGGGCACCACCATATCGATAACATCGTCTTTCTTGCCCAATGATATTGCGCGCACTCCGCGCGCTGCCCTACCCATATCGCGCACCTTGGATTCCAGAAATCTGATCGCCTTTCCTTGGCGGGTGGCAATCAGCAACTCCTGCTTGCCATCGGTAAGCTCCACCCCGATAAGCTCATCACCCTTATCCAGGGTTATGCCGATAATCCCCCCCTTGCGCGGGTTGCCGTAAGCATCAAGCCTGGTCTTTTTAACCTGGCCGCACCTGGTGACCATAACCAGGTATCTATCCTCTGCGAATTCCTTTACCGGTATGGTTGAGCTTATCTTGCTGCCGGGAACCATCTGCAGGAGATTAACGATAGCCTTGCCCTTGGATGTCCTGCTTGCCTGGGGGATCTCGTAAACCTTAAGCCAATGCACCTGCCCCTTGTCGGTAAAGATAAGCAGGTAATCCCTGGTTGAGGCAACAAAGAGATGTTCAATAAAATCCTCTTCTTTTAGCTCTGCTCCGGTAACCCCGCGCCCCCCGCGCTTTTGCTTACGATAAGCGCTTACCGGCAGGCGTTTAATATAGCCGCCGTGGCTTATAGTGACCACTACATCCTCTTCCGCAATAAGGTCTTCTACCTCCAGCTCTTCAGCCTCTGCCGCAATATCGGTTTTTCGCTCATCTCCGTATTTCTTCTTGAGCCCCTCCAACTCCTCCTTGATAATACCCTCTACCTTCTTCTCGGAAGCGAGGATCGCGCGGCAGAGCTCTATCTTTTTAAGAAGCTCGGCGTATTCGGCGTCGATCCTATCGCGCTCCAGGGCAGTTAAGCGCTGCAGCTGCATCTCCAGGATCGCCTGGGCCTGAACCTCGGACAGCTCAAATTCCTTAACCAGGCGCTCCTTCGCGCTCTCGGTATTCTTGGAGGTCTTGATGGTTTTAATAATCCGGTCGATAAACTTAAGCGCGATCTTTAGGCCTTCCAGGATATGCGCCCGTTTTAAGGCCTTGTCTAATTCAAACTGGGTGCGCCGGCGTATAATAACCTTGCGGTGCTCGACATAGGCATCCAGCACCTGGCGGAGATTCAGGACCCGCGGCCGGTTCTCTACCAAGGCCAGCATAATGACGCCAAAGGTAGTTTCAAGCTGCGTGTGCTTAAAAAGCTGGTTTAAAATAATCTGTGCCTCGGCGTCGCGCTTAAGCTCCACTGCAATGCGCATGCCGTCTTTATCGGATTCGTCCCGGATATCCGATATGCCTTCGATCTTTTTGTCTTCCACTAGCCCCGCCATGGCCTCGATTAAAGAAGCCTTTTGCACCTGATAGGGGATCTCGGTAATTACGATAAGGTCCTTGCCGTTCTTCTGATGCTCTATGGTAGCACGGGCGCGTACTACAAGCTTGCCTCTGCCAGTAGCGTAGGCATCTTTTATGCCGGCCTTGCCGCAGATCAGTCCGCCGGTGGGGAAATCCGGCCCCTTGACATACCGCAGGAGATCTTTAAGCTCGGCCTCGGGGTGGTCAAGGATATAGATAATGGCGTCGGCTATCTCATTAAGGTTATGAGGCGGGATGTTGGTCGCCATGCCTACGGCAATGCCGCTTGAGCCATTGACTAAAAGGTTAGGCAGAGAAGCCGGCAATAAGAGCGGCTCCCGGAGGGAAGCGTCAAAGTTCGGCCCGAAATTTACGGTGTCTTTATCGATATCGCCCAGGATATCATCGGCGACGGATGCAAGCCTTGCCTCGGTATAGCGCATGGCTGCTGCCGTATCGCCGTCAACGGAGCCGAAATTCCCCTGACCGTCAACTAAGGGGTAGCGCAACGAAAAATCCTGCGCCATCCTAACCAGGGTATCATACACCGCGGTGTCGCCGTGGGGGTGGTATTTGCCCAACACCTCTCCGACGATACGGGCGCATTTCTTATAGGGCTTGCTATGCTCAAGGTTGAGTTCCTGCATGGCATAGAGGATGCGGCGGTGCACCGGCTTTAAGCCGTCGCGCACGTCCGGCAGGGCCCGGCCCACGATTACGCTCATCGCGTAATTCAAATAGGCATCCTTTACCTCCTCCTCGATATAAACCGGGACTATCTTCTCGTTACGCGTATACATCGTTAGATATCCAAATTCTTGACCTGGTGGGCATAATCTTCGATAAACTGCCTGCGCGGCTCCACCTGGTCCCCCATCAGAACCGTAAACATCTTGTCTGCCTCAACCGCGTCCTCCAGGGTTACCTGTAAGATGGTGCGCTTATCGGGATCCATGGTAGTCTCCCACAGCTGCTGCGGATTCATCTCTCCCAAGCCCTTGTATCGCTGGATGTGCATGCCCTTGCTCGCCGTCTCCTTGACATAACCCAGGACCTCCTTTAAGGAAAAGAGGTCCTTATGCTCTTTTTCATTGGTGATACGATAGAGTGCCTTGGTTTTTTTGCTCTCCTTAGAAGCCGCCGCACTGTTGTCAATTTGGGCGACGGGGTAAATATTCTCCGCTATCAAGCCGAGCTTTTCCAGCTTTGCCAAAATTCCGTCAATCTCCGTAGCCTCAAATAATTCCAGTACGTCATGCTCTATTTCTTTACCCTGGGATTCGGTAAATTTTGCCAGCTCTTTATCTGAATACAGGAAGTGGTCTTTTCCATCCACTTTTACCCTATAAATTGGCATTTTTTTGGTCTTTTGATGTCTAAAAAGGATGTATTTTGCGAACTCTACTCCCTTTTTGTCTAAAATTCTGGCGAATTTTTCTAATTCCACCAATAGGAATAAAAGATCCTTAAATTGGTTGTCACTAAATACCTGCTTGTCTTTCAGGCACACAAACCGGTGTCCTTCACGGCCCAAGTCTAGAAGCAGCTCATTTAACTGCTGTTCGGTCTGGATATACTCTTCCCTTTGACCGCGTTTAATCTTATAAAGCGGCGGCTGGGCAATGTATACGTGACCCTCTACCACAAGCTTGGGCATCTGGCGGTATAAAAGCGTCAGCAAGAGCGTTCTAATGTGCGAACCGTCAATATCTGCATCGGCCATCAAAATCAATTTTCCATAACGCAGTTTTGCGATATCGAATTCCTCCCCTACGCTGGTACCAAGGGCGGTGATAATGGTGCGGATTTCGTCATTAGAAAGAATCTTATCCAGGCGCGCTTTTTCTACGTTTAAGATCTTGCCTTTAATGGGTAGTATGGCCTGGAACCTGCGGTCGCGCCCCTGTTTAGCCGAACCTCCGGCAGAATCCCCCTCTACAATATATAATTCGCAAAGGCCGGGGTCCCGCTCGGAACAATCAGCCAGCTTGCCCGGCAACCCTGCGCCCTCTAACGCCCCCTTGCGCCTGGTAAGCTCCCTGGCCTTACGCGCTGCTTCGCGTGCCCTGGACGCAATGACAACCTTATCTACAATCTTGTTGGCAACCGCGGGGTTCTCTTCAAAATAAGCTGACAGCCCCTCCAGGCTCATAGATGCCATCAGTCCTTCAACCTCGGAATTGCCCAGCTTGGTCTTGGTTTGACCCTCAAATTGAGGGTTGGGAACCTTAACGCTTACTACGGCAGTCAGCCCTTCGCGGACATCGTCCCCGCTGACGCTGATCTCTTCGCCTTTTATAAGGTTCTTGCTTTTGGCATACTGGTTAATGGCGCGGGTAAGTGCGGACTTAAAGCCCGAAAGGTGCGTGCCGCCTTCGGCCGTATTGATATTATTGGCAAAGGAAAATATGGTCTCGGCGTAGCCGTCGTTATACTGGAGGGCGAACTCCATCGCTACTCCCTCCTGGGTCTTCTCGAAATAAATAACCTTATTGTGAAGGGGCACCTTGTTTTTGTTAAGGTAATCCACAAACGAAACAATGCCTCCCGCAAACTCAAAGATCGCCTCTTTGTCATTGCGCTCGTCGCTTAATTTAATCTTGAGGCCTTTATTTAAAAATGCGAGTTCCCTTAAGCGCTGCGAGAGTATATCGTAAGAGAATTCCGTCTTGCTAAAGATGCTACGATCGGGCTTAAAGGTAACCTTGGTCCCGGTGGAATTGCTCTTTCCTATTACCGTAAGCTTGGAGACGGTCTTGCCGCGTTCGTAACGCTGGTGATAAATTTTACCGTCGCGTTTTACCTCAACCTCCAGCCAGTCTGAAAGGGCGTTAACTACGCTGACGCCCACTCCGTGCAACCCCCCCGAAACTTTATATACGCGGTGATCAAACTTTCCTCCGGCATGCAGAGTTGTCAAGGCAACCTCCACCGCCGGTTTCTTCTGGGTCTTATGCATATCCACCGGTATGCCGCGGCCGTTATCGGTAACACTAACACTGTTATCAGGATGGATGTCCACCACAATGCTGTTGCAGTATCCGGCCAGAGACTCATCAATACTGTTATCTACCACTTCGTAAACGAGATGGTGCAGGCCGCGTATCGAAGTATCACCGATATACATCGCAGGCCTCCGCCGTACTGCCTCGGTGCCTTCCAACACCTGGATGGTGGTAGCGTCGTAGGCGCGTTCCGTCTTTTTAGGCGGCCGCTCCTCCTCGCGTCTCTCGGGCCTAACCTGCCCCTTCTTCTTTTTCACTCCAAACCCCCTAAGCGAAAACGGATATCCCGTACCGCGCTTGTTTTTTTCCGCAATCTTTCCAATATTGTCTGTTTACGCACGCTCAAAAGATAAAGCCGGGATGAAGAATCTACCTCAACCCCTAAGACACCTTTTTTAAAATACCCGAGTCTTGCGTGCCTAAGGTCCTGCCGGGACAGGGCCTCCTTAAGCAGCTGTTCAGGGTCGTCTTTTTTGTGACGCCCCTTTCTACTTTTTAATTCCCTCATAAAATCTTCAACGGTTTGTTTAATGACCTGCATATTTTAACCTAAACGCATCGGCAACACAATATAAATATAACCACTGCTGCGTATCACGCCGGGTTTCTCGCTATCGGTCAATTCCAACTCTATTTCCTCTTCGTTTAAATTCTTCAAGACGTCGATTAAATAAGCGGGGTTAAATCCGATAATTAACTCCCTACCCTGGTAACCCACGCCCAACTCTTCCCGGGATTCTCCAATATCGGGTGTAGACTTAGAAACCACCAGCTTATTTTTAAAAATCTCCAGCTTTACCGCTTGGTAATCGGGGGTAGATAAAAGCGCGGCTCTTCTTATGGACAGCAAAAATTCTTCGCGGTTAACCTTCATTTTATTTTCTGACTGCGGGGGGATTACCTGGCGGTAATCCGGGAATTCCCCCTCAATCAAACGCGAGATTATGGCTGTCTGACCTAAATCAAACATTACCTGGCTCCCCCCCAACACCATTGAAACATCCCCATCCTCCTTAAGGTTGCGGTTTAATTCCTGGATGGTTTTAAGAGGAACGGTTATCTGGATATCTTTATCTATATCCTGTTTCGGTTTTTTATTAACCACCGCCAGGCGCTTCCCGTCGGTAGCAACCAAGGTGATAATGTTTTTTTGAATTTTGAATAATATCCCGCTCAAGATATACCGGCTTTCATCAGATGATACTGCAAAAGATGTTAACCCCAACATGTGTTTTAAGGTGGCCTGCTCTATTTTAATGGTTTCCTTATCTTTAAAATCCGGTAATTTAGGGAATTCTTCCGGAGTTAACCCCATAATCTTAAAATGACACTGCCCTGTTTCGATATTAACCTGATTGTTCTTTTTAGTGGTAACAGACACGTCGTTACCGGGCAATTCACGTATAATATCATTAAACCTTTTAGCAGGTATGGTTATAGCTCCGGTTTCTTGGATATTCACAATCGCTACACAAGTTATCCCCACATCTAAATCCGTAGCGGTTAATCTAATGCCATCCTGTTGGGTTTCAATTAAAATGTTAGATAATATAGGTAAAGCCGCCTTTGGGCTTATAACATTTTGCACGTTTTGAATTGCCGTTAATAACGTTTCCTTTTCTGTTTTAAACTTCATCCCCAACTCCTTTTATTATTAATATATTAAATATCTATATCGTATTAGTAATAATAATGTTTTGTTTGTGTTAAAAAGATTGTAACTGTAGTAGTGTAAGCACCCTTGATATCGTAAGATCCTTTTAAAAACAACTGAATTTATTGTTGAATGACTTGGATAACCCTTTCTACCCTATTAGCCATGCCTTGGTTGTTTTTTAATTCCCCCTTAATTTTATTATAAGAATGTAAAACCGTAGTATGGTCTTTGCCCCCAAATAAATCCCCTATTTCAGGCAACGACAAATCCGTTAACTCTCTGCTTAGATACATAGCTATCTGCCGGGGCAAAACGATATTTTTGTGCCGCCGGTTAGCCTTGAAGTCGTGCAGGGAAACCCCAAATTCTTCAGCAACACAGCGTTGGATAAAGTCCACGGTAATTAATTTTTTAGGTTCTTTTAAGAGATCCCTCAAAACCTCTTTGGTCAAATCCAGCGTAATGGGCTTTTCTTCCAATAAAGAGTACGCGATGGTCCGGATAAGGGCTCCTTCCAGCTCCCGAATGTTAGTTTTAATAAGCTGCGCTATAAAAAAGATGACCTCATCGGGGATTGTTACCGGCTCGCGCTCGATTTTTTTCTTGAGTATCGCCACCCTCGTCTCAAAATCCGGAGGCTGGATATCTGTGGTCAGGCCCCAGCTAAAACGGGATATCAACCTGTCTTGAAGGTTGGAGATTTCTTTGGGGGGTCGGTCAGAGGAAACGATAATCTGTTTGTGCGCGTCATAGAGGGCGTTGAAGGTGTGGAAGAATTCTTCTTGGGTAGACTCCTTGCCGGCAATAAAATGAATATCGTCGATAACCAAGATATCAACGTTGCGGTATTTCTGTCTGAAGGCATTAGTGGAATGGTGCTGGATGGCGTCGATGAGTTCGTTGGTAAAGCGCTCAGACGTCGTGTAGAATATCTTGAGCTTTGCGGGGTTGTTGTCTTTCGCAAAGTGGCAGATGGCCTGCATAAGATGGGTTTTGCCCAGCCCGACCCCGCCGTAGATAAAAAGTGGATTATAATTTTTGGCCGGGGACTGCGCTACTGCCAGACAATAGGCGTGGGCATGGCGGTTGGAGGGGCCCACCACGAAATTTTCAAAGGTGTAGCGGGGATTAAGATTGAGGGGGCTGCGGGGATCCTTTAGAGCAGAAGCGCCGGGTTCTTTAAGATACGCCTTTTCGTTTTGGGTTGCCTCCGGCGGCCTTACTACAACCTCGAGCGAAACCTCGTTTTTTGCAGCGCCCTTGAGCGCTTCAGAGATAACCGCAGCGTAATGCCCCTGGAGCCACTCCTTAAAAAACTGATCCGGCGCCTCGAGGATTATGGTATGTTTATCTTTGGCCCTAACTTTTAAAGGGGATATCCAGCTTTCAAAGGAAGCCTTGCCAAGCTTATCCTTTAAGCGTTCGCAAGCCTTATCCCAGAGCTCAAGCATCTTGCCTTCCTGTTAATTATTAAAGGGGTTGTGCGGGATTTACACAATATCCACAGTTTATCCACAAATTGCATAAACCTGTGGAAATATTATAGCAGGGATTAAACCCTTTGCAATAAAAAAAGCGAAGCGGAGATTATTATACAATATTATTGCGCGCCGTCAATAAAAAACAATAATAAGTCTAAGCGCCCGGCAGGAAATTTTTACGAGACGCCTTTTCCTGACGGGGTCTGCGTTTTACATTTTGCATTGACTTGGCCTTCCTTTATGTTATAATTAAACCCTATTATTAAATACGGCCCCTGGGAGACAACCCGTTGGCCGGCGAAGGAGAGGCGCGCTTTAAAGAAAGAAGAAAATGAAAAAACATCTAAAAACCCCTACCAAGCTCGTCGGTAAACGCCGTCACGGATTCTTGAAGAGAATGTCCAGCAGGGGTGGCAGAAAACTGCTCGCCCGGCGGCGCGGCAAGGGTAGAAAAAAACTGATTGTTTAATGCTGAAGAAGATATCCCTTGCCCTTATTGGTTTTTACCAGGGGTATGTGAGGATATGGCTGCCGAGCTGCTGCCGTTTTAACCCGAGCTGTTCCGAATATACCTGCCAGGCCATTAGAAAGTATGGCGCCCTGCGCGGTTTATTAAAAGGGATGGTCAGGATATTGCATTGCCACCCCTACTCCGGAAAATCGTGGTATGACCCCTTAATATAAGGACCCCCTATGGAAAAAAGACTGATTCTGGCTATTGCCCTATCGCTATTGGTTTTATTAACATGGTCTGTATTTGTTTCAAAATCTTATCATATTGATAATAAAGAAGTTATAAATAAAGAAAGCGGACTGCAACAGCCCGTTATTAAACCCAGGTCTTTAAAAATTGAATCCAAAACCCCCCCTGTTCACTTTAGCGAGAATGATAAGGACCTTGTTTTGTCGACGGAGAAGCTTAGAATTGATTTTGATGAGCCTGCCGCGGCAATTAAGGACGTGATTTTTAAGGACTACCGCTCTCATCGCGTGGTTTTAAAATACGGACTTGCCATTGATGATCCCGAGGCAGTTTTTAAAAACGAGCTTCTTACGGACAAGGAGGCTGTTTTTGTTTATAGTGGCAGAGAGTTACAAATTTCAAAGCACTTTTTATTTGACAACTCCAATTATTCCATAGAGTTAGAGATAGAAATTCTTAATAAAAGCAGCCATGCTATTAATACCTCTATAGGGCTGATCCCGGCGATTTTGGATTTTTCTAAACGCGGCAATCTGCCGAATTATCAGGATATCACGGTTGCCTTAAGCGGTAACATCCTTCATCCCAACCCGCGTAAGGATGCCAGCTGGAATAATATAAAATTTATGGGTTGGCGCGAGCGTTATTTTTGCGAAATTTTAGAGCCCACAACCTCCTCTTATAGCTTAAATTTGGCAAGGCTTAATCCCTCTGAAACCCAACCTGTTTTGCGCTCACCAGCGTTTTCTTTAGCTCCGGGAGAAAGGATAAGCCAAAAATTTCATATCTATATGGGGCCCCAAGACTTAAATATGATAAAAAACGTGAATTCCGAATGGTCTGCGATTGTTTATTACGGGATTTTTGATTTTATTGCCCAAATCCTTTTGAAATTTCTCGGCATTATTTATATTGTTGTACATAACTGGGGCCTGGCAATTATATTACTCAGTATTTCAATTTACCTTATTCTTTACCCATTGACCTTAAAGCAGATGCATTCAATGAAAGCAATGCAGCTCTTACAGCCTCGCATTGAGGAATTAAGGGCAAATTATAAAGACAATCCGCAAAGATTAAATAAGGAAATAATGGAGCTTTATCGTAAACATAAAGTAAATCCTTTTGGCGGTTGCTTGCCGATGATATTACAAATACCAATATTTTTCGCCCTATACCAGGTATTAATGCGTTCGCCAGCCTTAAAAGGTGCAGAGTTTCTTTGGATTAAAGATTTATCCGAACCAGACAGGCTTATCACTTTATCCTATAAACTGCCTTTTCTGGGTAATGAAATTAATATTTTACCCATTTTAATGGCAATTGCAATGTTTGTGCAGCAAAAGATCTCTTCAAGAAGCATGAGCAGCGCTTCTGCCGAGCAGCAGAAACTAATGCTTATTATTTTTCCGGTGATGTTTGGCTTTATTTTTTATCGCATGCCCTCAGGACTTGTTCTTTATTGGTTTGTGAACAGTTCTTTAATGATGGCACAGCAATTATTAATTAATCGTGCAAAATGACCCCCCAAATTACCCGCGAATTTGAAGGAAAAACCGTAGAAGAGGCGATTGAAAAAGCGCTCCAGGAATTAAAACTACCGTTGGAGAGACTTAAGATAGAAGTCTTGTCTGAGGAGGAAAAAGGATTGTTTGGGATGTCAGGAGCTAAATTAGCCAAGGTGCGCATAACAGTAATGAAGGTTAAAGAAAAGGCTTGACAACGCCAATTCCTATAAGATAATAAAGATAAATAATGCGTTAAATAAATGTTTCCCCGTGGAACATTTTGTAACTATATAATTTTCAATGGGTAAGATTATTGCAATTTGTAATCAGAAAGGCGGCACTGGCAAGACTACATCTGTCATTAGTTTAGCCAGTTATTTGGCTTTGGCCGATAAAAAGGTATTAGTTATTGACCTTGACCCCCAAGCAAATGCTACCAGCGGCTTAGGTATTAATAAGCACGATATCAAAAAAAGCACCTATCACGTCTTATTAGAAGAATTAGATATTAAAGAAATTCTTCAACAAACAACAATCCAAAATCTATATATTGCCCCCTCCAATCTTGATTTAACAGGAGCCGAGGTAGAGTTGGTAGGGGTTATGGGTAGGGAATACCGCTTGAAAAGAGCCTTGGAAAAAGAGAGGGAGAACTTCGATTTCATACTTATTGATTCTCCGCCGTCGCTCGGGCTTTTAACTATTAATTCATTATGTGCGGCGGACTCCTTGCTTATTCCTGTCCAGTGTGAATATTATGCCCTGGAAGGAGTAACTCAACTCATTAATACAGTTAGACTTGTGAGAGAAAACCTCAATCCCTCTTTGGAGATTGAAGGGGTTTTATTAACCATGGCAGATTTCCGCACTAATTTGACGCGGGAAGTAATCAAGGAAGTAAGGAATTATTTCAATGAAAAGGTTTATGATACGGTTATCCCCCGCAATATCCGTCTCACAGAAGCGCCTAGTTTTGGCAAGCCCATTGTTTTATACGATAAAAATTCTATCGGGGCACAGAAATACGAGGATTTGAGCAGAGAGGTTTTGGGCCTTGCGCCTCTGCATAAAGAAAATCTGGAAGCTATCCAGGATATTCCTGAGGAGAGGGCATAATGGAAAAGAAGGCATTAGGCAAAGGAATAGGGGCATTAATACCGGAGAGAGAAGCCGAGGATAAAAAAGCCGGTGCCATCTTAGTTGACATTAAAAAAATCAAACCCAATCCTTTGCAGCCCCGCGAAGACTTTGATTCTCAGGGGTTGGAGGAATTGATGCAATCTATCAGGGAGAAAGGTGTATTGCAGCCGCTTCTGGTGCGCAGGCAGGGGGAGTACTTTGAGCTTATCGCAGGAGAAAGACGGTTTAGGGCTGCTAATGCGTTAAATTTGAAAGAGGTCCCGGTTATCATTAAAGATGTCGCCGACCAGGACTCCCTTGAATTATCTTTGATTGAAAATATCCAGCGGCAGAATCTCAATCCTATTGAAGAGGCCCGCGCATACCAGTATCTTATGGACAAGTTCGGCATGACCCAAGAAAGGATAAGCGAGATCTTGGGCAGGGCGAGGGCTTCTGTTGCTAACATATTGAGAATATTGAAGTTACCACAAGAAATCCAGGACAGAATTAAAAAAGGAGAGATTTCTTTTGCGCATGGCAGGGCACTGCTGGAATTAGATGATCCTAACCAGCAGCGCCGTCTGGCGCATGAGATCCTTGCTAAGGGGCTATCGGTAAGAGAACTGGAGGCTGTTATTCACAGGCATCGTCCAAAAGGTTCCAACAAGTTGCGCATGCGCTCGCAGGCTGGCCGCGAGACCTATGTCGTGGTGGCTGAAGAGCAACTGCAGCAGTTTTTGGCAACCAAGGTCAGGATAAACAAAAGAAAAAAACGCGGCAATATCTCGATAGAATTTTATTCTCAGGAAGACCTGGAAAGGATTGTTGGTCGTATTAAAGGAGGCGCCACCCCATGAGTAATCAGGCAACCTTAATCCTTATCAAGCCCGACGGCCTGAAGAAATCATTGACCGGCAATATCCTGACACGGCTATCAGAGACGAAACTGGAAATCATTGCAGCCAAGATTGCCCGGGTTTCTGAGAAATTGGCCGAGGAGCACTACCGGCACCTCAAGGATAAGCCGTTTTTCCAGGAGCTGGTCCGTTATTTCTGCGGGGAACTGCATAACCGGCGTAAGATTATGGCGTTGATTTACTGGGGCGATGGCGCTATCGCCAAATGCCGCCAGCTCGCCGGAGCTACCAACCCCGAAGAGGCCGACCCCACATCCATCCGCGGTTCCTACGGAAGGATTACCACCAAGGGTGTTTATGAGAATGTCATTCACGTGTCTTCGAGCGAATCGGAGGCAGAACGCGAGATAAAGCTTTGGTTTAAACCGGAAGAGATAATCGTAGATTTATACCCGACTAAAGAGGTCCTTGAGGAGACAAAAAAAATCAGGGTCTGGGCATAATCAGGGGGCGACGATAATGATAAAAAGTATGACCGGTTTTGGCAGGCGCGAGGAACGGGCGGAGCCTTTCGGCAAGATTCTGGTGGAGTTGCGCAGCATAAATCATAAATTTCTGGACATTGTCCTGCATCTGCCGGAGGGTTTTCTTTCGCTGGAGGAGAAGATTAAGAAAGAGATTGAGTCCCGCATTAAGAGGGGCAGGATTACCTGCGTTATCAGCGTCAGCGGCGCCCGCACAAACAAGGTGGTTATTAACAAAAAGCTCTTAGGCAATTACCTGGCGGCACTCGCAGATGTAAAGAAGAAGTTCCGCCTGAAAAACAATATAGGTCTGGAGAGTCTCATCCAACTGCCTGGTGTCTTGGGGGTGGAGGAGAGCCCGGTTGCCTACGATAAGGTTTGGCCGTATCTGCGCGCCATTTTGGCTGCCAGCCTCGATGATCTGACGGCAATGCGCCGGAAAGAGGGGGCGGCGTTATACCGGCATTTAAAAAATCGTGCGCTGACGGTCTCGGGTTACCTGGATAGTGTAAGGGCGCGTTTCAAAAAGGCAGTCAAGAAGAGGGTTGCGCGTTTGTCATCCGACGAGGAACGCAGCAGCTTTTTAAGGGATAGCGATATTACCGAGGAGATCGAGCGGCTCGCCTTCCACATCGGCAGTTTTAAATCCAAGATAGCCAAAAACGGTTCGATAGGCAAAGAGCTCGATTTTATCTCCCAGGAGATGCAGCGTGAAGCCAACACCATGGGGGCAAAATCCTGCGATAAAATTATTTCGCAGAAGGTGGTCCAGATTAAGAGCCAGGTAGAGAAGATACGCGAACAGCTCCAGAACGTAGAATGAAGAAGCAGGGGTTTGTCTTTGTGGTTTCCGGACCTTCGGGCTCGGGCAAAAGCACCCTTGTAGAGAGGCTATTCAGGGACAGGCGGTTCAGGTCCAGGTTCGCCAAGCCCGTATCCTTTACTACCCGACCCAGGAGATCCGGAGAGAGGCAGGCGAAGGATTATTTTTTTATCAGCGAAAGGAAATTCCGAGAGCTTCTGCGCGCCAAGAAAATCCTTGAATGGACCAGGTATTTAAGGTATTATTACGGCACGCCCCGCGAGTTTGTCGAGGAGCAATTCAGGAGAGGCAAGCACATTGTCCTCTGCCTTGATTTTAAGGGGGCGTCGCAAATCAGGCGTATCCTGCCGCGCAATACCGTAACTGTCTTTATCCTGCCCCCTTCTCTGGAGGCGCTGCGCTTGCGTATAAAAGAGCGTTGCCGCCGTACCAAGGAGAAGGAAATCCGCCAGCGCCTGGGGTTAGCCAATAGGGAAATGCGTCTGGCGCACAGATACGATTACCATCTGGAGAATAAGAATCTGGGTCAGGCAGTAAGGGCATTAAAAGAGATTATCTTAAACAAAATAGGCCGCAAGGCATAAAGGGAGGCAAGGAGATTCATGGCGCAAGGCATCCAGGAGATTTTGGATAAGAGCGATAACTCCGTTTACAAATTGGTAATCATGGCTTCCAAAAGGGCTCTTGAGATTGCCGAGGGGCAACCCCGTTTGGTCAACCTCGATGCAAGTATCAAGCCCTCTACCGTTGCCCTGGCGGAAATTGCCGAGAACAAGGTGCGATGCAAGAAACCCAAGGATTAACGCATGCAAAAGAATAAAAAGGATATCGTTCTGGGCGTTACTGCTAGCATCGCGATTTATAAATCCTGCGATATTATCAGGCGCCTTGGCGAAAGCAATTTTTCGGTTACGGCGGTTCTTACCAGGGAGGCGCGGGAGTTGATGAACCCGTTGATATTCGAAACCCTCTCGGGCAACAAGGCTTATTGTGGGATGTTCGAACGCTCGGACCCCTGGCAGGTGGAACACGTGGCATTGGCAGAGAAGGCCGCTATGGTTTTGATAGCCCCGGCGACCGCCAATATTATCGCCAAGATCGCCTACGGTATAGCCGACGACCTTTTGACCTGCGTTGTCCTGGCAACGCGTGCGCCGGTTTTAATCTGCCCGGCGATGAGCGAAGACATGTATACCAATAAGGTTACCCAGGCCAACATCGCCAAGCTAAAAAGCCTAGGCTTCCGGTTCGTCGAGCCGCGCCGGGGGAGGCTGGCTTGCGGCAGAGAAGGCAGAGGTTGCCTGGCAGAGGCTGAGACGATTGTCCGCGAGGTAAAAAAGGTTCTTTCAAAATCTGCGGCGACGTAGCCAAGAGGCAAGGCAGCTGTCTGCAAAACAGCTATTCAGCGGTTCGATTCCGCTCGTCGCCTTGACTTTGCAAGCGGATTACCTGCGGCAGGAGGTTAGCTGAAAATCAGTTTGCCAGAGGCAGAGAGCGCTTAAGGGGGCAAGTGGTGGAATGGCATACACGACAGACTTAAAATCTGTTGGCCGCAAGGTCGTGAGGGTCCGACTCCCTCCTTGCCCATAAATGAGATCATAATTTACG
>Ga0265297_10003407_pt1 | contig 28799 bp, 24 predicted proteins | sample Munlanlwell13791_FD_192502 | JGI IMG/M metagenome (GOLD analysis project Ga0265297, IMG submission 192502) | Leachate microbial communities from a municipal landfill in Southern Ontario, Canada - Leachate well 137-91 | ecosystem: Engineered > Solid waste > Landfill > Unclassified | place...
TCACTCCCCTTTCCCCAATGACCGTATCGAGCCCGTTTTCCATACTCCCCAGGAATTCATCGACTCGGGCCATCTTCAAAGCCTTTTCCAATTCTTTATCGCTGACTTCTTTATTCGTCCCGAAAAGAATGTTATATCTGAGAGTACTGTCGAACAAAGCAACATCCTGGGGCACTATCCCCAGCCCCTCCCTGTATTCTTTCAGGGCCAGATTCTTAAGATCGTATCCGTCTATCAGGATCTTTCCTTTTTCGGGGTCATAAGCGCGAATCAAAAGCTGGACCATTGTTGACTTACCCGCTCCCGAATGGCCGACTATGGCCACCCTCTCCCCGGGTTCGATCGAAAAATTGACTTTTTTCAATGTTTCCGGATCCTTCTTCAGCTTCTTCACCTTGACCACTTTGATCGTCCTCCCCTCTTCAACCACTTCCTCTCTCGAAGGATAACTGAACGAAACATCCTTGTACTCTATCCTTCCCTTCCTGTCTTTGATCACTATCGGATTATCTATCTCCTTCACTTCCGGCTCGATGTTCATCAGCATGAAATAATTCTTAATCTGGGAATAAAGCTCCATCACCTTCCTGTGCATATGCGAAATAATATTTATCCTATCGAAAGCGTTGGCCGACCATGAAAGAAAAATGACCAGAAAGCCGGGAGTGTACACTCCGTTATATACAAGATATATCCCGGCTATTAAAACCGTTATTCTGGTCACGTTGGGAATCAAGCTCCTCGCCTGGAGGAAAAGATTGAATCTGAGCCAGACCTTCTTGGCAAAATTGCTTATCCTCAAAAGATTGTCGTCGTATTCTTCAAGCACCTTCCCCTCTTTGGCATTGGACTTGATCAAAGGCATATTCCTCAGGTATTCCGACTGCTTCTTTTCCGAATCGACGTACATGTCCTGGACCTTCCTGATATCCCCTCCCACCGACCTATTGGTATAAAAAATCATCCCTATTACCAAAACCACTCCGGCGAATATGATCATTCCCAAAACCGGAGCGATGATTGATAAGGCAATTATCGTAACGGATATCTGCAGAATAGCAGGAAAGATCTGATAGATCAGATCGGAAGCCAGTTCGACCAGAGCGGCCTGCCCCTTATCGATGATGCTCTTCTTCAGACCGGAATTCTGATTCTCGTGCTGGCCTATGGAAAAATCCATCATCTTATTCAGGGTTGTCGCCGCGACAGTGCGCCTGACGTCGAAATCGAACCCCCTTATCTCTATCCTATCCACCCAGTTACGCAATATCGTATCGTTCAAAAGGAGTATGCCCAAAGAAATAAAACAAAGGTTTATCAAATAAATTATTTCCTGACCCTGGGTTATCCCGTCTATTATCCTTCCGTAAATATACGGCCCCACTAGAGAGAGAGTTTCCTGGACAAGTATCAGAAAAAAGATCAGGGCGATGACCTTGAGGTGCGGGCGGTATATCTCTTTCAGCTTAGAAAGAAACTGTCCGAAGGTATTCTTTTTTCCAGCAATCTTCCTTATCATGAATCCATCATAGCAAAAATCGGAAAATTAACCATCCTCCCTTCAAAACGCTATTGACGAACGCGGAATATGGGGTCAAAATAATCTTAAGCAAAGGCGCGCAAACATATGAACAAAATTAAAGTTTTAGGAATCTGCGCTTCCGCTCGCGGAAGACAATCCAATACTTATTATTTAACCAAAGCAGCCTTTGACGCCCTCGAAGGAGACGATCTGGAAAAAGAGATAATCATTGCTTCAGAACTCAACCTGAGGCCTTGCGAACACCACTACTCCATCAACGCCAAGATGTGCATCCATCCATGTCTTATAACTCAAATGGACGGCAACGACGAAATGAAAAAAATATATGACGGCATCCTCTCTTCGGATGTTGTTATTTTTTCAACTCCGATATACTGGAATAACCATTCTCAGCTGATGCAGCTGATTATGGAGAGGCTGACCTCCCTAGAAAATATGAACTCAACTCATAAGAAGCCTGTGATAAAGAACAAGGTGGGCGCCATGATGATTCTGGGCCATGAAGACGGCTACCAGCACGTAGCCGGAAACCTGATGAATTTCGCAACCGAGCTCGGGCTGATTCTCCCTCCCCAAGCCTACGGCGCCTGGGTCGGAGAAAGCGACGAAGATACCGACAGGGACAGGCAAAGGATAACGGGGGATGAAAGGATAAAGAACATCTTTGTCGACGTCGCAAAAAACGCGGTGGAATTCTCAAAAAAGGTAATGTTCTGCCCGAAGTGCGGGCAAAAAAACGATTATCAGCATGTTTCATCAAAAATAATATGAAACCTGAAAACAACGAACAAAATGACAAGAACTGCATCTGCCCCGGATGCCCGCTGTTTAACGACTGCTCGAGACAGAAAAAAGAGAGAGCTTTCTGCGCCAAAGAAAAATCTTCTTGCATAAAAGAAGAAAAAGGGATATGCATTTGCGGAGGATGTCCCGTCTATTCGGATAACGACCTTTCGGGAGGATATTTCTGTATAAAAAATAAAATCATATGAACAAATATATCTATATCCTGATTATCGCGATTCTGCTGATAGGGGGCGCGCTGTTTATCAGCGGCCAAAAAACGGCCGTAAACTCGCCCGTTGCCGAAAACCAATCCCAAACCAGCCAGGAGACATCGATAAAGATAGTCGATTTTTCTTTTGACCCCGGGGATATAACAGTCAAAGCCGGGACAAAAATCACTTGGACCAACGAGGATTCGGCTCCCCATGAAATTACATCGGCAACATTCGCATCGGGCATTCTGAACAAAGGCCAGTCCTTTTCTGCGACTCTTTCCGAAAAAGGAATTTATGATTACCACTGTTCCTTGCATCCCTCAATGAAAGGCAAAATAACCGTTGAATAACCATGCTCAGCCAAATATCTTATTACCCTATTTTCGGAAAACCGCTGATAATGTATGCCGGCATAATCACCTTGTCGTCATTTATCGCCACCGCTTGTCTGGGCCTGATGGTCCTCAGGGGCCGGGCTAAATTAAATCACCACCTGACGATGGTGAAGATTTCTTTCCTATTGGCCTTACTCCATGCGACATTGGGAATATTGCTATTTTTCTAGGCCTATCTCGTCAAGAAAAAAAATATGACAGAGAGAATGACCAGGGGCAGCCAAGCCCAAACGATTTTCTGATATCTAAAAAGTGATTTTCCTTTCTTGGCTCTCATCATTCTGTACCATTTCTCGAATCCGAAAAATGCAACGCTGCCTATAAATATGGTCAAAGTCAGCTTATCCATTCCCCAGATCTTGTGGTACTGATGTCCGATGATTTCGATAGAATAAAGTGGCCAGATGACCGTGGTATAATAGACGGCGGCAACGAGGAGTTCCATGCCCGCGAATTTGATATTCTTCTTCTTAAGCCATTCAATCGTCCACATGACCAAAGCGATGGTCAGTCCTCCGATCCAAAGACCAGTTATCGTATCGTCTATCTTCAGCCAGCGGGCCAATCCCACTCCGGCTCCCACTCCGACCACGCAAACCGGACAGACGGCCAAAGCGCCCTGCGCGAAAAAAATCCCCAAAAAGGATAATATCGAAGCCGGTGTGATTTTGTTCTTATTCAGCATACGGCAATTCTACCTTAAAAAATTATTCCTGTCTATTTCCTCTCTCTCAATACCGCCTCCAATTCGATTTCTTCATTGTTCCTGAAGGCCAATATGTATATCTTATCCCCCACCGCGCAATTAGACAAAACATCATTGACCGTATTGTCCTGGGTTATCTTTTTTCCGTTTATCTCAAGAATAATGTCATATTCTTTGAGTCCGGCCGCTTCGGCGCTGGAATTCCTGGCTACCGCAGGCTCTCCGAACATCTCCCTCACCACAAGAGCTCCGTAATGGACGTCGATCTTGTTCGCCTTGGCAATCTGTTCGTTCAAGATTATATATTTAACGCCAAGATAAGGCCTCTTCACCATCCCGTCCCTCCTGACTTCAGCCAGATCCTCCTTGATATAGTTGACTGGCAGAGCGAATCCTATGTTCTCCGCCCCCATTATCATCGCCGTGTTTATCCCTATCGCCTCCCCTCTCATGTTGACCAGCGGCCCGCCCGAATTGCCCGGGTTGATTGCCGCGTCGGTCTGGATAAGGCCTTTCAGGTTAGTTGCCTTGCAGGTGGTCTGGGTTCCGCAATAGGCCGTAATCCTCCTGCTTAATCCGGAAACTATGCCGGCGGAAAGGGTATCCTCGAACTCTCCCAAGGGATTGCCTACGGCTATAACCGTCTCCCCCAACTCAACCTTGTCCGAATCTCCCAGCTTCAAAAAAGGAAATACCCCCTTCTCTTCTATCTTGAGTATCGCCGTATCGGTCAGAGGATCACGGGACAGGACCCTGACGGGATATCTCTTATCCGGATCGAGGATCACGGTATAGTCGGCATCGACATCATCGACAACATGGTTGCAGGTTAAAACGTATCCGTCCTTCGAAACAATGAATCCAGATCCTCCCCCTATCTTCGTCTTCTGCTTTTCATCATTCATCTTCTTGGGGAAAGCCACCTTCTCGCCCTTGAAAGGAAGGAAGTAGAATTCCTCCACCTGAGGCAAGTCGCGCGAAGCGACGACGGTTATCACCGCAGGACATACTTTCTTTGCGATTTCCACGATTGGAGACTTGTTCATGAAATTATTATATAACAAAGCAGAACAAAACGCCACTCCCGTGAGTGGCGTTTTATCTGTGGACCCAATGGGACTCGAACCCACAACCTCGCCCATGCCATGGGCGCGCGCTACCAATTGCGCTATGGGCCCCCGACTTCCTGTGTCCCCGAGAGGACTTGAACCTCTATCTCGAACTTAGGAGATTCGAGCTCTATCCAGTTGAGCTACGGGGACTTAATATACTATCTTTAAATAATTTTATACACCTATCTATCTTTCTCCTTACCCTTACATCATAAACGGAGATTCTGCATATTCCGTTTGGATATCTTTCAAGGCTTTTGCTGTTTTCTTTTAACCTTAATATTTCCGGCTTCTGGAATCTTTCAAGTGGAAGAGAAGTTATTATTGACCAATATTTTTCGGCCTTTTTCACTTCTCCCTCCTCCCCGATTCTCACCATCGCCTTAATCTTGGAATCACTGACCGAAAGAACTTCCCTGAAAAACTTCATCACCAGCTTAATCATTTCTGGATCGGTATTTGTAAAAACCGCGCTTTGAGATTTATCACTATTATATCCTTCGGCCCAATAAAGAAGGATTCCCGATAAAAGCAATGACTTTTCATCAATCTTTATCCTACTTACGGCTTTTTCGGCCCAAGACACATCTTCTCCTTTATTCCTTGAAGACGATTCTATTAAATTTTTGATAAGGGGCGTATTGAGTCGCTTTTCCTTTATCCTCTTTTTTTGTTTTTCTGTCAACTCTATGCCAGAACACCACCGAGACATGGTTCCGTGCCCCACCGGGACAACATCTAAAATCTCGTTATACGATAACCCTTTCCTTCTTAATGATACTGCCTTGTCATACAAATCTTGCTTCCTTAGCATTATTTATATGATATCATTTTTATATATAATATCAACAGAAAACCGCCCTCACGGGCGGCTTTTTGTTTTTGATTTTATCTTACAGCGTCCTTCAATCCTTTTCCTGCTTTGAATTTGGGTGTCTTCATAGCGGGAATGTTGATCTTCTCTCCTGTTTTGGGGTTCCTTCCCTCTCTGGCGGCTCTTTTGCCGACTTTAAATGTTCCGAAACCTGTTAATGTGACGTCTCCTCCTTTTGACAAGGTCTTGGTTATCTCTTCGATAACTGTGCTTAAAGCCTCGGCAGCATCCTTCTTAGCCATGGCCGTCTTCTTTACGATTGCTTCAATGATGTCTTCTTTTGTCATAGTTGTGTATGTTATTGGCTTATATATTGTCGACCTTTTATTTCGCGTATTCTACTATCCTCGATTCCCTGATCAACATGACCTTTATCTCCCCCGGATACTTCAATTCCTGCTGTATCTTCTGGGCTATCTCGCGGGCCAGTTTGTGGGCCGTCAGATCATCAACTTCCTTCGGCTTTACAAAGACCCTCAGCTCCCTGCCTCCCTGGATAGCGAAAGATTTCTCCACTCCGCCGAAAGAATTGGCTATATCTTCCAGCTCTTCCAATCTTTTCAAATAATTCTCGAGCGTATCTTTCCTTGCTCCGGGCCTGGCTCCCGATATCTGGTCGGCCGCCTGGATTATCATAGCTTCCGGACTTTCATAAGGATATTCCTCGTGATGGGACCTCATGGCCGAGATGATCGCCGGGTCTACGTTGAATTTCTCAAGTATCTTGGCTCCAATATCAGTATGAGACCCTTCTATCTTATAGTCAAGGGCCTTTCCTATATCATGCAATAATCCCGCTTTTTTGGAAAGTGCGACGTTCAGGCCTATTTCCGCTGCCATGGCGGCGGACAAATGGGCCACTTCTATCGAGTGGGCGAGCACGTTCTGGCCGTAGCTGGTTCGGTATTGCAACCGCCCCAGGACCATGACCAGCTTTTCTGGCAGATCCAAGACGCCGGTCTCGTACACGGCCGCTTCTCCCGCTTCCCTCACCTTCTTATTGACCTCTGCTTCCGCCTTTTCGATTTCCTGCTCGACTCTTGCCGGCTGGATCCTTCCGTCCCTCAATAATTTCTCCAAAGCAATCTTGGCGATCTCCCTCCTGACCGGATTGAAAGAAGAAATGATAACCAAACCGGGCGTCTCGTCGACGATCAGTTCAACTCCGGCCGCTTTCTCGAAAGCCCGGATGTTTCTTCCTTCTTTTCCTATAATCCTCCCCTTTATCTCTTCCGAGGGAAGGACTACCGATGATGTTGTGATTTCCTGGACTTGGGGCAATGCATACGATTGGACAGCCGTAGCGATGATCTCTTTGGCTTTCTTTTCGTACTGCTCGGTTCCCCTCTCCTCGAGCTTTCTCACCCTTTCTAGGACCTCGGCGCTGTACTCCTGCTCTACCTTATCTAAAAGTTCTTTTTTTGCCTGTTCCCTGTTTAGTCCGGCAACCCTTTCCAGCTTGTCGATTGATTCCTGCCTTATCTCTTCTAGGCTGCTCTTAAGCTCCTTGAGTTTCTCCGCCTTGTCTGCGATTTCGTTCTCTTTGTCTTTTATCTGCTTCTCCCTCGAATCAAGATCTTCTTCCTTCTTGAAGACCCTGTTCTCGGCTTTGATAAGGACTTTCTGCCTCTCTTCCAGGTCGGCCGACGATTTCTTCTCTATCTCTTCCGTCTTTTCTTTGGCTTTAGCCATTATCTCTTCAGCCGTCTGCCTGGTCTGGACTATCCTTTTCTGAAGTTCGGCTTCGATTGTCCCGGCCCTCTTTCTCGCAATCGACTGCCTGATGTAGTAGCCGATGATTCCGCCGGCGATCAAGGCGCCTGCCCCTATCGCCAACGATAGCAATGTTTCCATGTTTTTAGCATGAAAATTTGGCACAAGAAAATAATCTGTGCGTTTTTCCTTTAAAAATTTTAAAGCTCTCCTTCAAGATTATGTAATTAATACCAAAAATTCAAAAATTAATTCTTTACCTTACGATTCAAGTATAACAAAAAACCCCTGCCGAAGCAAGGGTCGTCAAAATCCTTTAAAAGGGGGCTATCTCTCTCCAACTCGGGAACCCTTTCTTTATATCCCCTGTCTGATTGGCCCCGCACTCGGAGCCCGTTATGTTCAATCCCATACTGAGATTTGTGCCCGGGGTGAGGAACTTTATGACGGGATTGGCGCTTGTGAGGGTTCCCGAAACCAGATTATAATCTGTGTCCTGAACATACCCTGTCGGCACCTTCCAGGTGAAATTAGTGTTGCCGTCGTTCAAGGTCGAACAGGAAACAGGAGAACCGCTTGAGTTATAACAGACGCTGCATTTCCAATTCGTATTGTCGGGATCTACCACGGCCGAACCAGCTGTCCCGGTCCAGCAGACCGAATAACAGGCATCCCTCAATTCAGGATCGGCCTGATTAGAAAGGTCTGTTCCAGAGCAGTACTGGATATTGGTATTGGTGGTTATCGTTGTTTTGTCGGAAACGACCCTGACTATTGGATAATGCTTCTTCGGGGTGTTGAAAGCCGGCCCGGGAGTCCAATCCGATTCCAGTCCGGCGCTGTTCCTCACCTTCACCCACCAATAGTATGTTTTGACTGAAGATCCTGTCCCGTACCCTATCTGATAAAGAACGGCTGAAGGAGACGCCTTAACCGAAGTTCCGCTGTACGTTATCGTCGCCCCCGGAGCGGCCGAACCGCCGGCGTTCCAGGTTGAAGAACTTGGAGAAAGTATGTCCGCCTGCGAATCTATGTTGGCCAAAGAAAGATTCTCCGTATCTATGGCAATCCTGTATCCCGACAAGGTGGCTGAAGAATTTGAATCTTCGTATTTGAAGGTAAAGTCAAGCTGACCGTTCTTTCCCGTCTGAAGGACGTTGCTGGCGTTAAAATAATACTCGCAATACCAGCAGGAATTGGTAGCAATGGTGAAAGAATTGACGGCCAAAATATTGCTTTGATTTTCAGAAGAATCTGTCACCCTTATCGTACAATTATTATGGACTCCTTCCGCCAAAGAATTAAAGGTGATCGTATTGTTGCCCGATGTAGCTGATGTCGTGGAGCTGGAACAGTCTCCTCCGTATGTTATCGTTCCCGCTTCGGTCGAACTGAAGGTATAGCTGGGAGTAGTATCGCTGGTCGGACTGGGCACGGCTGTAACCTGGGCGATGGTCGGAGCAGTAGCGTCCACAACATACTTAATGACAACTATCCCTGAACCTCCGGAACCTCCATTAGATGCCGCCGTATCGGTACCGTTTCCCGAACCTCCGCCGCCTCCGGCACCCGTATTAGAGGCACCGTTTCCAGGAGTCGCACCTCCGATCGATCCGTTGCCCCCTCCTCCGTATCCTGTTCCGGCAGTTCCGGTCTTTGCTCCTCCTCCGCCGCCTCCAGCAATTACACCAAGAGAGAATGCTGATGCATCATATCCAGAACCACCGTTTCCGCACACTGATCCGGACGCGGCAACTCCGGCACTACCCTTTCCTCCTCCGCCGCCTCCGGTATACGTCGCGTCTCCCGTATTCGAACCTCCGTTATTACCCTGCCCGGAAGTCGCAGTCCCTCCGCTCGCAGAATAAGCTCCGCCTGCGCCTCCGCCGGAACCTCCGTTGCGCCCGGCAGAACTTTGCCTTGCTCCGCCTCCTCCTCCTCCGATTGCAGTATAGACGGTTCCCGTCCCGAAGGACGAACTGCTTCCGTCGTTACCGGGAAAAGCGAACGGGGATACTACGCTGCCAACTCCGCCGGAGCCTCCTGCTCCGACAGAAACATTATAAGAATTTGATGATGTAACTGAATATGAACCAGTAAGCACGCCTCCCGCTCCTCCACCGCCAGCACCGCCGCCGCCACCACCGCCTCCGCCGCCACCGCCTCCAACAACAAGGTACTGAGCCGAAGACACACCCGCAGGAGGAGTCCAAGTCGTTGACCCGGTTGCTGATCCGGAAAGGGTGTATGTATTGATAGTATATAGACCATCTATGCTCTGAAAACAATTCACTGAAGCGCTGGAGATACAACTACCGTCCGTAAAATCAACTTCTTCGGAACCGAAAGATGATGTCGGCTCGGCAGAAGCATACTTACGAACAATTATATCATCAATAATAACATCTCCACCTTGATAATGGGCAAAGCCCACCTTGAAAGAAGCTTCGCTTGAATAAGTTGAAGTATAATTCGTTGTCCATGTCGATCCCCCATCAGTGCTCATTTGCGTCGTCGCTCCTGTTCCCGTATTTATTATTTGTCTAAAAATATATTGAGTTCCGGCTGTAAAGGTTCCCGCAGCCGTACCTCTCGAAGTTCCGTCTTCGTACATACCAAAAGATGGGGTGCCGGATGATGCTGGATATAAGGCATAGATGTAATCGGTATAGCTAACTCCTGTTCCCGTATCTCTAACCCATAGCATGGTCGTATCTTTATATGTAGCTCCCGTCACCATGGTTGACTTATACTTACCCTGGACTATTAAACCATCTGCGCGATTGAAATTAGCATTGGTGTGCATTTCTGTCGTACCCCAAGATCCAGTACCGTTACTGATTGTTAAAACGTTGTTCTGGGTAATATATCCCCCCGAATCAGTTTTAACCCACTTGCTAGTGTTAATAGTTGTTCCGGTAAAATCATCAAAAAATATAAAGGTGTTGTCCCCACTAGAAGTAGTAACTGCCGAAGCATTCCCGTAGTACATATATATGGTGTTAGAACCGGAAGAGAGAGAAGGAACCTTGACCCAAACGGTGGCTGTGGAAGAGTCTGTTTTTGATTCGAGCCAGTAGCTGAGAGATGTTGTTCCGTCTGAAGAGGTGAACCTTAAATCGTCGAAATCGGCCTGCATGTCAGAGTCATACGGAACGGTCAGTTTGACCTGGTAGTCGGTTAGAGTGGAATCGCTGTATACGGTAGTTCCCGAAGTTTCGTTCAAATGAAGAAGAAGCTTAGTGTACTGATCATTGGAATATGCCGCTGTTGGAGGAGTGAAGTTAGAGGTCCAGCGGGCGATGCCGTTAGACAACCTCAATTCATCTATGCTGCCATTCATGTAAGAATAATAGTTGCTGACGTAGTATTCTGCTCCGATATTCAACGTACCAGTAATGGTGGCAAAGGTGGGATTATTGGTTATATTTGTGTCTATCGTTGCGGTTATTTCTGTCCCATCCCTGAAAAGCTTCCAAGACGAACCGCTTCTGACCACGGCCACATGATACCACTGTCCAGCGGTCCAGCCAGAATAACTCCCTTCATAAATATCAAAATAGTTGCCAGTCCCGTCTCTATAGGCAAACCACAATCCCCTATGGATGCTCGTCCTGGTATCTAATTCTAATTCCCAATACTTAGATCCTTCACCCTGTTCGATAATAGAATAAATAGTATTCGAGGAAGTGCTAGAAACCTTCATCCAAAGATCGATTGTAAAATTCGATCCGAGATCCCAATCACTCGAATCGGCAAAAGTAGCATAGTCGCCGTTCCCATCAAAACTCATCGCTGTTCCGAATTTCCCCGCCACTCCGAGAGTCGGATTGCCGTTGACCGTTCCGGAAAGGATTGTGTTGGAATTGGTAACTGTAACCGCTTTCCTTTTCGAATAACCGGAAAGCCAGCCCTCCCCCGCCGCGCTGACATCGATTTGCTTTTGATTCGCGTACAGGAAAACACTCGAGGCCAATACAATAATTCCTGCTATAATTGATACCGATATTAATATTTTCTTTCTTGCATTCTCCATATATTAATTTTCCGAAGGAACATACAGGTTGGTGACTGTCGGAGGTGCAGCCAAAGAATACTTGATTACAACTATTCCGGATCCTCCGGCTCCTGATGCGTAACCATTAGTCCTAACGCCTCCTCCGCCGCCGCCACGACCATTAGTCCCAGCTGTCGCAGAAGATATGCCTCCCGATCCTCCACCGCCAGTTCCTCCCGCTCCTCCTCCGCTATCAAAACATCCGCCGCCACCGCCGCCATAATCAATAGAGGTGCCATAGATTAAAGAAGAAACTCCGGCACCGCCATTACAGGTAAGAGTACTTCCAGATTGCCCAGGACCACCGGCACCGCCACCGCCTCCGCTATAATATGCCCCTGTTTTATATCCTTCACCGCCGGCATATCCTTCTACAGGACTATATCCCCCGGCATTCCCAGCACCACCCGTTCCGGCAGCGTTATAATATCCTCCGCCGCCACCCGATCCACCGTTTGATCCGTTCTTTAAAGCCTCTTCTGCATTAGTCCCACCGCCGCCTCCACCAGTAGCGGAAATTGATCCAAATAAAGAATTACTTCCGTTATTCCCACGCGTGTTGGTGACAGACGCTCCGCCGGCTCCGACAGTGATCGTAATATTGCCGGACAAAGAAGATGCCGTTCCGGTCCTTACTCCACCGGCTCCGCCGCCACCGCCAATCCATGATCCACCGGAACCTCCTCCTGCAACAACAAGATATTCAGCCGAAGATACTCCTGTCGGAGGAGTCCAGGTCGTTGATCCGGTCGAAGAACCGGAAAGAGTGTATGTGTTTATGATATAATCTCCATCAGTGGTCTGGCTGCAAAGAACCGAAGATGTAGAGATACAATCTCCGGCATTAGGATCGATATATCTTATCACAACGACTCCGGAACCTCCGGCACCGCTATACACTCCGACTGCCCCGACTGCGCCTCCGCCGCCAGAACCGGTATTTGCGGCTCCGGCTGTAGCTACCCTGGTTGAACCATAATTGACTCCTCCGTTGCCACCGATCCTGGTTCCTCCGGCAGAACCGCCCAGCCCTTGAGAAACATCTGTGCCCTCGCTTCCACCACCGCCACCGGCAGCATAGGGCAAAGAGCTTCCTGTTATCGAAGATGTCGAGCCGGCCCCTCCATCTCCCGGCCTTCCGACAGAAGCATTGGCTCCACCGACCCCATTCCCTCCTGCTCCTCCAGCGCCTCCTCCTCCGGAAGATGCTTGATATCCTCCCCAAGTCGTATCTCCTCCTTTATACCCTTGCACGGGCGAGGTCGCTATCGCCGATCCTCCGGTTATTGTTTTTCCCGGAGCTCCTCCTCCCGATCCTCCGGACAATCCTGAAAGAGCTGCTTTTCCGCCTCCTCCGCCGCCATTAGAAGTAATGAGGGTCGTACCTTCTGATCCTCCCGAAGATAATCCGAAAGATGAATTGTCGCCGCTATTTCCATAATTGCCACCACTGCCGGAATTGACAGCCGCTCCTCCCGCACCGACAGAAACACTCATTTGAGAAGATGAAGAAACGGCCATGGTTCCCGTTCTGAAACCTCCTGCTCCTCCTCCGCCCCCGGGAGAATTTGTTGTTGTGTCCGAACCTCCGCCGCTACCCCCTCCTCCGACAACAAGGTATTCAGCCGAAGACACCCCCGTGGGAGGAATCCAAGCTGTGCTTCCGGTCGAAGAACCGGAAAGAGTATATGTATTGATGATATATGAACCGTTTGTGGTCTGAGTACAGGTGACCGAAGAAGTAGAGACGCAATCTCCGGCATTAGGGTCGATATATCTTATCACAACGACTCCCGAACCTCCGGCACCACCATAAGCGGCACCTGATCCGCCGCCGCCTCCACCACCCAATCCATTTGTTCCATTATTACCGTTTTGAGGAGAACTACTCGCTCCACTACCTCCTCCTCCGCTAGCGCTGCCACTTAAAAATCCGCCTCCTCCGCCGGCATAATAAATAGAAGGAGTTATAGATGGGACGAGGCCTAAACCTCCGCTGCCACCCTGAGAGCTTGTCCCTATTTGACCCAAGCCACCAGCTCCGCCTCCTCCGCCACCATAAAGGCTAGGATTTGGCGCTCCGGCTCCGCCAGAATTGCCCTGCCCGGAAATACCACTTCCAGGTGTTCCGCTATAAGCTGATCCTCCGCCTCCAGAACCGCCAGGTAAACCAGTAATGGTGTACCCTGAAGCACCGCCTCCGCCGCCATCAACAGAGGCAATGGTTCCGAGGGGGCCAGTCAAAACGGATCCTGCCCCAGACGTTCCTCGATCGTTGTATTGGCCAATTCCGCCGGCTCCAACGGTTATGCTTATAGAATTACCTGAAGACACAGAAGTATTTCCTGTTTTCAGTCCGCCGCCGCCTCCGCCGCCGCCTCCGGCAGCACCTCCTCCTCCGCCTCCGGCAACAACAAGATATTCAGCCGAAGAAACTCCTGCGGGAACTGTCCATGTAGCTGTTCCAGTCGAAGAGCCGGAAAGAGTATATGTATTGATGATGTATGAACCGTCTACACTCTGAGAACAATTCACCGAGGCGCTGGAAATACAACTGCCGTCTGTAAAATCAATTTCCTCCGAACCGAAAGATGCTGTCGGTTCTATTGCCGCATATTCTCGTATGATAAAGTTTTGATATTGACAATAACTATGAGCAACACCCAGGCCAACATATTTACCGCTTGCATGAGTATGAACGGCCGAACTGCTGGTTATTCCTTTATAGGTAACCTTATCTCCTGTAGCAAAAACTTTATGCTCAAACCAATACCAGTTTGAATCCCAGCTAGAACTGCCAAGAGCAGTATATACCGTTGAATAGTCACTGTATAACCTATTTGCATTTTGGCTAACCATTGCTACCGATTCAATGCTGTTCGTACCCGTCAAAGTAGAATTACCAATAATATCGGCGCAGCGATAATGAGCCCCGTAAGGGTCTATGCCCGCTATTTTTTCATAATAATATAAGACATAAGGTACAGCTAAGGTATTGGCGTAAGTCGCATTAGGGTAGCTGAAGCCGGGATTGGCTACATTAACAGTCAAAGTATTGTCGCTAATTGAAGCTCCTGATTTTAAATCCCAATTAGAAGTATCTGAAAAATCACTATAATACCTGAACGTATTCGTCCCGTTCGACCCCGAAGTTGCCGAAGCATTCCCGTAGTACATGTATATGGTGTTAGAACCGGAAGAGAGAGAAGGAACCTTGACCCAGACGGTGGCCGTGGAAGAATCTGTTTTTGATTCGAGCCAGTAGTTGAGGGATGTTGATCCGTCTGAAGAGGTGAACCTTAAATCGTCGAAATCGGCCTGCATGTCGGAATCATACGGAACGGTCAATTTGACCTGATGGTCGGTTAGAGTAGGATCGCTGTATACGGTTGTTCCGCTTGTTTCATTGAGATGGAGGAGAAGCTTGGTGTATTGATCATTCGCATATGCTGCGGTTGGAGGGGTGAAATTAGAGGTCCAGCGGGCGATATTGGAAATCCTCACCTCGTCCATCAAACCGTTAAGACAATAATCTGCATTATACTGCTTCCCTATATACACTCCTCTCTGGGGAACGCTTTCCGTACTGGACTGACTCGTTCCTATCTGAGTGCCATTGACATAGGCGCTCAAACTACCGGAATTTCTAACAACGGCGACGTGATACCATACTCCCGTTGTCGGCGTCCAAGGAAATATATGAGAAGTGCTGGCAGTATCGTCCATATATACCGCCAATTCATGCTCAGCGGCATGCAAACGGATCAATGGATTGTACCCTCCGTTACTGTTTATGAAATTCGGATAGCCGGAAACGGCATTGAATTTAACCCAAAAATCATAGGTGAAATCGCCCGTACCGACGCCTACCCCAGAATCGACGACGGAGACATAGTCTCCTGAACCGTCGAAATTCAAAGCTGTTCCGAATTTGCCAGTCGCTCCGAGAACCGGATTGCCATTGATTGTTCCCGCAGTTCCAGTATTCGAATTGGTAATTGTGACCGCTTTCCTTCTCGAATAGCCGGAAAGCCATCCCTCCCCTGCCGCCGAAGCATCCTGGCTGTTGGATTTGAAACTGTGATAACAAAAAACTCCGATAATCAAAAACAGAATTGCAAAAAAAGATATGATGAATTTTTTGTTCCTGATAATCGAAGGCATAAAATGAAGTTTGTTGATTTGATTATCTCAATTTTAATTTGCACTGTCAATGTTTTTCCGAACCAAAAACGGGCTTCCGCCCGTTCCTTTTTTTATTTCCTTTTGGGATAGATCACTTCATCCACCACTCCGTACTCTTTAGCCTCTTCGGCTGAAAGATAGAAGTCGCGGTCGGTGTCTTTGGCTATCTTCGCCAAGGGCTGTCCGGTGTGCTTGGACAATATCTTATTGGTCGCTTCTTTTATCCTCAAAATCTGCTTGGCCGTTATCTCTATTTCCGAGGCCTGCCCCCTGGCTCCTCCCATTACCTGATGGAGCAATATCTCCGAATTGGGCAGGGCGTACCTCTTCCCCTTCGCTCCGGCGGCAAGGAGCATCGCTCCCATTGAAGCGGACATGCCTATCGATACCGTTGAAACATCGGGCTTGATGTATTGCATCGTGTCGTATATGGCAAGGCCGGCCGTGACCGAACCTCCCGGGCTGTTTATGTACAGCTGGATGTCTTTCTTCGGATCTTTGGAGGCCAGAAAAAGCATCTGAGCGATGATTGCGTTCGCCACGTGGTCATCGATGACTCCGGATAGGAAAATTATCCTGTCCTTGAGGAGCCTTGAATAAATATCATATGCCCTCTCTCCTGCCTGGGTTTTTTCTATTACGGTTGGAATCAACATACCTTTATATATTTAGCATCCTAACAATTTGAATATCTTCTCCCTTTTCATTTCGTCTTCTATGTGCATCTTCAGGTGGTCCCTGTCGATATTCTTCCTCGCGCTCTCTTTGTCCGGGTACGAATTGATCATCTCTTCTATCTTGTCGTCTATCTCTTTGTCTGACACCTCTATTTTCTCATCTTTCTCTATCTGATGCAAGACGAGGAACCCTTTTACCTTGTCTTCGGCGATTTTCCCGAACTCCTTCCTAACCTCGTCTTCGGTTTTTTTGATCTGACTCAGGTATTCTTCGAAGGGCATGTTCAATTCCGACGCGACCCTCGATTTGACGTTATCGATCATGTATCCGACCTCTCTTTCAACTAAAACCGAAGGGACTTCGAACTTGACTTTTTCCAGTATTTTTTGTATAGCTTGCTCCCTCTGTTTCTGCTTTTCGGCAACTTCTTTTTCCTGTCTTATCCCCTTCCTGACGTCCTCTTTCAGGTCGTCAACTTTGGAAAAACTGCCCAGGGTCTTAACCCATTCGTCGTTTATCTCCGGCAACTCCATCTTGCTTACCGACTCTACTTTGACATGGATGGTTTCCTTTTTCTTGTCCGTGGTTTCTGTTTCGAAATCCTTCTCTTCTCCCCTCTTCATCCCGGCCAAAGCATCTTCCATGCCTTTGAGGTAGTGGCCTTTGCCCAAAACAATCCTGTCTTTCTTGTCCGGATCGTTCTCTATGGTCGTACACCTGAAAACGAATTCAACGAGGTCGTCTTTTTCCGCAGCGGTTTCCTTATTCGAGAACTTGGCTCTCGACTGCCTCAGCCACTCCAGAGTATCTTCGACTTCCTTATCTTCAACCTTGACCTCTTCCCTTTTTATTCCTTTAGAAACAGATTCCAAATCGGGCAGCTTTATCTCCGGCAAAACCTCGAACTCGGCGGTAAAGACGAAGGGATTTCCCTTGGCGATCTTCACTATCTCCACCTTGGGAGAAGATACCGCTTCGGCCTTGGTCTCCTTCAAGATCTTCATCCAGTTGTCCCTTATCGCCGCTTCGGCCGCTTCGGACAAGACGGTCGCCTGATTCAACTTTTCTTCAACCATCTTTTCCGGAGCTTTTCCTTTGCGAAAACCGGGCAATTCCACCTCCTTGCTTATCTCCGAAAGGGCCTGGGCGTAGTAGTTGTCGAAGTCCCCGGCAGCAACCTCGACCTCGGCCTTTCTTTTGGTTTGGGATAATTCTTTTATTTCGTATTTCATATCTTATTCCTCAGTTGTTTCTTCTTCGTCGATGTGGAGCTCTTCTTCCTCCTTATTGACTTCGTTCACCTGGTCTTCGGACTTTACGTCTATCTTCCATCCGGTCAGCTTGGCCGCCAAGCGGACATTCTGCCCGTCCTTGCCTATGGCCAAAGACAGCTGATCCTTGGGAACAACGACAACGGCCGTGTTCCTTTCCTTGGCGATAACATCGATTATTTTGGCCGGAGACAAAGCGTTCGCGATGAACTTGGATGGTTCGGGATCGTATTCGATTATGTCTATCTTTTCACCTCCCAATTCCGACATGACCGCGGCAACCCTCACTCCTCTCTGCCCCACCATGGCGCCGATCGGATCGACTCCGTCAGCCGACGATTCGACGGCTATCTTGGTCCTTGAGCCAGCCTCTCTGGCAATCGCCTTTATTTCCACCTGGTTGCCGGATATTTCCGGAACCTCCAATTCGAACAACTTGGAAATCAACTTGGGATAGCTTCGGGACAATAGAATGATCGGTCCTTTGGGGGTGGTATCAACCCTCAACACGTACAGCTTAAGCCTTTGGCCTTCCTTATAAAACTCGCCCCTGATCTGCTCTTCCTTAGGCAATATTCCCAATGATTTGCCGATATCGAAGTAGGCATTCACTCCTTCGATCCTCTGGACGATTCCGGACACTATCTCCCCTTCTTTCGACTTGTATTCAGCCAGAACCGTTTCCTTTTCCGCCTCCCTTATCTTCTGCAAAACTACCTGTTTGGCGGTCTGGGCGGCGATCCTGCCGAAATCATCCCTGCTTTCCAACGGGATGACCAGCTCGTCTCCCGCTTTCAATTTGGTATCTTCTTCGATAGCTTCTTCTATTAATATATGCTTTTCGGGGTTGTACCTGACCCTCCTTTCGCTCATTTCTCCCTCCTTTTCCGTCTCTTCGACGTTCAACTCGGCTTCGGTCGGTCGGTAGCTTTCCTTGATCTTTATATTGAATTCCTCTTCTTTCTCCTCCCCCTCTTCGGCTTCTTCATTCCTCTCGGGAATATATACCATGGTGTCGTCGACAACCGTCCTCACCCTCCAGAAATCAACCTTTCCGGTCTTAGCATTGATCTTAGCCTTCACCACCTGGCCCTTCTTGCCGTATTCTTTCTTGTATGCCGAAGCCAGGGCGTGCTCGACCGTTTCGAGAACCCTTTCCGGAGATAATCCCTTTTCATCGGAGATCTGGGTTATGGCTGACAAAAATGATTGAAAATCCATATTGTTTTTTATTTTATTAATGATTGATTATCTATTATCGGATCAGAAACGTTGAATATCTGCTTGAAAAATCCTGTGGTTCTCGAGGGTTCTTCCCCGAAATTATTCGCACCCGACTGGCCCCCGAAGAACAACATTTGAACTATTGTCGGCAAATAACATAAAGCGACGAGAAAACAGGCCAGCTTTATCCATTCATTATCAATTTTAGACAACGAAATCGCCAGAAAATACGGCAGCATAATCCATCCGCTCTTGCCCAAATCGTGCAACCTCCTCGCCCACAAAGGATATACGAAGATAATAAAATATATTAAAGATAAAGCAGACAATACGACCAAAAAGGCTGTGCCGGTAATGTTAAATACTGCTCCAATTATCATCGATAAAAACAACCCGACCGAAAGTAGAATCATGAAAAAGATTGTGCCTAAGATAAAATTAAGCCTGCCGATCCTTCCGCTGTACATATGATCAAGGAATGCCATATATTTATTAATTATAATATGTTATTAAAAAGGCCGGACCCGTCCGACCAATCAAAAATCTACTCTATTCTTGTTTCTATTTTATCAAAAAAAGAACAGTTGTCAAGTACGGGAATTTGATATATCATATACTCATGAAAATTGATTTGAAATCAATTCCCGGAAACGTCTTGTTCTGCATCGACGCTTTGGAAAAAAGCGGATTTGAGGCGTATATCGTCGGGGGCTGCACCAGAGATTTCCTGAGGGGCGTCTCCCCTGCCGACTGGGATGTGGCCACCAACGCCAGACCGGAGCAGACGCAGGAGATATTTGAAAAGCTGAAGATAAAGACCTTCTATGAGAACGACTTCGGGACGGTCGGAGTGGCCTTCCCTTTGAAAAAGGAAGAATATGAGGTTATCGAGATAACGACATACAGGAACGAAGCCACATATACCGACAGCCGCCATCCGGACAAGGTTACCTGGTCCGAAACCATCGAAGAAGACCTGAAAAGGCGCGATTTCACGGTAAACTCCATCGCCATATCGCTCAAAAAAGGCATAATCGATCTTTTCGACGGACAGAAAGACCTGGAAAACCACATAATCAGAGCTGTCGGTGATCCGAACGAAAGATTTAAGGAAGATGCCTTGAGGATGATGAGGGCTGTCCGGCTGAAAACGACTTTGGGCGAAGATTGGACGATCGAAGAGAAAACCAAGCAAGCAATCCGGGATAATGCCCTATTATTGACTAAAATATCCCAGGAAAGGATAAGGGACGAGCTCGAAAAGATCATTAATAGCAAAAATGCGGCCCAGGGAATCGAATCATTAAGGAACAAAGGGCTATTAACTTATATCATTCCAGAATTGGAAGAAGGATATGAAGTTGGCCAAAACAAGCATCATATATATGATTGCTATAAGCACAACCTGGAGTGCCTTGATTATGCCAGCAAAAAGGGGTATAAGTTTAATGTTCGCATGGCTGCCCTGTTGCATGATATAGGCAAACCGAGGACTAAAAGAGGTCAGGGTACGGACGCCACCTTCTATAACCACGAAATGGTGGGGGCTCAAATGGCCGAAAAGATACTTAACCGGTTAAGGTTCTCCAAAAAAGACGTTGATAGCATAGTCAATCTGGTCAGATACCACCTTTTCTACTATAATGTCGACGAAGTGGGCGAATCATCGGTCAGGCGCCTGGTCAGGAACGTGGGAATAGAGAACATGGAAGATCTTTTGCAATTAAGGATGGCTGACAGGATTGGATCCGGATGCCCGAAAGCCGAACCATACAAGCTGAGGCATTTCAAATATATGATCGAAAAGGTGTCCAAAGACCCCATTTCGGTCAAAATGCTCAAAATTAATGGGGAAGAAGTGATGAAAACATTGGATATCAAGCCCGGACCCAAGGTAGGGATGATACTAGACGTATTGTTTGAAGACGTATTAAAGGATCCTAAAAACAACACTAAGGCCTATCTAAAGAAAAGATTATCAGAGCTTGGGGAGCTTAATGAGGCAGAATTGAAGGATTTAGCCGAAAAAGCCAAGGAAAAAAGGAACAAGGTTATTACCAAAGAAGACCAAATGTCTAAGGAAAAGTACTGGGTAACATAGTGTTTCACGTGAAACGCGCCTCCAAATGTTTCACGTGAAACATTCCCGGGCCCGTAGTTCAGCGGTAGAACGCCGCATTCGCATTGCGGAAACACGAGTTCGATTCCCGTCGGGTCCACAGTTTATCAATTATCCATATGGTTAAACAAATAGAAGTTGTCGGTGGAGCAATCATCGAAAACAGCAAAAAAGAGATATTACTGGTAAAATCACCGAAATGGGGTGATAGGTGGGTCATGCCCGGAGGGCATATTGAATTAGGCGAAACCATTGAAGAAGCTATAAGAAGGGAAGCTGAAGAAGAGGTGGGGTTGAAAAATCTTAAATCATGTGGGATAGTATCATTCGGGGAAGTAATAAACTCCAAAGAATTCCACAGGCCGGCTCATCTTATTTATTTCGACGTCTTGTTTAAAACAAAAAATGATAAGATTAAACTAGACAAGAAAGAATTAAGCGAATATATATGGGTTGAACCGAGAAAAGCATTAAAAATGAAACTGGCAATTGGCTATGATAAAACAATTAAGGACTACTTAAAGCACTGAATGTTTCACGTGAAACATTCCCGGACCTGTAGTTCAATGGTAGAACGCTGCCTTCACACGGCAGTGATATAAGTCCGATTCTTATCAGGTCCACAGTTTGTCCAGAACCGTGTCCAGAATTATCCCCAATTTGTCCAGAATGTCCACAGTTTGTCCAGAACCGTGTCCAGAATGTCCAGAAAGAAAAAGTTCGCCAAAATGTTTCACGTGAAACATTCCAGCCAGACGTTTCACGCAAAAACAACACATCGGGATGTAATATAATGGCATTATGCAGGCTTCGGGAGTCTGTAATCCGGGTTCAAATCCCGGCATCCCGACCATTATCAACTCAAAAGGGCAAAATCATTCGATTTTGCTTTTTGTTTGAGCGTGTTTGGAATAGGGAAGTCCGACATCTTCCAATTCCAAAATATCTAAAACACATGCTTACTTGACATATTAAATATTTTATATTCTTATATCTAAAACACTCAAAAGAATGGATTGCCCTTGATCAACTTTTAATATATAATAAATTCAATGAATAAATTATTCAATCATTTTTGTGATTAACTACCTATATATACTAGCGACCATATATTTCTTTATTCCGGCATTTGTCGCCAATGCTTTTCCTCCTCTGGCCAACACTTTTAACATCCTTAACGGCTTGAACAAGCCAATTGACGGAGGGAGGACTATCGGAGGGATGCCTGTTTTCGGAAGCCACAAAACCTGGAGGGGAGCGGCCTGTGAATTCATAATCTGCACCTTACTGGCCAGATTATTGATCTTTTTTGACGGTTATTACAATCTCGGATTGTATAAAACGATAGGATTTGATGCGGGAAATATAAACGGCTGGCTCTTCGGGATACTGATGTCCATAGGTATAATAGTAGGGGACGTGGGTTTCGCATTCATAAAAAGGAGATTGAGGCTGAGGCCGGGCGTGGCTTTCATCCCTTTCGATCAGACCAACTACGTCATCGGCTCGTTCTTCTTCCTCCAGCCGCTATTGCACTTGTCTTTAAATTTCTGGATCTGCCTCTTTTTATTGACATTTTTCATACATATTTTCTGCAATTGGATTGGGTATAAATTAGGGTTGCACAAAGCCAAGTGGTAATATAATATTAAAAATGCTTAAAAAATAAAAATATGCCAAACTTTTTAGATTTATTCTACCAAGAATCATTAACACGTCTGCCCGACCTGCTTTGGGCAATAGTCATTCTTTTCTTCGGATGGATCATTGCCGGAAAGATAAAGGATATGGTCGTTAATTTCTTGAACAAACTGAGAGTCAATCAGATGCTCAAGGCTCTGGGCTGGGAAAGCTTTTTTGACCGCTTTGACGCCAGAATGAATATTCCCAAGTTCTTCGGAATCATCGTCGAAGTATACTTCTTCCTGCTCTTTCTGATCATCTCCCTCGATGTTTTGAAGCTGGGAACGGTAAGCAAACTAGTAGGGGAGGTGGTTGGATACTATCCCAACATCTTCGTCTCGATAGTCATCTTCATCATTACGGTCTTCATAGCCGATTTCGGCAAAAAGATAATCGTCGGCAACCTGGACAAGGAAAAAATCGTTTATTCCAACTTCCTGGGAGATATCGTCTCGTCGGGCGCCTGGATACTGGCGATACTGGCCATATTGTACCAGCTGCAGATAGTCCAAACGCTGGTTTTGACCATATTCATCGGCGTAGTAGCCCTGATCGTCATTTCTCTGGGCATCGCTTTCGGACTGGGCGGAAAAGACATGGCCAAGAAGATATTGGAAGACATGGAAAACCGGGTGAAATAAGCTACAAAAACAGGTAGACTTTTTTATTATGGAACAAATATCCCAAAAAGAACTCCAGAAAATGCTGCTTTTCTCGCACGAAAGGATAGAAAGGGACAAAGAGCAGATAAACAAAATCAATGTTTTTCCGGTTCCGGACCAGGACACGGGGAGCAACCTTGCCGCCACCCTGAAAGGAGTGAGGGAAGCGGTCGAAAACAAGGAATACAAATCGATGGAAGAACTGAGCGATGACGCTTTGAACGGAGCTTTGACCTTCGCCCAGGGCAACACGGGCATCATATATACCGGATTTTTAGCCGGATTCTTCCCGACGATAGCCAAGGAAGAAACGGTGGGGATAGAGAAATTAGGCGAGGCCTTTAGTAAAGGATTCGAAAGGGCGAAGGACTCGATCCAGAATCCCAAAGAAGGCACGATGCTCGACATCATCGACGCTTTCGCCAAGGGGATAAAGGAAAACAAGGAAGAAAAAGATATCGTCAAGTCCTTCTATCACGCTCTTGAGAAAGCCAATGCCGCATTACTCGAAACACCGGAAAAAATGGAGGTTTTGAAAAAAGCGGGGGTGGTCGATGCCGGAGGCCTCGGATTCCTAATGATCCTCGAGACCTTCCTCGATACACTCAAAGAACAGGCCGAACCGTTCAACATCAAGGCATATGAAAGCGAAACAGCCAGGCCAAAAAGATTCGTCCAGATACTCTCGAACAGATACGAAGTCGTCGCCCTACTCGAAGACGGGGACTACTCGGAAAAACAGATAAAAGAAAAGTTGCACCACCTAGGAAACTGCCTCGATGTGATCCAGGTGGGGGAGAGGACGAAGATTCACATCCACACCGACGATCCGTATGAAGTGAGGGACATCATCAAGAAGATGGGGACCATCGAAAACCTGAGGATTGAAGACATGGCCAAAGAGGTGACCGGAGAAAAATCGGTCGAGAACGTCTCGATCGGAGTGGTCGTCGACGAAAGAGCAGGGCTTTCGGGAAAGATCGTCTCGCACTACGGGATAGAGGTGATACCTTTGAGGATAAGCTGGCCGGAAGGGGAAAGCATCGTCGGAGAAAACATCTGCCAGAGGATAAAGGAAGCCAAGAAACAGGGGGTGGTTTCCCAGCCGAAGATAGAGCCGATCGCCCCCGAATTCTTCACCGAAGCGTTCAAAAAACAACTGGAAAAATTCGACGACGTATTGTGCATCGTCTCATCGTCCAAGCTTTCCAAGAACTATGAAGCGGCCGTCAAGGGAAGGGAGGCCCTGAACTATATAGAAAAGGAACACGTCTTCGTCATCGATTCCAACAATCTTTCGGCCGGACAATCCCTCCTCGCCCTCGAGTGTCTGGAAATGGCGACCGAACAGAGGAAGATAAGGGAAATAATGAAAAAGGTCCCCAGTCTGGTTTTGAGGACCAACCTGTACTGTATCGTCGAAAAATCGGACTGGTGGAACAAGGAAAAAAGCAAGCCCTTCTGGTTCTCCAAAAGGCCCGAAACTAGATATGCTGTCGGGGAGATGAAGCACGGAAAGATAGTCGCCGTAGAGACGATCAAGACCAGCGATTTCGCCGGAGCCCTTTTCAACAAGATTGAAAAAGATTCCAGGAAAGACATCAGGGAAGGGAAGAGGATAAGGGTTGTCATCTGCCACGGGGACAATTTGGAACAAGCGGAAGAACTGAAGAAAAAGCTTAAAACGATAAAGAAGACGGACATTTCTTTCATCAACGTGACTGATCCCGTAACCAGTATAAACGCCTGCCCGCAGAGCTTGCTCGTGGGCTGGATAATAAAATAACATATGGAAACAACAAAAGAAGAAATAGGAATAGTGGCCGACGAAACAGCCGACCTGCCCGAAGAAACGATAAAAGAAAACAAAATCGGCATCGTCAAATTCAAGCTGGATTTCCAGGAATTGGCAGACATTCCCGGAAATGTTTACCAGAAAGTAAGGGAAGGAGAAAAGAGAGGGATAAAAAACCTTATCAAGACCTCCCAGCCGTCGATAAACGACTTTTTCGTCGTCTTCAAAGAAAAACTTAAAGAAGCCGAGAACATCTTGTGCGTCACGCTTTCTTCCAAGGTTTCGGGAGCATACAATTCGGCACTGCAAGCCAAGAAATTCCTCGGAGCCGAATTCGAAAACAAGGTCCACATCTTCGACTCCATGAACGGGAGCGGAAGCGAAGGATTGGTAGTATTGAAAGCCATTGCGCTGATCAAACAAAAATTAAAACTTGATGAGGTGGCGGAAAAATTAAGAAAGGAGTTGCCGAATATAAAGCTGATCGGGATGTATAAAAGCCCCAAATGGCTCGAGGCCAGCGGAAGGATTCCCAAATTCGTTCCCGTCCTGATGGGACAGGCGGAAAAGATAAATGTCAGGCCGGTACTCGGACTGAGGGACGGAAAACTGACCTTCGTCGGGATAAAAAGGAACCTCAAAGACATCTCTTCGGCCCTGTTCGAAGAGTTCGAAAAAGCGACGAAAAACGCAAGGGAGGCGGGGAAGAAGGTGGTTGTCGCCATCACGCACGCCGACAGCATTGAAGAAGCGAACAAGCTGAAAGAAATGATCCTGACCCTGAAAAACACCGAAATCGCCTTCGTCAATCTCGTCTGCTTTCCGGTAGGAGGGCATATCGGACCGGATACCATAGTACTTTCTTGGAATCAATAATATAATTATAAATCCATGAAAAAAATAACAGTGGTTTTGGGAGAAAGCGCTTCAATCAGCAAGGAATTGGTCGAAAAGTTCGGATTCGTCGTCGCCCCATTCAAAATAGACTGGCCGGATGGAGAAAACCTTCCCGGCAATAACGTCTTCGAAAAGATGAGGGAGGCTGAAAAGAGGGGGATAAAGACGACTCCGAAAACATCCCAGCCCTCTATGGGCATATTTAAAAAAGCCTTTGACGAAGCCCTTGAGACGAGCGAAAACATCTTCTGCATCACCATATCTTCGGGAATATCGGGAACATATAACTCGGCCATCCAGGCCAAGAAGATGTTCGATGAAGAAAAACAGAAACGCATCTTCATAATCGACTCGTTTAATGCCGATGCAAGCGAGAGCCTCCTGGCCATAAAGGCGGCGGAAATGGGAGAGGACGGAAAAAGCGGACAGGAAATATTCGAAACGATAGAATCACTCCTTCCGAGAACCTTCCTCTTCGGAATGCTCGAAAGCCCCAAATGGCTGGAAGCCGGGGGAAGAATCAGCCATGCCATGTCTGTAATCTTGTCCCAGATGCAGAAAATAGGGATGCGGCCGATCCTTTCGATGAAAGATGGCGTGATCAAACCGGCCAACCTGAAGATGCAGGCCCAAGACACCGCTAATGCTCTCTTCAAACAGCTTGAAGATGTAGTCAAAAAACCGCTGAGCGAAGGCAAAAAATGCCGGGTCGGAATATCACACGCCGACAGCCTGGAGCAGGCCCAGAGATTAAGGAACCTGATTGAAGAAAAATATCCGCAGATAAGGATTGATTTTGTGAGCGTCACCAGCCCGGTTATCGGCTGCCATGTCGGTCCGGGAACCCTCATCTGTTGCTCTCTTGAGAACTAAAGTGGTATAATGGCGGTAATAAAAAAAATGATGATTATTTTATGAACAAAAAATTAATCTTCGTCTTGGTCATTACCGTTTTTGCTTTCTCTTTTTCCGCATACCAATATATAAAAGAATTCCAATCGGACTTCGCCGATGCGGCATACAGCGGAAAACCGGCCACGGGCCACTCCTGGTCGGAAATGGAATGTTCCGAAGGTTTTTGCGTAACATCGGACAATAAGGTAGGTATAGGGACTAGCACGCCCGGGTCAAAACTTGATGTAATTGGAAATATCCACTCGAGCGAAACGATAACTGCCTCTACGGATGTTTGCATCGGAAGCGGAGCTTGCTTGAGCGATTTGGACAGCTTTATTGGAAGCCAAAACTTAATTTATTCCGCTCACACATTTTCAATGTGTAGCACGACCGCTGACAACAGCGGGTATGGAGAAGTGACGAATGTCGGAACGACATCAAGCCCGGTTTATATATGTAAGTTCGACGCTTCGAGTTGTCCCGCAGCATCGGGCGGACAGCCTGCTTGGACGCAGTACAGTTCTTATGCTAAACGAGGCCCAACCTATTGTTATCAAGGTAGTCCAGGCGGCTGCTATGGCGATGGAGGACAGTATCCTTGCACAACCGGGTCGAGCGAATTTATGAATAACCCTCCCACATATACTTGTCAATATTGTGCCGGAAGCTCCAGGCCTTGCGGAGATTACGGTTGCTGTATTTGCTATATGACCACATGCACATCCGCCATCACTCAGATCGGCTGTTATTAATTTATAATACGATGAATATAAACTACATCTTAATCCCCGTAATTGCGTATTTGATCGGATCGATTCCTTTCGCCCTCATATACGTGAGGCTGTTTCTGGGCAAAGACATGAGAACCTTCGGATCAAAGAACACCGGAGCTTTGAACACTTTAAGGATCGTTTCCCATGAAAAAGGAAAAACGTGGGGGATAATATCTTTCCTCATCGTTTTCCTGCTCGACGCTTCAAAAGGAATACTGGCGGTCATCTTAGCCAACAATCTCATCCCCGACAACTTCGTTCTTGCGACCACTCTCGCCACTTTCTTCTCGATACTGGGACACAATCACTCCATAATCCTTAAATTCAAAGGGGGAAGGGGAGCGGCCACTTTCCTCGGAATCCTGCTCTATTTGAACCCTCTGGCCTTCCTGGGCTGGCTCGTCACCATCCTCTGCTTCATGTTCCTCGCCGAAGCCCTGATGGGAAGACGGATCTCGGGCAAATTCTTCAAAACAGCCGTTTCAGACCAGATAATCGGACGGCTGATCGGGGAGATATACGCCGTCTGGTGGATCTGGCTCCTCGACCCGAACCTTTTCTATCCCACTCTCTTCGCGACTATCCTGATTGTTATCGCCCACAAGGACAGATTATTCGACCAGATCAGAAAGATAGAAAATAAAACGTACTTAAATGATTGAAGCAATCCTCCTTTTAATCACGGCCTATCTCCTTGGCTCAATCCCTTTCGGATACCTGATCACCAAATACACGACAAACAAGAACCTGATGGAGATCGGGTGGAAAAAGAATTCCGGAAGCAACGTTTTCAAGAATGTTGGATTGTGGCAGGGCATATTCACCTTCATCTTCGACGTAGGGAAGGGTTTCCTCGCCGTCTATCTGGCCAAATATTTCGGATTCCCCGAACTGTTCCAGGTCTTCTGCGGAGTTTTGGCTGTGATAGGGCACAACTGGTCCGTCTTCCTCAAGTTCAAAGGGGGAAGGGGATTGGCTGCCTTGATCGGGGCCCTCCTGGTCATCTCTCCCCTGGTATTAGCCCTCTCCTTGATTCCTTGCCTGATTTTTACTATAATCTGGACTGCCTCGATCGGCACGCTATTGGCTTTCCTGACCGGCGTCATCTTCTCTTTCTCCTTCAAAGGATACGAGATGGCCGGACTGCTGATGCTTATCTCCTTGATCCCGGTTCTAATCAAAAGATTAAGCCCGATAAAGGAACTGCAAAACAA
>Ga0265297_10003408_pt1 | contig 28794 bp, 31 predicted proteins | sample Munlanlwell13791_FD_192502 | JGI IMG/M metagenome (GOLD analysis project Ga0265297, IMG submission 192502) | Leachate microbial communities from a municipal landfill in Southern Ontario, Canada - Leachate well 137-91 | ecosystem: Engineered > Solid waste > Landfill > Unclassified | place...
CCCCGCTGCCATCAGCAGCGAGGCGGCTTGCTTGTTAAACTGCTTCATGTTTGTCGCTCCCATTCCGGTTGAAACCTCAGTTGGCACAGCTTCCGATGCATCCTTGCTGCCTGATCGCCGCTGCGACACTTCGCCGCTGCGACAATATGCCGCATATTTGACGCCGGAACAGGCCGCCAGGGCTTGACGTAGATCAACTTTCTGCCATGCATCAATCGGCCCTATTCAGACATAACCCGCGGCATGGAGGCTCGGTATTGAAAATCGGTAAATCCCAGTTGGTCAACCTGGCAATGTTGGTGGCGCTGGTGGCTATCGCCGTGGTCGGCCAGCAGCTTTCGCCGCTGCTGCTGCCGAAGGCCGATGTCACGGGCACGGCAGAACCCGCTTGCGACTTGCAGCGTCAGGCCTGTTCGGCCGTATTGCCACAGGGGGGGCGTCTGGATCTCTCCATCACGCCGCGGCCAATCCCCTTGCTTCAGACCTTGCGAATCGAGGTGACCGTCAGCGGCGTCGAGGCGAAAAGAGTCGAGGTGGATTTCGCCGGCGCGAGCATGAACATGGGTTTCAACCGGAGCCAGCTCACGACGACCGGCCGTGGCAGCCATGCCGGAGAAACCTCGCTGCCCGTGTGTGTTTCCGGCGGCATGACCTGGGTGGCGACGGTCATGGTCGAAACCGACCGGCAGCGCATTGCGGTGCCCTTTCGCTTCGACACCGGGCACTGAACGCGAAGCGCGACCTGCCCCGGGCCCCGTTGGCTACTGCCTGGCCGGCCGTTTCAGCAGCTTGCGCTGCAAGGTGCGCCGGTGCATGTTGAGCGCCCGCGCGGTGGCGGATATGTTGCCCTTGTGCTCGCGCAGGACACGCTGGATATGCTCCCATTCCATGCGCTCCACCGACATCGGAACCTGCGATATGGCCGCCGGTGCGCTGACTGCGGAAACCGCGTCATCCGGCTGCACGGCGTGGCCGAATGCCCGCAACAGCGTATCGACGTCCACCGGCTTGGCCAGGTATTGCACCGCCCCCAGCTTGATCGCGTCGACTGCCGTGCTGATGCTGGCGTAGCCGGTCAGGACGACGATCCGGCACGCCGGATCGATCTCGCGCAAACGCGGAATCAGGGCCAGACCGGATGCGCCGGCGAGGTTCAGATCAAGCACCACCCAGGCCGGTGCGGCGGCTTCCATCAGGCTGATCGCTGCCGCCGCGTCCTTTGCGGCAACCGGCTGGTAGCCACGCCGCTTCAGAGCACGCACCAGAGTCGCACTGAAGGTGTCGTCGTCTTCGATGACCAATATGTTCTCGTTCATGTCGCTCCAGTCATGCTTCGATCTTCCGCGATCGGCAATTCGATCCTGACCCGGCCTCCCCCTGCAACCGGATTATCCACCGCGATGCGTCCACCCAGCCGCTCGATCGCCGCAAAGGCCAGCAGCAAGCCGATGCCGGCCCCGCCACGACCCGCGGGCAGGGGAACGCGGCCGGCCTGCTGCAGCACTTCGGCAGGGAAGCCGGGGCCGCCGTCCGTGATCAGGATCGTCAATGTCGCCTGATCCCAGATCAGCCTGATTTGAATTTCGGCAGCGCCGGCATCGGCCGCATTATTGAGCAGATTGATAAGCGCCTGCTCGAGCGTCGCCTCGGTGACGATCAGCGGCACACCGGAGCCGCCCGAAATCGTCAAGCGGCTGGCCGCCTGCGGCCGCATCGCATGCCAGCGCGCGCGAAGAGCTTCCAGCCAGACGCGCGCATCGACGACTTCGACATGCTCGGGTCGCCGCGTTCCGGTTCGTTCCGCCAGTGTGCTGATGATGCCCTTGCATAATTCGATCTGCTCCATCACCACCGACAGATCGCCGCGCGCCTCGGCATCAAGACGGTCGTCCCGCTCCAGTTCGCCGACGATTACCGCAATGGTCGCCAGCGGCGTTCCCAGCTCATGCGCGGCGCCGGCGGCCAAGGCGCCCAGCGCCACCACGCGCTCGTCGCGCAGAGCCTGTTCGCGCGCCGCCGCCAGCCGCGTGTCGCGCTCGCGGATGGAAGCTGTCATGCGCGCCACGAACCAGGCGATCATCGCCGCGGAAACCACGAAGGTCAGCCACATGCCGGCCAGATGCAGGCGGGCGGCCCTCTCGGCATCGGCAACCGGCAGCGGCAGAAACTGCCACATCAGCAACGAGTAGATCGCCACGGCAAGCAGCGCAATGGCCGCCGTGAGCCTTCCCGGCAGGGACAGCGCAGCCACGGCAACCGGCACCAGCAGGAAGGAGATCAGCGGATTGGCCGCCCCGCCGGACAGATACAACAGAATCCCCAGCGCCGCCAGATCAACGCACAGCTGACCGAACAGTTCCGCCGCGCCGACCGGCTCATCGGTTCCCGTGCGCCACTGCACATAGCCGTTGAACGCGGCCATCAGCACGACTACCGCGAACATGGGCAGCTGCGGCAGGGCGATAGCCAGAAGAATCGGCGCTGACGACACGGCGATCGCGACAGCCGCCAGCAGCCACCAGCGCAGTGTCACCGTGCGCCGCAGGTTGAGCCGCAGGTTGGTGCCTTCTTCCGGGGTAGTAAAATTTGCCATTGGCGGATTATCCGATACGGATCAAGGAAACGCGCATCCGGAGCCTGCGACAATACGTCGCGCCAACGGATTCATGGATAAATGCAATGAGAAAACACCTTCTGCTCGCCTTGCTGGCGATATTACTCAGCAGCCTCGGAAACGCCCAGAATTTGGAGAAGGGCAAGGAAATCAACGCCACCTGTGCCGGTTGCCACAGCGAAGCCGGACAGGGCGGCTCGCGCGGCGAGTACCCGCGCCTCGCGGGCCAGCAAGTCAAGTATCTCGAATCGCAACTCAAGGCATTTCGCGCCCGCACGCGGGTGAATATCCCGATGTATCCCTACACACAGGAACGGGAACTGCCGGACGAAGACATCAAGAACGTCTCCGCCTACCTCGCCTCGATCGAGTTGCCCACCAAATGGCCGGTGTTCAAGGACACGGACGATGCGCTGACGCGCCTGACCCTGACCGAGCGCGTCATGATCATTCCACGCGTAACGGGCAACCTGGCCAACGGCGAAGCGATCTACCAGAAGAAATGCGTCACCTGTCACGGCAAGACCGGCATGGGCCGCGGCATGTTTCCGATGCTGGTCGGCCAATACACGAGCTATCTGATGCGCCAGATGGAGAAGTACGTGGCTGGCGACCGTCCCCACGATGAAGAGGGCGTCGGTGGACTGCTCAACACGCTCAAGTCCCAGGACATGCAGGACATTCTCGCCTACCTGACCTCGATCCAGGAACAGCAGCAGTAGCGCCGGCTCAGCCGGTGATGCGCAAACCTGTCTTTTTCAGTATTGCCGTGCTGTAAAGAATGTCATGCGCCCGGCAGGCATCGCCCAGCAGGGCCGCAATTTCCGCCACCCGGGCCGCCACCTCTTCCCGGTCCCGGCTATGCACCATGGCGAACAGGTTGTACGGCCAGTCCGGCAGGCGGCGCGGGCGCCGATAACAATGGGTGACGAATTCCAGGGCACCGACCCGTGCACCCAGCTCGTCGATGCGCGCATCATCGACATCCCACACCGACATGCCGTTCGCCGTGTAGCCGATGGCGTAGTGGTTGGGCACCGCGCCGATGCGACGAATGACGCCGACATCGAGCATGCGCTGCAGGCGCCGCATGACTTCGTCGCCGCCAATCCCGAGCTGCTCTGCGATGGCGTCGTAGGGACGCGAAACGCGCGGCAGGCCGGCCTGGGTGGCGACGATCAGGCGCCGGTCGGTGGCGTCGAGTTCGGGCGTTGGCTCAGGCATTCAGCTTCATCTCCACGAAGTATTCGCGTTGCTTCGGGAAGGCGAATACCGGCAGGCCGGTGGCGGCCTCGATGGCGGCAGTGGTTTCGGCAATCCCTTGCGGTGTGGCGGTAGCGAGCACGAACCACATGTTCAGCTCATGCTCGCGGCGATAGTTGTGCGCCACTTCCGGAAAGGCGTTCACCTGCGCCGTGACGCGTTCGAAGTCGGCTTCCGGCACGCGCAGCGCGGCCAGCACGAAGGCGCCGCCGGCGCGCTCGATCTGGAACATGGGTCCGAAGCGCGTCAGGACGCGGCGTTCGAGCAGCGAATCGAGACGCCGCAATAACTCCGCCTCGCTCACGCCGAGGGAGTCAGCGACCTGACGGTAGGGCTCGGCGACCAGGGGAAAGCCGCCCTGCAAGGCATTGATCAGCCGCTTGTCGACCTCGTCCAGCTCCACGACAGCGCCTCGGCCGGGCCTTGCGGCCTCATTCATCGATCGACCCGGCGGTTTCGGATTCAGGTGCCTCGGCAAAATAGCGCGCGCCGCACTGCTTGAAACGACGCGTCGAGAATAGTGCCTGGGCCGTCAAGCCCACGAGCCGGCTCAAGCGCTCGATCACCGGCTGCACTTCCTCGCGAGATCTCCCGTGCACCATGCAATACAGGTTGTACGGCCATTGCGGCAGACTGCGCCGGCGCAGGTAACAGAGCGTGACGCCGGCTTCGGTGGCGAGTTGCCCGCCGATACGGTCGACCTGATCGTCGGGCACATCGAACACCACCATCGCATTGGCGCGGTAACCGAGTTCCTGGTGGCGCACCACCACGCCGAAGCGCTTGATCAGGCCCTCCTCGAGCCAGCCGGCGATCCGGCGCAGCACGTCCTCCTCGCTCATGCCGACGCGTTCGCCGAGCCGCGCAAAGGGACGTTCCACCAGATCGAGCCCCGGCTGCAACGCCGTGATCAACTGCCTTTCCCGGGCATCAGGCTCGTGCAGCGACGTGCCGGAGATATCGGCGCGATGCTTGTGCGGCGACTTCAGGTCAAAGCCAAGTTCGTTTTGATATTCCTGCTCCAGCGGCAAGGAAATCACGGCACAGCCGGTCTCGCCTTCGATCGCCGCCAGCGCCGCCGCCAATCCTGCCTGGTCTGCAGCCGTGGCGACGAACCACAGGTTGTAACGATGCTCGCGCTGGTAATTGTGATTCACTTCCGGCCGCGCGCTGACCTGTGCCGCAATCTGTTCGAGCCGTTCGGCGGGAGCGGCCAGTGCGGCCAGCGTCGAGGCGCCGATCCGCCGCGGCGCGAACACCGCACCGACGCGACTGATCGCGCCCCGCGCCTGCAGTCGCTTGAGGGTCGCGAGAATTGCCGTGCCGTCAGCGCCGACTTTTGAAACAAGCTCATCGAATGGCTGTGCGGTGATCGGGAAATCGCGCTGCCAATCGTTGAGCAAGGCGAATTCAAGCGGGCTGTAGGGCGAATCCATCATCAGAGTCCGATGCGTGCAGCACGACTGGTGAAGAAGATGCCGGATGGCGCATGAACGTCGAAATCGCCCAACTGCCGGAAGGTCCTGGTGTCGTAGATGACGACCCTGTTGTCATCGCGCGCCGAGATCCACACCGCCTCGCCGCGCGGCGTGAATTCCATGTGCAGCACGGCCTTGCCCGGTTGCAGGGTCTGCACCACCTTGCCCGTCAGGGTGTCGATCACCTGCACCCAGCCGTTGTCGGGGAAGGCGAAGTTGACCCAGATCTGGCGCCCGTCGGGACTGGCCATGACGAATACCGGCTGACCCTTGACTGCCACCCGGGCCGTTTCCTTCCAGGTCGTCGCATCGGCGACCAGCACCTCGTGGCGGCCGATGGCCGGCAGCCAGGCGCGGCCCGCCGCCACCGACCAGCCGCGCAGATGCGGCATCTTGAACACCGGCAGCTTTTCCTCGCCGCGGCCGTACTTTTCGAGAATCTTGCGCGCACCCTTTTCCGGCTGCCAAAGGTCGAGCAGCGCAATGCCGTCCTCGCCGAACAGGCCGGCAAGGTAGTGGCGCCCGTCGGGCGTGACCAGCCCGTCGTAGGGCTGCAGGCCGGCCGGAAAGCGCCGGGTGACCGGCCGCTTCGGATCGGAAAAGTCGCTGACCCAGATCTCGCCGCCATCGAACAGCGCGTAGGCGAACTTGTTGCCCGGAACATCCGCGAGGCCCACCACCTTGGAGAAGCGCCCCGGCTCGTACTCGGCAGGAACTTCGGAAAGAAGTTCGAGTGTTTCCGCATCGAAGGCCTTTATCCCGCCCGGGGTGTAATTCTGCGCGACGACAATCCGGCCGTCCTGCGAGATCGAACCGCCGATGGCGTTCCCCGACTGCATGACGCGCTTGACGACCCGAGCTTCGAGCAAATCGACCTTGGAGAGGCCGCCATCGCGGCCGAAGATGAAGGCGTAGCGGGCGTCGCGGGAATAGACCACTGAAGCATGCGAGAGATCGCCGAGACCGCCGATGCGGGCATAGGGCTTCCGAATGCTGGTATTCACCAGCGTGACATGGCCGCTGGCGCGTTCGATGACCAGCCCGAGATCGCCGGTGCCGCGCACCTGCATCCCGCCGCATGCGCTGAGCAGGGTGAGCAGAAGGCCGGCAAAAAACAGGCGCGTGATCGATTTCATTCGGGAAAACCTGCCATCAGTTTGGCGACGATCCATTGTGCTTCATCTTCCGTCAGGAAACGATGCCACGGCGGCATCGGCGTCCCGGTACGGCCGCCGATGATGGTCGCCACCAGTCCCTCCACCGGCTTGCCGGCGAGTGTTGCCGGCAACAGCGCCGGCCCAAGGCCGCCCTGCAAGGTCAGGCCGTGACAGGAACCACAATCCTGCCGCACGAGGTGGATCAGTTCCTTCTGACGCGCCGCCGGCGGCTCGGCCCACGCTGCCGTCGCCAGGCCTCCGAGCAGGATTGCCAGCAGCGCGGGAAGAAATGCGCTACTCGACAACGATCAGCCCCTTCATTTCCTCATGCGGGCCGCAGCGGTAGCTGTAGCTGCCGGGCCGCGTGAAAGTGCGCTGCCAATGCTCGTCCGGAAAGAGCCGCTCCGATTCGAGGCCGTTTTCGGCCTGGAAGAGCACCGAGTGACTGGTGCGCTTCTCGCGATTGATCCATTTCACCGTATCGCCCGCCTTGATGCGAACTTCCGGAGGAGAAAAACGATAGTCCTGGATCGTCACCTCCACCGTCTGCTGAGCGAAGGCATAAAAAGAAACGAGCGCCAGCAACGCCAGCACTCGTTTCAAATAGCCGCCGGGGAACATCTCCGGGCTGCGCAGAATTTACTGCTTGGTGGCCTTTATGTCGCCATCGGCGCCAATGCCCAGCTTGTAGCCCAGCGACACATGGTGGAAGCGCCCATGCGAATGATCGGCGTGAATGGCGACGCCGAATGGTACCGCCTTGCCTTCGCCCGGATTCTTGCGGGTAAAGGTCACCGTGTAGCTGTCGCCGCTCTTTTCAGCCTGTGCCTTGGCGCCGGCCGCGCCGCCGCTCATCTTGCGCTCGCCGCCAACGCTGCCGTCCGAGACCTTGTTGCCCTTGCTGGCCCACTGGATCAGTTCGTAGGCGCCTTCCTTGGTGTACTTGGTCTTCTTGTCGTCGGCGCCCGGCATGGTACGGGCATCCGCGTGACAGGTCTGCCAGCAGCCGTACTGGTCCGCCTGTGGCACCTTGGCATCGGCGAACAACACGGTGGCCTTCACCTCGTTGTCCTTGTCGCCCTTGTCGGCGCCGCCGGCGGGAGCCTTGAAGGTGAGGCGGATGTAAAGGTTGGCCGCATCGTAGGCAGCCTGGACGCTGACCGGGAAAGACATGGTCTTGGGCGCCCCCTTGGGCTCCAATTCCTTGTCGGCCAGGCGCTTGAAGTTGAAGTTCAGGGAACCCTTTTCCTCGTGGCAACCGACGCAGGTTTCGCCTTTCTTCATGCCTGCGGTGCCGCTGTGATCCGACTTCTTGGTCGCCCATTCGATCGGCGTCACGCCGGCATGGAAAACGTGAACATCACGCTTGGGCACCTTGCTCCAGTCGGGCGCAGCGATGGCAGCGTGGGAGCCGAGCGCGAACAGAACACCGGCAACAGCCGCGGAAACGATGGACTTATTCATTTGATGCTCCTCTCGAACAATGCGAATGGGGGTTGACTCGAAACCGATTTTAAACGACGACTCACTCGTCTTCCTCTTCCTTCATGCCCTTGGGTTTCTTGTGGGCGATACCCTTGTGGCAGTCGATGCAGGTCTTCTTCTCGGCGATGCCGATCTTGTGCATCTTCGAACCGCGCAGCTTCTGCTTCTCGACATCCATGGCGTCGAAGGTGTGGCAGTTGCGGCATTCGCGCGAATCGTTGGCCTTCATCCGCGCCCATTCATTCTCGGCCAGTTGCAACCGGTGCGCCTCGAACTTTTCCGGGGTATCGATGATGCCGGTGATCTTGCCCCAGACTTCCTTGCTCGCCTGGATTTTGCGAATCATCTTGTGCGTCCAGTCCTTCGGCACATGACAGTCGGAACAGATGGCGCGCACGCCGGTGCGGTTGGTGTAGTGGATGGTCTTCTTGTATTCCTGATAGACGTTGTCGCGCATCTCATGGCAGGAGATGCAGAACTCGAGCGTGTTGGTGGCTTCCATCCCGGTGTTGAAACCACCCCAGAAAAAGATGCCGGAGAAAAAGCCGACCACCAGCAAGCTCAGCAGCGAATACTTTGCGCTCGGTCGCCGGATCATCGCGAGGAATCCGGATAATTTATTGTCTGCCATGAAGCTATCCCCCAAACAATCTGTGATTCACCAAGGCCTACATGATAAGGGGGCTTGCGCCCCCTTATCCTTGCTGCCGGTCAAGTTTTCGGATCAATAAATATCGTGCTGCGTGTTGTAGACGTTGAACTTGCCGGTCGGGGTGATCATCTTCGGATCGGTAATCACCTTCTTCATCGCGAGCGTCTTGTCGTCATACACCACGATCGCGGACTGGTCGGTCTTGCCGCCCCACAACGAGATCCAGACTTCCGAACCATCCGCGCTGTATTCCGGATGCACGGCGCGACGGGTTGCCTTGGTCACCGGCAGGCCCGAGTCCTTGGCCACGTTGATGATCTTCTTCGGCTTCGACAGGTCAGCCATGTCCCACACTGCCACGGATTCGGCGAGTTCCTTGTCCGGATTCTGCGGCGCGTCGGCCCACAGGTTCTTCGACTTCGGATGGGTCTTGACGAACAGGTTGCCCGGCACGTGCTTGACTTCCTGCACCACCTTCCAGTTGAACTCCTTGTACTTGGCGTTCTTCTTCTCGTCCGACGGCGTGCTGATCAGCGTCACGACATCGGCGCCGAGGTGGCCCGTAGCCCAGACCGGACCGAACTTTGGATGAACGAAGTTCGCGCCACGCCCCGGGTGGGGAATCTTGGCGGTATCGATCAGAGCAGCCAGTTTGCCCAGCTTGGTATCCACCGCGGCGATCTTGTTCGAGGCATTCGCCGCGACCAGGAAGTAGCGCTTGGAGGCATCCCAGCCGCCGTCATGCAGGAACTTGGCGGAAGCGATGGTGGTGGTCTTCAGGTTCTTGATGTCGGAATAATCCACCAGCAGAATCTGGCCGGTTTCCTTGATGTTGACCACCCACTCGGGCTTGATCTCGGAGGAGACGATCGAGGCCACGCGCGGCTCGGGGTGATACTCGCCATCGACGGTCATGCCGCGGGTCGAAACCACCTTCAACGGCTTCAGCGTGTCGCCATCCATGATCACGTACTGGGGCGGCCAGTAGGAGCCGGCGATGGCGTACTTGTCGTCGTAGCCCTTGAACTTGGAGGTATCCACCGAGCGGGCATCGAAACCGATCTTCAGTTCCGCGACCACCGCAGGTTTCTCCATCCACAGGTCGATCAGCGACAGACGACCGTCACGGCCGATCACATAGACATAGCGGCCCGACTTCGACAGGCGCGAGATGTGCACCGCGTAGCCGGTCTTGACGATGCTGCGGATTTCCTTGGTGTCGCCGTCGATCAGTGCCACTTCGCCGGTGTCGCGCAGGGTGACCGAGAACATGTTCTTCAGGTTGTACTTGTTCATCTGCTTGGTCGGACGATCCTTGACCGGCACGATGACCTTCCAGGAATCCATAGTGTCCTTGAAGCTGTACTCAGGCGGCACGTCCGGGGTGTTCTGGATGTACTTCGCCATCAGGGCGATCTCGTCCTTGGTCAGGATGTCGTCGAAGTTGACCATGCCGCCGTCGGTACCGTAGCCGATGATCTTTTCCAGACGCGACTGACCGAGCTTCAGCGTGCCACCTTCGGTCTTGGCGCCATCCTTCGCCGTCTTGGCCCAGTGCGGCTCGAGGTTCTTGCCGGTGGCGCCCTTGCGCAGAACGCCGTGGCAGCCCGCGCAACGCTCAAAGTAAATCTTCTTGGCCGTCTCTTTTTCGGCAGCGGTCAGGGTCGGCGCCGCTTCTTGTGCAAAGGCGCTGCCCATGGCGCCAGCCATGGCGGAAACAGCAAAAAATCCGAGTAACGTCTTTTTCATCCTTCTCTCCTTGTGAGTAATCCCCAGCGACACAGGCAATCAAGACCCTACCGGTCCGATGGTTGAAAGAGTGCGCCCGCCGACCTTCGATATCCTTGACACATGTCAAGTCTGGTACCAATTAGGAATATTCTCAATCGCAAGTGTTTGCCTTGAAAGGGAGAATGCGCAAAGGCAGCGCCGCGAGGAATAAGCCCCGCGGGCAACAGGTGCTTTGCTATACTTCGTCCCCTGTTCGTGGTGCCCGTGCATGGTTTTCCATGCTGGGTGAAACGGGAAGCCGGTGAGAGCCAAACCCTCAATTCCGGCGCTGCCCCCGCAACGGTAAGGAAGTGCGGGTTCATCAATACGCCACTGGGTCAACAGCCCGGGAAGGCGATGAACCAAGACTTCCGAGCCCGGAGACCGGCCAAGGACAAACCAGCGAATGCGTTGCGGGGTTGCGGCGTGCCGGGGGTTTGTGTCCACCCCGTCCATCACCCTTACCTCCCAAGCATTCTTTCGCCACGTACCGGCTGCGGGGACGCTCGCCGGACTTTGGGAGTTCCATATGTACAACCGTTTTGCCATCGCCGCCTGTGCGGCTGCTGTCGCTTCGAGCTTTTCCGTCCATGCACAACAAGGAAATTCCAGGCTTGATGGCAGCGCCATCATCGTCACCGCAAGCCGTTTCCAGTCCTCCGCCATCGACCAGCCGATCGCAGTCGAGATCATCACCGCCGATGACATCAGCGCCAGTTCGGCAACCACCGTCGCCGAAGTGCTGCACAAGCTCGGCGGCGTCCACACCCGCATCAGCTTCGTTGGCGTGCCCGACACGCCGCTCGACCTGCGCGGCTTCGGCATGACCGGCAACGAAAATACCCTGGTCCTGGTGAACGGCCAGCGCATCTCGGAAAACGAACAGGCGCCGGCACGCCTCTCTGCGATTCCGATCAACGCCATCGAACGCATCGAGATCCTGCGCGGCGCCGGCGCCGTCCTCTACGGCGGCGGCGCCACCGGCGGCACCATCAACATCATCACCCGCTCGCCGATCGGTGTCCAGCCGTCGGGAAGCGTATCCGCCATGGCAGGCAGCCACCGCCTGCGCGACCTTCGCGCCAGCGCCGCGGCGGGCAGCGGAGGATGGGGCATCAACATCAATGCCCAGCACTCCGAGACCGACAACTACCGCATGAACAACCGTGCGGAGCAGGATGCCGCAAGCGGCGAGCTGCGCTTTGGCGGCCGCGACGAATTCATCGCCCTGACGCTCGGCGGCGACAGCCAGAAGGCCCGCCTGCCGGGTGCTCGCACCGAAGCCCAGGTTGCCAGCGCGCCGCGAGACGCCACCACGCCCAACGACTACATGAACACGCGCAGCCAGATCTACGCCGTGCGCGGCGAGAAGCGCGTCGGCGAGCTGACCCTGGCCCTCGACGTCGGCCATCGCGAAAAGACGGTGCGCTTCTTCAACGACTTCGGGGGCGGGGCGACCAGCCGGCAGGACACGGATGTCGACGTCACCAGCGTCTCGCCTCGCCTGCTGTGGGCGACCCGCATCGCCGGCATGGAGAACCGGCTCACGGCTGGCTTCGACTGGAGCGACTGGTCCTACGCCAACCACACCCTGAGCGCCTTCGGCAACCGCGACGAAGCCGGCAACCAGCACAACCGTGCTGTGTATTTCCGCAACGAACTGGCCCTGACGTCCAGCACGCGAATCACCATCGGCGCCCGACGCGAGGATGTGGATCAGGACTTGCTGGAGCGTCTGACCCCGCTCCCCCTGACATCCGTCCGTCACGGATTGTCGGCCCATGAAGTCGCCCTGCAGCAGGACCTGGGCCGCGGCTTCTCGGCCTACGGACGGGTTGGCAAGAGTTTCCGGGTGGGCAACGTTGACGACAACCGCTGCTTCGGCGCGCCATGCAGTCCCTTGCTCAAGCCGCAGCGCTCGAACGACAGCGAACTCGGACTGCAATGGCGCCGCAGGGGCGCGAACTTCCGCGCCAGCCTGTTCAAGATCGAACTCGACGACGAAATCCATTACAACGCCATCACTTTCACCAACATGAACCTCTCGCCGACGCGGCGCCACGGCCTGGAACTCGAGGGCAAGCTGGCGCTCGGCGCGACGATGGATGTTTCCGGGCGCTATGCCCGGACCACCGCCCGCTTCCGTTCCGGCCTCTATGGCGGCGTCGATGTATCGGGCCGCGAAGTGCCGCTGGTACCCAGGGAAAGGATCGGCCTCATTCTTGGCTGGCAGGCGACGGCGGCCACCCGACTGACCGTGAACCTCGATCACGTCGGCCGGCAGCGCTACGACAACGACCAGCAGAACCGCTTCCGCTCCATGCCGACGTTCACCGTCGCCGATCTCAAGCTGAGCCACGAGATCGGCCGCCTGCGGCTGGCTGTCGGCGTCAACAACCTGTTCGACAAGGCCTACTATTCCTATGGCATCGTGAATGGCACATTCACGTCGTTCAACGCCTATCCCGAAGACCGGCGCAACGGCTACGTCAGCGCCGAGTATCGCTGGTAATGTAGGAGTCCCATGCCCAGCCGCCGCCGCGCCCTGCTCAGCCTCGCCATCCTGATCGGACTGGCGTTGCTGAGCGTGCTCGTCGCCCTGGCGGCCGGCAGCCTGTCGGTGTCGGCCGCCGACATCCTCAGCGCGCTGAGCGGCAACAAGGGCGGGCTGGCGGTCGAGGTGATCGGTGGCCTGCGCCTGCCCCGCGCGCTGGCGGCATTCGCCTGCGGCGGACTGCTGGCGCTGGCCGGCGTGCTGATGCAAGTGTTGTTGCGCAATCCGCTGGCCGATCCCTACGTGCTGGGCATCTCGGGCGGCGCCGCGGTGGGCGCGCTGGCGGCCATGCTGGCGGGACTCACGCTGGCCCTGATGAACCTCGCCGCCTTCGCCGGCGCCCTTGCCGCCATGCTGATGGTATTCGGCCTGGCCCACGGCGACGCCAGCTGGACCCGTTCGCGCCTCCTGCTCACCGGCGTCATTGTCGCCGCCGGTTGTGGTGCAATCGTCGCGCTGATCCTCTCGATCGCCCCGGAGGAAGATTTGCACGGCATGCTGTTCTGGCTCATGGGCGACCTGGGATATGCGACCAGCCCCTGGCCGGCCCTGATGGTGCTCGCGCTGGGACTGGTCGTCACCCTGCCCTTCGCCCGCGAGCTGAATTTGCTGTCGCGCGGCGATACGCTCGCCCAGGCGCTCGGCGTGTCGGTGAAGCACGTCAAGCTGGGGATTTACGTGCTGGCATCGCTGCTCACCGCGGTGGCCGTGACGACAGCCGGCAGCATCGGTTTCATCGGCCTCGTGGTGCCGCATCTGGTGCGGCTGGCGATGATCCGGCTGGGCTGGGGCAACGACCAGCGCCTGCTGCTGCCGGCGTCGGCACTCTTCGGCGGCAGCCTGCTGGTGCTGGCCGACACGCTGGCGCGCACCGTGATCGCTCCGCAGCAGCTGCCAGTAGGCGTCCTCACCGCGCTGCTCGGCGTGCCGGTGTTCCTGTTCCTGCTCGGGCGCCAGCCGAGCGAGCATCAGTGAGCCGACGATGAACACGCCTCTACTGGAAGCCACGCAGCTCGAGGTCCATATCGGCGGCCATCGGATCTGCCGCGATCTGGATTGGCGCGTCGGCACGGGAGAGTCGTGGGCCATCCTCGGGCGCAACGGCGCCGGCAAATCGACCCTGCTTGCGACCCTGGCCGGATTGCGGCCACAGCAGGGCGGCCGCCTCAGCGTTGCCGGCCTGGCCCTGCCGCATGCCAGCCTGGGCGCCGGTGCTCGGGCAATGGCCCGCGTCCGCGGCTACCTCTCGCAGCACCAGTTCGACCCCTTTGCCTCCACCGTCATGGAAACCGTGCTGGTCGGTCGCCACCCCCACCTCGGTCGCTGGGACTGGGAATCGGCCGAAGACCGGCGCATCGCTGAAGCGGCGCTGAATGAACTCGGGCTCGACGGCTTCGCCGAGCGCGAAGTGCAAACGCTGTCGGGCGGCGAACGCCAGCGTCTGGCCGTGGCCCAGCTGCTGGCCCAGCAGCCGCAATTGTTTCTGCTCGACGAGCCGCTGACCCATCTCGATCTTTCGCATCAGGTCGCCGTGATGGAACTGTTCGGCCGTCGCGCCGCAGCCGGCGCCGCCATCGTCGCGGTGCTGCACGATCCCGGCTTCGCCGCGCGCTACTGCCGCCAGGCCCTGCTGCTGTTCGGCAACGATGAATGGCTGGCCGGCCCGGCCGCCGACATCATCACCGCGGAGAATCTGACGCGGCTCTATGGCCACCCGCTGCGCGAACTGTCCGCCGACGGCCAACGCTGGTTCGTTCCCTGCTGATCGATCCCGCGCGTCGCTCCAGCGTGCGGCGGCTGCATTGATCGGCCCTCGCCCGGCGGCCGAAGATTCCGCTGACGTCCGTCCCGACTTTCGATAGAGTAGCGGGTTGCGACTTCCCGACAGCAGCCATCAAGTGCTGCTCCGGCTTGACCAAGAACGACATATTCGCGGCTGGCGGAACGACCGCCTTGCCGCCCGCTACCGAACAGAGACCCAGGAAGAAACGATGGCCACCCTGAAAGCCCCATTGACCGAAAAAGCCCTGCTGGCGATGCCCGGCAGCGCCTACATGAATGCGGAACAGCTCGAGTTCTTCCGTGATCTGCTGCGCAAGCAACGCCAGGACCTCATCGACAATGCCAGCATGACCATCGATCACCTGCGCGACGGCGAGGCCGAAGCCGATCCCAACGACCGCGCCACCATCGAAGAGGAAAACTCCATCGAGCTGCGCATCCGCGACCGCGAGCGCAAGATGCTGCCGCGGGTCAACGCCGCCTTGCAGCGCATCGAAACCGGCCAGTTCGGCTTCTGCGAGGAAACCGGCGAACCGATCGGCTTGCGGCGGCTTCTGGCGCGCCCGACCACGGTGTATTCGATCGAAGCGCAGGAGCGGCACGAATCCCGCCAGCGCATACAGGGCAAGTAATCACCCACGCCTTGCCCCGAAAGGAGATGCCATGGTCGCCGCGACCACTCCCAGACGCAAGACGCCGGTAAGGAAGCGCGCGACGGCGAAGCCGGCGCCGAAACGGGCGAGGGCGACGCAAACCGAATCCGGTCTGGTCGGCCAGATGCGCAGCATGGCCGGCAAGGTGCTCGACATGGGCGCCGCCTCGGCCGGCGCCACGGCAACCCTGAAAACGGCGACCGACATCGCCAGGGCGCTAAGCCGCGGCAAGCCGATGGAAGCGGCTGCCGATGTGCTCAAGGCCGTAATGCCAGGACTGTCCGAACCCGGCGTCTGGGCCAAAACCGGAGCGGCGCTGCGCCGCATGCGCAAGGCCGCCGGCCTGACCATCACCGAAGTCGGCACCGCGATCAACCTCAGGGATCCCTCGCTGATCGAAGCCTGGGAAAAAGGCCGCATCGCCGTGCCCTTCGAACTCATCCTGCGCCTGGCAGCGGTGCTGGGCCGCAACGACCCGATCGGTTTCGTCATGAAGTTCACCCGCAGCTCCAACCCGGACCTGTGGCGCAGCCTCGAAGGACTCGGCGTCGGCAAGCTGCTGATCCAGTCAGCGCGCGAACGCGAGTTCGCCAACATCTACCGCGGCGACGACGAGGCGCGCCAGCTGACCGACAAGGAGTTCGCCGCGGTCCTGGGCTTCACCCGCGCCGCCTTCGAGATGGCTATGGTATTTCGCGGACGTGGCGCCAAACGCATCGACTGACGTGCCGCCGGCTCGATCTCCGAGAATGCGATAACACGCCGGTCGGCTCTTTCCGACTGCCTGAAATGGAAATCATCCCGCCTTCACTGCCAATACCGGACAGGGAACCGCAAGCAGAATATCCTGGGCCACACTGCCCAGAAAAAGCTTTCCTACCGGAGTGCGTTTGCGCAGGCCGATGATGAGAAGGGAAACCTGCAGCGAGTCGACCATTTCTTCAATTTCTTCGATGGCACTCCTGCCTCGAACAAACTGCTTGAATGTTGCGTCGATCCCGGAAGCTCTCAGCAGTTTTTCGACGCGCTCGACGTCCTGAACATCGGCCATCGACGGATCTTCCTTGCCGCCACCCGGACTGGTGTTGACCACCACCAGAGCTTCCTTGCGGCGACTGGCAATCTCGATACCCTTATCCAAAGCGGCCTGCCCTTCCGGCCGGGGCACATAGGCTACAAGTATGGTCACGACTACTCTCCCTGTCTGCGACAAACGGGCTGGGTACCTGTAGAACCCGCATCCTGCATGGGTCTACGATATTCCACATTGGTGATTCTAACCTGCATGTTGAACGCGGCCGATGCCTACCTCGCGAACACCTCGTCCGGGCGCACGAAGGCCTTGAACTCGAGCGCGTTGCCGTCGGGATCGAGAAAGAACATCGTCGCCTGTTCTCCCGGCTTGCCGACGAAGCGCAGCGCCGGTTCCATGAGAAAGCCGATGCCTGCCGCGCGCAGCTGCTCGGCAAATTTCCAGAACTGTTCGATCGCCAGAATCGCGCCGAAGTGCGGAATCGGCACCGCATGACCGTCGACCAGGCCCTCGCACGCGGCGCCGGGCGGCGTGCCCAGATGGGCGGAAAGCTGGTGGCCGAAAAGCTCGAAGTCGATCCAGTGGTCGGTGCTGCGACCCTCGGCACAGCCCAGCCGCTGCACATAGAATTCGCGGGCGCGCTCGATGTCGGAGATCGCAAAGGCGTAGTGGAAGCGCGTCGCGGCTTGCGTTGGCGTCACTTGCCTTCCTTTCGGTATTCGTTCCCGGGGGTCCGCTTGCCGCGCGCCGCTTCAAGATGCATGCAGAGCTTCTCGACGCCATCGAGGATGCGCGGCGTGTGGCGCTGAATCAGGTCCGGCGGGACAAAGTACAGGTTGCCCCGGGCCACCGCCGTCAGCGTGTTCCAGCGCTTCCAGTCGTCCAGCCATTCGGGGCGCGATTCGCCCATGCCGCTGGCGACGATGACCTCCGGGTTGACGGCGATCACTGCTTCGACGCTGACGGTCGGCGCCAGGCCCTGCAGTTGCGCGAACACATTGCGCCCGCCGCAAAGCCGTATCGCGTCGCTGATGATCTGCTTGCTGTTGACTGTCATCAGGGGCTGCCTCCATATCTGGTAGAACACCGGGACGGGCGGCTGCCGGCTGTAGCGGGTCACCAGCTTCGCATGTCGCTCGCGGAATGCGGTCGCCGCCGCCTTGGCCACGGCCTCGGTGCCGACCAGCCGGCCGACGCGTTCCAGTTCGCCGGCGATGTCTTCGATGCGGCCCGACTCGGACAGGTGCACCTGCAGACCCATCGCCCGCAAGCGGGCCACCGCAGCCGCCGGATTGCCGCTCTGCCAGCCCATGACCAGATCGGGCTTGAGGGCGACGATGCCTTCCAGGTCGAGATTGGCGTAGTCGCCGACTTTTGGCAGGGTCCGTGCCTCCGGCGGATAGTTGCCGTAGTCCACATTGCCGACGAGCCGGTCGCCGGCACCCACCGCAAACAGCAGCTCGGTAATGTGCGGCGACAGACTGACGATGCGCCGCGCCGGTGCGGCGAGGCGGATGGTAACGCCGCCGGCATCGGTGACGACAATTTCGGCGCGCGCCGGCAGGCACACCAGAACGACAGCGACAAGCAGCAGCGGAGACAACAGGGAGCGCATGGGATAATCGACCGACGACAGACATCGCATTCTAACGATGGGCGGACGCAATCCATCGCCCGCCCTGGCCCCAATGACCCGAAAATCCCCGATCCGTCCTGCCGACATTCGCGGCGTCAGCCGCCTCGCGATCGACGCCACGATCGGTCTGACCCGCCTGGTCGAGACCATGCACCACAACATCCTGCGAACTCCGGGCGTCCTTGGCCAGCACACGCAGGAACCGACCCGGGGCATCACAGGCCTGGTCTATCGCAGCATCCAGGGCGTGACGCGCCTGGTCGGCAGCGGCATCGACGCGCTGCTCGCCCAGCTGACGCCGTTGCTCGACCAGGAGCCGGAAGGCTCTTCGAGCATGCGCGAAGCCCTGCTCGCCGCGCTCAACGGCGTGATCGGCGACCACCTCGCGGCGAGCGACAACCCGCTGGCCATTCCGATGCGATTGCGCCACAACGGGCAGGCGCTGGTGCTGACGGCGCAGGGTCTCGCCGCGGCCATTCCCCGGCCCGGCGGCAAGATCCTGCTGCTGCTGCATGGACTGTGCATGAACGACCTGAAATGGCGGCGCAACGGGCACGACCACGGCGAAACGCTGGCCGTCGCGGCCGGTTTCACTCCGCTCTACCTGCACTACAACAGCGGCCAGCATGTGTCGACCAACGGCCGCGCCTTTGCCGACCTCATGGAGACTTTGGTGCAGGCATGGCCGGTTGCCGTGGAGCAGCTGGTGATCATCGGCCACAGCATGGGCGGCCTGGTCGCGCACAGCGCCTGCCACTACGCCGGGCTGCGCCGACAGACGTGGCTGCAGCATCTGCGGCAGCTGGTATTTCTCGGCACGCCCCACCACGGCGCGCCGCTAGAGCGTGGCGGCAACTGGCTGACGGCAATCCTCGAGGTCAGTCCTTACACGGCGGCGCTGGCCCGCCTGGGGAAGATCCGCAGCGCCGGCATCACCGACCTCCGCCACGGCAGCGTTCTTGATGAGGACTGGCAACACGGCGACCGCTTTGCGCGCAGCAGGAAAAGGATTCCCGTGCCGCTGCCGGAAGGCGTGCAATGCTATGCAATTGGCGCCTCCATCGCGAAAGCTCCCGGCAACTCAGGCAAGCCGCTGCCTGGCGACGGGCTGGTGCCGGTGCGCAGCGCGCTCGGCCAGCACGCGGACCCGCGCCTGTGCCTGGATATTCCCGAGTCGCAGCAGTGGATCGGCTACGGCATGCACCACCTCGACCTGCTTGACAGCGCCGAGGTGTACCAACAGTTGCGGAAGCGGCTTTGCTGAAGGCTGGTGCGGCAACCCGATGACCGGAACCGACTCGCATTGTGATTAGAATGTGAAAAAAGAGGAGAAAATGCAATGGACAAGATCTGGCTCAAGCACTATCCGGCAGGCGTCCCCGCCGAAATCGACGTCGATGAGTTCCGCTCCATTGGAGACCTGTTCGCCAAGAGCGTGAAGAGGTATGGGCCGCGCAAGGCCTACATCAACATGGACAAGGCGATCACCTACGCCGAACTCGATCAGATGTCCGCGGACTTCGGTTCCTATTGCCAGTCGGTGCTGAAGCTGCCGAAGGGCGCCCGCATCGCGCTGATGATGCCCAACCTGCTGCAGTACCCGGTCTGCCTGTATGGCGCCCTGCGCGCCGGCTACACGGTGGTGAACTGCAACCCGTTGTACACCGAGCGCGAGCTCGAGCACCAGCTCAAGGATTCCGGCGCCGAGGCGATCGTCATCGTCGAGAACTTCGCTCATGTGCTGGAAAATGTCGTCGCCCGCACGGCGATCAAGCATGTGCTGGTCACCCAGCTGGGCGACATGCTGGATTTCCCCAAGCGCATGATCGTCAATGTGGTCGTCAAGCACGTCAAGAAGATGGTGCCGGCGTGGAACATTCCGCAGGCCGTCGAACTGCGCGATGCATTGATCCGGGGCCACCGCTCCCCGCTGCAGGCAGTGGACGTAGGCCACGACGACATCGCCTTCCTGCAATACACCGGCGGCACCACCGGCGTCTCGAAGGGCGCGATGCTGACCCATCGCAACATCATCGCCAACCTGCAGCAGGCGCACGCCTGGATCGCTCCCTTTCTGCGTGAAGAGGAGATCATCATCACCGCCCTGCCCCTGTATCACATCTTCGCGCTGACGGCGAACTGCCTGACCTTCTTCAAGATCGGCGCGACCAACGTCCTCATCACCAATCCGCGCGACATTCCCGGCTTCATCAAGGAGATCGGCAAGTACCAGTTCTCCACCATCACGGGCGTGAACACCCTGTTCAACGCGATGATCAACAACCCGGAATTCGCCAAGCTCGACCTGAGCCGGCTCCATCTCACGCTGGGCGGCGGCATGGCGGTGCAGCGTGCCGTGGCCGAACGCTGGAAGGAGATCACCGGAGCGACCCTGATCGAGGCTTACGGCCTGACCGAGACCTCGCCCGCGGCCACCATGAACCCGGTCGACATCCTCGAATACAACGGCACCATCGGCCTGCCGATATCGTCGACCGAAGTCGTCATTCGCGACGACGCCGGCAAGGACCTGCCGCTGGGCCAGGCCGGCGAGCTGTGCATCCGCGGCCCGCAAGTGATGAAGGGCTACTGGAACCGCCCCGAGGAAACCGACAAGGTCATCATGGCCGACGGCTTCCTGCGCACCGGCGACGTGGCCATGATGGACAGCAGCGGCTACGTCAAGATCGTCGACCGCAAGAAGGACATGATCCTGGTCTCCGGCTTCAACGTCTATCCGAACGAGATCGAGGATGTCCTCGCCATGCACCCGGGCGTACTGGAATCCGCCGCGGTCGGCGTGCCCGATCCCAATTCCGGAGAAGCCGTCAAGATCTATGTGGTCAAAAAGGACCCGAACCTGACGGAGGCGGCTCTGCTCGAACATTGCCGCGCCAACCTCACCGGCTACAAGGTGCCGCGCCAGATCGCGTTCCGCAACGAACTGCCGAAGACCAACGTGGGCAAGATTTTGCGGCGCCAGTTGCGCGACGAGAAGGCCTAGGGGAGGCGCGAACCGGATGAGCGAGATCAGAGTCAGCCGCGCGCACGGCGTAACGCTCAAGCGCGCGCGCAAGGGCGCCGAGCGCATTGCCGAGGAACTCGGCGAGGAATTCGGCCTCGACCATGAATGGGACGGCAACACCCTGCGCTTCCAGCGCATGGGCGTCACCGGGCACATCGAGGTGGGCAAGAAGGAAGTCGAGATCTACGTCAAGCTCGGCTTCCTGCTCATCGCGCTGCGCCCGCGCATCGAGCATGAAATAAACAAGTTCTTCGACGAGAACTTCGGCCCGGCCGGCTAGACCCGAGCGCAGCGAGTCTCCCGGCCCTGCCCGCAAAAGTCGGCGCTGGCGGGACGGCGAAGCAGTTCACCGTCGCGCGCCGCTTGTCTCGCGCACTGCCGGGTGCAGCGGCGGGTTGGGCGCGGTCCGCGCCACCTCTTGCGCAGTGACTGTGTAATGCAGCGCATAGGAACCCTGCACCGTCTCCGGCGAAGCGCCGAAACGTTCCAGCGCCTTCGGTTCGAGTTGCTCCGCAATTGCCCTGGCCAAGGCTTCGGAATCGTAGGCAGTGGCCAGGAGGAGCCAGCTCATCGGCGTATCCGGGCCGCGCATCGATTGTTCCTTCGTCATTGGCGGCGGTGGAGCGGGCTGCAAAAGCTGCACGCTTGCCATCCCCCGCCGTGACGCCATTGCCGGCATGACCTCCTGCGCGAGCCAGTCCTTCAAATTCGATTCCTTGCCTTCGACCGGCGTGAACCTCACTGAAACCGCTGCATTGCCAAGACCGAATCCCGAACTTGCGACCACAGTGCAGAAGCCCCGGACCATGCCGCGGAAGCGACTCATCATCGATGCAGTCCAGGGCGTCGGATTGTTCAAGCGCGCCAGGTAAGCCGAGGATGTAGCGACGTCGGTGCCAGTCACCTCGTATATCACCATGTACTTCGGTGCACCTGGTTCAGCCACCCACCGTGTCGCCCGCAGGAAGCCCTGGGTCGAGAGCCTTTCGTGCAGGTGCTCGTAGGTGTGCCAATCGTCATGATCGGCGTTGTCGCCGGCAATGTCATAGTACAGAACCATAACCGCGTCGCCGCAGAGTGCCATGCGCTGATTCTCCTCGTGGTGTCCGGGTTTGCATTCAGGCTACGGGATCGAACGACGGAGTTCGAGCGGGTGCTTCCAGGAAGAACCGCGAATGCCTGTGTCGGATCGAAAAAGGGCCGCCATGACGACCCGGGGCGCCGTAGTGCCAGCGCCGACTTTCTGCTTGCCACGAACGATCCGCAGCGTCCGTCTTTTCCCGGCAGCAGTCGCCGTGAATTCAGGCGGCGCCTGAATCAGCCCTTCAGCGATTCGACCAGATCGATATAGCGCGTCATCGCCGCGTCGCTTGCGGTGCCCTTGACTGCCGCCCAGGCATCGTACTTGGCGCGCCCCACCATGTCGGTAAAGCCCGGGCGCTTGCCCTCGACATCGCCTTCGGTAGCCTGCTTGTAGAGGGCATAAAGCTGCAACAGCTCATCGTTCGAGGGGCGCTCCGGCAGCTGCTTGGAACCGGCAACCGCCGCTTCGAATTTTGTCTTGAGTTCGCTCATGTCGTCTTCCGTCGCAACAAACTGTGGTCGCCGGGATTTGGCTTGGACTATTATATGCCGTCAACTTGGAGGAGGCGCGCAATGCCCCAACGTGAAAGGATGTCGGCGGTCGATACCGCCTGGCTGCGGATGGACCGGCCGACCAACCTGATGATGATCGTCGGCGTCATGGTCTTCAACGAGCGCATCGATTTCGCGCGGCTGCGCAACACGGTCGAGGCGCGCATGGTCGGACGCTACCGCCGCTTCCGCCAATGCGCGGTGCAGGAGGTCACCGGCGCCTGGTGGCAGGACGATCCCGATTTCGACATCGAGGCGCACGTGAAGCGCCGCGTCCTGCCGGGCAAGGCCGGCAAGAAGGAATTGCAGGCGCTGGCCAGCGAACTGTCGGTGCAGCCGCTCAATCCGGGCAAGCCGCTGTGGCGCTTCGACCTGGTCGAGAATTACAACGGCGGCTCGGCCCTGGTCGCGCGCATCCACCACAGCATCGCCGACGGCATTGCGCTGGTCGGCGTGATCCTTTCGCTCACCGACCTGTCGCCGGACGCGCCCGCGCAAAGGCGCTCCACCGCGAAGCACAAGGAAGAGCGCACCGACGACATGCCGGCCGGACTGCTCGACACCCTGGTCGAGACGCTGACCTCGGCCTTCAGCATGGGCACCGAACTGGGCGGCAAGGCGCTGACTCTGGCGTCCGACGCGGATCGCCTGTCCACCTACGGCAAGTACGGCATCGGGCTCCTGACCGAGCTTGCCAAGCTGCTCGCGATGCCGGTCGATTCGCCCACCAGCTTCAAGGGCAAGACCAGCACGGTCAAGCGCGTCGCGTGGTGCGACCCGATTCCGCTGGGCGAGGTCAAGGCGCTGGGCAAGGCGCTCGGCTGTTCGGTCAATGACATCCTGCTCGCCGCGGTCGCCGGCGCACTGCGCGCCTACTTCCAGCAAAAGGGCGAATCGGTCGAGGGCGTCGAAGTGCGCGCCGTGATACCGGTCAACCTGCGCTCGGCGAAGGACGAAGGCACGCTGGGCAACCGCTTCGGCCTCGGCACGCTGTCGCTGCCCGTGTACGAAGACAATCCCTTCGCCCGCCTGTTCCTGGTGCGGGAGCGCATGAACGAATTGAAGAACTCGTATCAGCCGCCGCTGACGCTGGGCCTGCTCGCCGCCGTCGGTGTCGCGCCCAAGATGGTGCAGCAGCAGTTCCTCGACATCCTTGCATCCAAGGCCAGCGCCGTAATGACCAACGTTCCCGGGCCGAAGCAGCCGCTGTATCTGGCCGGGGCGCGCCTCGATCAGGTGATGGTCTGGGTGCCGCAGTCGGGCGACATCGGCATCGGCGTCTCCATCCTCAGCTACAACGACAAGGTTCAGTTCGGCATGGTCACCGACCGCCATTTCGTTGCCGACCCGGAGGCGATCACGCCGCTGTTCGAAGCCGAATTCGAAAAGATGCTGCTCGCCTTACTGATGATCGACTGGGAAACTCCGCTCGACCCGCAGCAGATTGAAAAGCAGTTGTTCGGCAAACAAATGCCGCCGCCGCTGGATGCCTCAGGAGCCAAGCCCAAGGCCGCCACAGCGCGGGCGCGCACGTCCGCACCGACGAAATCCGCTGCCAGGGCGAAGCCTGTGGTCCACCCGAAGCCGGCTGCGGCGACCGAAACTCCTGCCACAGCGCGGATTCCGAAGCGATTCCGCAACCTGGGCTAGTTATTCTTCCAGCTCGGACTTCGCCAGTTCGACGTCGAGCCGTTCCATGGCGTCGACCGGCGTTGCCGCGGCGGCCTTTTCGTAGAGCTTGACGGCCTGATCCATCTTGCTGTTGCCGAACAGCATGACCAGCGCATTGGCGTACTCGATGCAGGCGATCGCCGAGTCCGGCGCCAGCTTCAGCGCCGATTCGAAGTGCTTCACCGCCACGTCCTTGCTCGCGCCGTAGGTCAGCTTGCCGATCATCGCGCCGACCTTGTCCACCACCTCGGCATGGTAGGCGCCCAGCGCGCTGTGCGCGTCGGCGTGTTTCGGATCGAGCTTCAGCGCCGTTTCCAGCGCCGTCTGGATCTTGCCGCCCAGTCCCTGCGCCAGCGCCTTGAGCACCGAGATGCCCTGGCTGTAGCGGCCCAGCGCATAGGCCTGGATGTACCAGGCGTTGGCATTTTTCGGTTGCGCCTCCTGCAGCTCCTCGCACCGTTCCGAGATTTCCTGGAACAGCGTCAGCTTGCGTTTCTCGTCGGTTTCGAGATAGTTCGCGTAGATCATGGTGGCCTTGTTCGCCGCGTTGTAGCCGTCGATGCCGGCCGCCAGCCCCGCCTCGCAGGCCTTGAGGAATTCGCCCTGATGGTAGAGGCGCCATGCCTCCTGCACGTCCGTATCGGCGGGAAACGGCTCGCGGTCGCCGCGATGCAGGCGCTCCCAGTTCTTCTTCAGCGCGGGGCCCGCGAAAACGAACGCCTTGTCCGCATGCGGAAATTTTTTCCAGGTCGCCTTTGCCATGATGCGTCTCCTTTGCTCAAGCAGTTAGATAGTTTTTCGATACTTCCTCGAACAGCTTGCGCGAACGTCCCACCAGGTAGGGCGCGGCGAGCGCCATGACCTGGAAGGCGCCGCGCGCCAGACTCTCTCCGTCGATCTTCCTTCTCGGGTCGCGGACGAATTCGAACGACAGCCAGTAGGTCGCGACGATGGTCATGTTGACCGCCAGGGCCTGGATCTCCGCCGGGCTTGCCTTCATGTCGCCGGTCGCCACCAGTCCCTGGCAGATTGCCGTCGCCGTCTGGATCTTGTGCGCCACGATGCGCTTGAAATGGGTTTCCAGCACGCGGTTGCGCGACAGCAGTTCGTTGATGTCGCGATAGAGGAAGCGGAACTTCCAGATGCCCTCGAATACCAGGTGGAGGAACAGCCAGATGTCTTCCACGTTCGGCGGGCGCCGCGCCGGCGCGGTCAGCGCTTCTTCGATCTCGCGCTCGAAGTCGGCAAACAGGGACTCGATGATTTCGTCCTTGTTGTGGAAGTGGTAGTAGAGATTGCCGGGGCTGATGCCCATCTCGTCCGAAATCAGCTGCGTCGTGACATTCGGCTCGCCGAACTCGTTGAACAGCGCCAGGGAGGTTTCCAGGATGCGCTCGCGCGTGCGGCGCTTCGGCTTTCTTTCCATCAATCACCCATCTCGACCAGAGCGGCGAGGATAGCAGAAACGTCCAGCCCTCCCGTCATCCGAATGGAATCAGGCGGCCCGATGCGTCGGCCGGTGCTGCATGCGCCGCAGCGTCCGCGCCAGATCGTCCAGCGTATCGGACAAGCCCAAGGCCGTCAGCCCCATGGCACGGGCCCGGCGGCGCTTCAGCTGCGCCATGCGGCGCGCCAGCGAGCGGTGGGGATCGGTCAGCACGGCACGGTTGATCGACACACCGTGGCGGGCCAGTTTCGGCGCCAGTTCGTCGTGGCGCCGCAGCAACTCGTCGAGTGTCTTGCGGTAGGCCTGTTCGGTCAGGCGCTTGCGGTCGGCATAGCTGAACATGTTGGTGAAAAACATGTCGGCATCGTCGCGCTTCGGCTCGAACAGGATCACGTCGGCATCCTGGTACTGGATGTCGTACTTCTCCAGCCCGGTCTTCATGCGCGAGTGAACAATGGCGCGAAAGGTCTGTGCGAGGACGACGGGCAAGCCGCCATCGACCAGCCGGCGGCGCTTGAGGTGTTTTTCATGCGAGGCGTGGCCGGCATCGAAGGGCACCAGCGGATTGATGCAGATCACCAGCGGAATGCCTTCCTTCAGGGCGACCGAGGCATGCAGCGTCTTCTTCAGCGCGCCGTCGACAAACCAGCGGCCGTCGATCTCGACCGGCGGATACAGTCCGGGCAGCGCGGAACTGGCCCGGATCGCCGTCGCTATCGGCACATGGTCGTAACCTGCGGAGCCGAACGCGACCGCAGTTCCGGAATCGAGATCGGTAGCAATCAGAAACAGGCGGCTCTTGAGCCGGCGGAAATCGTTGGTCAGTCCGGGCATCGAAAACAGCCGCGTCAGAAACACATCCATGCCGGCGTTGTCGAAAACCCCGGTGGGAATCGCCTGCGACAGGCGCTGAAACGACGCCAGCAAACCCTGGCGCAACGGCCTGCGCAGGTACTCGCGCAAGGACTCGAACAGCAGGCCCGGAACCATCGCCGCGCGCGCCGCATACTCGCCGAAGGCCGGCTTCAACAGCATCTTCGGTTCGAAGGGAATCTCGGCCGAGTCGCTGTCGACGAACATCCGATACAGATAGGCCGGACTCAGCCCATTGGCGAGACCGGCGGCGATGAAGCTGCCGGCGCTGACACCGACATAGGCATCCAGCTCGTTGAAGTCGACACCGTCCAGCGCCTCCGAGAGCGCCATCAGCGTCCCGATCTCGTAGATCGCGCCGAGCGGGCCGCCGCCCGCCAGCGCCAAGGCCACGCGCTGCCTTCGGTCTGCCGGTTTCACGTCAGCACACTCCACCGGCAGCCGTCAGGCCTCGATCGGGCCTTTTTGCCGCCCGGGAAGCCGTCAGGATGCGGCCTTGTGCGCCGGCTTGGCTGCAGGCTTCGCCGCGGGACGTACCGGCTTCCTGGCTACTGCGGCCTTCGGCTTCGCCGCCGCGGGCTTGGCTGCACCCTTGTTCAGCTTTTCCACCTCGGCCTTCAACTCGGCAACGCGCTTCGACAGCGCGGCGACGTCATCCCGGGTCGGCACGCCGAGGCTGTGCAGCGAACGGGCAACACGGTTCTCGAATACCTGCTCAAGCTTGTCCCACGTCCCTGTAGCCTTGGCTGCCATTTCCGTCACCTTGTCTTCCGCAACCTTGCGGGTGCTCTGCTGGATCGACTCGCCCTGGCGGACCAGCGCATCGAACACCTTGTTGCCTTCCTGCTGCGCCTTGGCAAACGCGCCAAGCCCGGCCAGCCAGATCTGCTGGGCCGATTCGCGAATGGTGGCGGACAGCTGGCTATCCTTGCCGGCGGACTTGAGTTTCTTTACCACGAGCTTCTTGACCATGACACCCTCCTGATTGATTGAATCCTGATGCCTCGCCTGCGAGGCCTCGGCAGACGCCATGCCTGCCACGAGGGCCAGACTAGCGGTTTGGATTAGAGAGGTCACCCTAATGTCCAACGTCACCCCGCCTGCAGCCCTGCTTCTGTATGATTCCATCCGGCATCCCCCTGACCAGGGCCACGCTGCACATAAGACAACGACGAGGAGACGGCAATGATTTATTTTGTCACCGGAGCGACCGGGTTCATCGGCAAGCGGCTGGTTGCCAGGTTGCTGGAAAAGCCCGCGGCCACCGTATATTTCCTCACCCGCGACAAGAGTCCGGAGCGCCTCGAAAAACTCTACGACTATTGGAAGGTCGACCCGGACCGCGCCATCCCCATCGTCGGCGACCTGCTGCAGCCCAGCCTCGGCGTCGGCAAGGCCGACATCAAGAAGCTCAAGGGCAAGGTCAACCATTTCTTCCACCTCGCCGCCGTGTATGACCTCGGCGCCAGTGCCGAGAAGCAGATGGCGGCCAATGTCGAGGGCACCCACAACACCGTCGAACTGGCCGAGCAACTCGAAGCCGGCTGCTTCCACCACGTCAGCTCGATCGCCGCCGCCGGCCTGTTCGAGGGCATCTTCCGCGAGGACATGTTCGAGGAAGCGGAAAACCTCGAGCACCCCTACTTCGGTTCCAAGCACGAGTCGGAGAAGATCGTGCGCAACGAGTGCAAGCGGCCCTGGCGCGTCTATCGTCCCGGCGTCGTGGTAGGCGATTCGCGCACCGGCGAAATGGACAAGATCGACGGTCCCTACTACTTCTTCAAGCTGATCCAGAAGATGCGCAAGCTGATGCCGGCGTGGATGCCGGCGATCGGGCTCGAAGGCGGCCGCATCAACATCGTGCCGGTCGACTATGTGGTCGATGCGATGTATTTCCTGGCCCACAAGAAGGGCCTCGACCGGCGCGCCTTCCACCTCACCGACCCGCATCCGCGCCGCGTCGGCGACGTGCTCAACATCTTCGCCCGCGCCGGCCACGCGCCGGAGATGGCGATGAGGGTGAACGCCGCCCTGCTCGGCTTCATTCCGCGCGGCGTCAAGAAGAG
>Ga0265297_10003409_pt1 | contig 28787 bp, 23 predicted proteins | sample Munlanlwell13791_FD_192502 | JGI IMG/M metagenome (GOLD analysis project Ga0265297, IMG submission 192502) | Leachate microbial communities from a municipal landfill in Southern Ontario, Canada - Leachate well 137-91 | ecosystem: Engineered > Solid waste > Landfill > Unclassified | place...
CGTCAAAAGAAAGCCCAGTAAACGAAGCATAAACTGGTTGTGTTCGTCGTTTGCGTCCGGCTGGGGCAGGAGGCGGGCAGCCTCTTTCAGGCATTTTCCGGGGTCGCCTTCCACGAAAAACGAATGGCGAAGCAGGTAATTCGCATAAATGGTTTTTAAATCATGCTTGTCGTGAATCGTGGATTCAAAAGAATCATCCGGCGCGATGGACGTCACGAAGGGGAAAAGGGTTCCGCTTTTCAAAAGGCCGTCGCGGCAGGCGGACATGAGAAGATAGTCTATCGGCATGCGCGCTCCGCCTTTGAGCTCGTACTCGTAGATGGCCAAAACTTTTTCGATGGCGTGCGGATTGACGACGTACGAGTTGGTCGAAAAATATAGAATCTTCTGCAAGTCTATCAGCGAAAAAATAAAAGATTCGATGGCGCCTGTTTTGTCTTTTTTCACGTTTTCGTCAAAGCGGCGCTTGAATTCAATGAGGCTAAGGTTGTCCAGAGATAAAGCGAGGTCGGTGTAAACGATGTCGAATTTAATGAATTCTTCGCCTTCAAGCGCCGAATTAAGGACTTTGGGAAGGGCTCGCGACAGGACGGCGTGATCTTCTATGATGTGCAGCGGAAAAGGGCTGTTCCTGTTTTCAAGAAGCACGCGATAGTGGGAAGTGAAGCAGCCCATTTCGGATTCTTTAAGATGCGAACGAGGGAAATTCATAGTATTGCCGTCCGAGGCGGGAAAGCGCGTGTAGGCTTCCTTGAGGCCTGTGCGCGCCAGTTCCGCTTCCATTCTTTGCCGGCGGTCTTCGCTGCGATCGAGATTGATGTAGAACCCTTTATATCTCATATGAAACCTTGCCTGTGACGATCAGACGCTTGCCAAAAGGGTCGAGTACATATTTATAACTCCCGAGGCGTTCGGGGAGAGGCAGTCGTCGTTGATGATGGAATACGCGAGGTTTTTCCGCCAGAAAATCTGAACTTCTTTAACGTCTGCGCTTTTGTTCCAGGATTCTTCGTTGGGGTACTGCAGATATTCGATAATCGGCACTTTCGGCACCATAATAACCTCGCCGTCTTTCAGGCAGAAAATCCAGCGGTGATGGATATAGCCGCGCCACGGGCCTTCGGGACGCGAGAGCTCCAGATATTTCGACGGCACGGCGATAAACCCCGCCTCTGAGACGAGAGGGAGCATTTCAAGCGCCAGCATGGGGTAAGCCAGGTCTTCAAGCGTGTGCGTGCAGACGGTGTACGAAAACTTTCCGTGCGCGGCGACGTGTTGAAGAAGGGGAACCCAATCGCTGCGTTTATTGAGATTCCCTTTAAAGTGAAACGGTGCCGCTGTGCATTCGCCCAAGTCGAAGGTTGCGGTCAGAACGTCTGCCGCCCACGGGCGGGCGGCGGCGCCGATGTCAAGGACGGAAAAGTCGGGACAAGCCGCTTTTTGTTCTTTTAAGAATTCAAGAACGGGGCTTCTGTCGGGATTGCCGTAACGGTTGTTTTGCGTCGCGCGCGGGACGAGGCGTTCAAACAGAAAATCCGTTTGACTGTTTGCGTCTCCGATGGGGAGGAAGAAGCTGCCTGCGTCGGCGCAACGGAAACCCATTTCTTTCAATTTCTCAAAAACGATACGGGCGCGTTCTTCCGCCGGCGCTTTGATAAGGATATAATCCGCCTTGCGAAGAAGTTCCGCGCCGCTGTCAATAATTTCAATTTCCGCTCCACGAGCGTCAATTCTTATAAAATCAAAAGCCTTGCCCTCTTTTAACGGATCAAGACAATTCATCTCGGGGCCAAGAAATGTCTTTTCGCAATCCGGGAACTCTTTCAAAAAGGCGCTTGTGAACACGCCGACATCGGCTCCAATACCCAACAAGGAACGCGGCGCATATCCTTGAAATCGCAAAGCCTGAAATAAAGAAGTGCTCATCATAGCGTCCGATTGTTACGGAAAAAACATGAGAGGGGTGAGAGAGAAAATGCGCCTTCCGGATAAGTCTTGTGACTCTTCTAACAGCTTTAAATATTGCGCACAAACACTTTGAAATATTGATTCTTTTATAGCGACGACCCTCATCTTTAACTGAACCTTAAACAGAAAGCGTTAGTGCAAGATGCTCTCTATCGTAGGCGAATCAAGGAGGATGTTTGAGGCAAATATCCTTGGCGCTATGGTGGGATGCGGGTATCTTCTTCTCTTCAAATGACCCCCCGGAACATGAAAAAACATCGGATAAATGCGGTACTGTGGAGCGCTTTTCTATCGGCGGGGCTTTTTGCGCCGATTGCAGCGGCTCAGGCGGCGGCCGTTGTCGTTCCGGGGTCGGCAGATGCCGGTCGCGTTGATCGGCGCGAGAGCGAACCGCAGACCCAAATAATTCCTCTGCCTCAAATTGAATCAAAGCAAACGTTGCCTTCCGCCGAAGCTCCGAAGGGCAGCGAGCAAATCAAGGTGACTTTGACGGATGTGCGCATCGCGGGCATGACGGTTTTTTCGACCGAAGACATTAAGGGTCTTTATAAACCGTATCTTGGACGCGAGGTTACTCTTGATGCCGTGTGGAAGATCGCGGATCTTTTGACCAAGCATTATAGGGATAACGGCTATTTTCTTTCCCGCGTCGTTGTTCCTCAGCAAGAGATGGACGGTGGGATCATAGGATTGCGCGCTATCGAAGGGTATGTCGGCGACGTTCAATTTAAAGACGCTCTGTCCGAAAACAAAATCGTCAAGGCATGGACGGATAAGCTTCTTTCTTACAAACCTCTTACAAGCGATCAGATCGAAAACGTTCTTTTGGGGTTGAACGATCTTCCCGGCGTGAATCTGCGCGCCATCATGCAGCCGATGAAGAATACCGAAGGGACTGCGGGCGCCGTGCGGCTTGTGCTCGAACGCAAGGAAACGCCTCTTGCCACGGGAACCGTCAGCTATGACAACTATGCGTCCCGTTTTTTGGGGCCTCATGAAGTTCAGGCGCAAACGCAATTCGTTTTCTGGCCAACACACAAAACGACCGTTCATTTGCTTTCCTCCGTGCCGTTTACGAAAGTCAGGTATGGAGGCTTAAGGCACGAGATGCCTGTGTTCAGAGGCGGCACGCTGGAGCTTTTCGGCGCCAACACGACGGCATCGCCCGGCTATACGCTTAAGTCCTATGACATCAACAGCTACTCTTTGACGATCGGCGCGGCTCTTAATTACGACATTATTCGCCAACGGCAGGAAAATCTGAGAACCCGTTTTGTCCTTGAGATGAGAAACACGCATGCCGATGTTTTGGGCGATCGTCTGACAAAGGACAACATCCGGGCGGCGCGGGTCAAAGTGGGTTATCAGAACGCGGATTCCTTGGGGGGGCAAAACTCGGTTGACGCGACGTTGTCGCAAGGGCTGAATTTTCTCGGCGCGAGCAATCCCGGAGAAGCGTATTTGTCTCGCGCGGACGCTCGGCCCAATTTTACGAAATTTAATTTGGACGCTTTCCGCCTTCAGTCCGTTTCAAAAAACTGGGACATCTTTGCGGCGGCGGCGTCTCAACTTTCCACAACTTCTCTCTATTCGTCCGAGCAATTCGGTTATGGCGGTCAGGCGTTCGGTCGTTCTTACGATGACTCTGAGATCATGGGCGATTATGGCGTCGCAGCATCCGCCGAAATCCGCTATATGGGTCTAAGTGATTGGAATGGCTTGAAAATCGTTCCTTATCCGTTCTACGATGTCGGCGCGATATGGAACATCGGCGACAACGCAACGACCCAGTTTGAGACAGGAAGTTCCGCCGGTGCAGGTTTCAGACTCTCATCCGATTTCGGCTTGTCCGGAAATTTCGGCTTTGCCTTTCCTCTGACCCGCAAGGCTGATGCGCCGATGTACGGAAACGGATGCAACCCCAGATTTTTCTGGCAGGTTTCTTACTCGTTTTAACTTTAAAAAAGTGTTGCCCTTAACTCTATCGCGGCAACTTGTTCGCATCTGCAGCATAAAGAGATATTTTGTTGTGCAAAAGGAGCCCGTTTTTCAAGGATATTTTGCAACTGCGAAAAAAGAGAATCAAAAAGAAAAGGATTTTTTAAGGCAATTTTTTCATCAAGTTTTTTTCGTCTTTTAGCGGATCTTAAGCATCCCAAGGTATAATCGAAGCATGGAAATAATTATGAGAATAATGGATTCATAATTATAGGATTATAGGAATTATATATTATGTGCCGATCCAGCTCATACGCGCCTTGGGCGTCGCTGGTGGCGTTTCTTTTAACGAGCGTAGCTCCGTGCGCGCTTTTGGCAAACCCCATAGACGGAACGGTATCGGCAGGAAGCGCTGTAATCAGCAGTTCCGGCAACACGCTGACCGTTAAACAATCGTCCGACAAAGCGGTTATTGATTGGCGCAGCTTCGATATTGCATCGGGGGAAACGACGGCGTTTGTCCAGCCCTCGTCAAGTTCAATTACGCTCAATCGCGTGAACAGCGCGAGCGCCTCGGTCATCAACGGCAATCTGACCGCCAACGGCAACATCGTCATCATCAACCAGAACGGCGTGTTGTTCGGCAGCGGCAGCAAGGTGGACGTGAACGGCCTTGTCGTGACGACGGCGGATATAGACAGCGCCAAATTTATGGCGGGCAGCCTGACCTTCGACAAGCCGGGACGGGCGGATGCGACGATAGAAAACCGCGGGATGATCACAGCGAAGGACGCGGGGCTTGTGGGATTGGTGGCGCCGAACGTTTTGAACTCGGGCATCATTACGGCGAAGCTTGGTCGCATTCACTTGGCGTCGGGCGATGCGGTGACGCTGGATTTATATGGCGACGGGTTGCTTGAAGTGCAGGCGAGCGGCGCGGTGGGCGCTCAACTGGTCAAGAATACGGGAACGTTGCAAGCCGAAGGCGGAAAGATAGCGATAACGGCGGCGGCGGCGGGGGAAACGATCAACAGCCTGATAGACGTTGACGGCGATTTGGTTGCGACGGCAGTGGGTGTGAAGAACGGTAAGATCGTAATCGGCGGCGCAGGGGATGTTGCGGTTAAGGGCGCGCTGGATGTTTCGAGCGCGGAAGGAGCAGGCGGGGCGATAGATATATCGGCCAAGACGGTAGCGTTGGAAAAAACGTCGGTTATGAAAGCGAACGGCAAGACCGACGGCGGGACGATATTGGTGAACGCGACGAATAAGACGACGGTGGCCGGAGCGATTTATGCGCAAGGCGAAACTGGCAACGGCGGGTTTATCGAAACGTCGTCTGAAACGTCAGTGAATGTGGCAGATACGGCGTATGTCAACACGCTTGCCCCGTTGGGGGCTACGGGGATGTGGCTTCTCGATCCGACGGATTACACGATAGCGGCGTCCGGAGGGGATGAGACGGGCGCGAGCGTGACGGAGTCGCTTTTGACATCGAACCGGACGATCACGACGGCAGGTTCTATCTATGTCAATGATGCCGTGAGCTGGAGTTCCAACATTCTGACGCTTAACGCGACGGCGGGCGATGTGAACATCAATGCGGTCATGACGGCTTCGGGGACGGCAGGATTGGCGATGACGCCGAGCACGGGCGTTGTGAACGTTGGGCTGAGCGCGACAGGTTTCATTGGCCGCGTAGATATGGCCAGCACGACGTCTTTGACGATTAGCGGCGTTACTTACAAGATCATCACAAGCCTCGGCGCGGCGGGAAGCACAACAACGACGGATTTGCAGGGGATGAACGGCGGCCTTGCCGGAGCTTATGCGCTGGGCTGCGATATTGACGCGGCGGAGACCTCGGGCTGGAATTCCGGCGCGGGGTTTGCGCCAATCGGTGCTACCTTTACCGGCAAGTTCAATGGGCTCGGTCATACGATCACCGGGTTGACGATCAACAGACCTTCGACTTCCGGCATTGGATTGTTTAGCTCAAATGGTTCCGCATCGACTGTCCGTAATGTTGGAATAACAAATGCCAATATGACGGGTACCAGCAGCACCGGAGGACTGTTGGGTTCTAACTCCGGCACCGTTACCAACAGCTATACAACCGGGAGCGTAACAGGAACCGATTACGTCGGCGGGCTGACCGGATATAATGGCGGAACGATTACCCGTTCTTATTCTGAGGCTAATGTGACCGGAACCGGCAGCACGGGATATATCGGAGGGTTTGTCGGAAGAAACGGAAACATCCTTAGCTACAGTTACGCTTCAGGTACAATAAATGGAACAGCCTATGTCGGCGGCTTTGTCGGCTATAACGATAAAACCATTTCCTATAGTTATGCGACGGGCGACGTTACAGGGACAGGTTCTTATGTGGGCGGATTTGCGGGATATATAGGCGGTTATAATGGCGGTTATAACGGTACTGCAACTTATAGCTACGCGACCGGCACAGTGCACGGAGCTGGCTACACTGGCGGATTTGTAGGTCAAGCTTCATACGGTTACATAACCTATTCTTATGCGACGGGTAACACTTATGGAACGGGTGCTTACACCGGAGGATTTGAGGGATGGAGCGCAGGATACCCAACTAATTATAGCTATGCGACGGGAAGTGTGAGCGGAACCTCCTCTACCGGTGGATTCGTCGGGTATTCTGACGGCGGCACTCAATATAGTTACGCGACGGGGAATGTGGCGGGAACAACGATGGTCGGAGGTTTTGCGGGACAGACCGGCAACGGTACTATTAAGAACAATTATTCAACGGGCACGGTTGCCGGAACTTCGGTAGTTGGAGGTTTTGCAGGATCTATCGGTATGGCGGCCTTATATTGCTATTGGGACACGACAACTTCGGGAACGACAATAGGATATAGTTATAATTACCAGCCCAAGTTTTCGCCGATAGGGCTTACAACGCCCCAAATGAAGACGTACAGCACATTCAGCAGTGTTTGGAATATTTCGAAAGCCGGTACCTCTACCCCGTCGGGAAGTACAATTTGGGTTATCTATGATGGATACACCTATCCGTTGCTTAAGGCCTTTTTGACGGCGGTGTACGTTACGCCAACGAGTGTCACCGCTTCCTATGACGGAACAACCTATACAGGGGGGACAAGCGGCGTCACTTACTCCGTTCCATCGGCAAGCGGCTCATCGAGCATTTCCGGATCTATTTCATATGGAGGCACCTATACGGCTGCGGAGGATGCAGGGACTTACACTATTACCGCATCTGGATTGTATTCAAGCCAGCAAGGATATGACATCACCTTTGTTCCCGGTACGTTGACGATTGCTCCGGCCGACATAACAATAACAATTTCGGCAAGTGAGCAGAGTAAAACCTATGGTGCCGCGCTTAATCTTGGAACGACGGCTTATACGCTTACTACAAGCGGAGATTTATATGACGGCGACTCGATTACCGGCGTGACGCTAACGTCGGCGGGAACCGCAGTAACGGCAGCGGTGGGAGAATATGCCATCGTTGCCAGTAACGCGACAGGGACGGGCGTCAGTAACTACAACATCACATATGTTAATGGCGAACTGACCGTCAATCCTGCTCCTTTGACGATCACTGTCGGTAGCTTGAGCAAAGCTTATAACGAAACGATTGATGTCAACGCAGCAACATACAACATTACAAGCGGCACGCTTTATAACGGCGATACATTCACAGGGTTGACACTAACGTCCGATGGAGTTGCGGCGACAGCGGCGGCAGGAACATATGCCATCGTCGGGGACGACGCGACCGGAACGGGTCTTGATAATTACGCAATCTCCTATGTCAACGGAACGCTTACGGTCAACAAGGCATCGCTGACAATTACGCTTGTTGACCAATATAAAACATACGGCGAGTCCAAGGACGTCACCTACGGCGGAAACGAAACGCTTGGCTCTACCGGATACGAGATCACAAGCGGGACGCTTTATAACGACGATACGATCACGGGTGTGATCCTTTCATCCGATGGTGCTGTAACGTGGGCTCCCGTTGGTGTGTATGACATTACCGCCGTGACTCCGACCGGAACGGGCGTCGGAAACTATGATATTACATATATCAGCGGTTCCTTGTTCGTCGAAAAGGCTCCGATAACGCTGACGGCGACCAACCTGACCAAAATTGTCGGAACGGAGCTTGATCCGGCAACGCTGTCGTACACAATTACCAGCGGTCAGCTGTACAACACTGACGGCATCACAAGCCTTGCTCTGGCATCGGATGGCGCGGCGGCTACGGCTCTCGTCGGTTCGTATGCCATTACGATTAGCGGTGCCGCTGGTACGGGGCTTCAATATTACAACATCACATATGCCGATGGTCTGTTGACCGTTCTGTCCGAGGCGACGGGGGTTAGCTTATCGGATACGGTCGCCATGAATATCCAGAAACCGTCGAACACAAAGTTTGAACCGAAAATTTTCGGCACACAGCTTTCGCCCGTTGCGCTTCCGACGATTGATTTGCGCTCTTTCGATCCGAAAGGGCCGCTGAACATCGTATTCGATGCCGGATTGATGGAAGATCTTGGGATGACGGCTTTGAAAAACGCTTCTTTCCAAGAAAGAAAAGATTTGCTTCCGAAAGACAAAGTATTCGATCGGAACGCGGCCGCGTTTTAACTGAAGGAGGGCGGTTTATTTTTTCTTCCGCCGCTCGAACAGAATTCTAAGTCCTTCCAGCGTAATCATCTGGTCAACGACGTCAATCGTCGTGCTTTCGTGCTGGATGAGCGTGGCAAGGCCTCCGGTCGCGATGACTTTTGCTTTGCCGCCCAGTTCATCTTTTATGCGTTTGACCAAAGCGTCGGTTTGTCCTGCAAAACCGAAGACGGCGCCCGCCTGCATCGAATTGATAGTGTTCTTGCCGATTGCAGCCGGAGGCGTTTTATACTCGACGGGGTAAAGCCTTGCCGCATTTTGGAACAAGGCGTTCATTGAAATCGAGATGCCGGGAGCAATCGCGCCGCCCAGATAATCTCCGTTTTTGGCAATGGCGTTAAAAGTCGTCGCCGTTCCATAGTCTATGACGATCAGGGGCGTTTTGCCGCCGTATTTATAATGTGCGCCCACAGCGTCGCAGATACGGTCGGGGCCGACGTCCAAAGGATTGTTGTAACGGATGGTCATTCCCAGATTGCCGTTTGCAGAAACGCAAAAAGGCTCGACATGAAAATAGCGACGGGAGAATTCGACCAGATCCCTGTTTGCCGGAGGCACGACGCTGGAAATGGCGACGTGCTTGATGTCGCTAAGTTTCAGGCCGCAAGGCGACAGAAATCCCTGTACCAGCGCGCCGTATTCATCGGCCGTCCGCGTTCTGTCCGTGCCGAGGCGCCAATCGCCGATGAGCTTGGCATTCTTGCCTTGCCCGCGATAGAAGCCGAGCACGACATTTGTATTTCCTACATCTAAAGCCAAGAGCATTATTGCGTAATCCTACTTCGCGCGGCGGCGAGTTTGTTTTTCAAGTTTTGCCAAGCGCTTGCGCATAAACCCAAGTGCCTTAGCAATTGACCGTGCGTTATTGATTCCGTCAACAAGTTTCGCAATTTGCTTTTTATGGCCTTTTAACTCTTTAACTGCCAATGCCAAAAGAGGCAGCGCGCGCGTGACGTTATCGCAAATATTAATGGTTGCGGATTGAGCCGTTCTCGACATCGGGTTGAGGTCAATCGCGATGACTTTCTTTCCCCATGCGATAAGAGCCTCGGCTCTGTCTCCGTCCTCAAGCGGAACAATGACGACGTCGGCTTTGGCGATTCCATCTTTGTCTACACTTGCGCGCGCGGAGGTCAGATGGGGAACGCGGGCTTTCGCGTTGACTCCAAGGACGCCTTTGGCGCCGAAGGATTTCAGATGATCGGCGATCATCTTTTCTCTTTTGGCCGTTCTTCCATAGAAAACGTTGACTTCTATTTTGGCGGGAATGGCCTTGGCCAGGGCAACGAGAGCTTCAGGAGCCAGCGCCGCCGTGTTGCCGTTCACGCTGATGACAGGGTGTTTGGCTTGAAGTAACAGCGCGGCGGCGGACATAATGTCGTCTATAACGGGGGCAGGGGTCGCTTCGCCTAGAATATAATCAAAAGCTTCGCCCCGGCCATGCGCGATAGGGCCTGTTTCAGCTACAAGGCCGGTTGCGTGATGCTGTGCAATTTTTGCCCGCAAACGCAACGATGTGGCGCGCGGGTGGTCGTCGGGAATGTCGTGCAAAATGAATCACCTTAGAAATTATGCAGGAGCGTGCTTTTTAACCCATGCAACGTAAGAATCCATCCATTTTTGCATAAATTTTTTGCTGCTTTCGCCGATACTGCCGTCGCTGTTAAAGAATCCTTCTTTTGCATGAACAAAGGCTTCCGGCTGGCCGAGCGTGGGCATATCCTGATTCGCGAGGATATTGCGCAGATGTTGTTGAGCCAAGGCCGTGCCGATGGCGCCGACGGAAACGCCCGCGACACCTGCCGGTTTGCCTATCCACGAGTTTTGGCCGTAGGGGCGAGAGGCGTGGTCAATGGCGTTTTTAAGCACGCCGGGAATCGAGCGGTTGTATTCGGGCGTAAAAAACAAGACGCCTTGCGAGGCCTCGATATCGCTCTTGAACTGTTTGACGGTCGCCGCCTGATTTGCGTCGTCGTCCTGATTGTAAAGGGGAAGAATGCCGACGTTTAGAAACTTAAACGAAAAATCGGGCGGCGCCATTTTGGCAAGAGCTTCGGCAAGTTTGCGATTGAGAGAGTCTTTTCTGAGGCTTCCGACGATAACGGCGATCTGATACCTGGCCATGGCTACCCCCTTTGGTTGGCGCGGGAGAATACCGGTATTCAGTACCACCGATCGGGCAAATGTCAAAGGGCGCGCCGGACATGTATGCATGCCCGACGCGGTTTGGAAGGCGTCACATACTAGGGCGTCTTGATCTCGATCTTCTTCGCGGTGCTCTTTTCTTGCGCAAGCTTGGGCAACGTTACGGTAAGCACGCCTTTTTCGAACTTGGCCGCAATTTTGCCCGCGTCTATCGTCGCGCTTAAGGACAGGCGACGCGCAAAGCTTCCGGACGAACGTTCGATGATGTGCCACGTATCCTTTTTCTCTTCGCGTTCGACTTTCTTTTCTCCGCGAATAGTCAAAAGGCCGTCGTCGAAGGAAACGTCAATGTCCTTTTCCGTCAATCCGGGCAAATCGGCCGTGACGTGAAAAGCTTTGTCGTCTTCCTTGACGTCAATCGCGACATTCATCGCTGCCGCTTCGGTCGGGAAGCCTGCAGGGACGCCCCGCCATGCATCGTCAAGCGAGCGTTGTAAAGCCCTGCTGATCGAGAAGAACGGATCCGCGCCTTCGGGATAGCGGGTGATAAGTGAACGCAAAGACATGATAACCTCCTTAATTCCGGGTTAATAACTTTCAGGGAAGAAGTAAGAATGCAGCGCAAAAAATAAAGGGCGCAAAAAATATAAAAACGAACCCCTTGAAAAAAGGGATCGGAAAACACAAATAAACTCTTTATGCTTCAAGTATGTCGAACACCGATTCAGAAGGTTTTATAACGCTTAACGGGGAACGGATAGAATTCTCCGTATCAAGGTCTAAGCGGCGTAAAAGAACCATCGCCTTTAAATTTGTTCAAGGCGCGCGCCTGCATGTTCAGGCTCCTTTTTTGGCGACGCTCTCTTCCATAGAAAGAATCCTTATCAACCGCGCCCCGTGGATCATGCGCGAGCATGCCTTTCGTAAATCCGAAGACGGAATAAAACAATTTACCGACGGCGCGACATTTTGTTACTTGGGCTATCCTTGCGTGTTGAACGTTACTTGCGGGAAGGGGGCTTTGTCGTCGTGCCGTTTATCGCCGCGCTCTTTACGCGTGCATGTTTCGGAAGAAAAGTTGTCTTTTGAAAGTCTCCGGCAAGAGGTGCGGCTGGAAATCGTGTTGTGGATGAAAAAACGGGCGAAGGTGAAATTGAAAAAGAGGCTCGATTTTTGGGCGAAGAGGCTTGGCGTCAAATATAAGAAATTCGTCATGGCCAATCCCAGGCAAAGATGGGGGAGTTGCAGCCCCGATAATATTATCCGTCTGAACTGGCGGCTGATGATGGCGCCTTTGCCGATCCTCGACTATGTCGTGGCGCACGAACTTTGCCATATCCGCCATAAAAACCACTCGCCCCGGTTCTGGGGGTTTTTGGCCGGGGTCATGCCGGATTACAAGGCGAGGCGGAGGATCCTTCGGCACGTCGAACGAAATATCGAGACGTTGGAATAAAATTGCTCATCGTTCCGCGTTTGTAAGGAGAAAACGCATAAAGGCAAAAAACGACCGTTCGACGTAAATTTTGATCCGTTGGATGTCGTTTTTGGTCGTTTGGACATATATTTTGGTCGTTAGAGGCATTTTTATGTGTGTAAAAAAGCTTACTCTATGTAAAAACATACAAAAATACGCATCTGGTAATACAATTAGCCCATAATTCTCCAAAAAACGCTATTTTAGCCATATAACGTCTTGAGATTTTGGTCAAAAAACAGCCATTTAGGGCGTTTTTTGCTAACCCACTGAATTTTCGTGCAAAAAGATAATGGCTGTGCTAATCGTTTCGGCCTCCGGACGATTTATGGCTCAAGGGCCGGCATACCGGGGTTGGAATGTAATCCTGAAGATATTTAGAAAGCAGGAGGGCTTGATGACTGCTCATACCAAAAATGTGAAACCGGCCAAACCCAAGAAGCCGGAATCCAAACCCAGAAGCAAGTCCGCTTTGTCCCTCATGAAGTTTCCTCGCCCCAGCTTGGCCGCGCAATTATCGAGCAAAGGCGAACGTCTGAACCCAAGGTTGCAAGCCACCATTGATAAAAGCGAGATTGCCGAAGTTATCACCAAGTTTGCGCGAGGAATTGACCGACTGGACGAAAATCTTCTGCGCTCCGTCCTGTATCACGATGCGACGCTCGATTTCGGCCCCGGCGTTTTTCAGGGCACGGGCGGGGATTTTGTGCATTGGGTCTTGGGCGTTTATCAGGGCGTTCGTTCATCGCATCATTTGATCGGCAACATTCGCGTCGAACTTGAAGACGACGCGGCTTTGGTCGAATCCTATTTCAACGTCCATATCCGCATCGAAAAGCCCATCGGGCGCGAAGATGTCTTTTTAGGCGGACGTTATCTCGATCGGTTTGAGCGCAGGCCGTCCGGTTCAGCGGGCGTGTGGAAGATTATGCACCGCAAGCAAATTCTCGATTGGGCGCGGACGGAAAGCGCTTCGGATATTTTCTATCACCAGAACCCCGATGCCTTGTGGAGCACCCGCACCCGCACGGACGCTTCGTACCAAATGGCGAATTTCCCCGGCTCGCAACAGGGCGGACGTTTGCCCGCGTTCTTGGGACGGCATTATGAAAGCAAGAGCGTGAAGTTTTAGGAAAAGATTTTTTTATTCAGAAAGATATAATTTTGGGGCACTTTATGAACACAGATATTGTGTTGAGGCAGAAAGAACGCGCCTCCATTCAGGAAAATGCTTCATCGGTATTGGGGTTTTTGTCCCCGCCGACCTTCGCTGATGTTACCATAAAAATTTCACACATCCAGATGATCGGCACCAGATGGACTGACATGCTCGGTAACGACTATGCCAATGTTTGGCGTCTGGGTGAGACAAGGCCCTTGGCAAATGTGTTGGTTCGCTCTCTTAGCGAAAACTTTGATCTTATTGAAATGTTGATCGAAAACGGATGGGCCGGCATGAGCCTGTCTCTCATTGAGGCTCGTATTCTGGGCGGTGTTGTTGAGTCTCTGAGGGGAGACGGAAACAGGATTTTTGTGAATGCGTGCGAGATTGATGAATTCTCGTTGGCAAATATTGATGTGCCGTCCCGTAGCGATCGCAGCGCCGAATCCATTGCACTCTCTCAAAAACGTGACGCAGCGCCAGCGGAATTCTGGTTTGACGGGGAATTCCATAAAGAGGTGCATGTTCTGGAGTCCAGGCGTTGTGTCAGATATAAAGCCGGGGCGGCGATTAAGGCGAGTTTAATGCGCGAGGCATCGGCAATTGCCACGCAGGAATCCGTGAGGCTTTCGCGCAATGAATCGTGGCTCAAACTCAACAACGACGTCATACAAACCGGCAAAGAACTATTGGTATCTGACGGTTGCGAAAAGGGCGCGGGGTTAAGGAAAGCCTTAACGCGTCCGCAAGGCGCTTATGCGGATATGCTTAAGCAGCCTTTGTGCGAATAATACATCTGTAATCTAATTTTTTTCGGTCAGAGCTTTTTCAATCGCCGCAATGGCTGCGGGCATAGCTGCGGCGTCCGTGCCGCCTGCCTGCGCCATGTCGGGACGGCCTCCGCCCCCTTTGCCGCCAAGCTTTTCTGCCCCGATTTTCACCAGATCAACGGCGCTGATGCGCTTGGTCATATCTTCCGTAACGGCGACGACCAGCGATACTTTGCCGTCGAAGCCGGAGGCAAGGGCTATGACGCCCGATTTAATCTGAGTCTTAAAATCGTCGGCCATCGGTTTTAAATCTTTAGCGGGAACGTCCGTCAAAATGCGGCTGACAAAGGTGATGCCGTTGATTTGCTTTGGCTCTTCAGCTCCTCCGGAGGCTCCTCCGCAAAGCGCGAGTTTTTTACGCAGATCGGCTATTTCGCGTTCCATCTTCTTGCGTTCGTCGGCCATCTGGGCGACGCGCGCGGGAACGTCTGCCGGTGCGGACTTGAGAGCGTCTGCCGCCGCTTTAAGCAAGGCATTTTGTTCGTCAAACCAGGCCAGCGCCGCCGCGCCCGCCACGGCTTCGATACGGCGGACTCCGGCAGACACCGCGCTTTCGGAAATAATCTTGAACAAGCCGATGTCGCCCGTGCGGGAGGCATGCGTGCCGCCGCAGAGTTCAATGGAGAAATGCTTTTCTTCTTCTTTCCCCATAAAAAGCACGCGCACTTCATCGCCGTATTTTTCGCCGAACAGTGCCCGCGCGCCGTGTTCAACCGCTTCGTCCGGCGACATAAGGCGCGTTTCGATCTCGCTATTCTCGCGAATGCGTTTATTCACTTCGTTTTCGATATCTTCGAGCTCAAAGGATTCGATAGGAATATTTTGAGCAAAATCAAATCTTAGGCGATCATGTGCAACAAGAGACCCTTTTTGTGCAACATGGTTCCCCAGTTTTTGGCGTAAGGCTTCATGAAGTAAATGAGTTGCGGAGTGATGTGCTCGTATTCCAGAGCGATTTTCAGAATTTACCTTCAGCTCAACAGTGTCTCCAACTTTGACTTCACCACTTATGATGCGGCCGTAATGCACAATAAGGCCATTTGCTTCTTTTTGAGTGTCGGTAATATCAATAATTGAGCCATTTGTTGTTTTGATAACGCCAACGTCACCCTTCTGACCTCCGGATTCTCCGTAGAACGGCGTTTGATTGACAATCACGTCTACAGTTGCGCCTTGCTTGGCTTCCGTGACGGGGGAGCCTTTGCTGACAAGAGCCGTAATCTTTCCTTCGGCTTCCTCGGTCGAGTAGCCGAGGAATTCCGTCGCGCCCAGTTTATCCCGCAGATCGAACCATATTTTGGCCGTTTTTGTGTCGCCCGATCCTGCCCAGGAGGCGCGTGCGGTGGCCTTCTGTTTTTCCATCGAAGCGTTGAAAGCGCCGACGTCAACCGTCTGTCCCTTGCCGCGCAGAATGTCTTGCGTCAGGTCGAGCGGAAAGCCGAACGTGTCATAAAGTTTAAAAGCAACATCGCCGGGTAAGGGCGCGTTTCCTTTGATTTTTTTCGTTTCTTCGTCGAGCAGCTTCAGCCCTCTGTCGAGCATGGATTTGAAGCGGGTTTCTTCCAGTTTCAGGGTCTCGGCCATCAGGCTTTCGGCTCTCGCCAGCTCGGGATACGCCGTTCCCATCTGGGCAATGAGTTCGGGGACAAGGCGATAGATCAGAGGCTCTTTTGCGCCCAACATATGCGCATGCCGCATGGCGCGGCGCATGATGCGGCGAAGGACATACCCGCGCCCTTCGTTGCTCGGCAGAACGCCGTCGGCGATCAGAAAGCAGGCGGCGCGTAAATGGTCGGCGATGACGCGGAAGGAGCTCGATTTGGGATGGTTCGGCGAATTCGAATGTTGATTCAATAATTCTTCAAGCGCCCAGATCAAAGCGCGGAACAGGTCAATCTCATAATTGGACGTAACGCCCTGCATGATAGCGGCGATGCGTTCCAGCCCCATGCCGGTATCAACGGAAGGCTTGGGCAAATTAACGCGCTTGCCGCCGGGAAGTTCTTCGTACTGCATAAAAACGAGGTTCCAGAATTCAAGGAATCTGTCGCCGTCCTCGTCCTTGCTGCCTGGAGGGCCTCCCTGCAGTTTGTCGCCCTGATCTATAAAGATTTCGGTACAAGGCCCGCAGGGACCGACTTCGCCCATGCGCCAGAAATTGGCGTCGGTTTTGATACGAATAATCTTGGAATCCGGAAATCCGGCAATTTTCTTCCATAAGGACGCCGCCTGTTCGTCCTCGTGATAGACGGTGACAAGCAAGCGGTCTTTATTGAGGCCGAAATGCTTGGTTACAAGCGTCCATGCGAATTCAATCGCTTCGGGTTTGAAATAATCGCCGAACGAAAAGTTACCGAGCATCTCGAAAAACGTATGATGCCGCGCCGTATAGCCGACGTTTTCAAGATCGTTATGCTTGCCGCCCGCGCGCACGCATTTCTGAGCCGTCGTCGCGCGCGAATAGGGCCGCTTTTCATTGCCCGTAAAGACGTTTTTGAACTGAACCATTCCGGCGTTCGTAAACATCAAAGTCGGATCGTTTCGCGGCACGAGCGGGCTGGATTCTACCCGCGTATGTTCTTGTGACGCGAAGTAATCAAGAAATGTCGAACGGATGTCGGTAAGCGTTTTTGTCATTAGTTTGCTCTATTATTGTCCCTTTATTTTTGCCTGACAGCGAGTTGCAATGAATAGCATATTATTTAGACGATCAAATAGGGGCTTTTTAATCTCTTTTTTACCATCCATGTGGTTTTTTGTAGAGAATCCTGGTTTCTTTGCGAAAAATTAGGACAAGTTTGATATATTCTCCCTTCTGCTCAGAAGAGGGTTTCGCATCCTCGTGTCGGGAAAAGCCAAGGAAATGGAAGAAAACGAAGAGAAAAAGAAAGAGGAAAAACGTATCCTGACTCAAGGGGAACTCGATGCGGTTATTAAGCTGCACGAGGACTACACTATGGGTCGGAAAGGGGGGCTGCGCGCGCATCTTGCCCACTTCCATCTCGAGAAGCTTTCCTTCATCGGCAAGAACATGTCGGATGCCGATTTTACCGGAGCCTACCTGAGCGAAGCCGATTTTTCGGGCGCGGTGCTTGATCGCGCCATCCTTTATTGCGCCGATTTGCGGAAAGCCAGCCTTTTCGGAGCCAGCCTCAAGAACGCCGACTTGCGCGGCGCGTCGCTGCGCGGCGCAAACCTGGTCGGCGCCGATATGGCCGGTATTGATTTGCGCGACGGCTCTCTCTCGAACGCCACCGGCAACGGAGAGCTGAAAGAGGCGCATCACGAATTGACGAAAGACGACAAAGGCGGCGCCAATCTTAGCGGCGCTAACCTCAACGGCGCAAAAATGTCGGGAGCCGTCGCGGCAGGAAGCAATTTCAGCGATGCGATGATGAAGGGCGCAAAAATCAGAAAAGCGAACCTGAAAAATGCCGACTTCACGAGCACGAACCTCGAAAACGCCGATTTTTCGGAATGCGATCTTGAAAACGTCGTTTTGCGCGGAGCCAATCTGTCCGGCACGGCGATCAATCTGAGCGAAGTGTCGAAGGAAAATCTGCAAGGTGCGATGATGAGCGCGCCTGTCGGATATACGATTAAGGATTTGTCTCTGCCGTTGGAACAGCTTCTGCAAAATCATAAAGCGTGGATCGAGAGCAGCGGCAAAGTCGGCAAGCAATTCGACGTTGCCGGCTATGATTTGCGGGGAAGCCTTGGGCTCAGCAATCAATGTCTGATATTGATGAAAGGCAAAGGCGGCATCTTTTATGAATTGGATTTTTCGCGGTCTCAGATGCAGGCGGGGGATTTCCGCGAAGCCGATATGCGCCATGCGAATTTTTCCAACGCCGACATGCGCGGCGGGAACTATTCAAAGGCTCAATTGAGAAACGCCAATTTCCAGGGCGCGCGCATGCAACGACTGGTTTTGTCCGGCGGGCATGTCATGGAAACCAACATGTCCGGGGCTTCTTTGCGTCACGCGAATTTGACGAAAACCAATCTTAAGCAGGTCAATTTCCGCAACGCCGATTTATGCGATGCCGATTTGCGCGGCTCGGATATATCGGATGCCGATTTTACCGGCGCCAATATGGAAGGCGTGCAGATGGATCCGGAACAAAAGGAAATCCTGAACGCCTTCGCGAAAAGAAAACCGGTTTAATTTTTTTGTTCCGGCAAGCGCGACAAAGCGATGCTTGCCGCGACGACGGCGTTTAAGCTTTCGACGCCGGTCGTAGGTATGCGCACGCGCGTGTGGAACCGCGATGCGTCGAGCCCTGGGCCTTCTTCGCCCAAAAGCAACAGCGCCTTTGAAGGCCATTTAAAATCGTTGATGGAAACGCCATCCATGTCGAGCGCGATGCAGGAAGGCGGAAAGTCCGCAAGCGCAGGCCCTCGCGCGAGATTGACGCGCAAGACGCTTCCGGCGGAGGCTTTGACGGCTTTCGGCAGGAACGGATGCGCGGCTTCGCGCGACAGAATAACCCGGCGCACGGAAAAAGCCTCGCAACTGCGGATAAGCGCGCCAAGATTTCCCGGATCGCCTGTGGGCGCGACAACCTCTATGCCGTTCGGCGTATAGGCGGCCATATCTTCCGCTGTCAGAACCGGAATCAACGGTTGTTCCAAAACCAGAATGTTGAAATGCGTGCCCAGCACGTCTACCTGGTCAAACAGGGAAGCCGAAAGCTCGACAAGCTTCGCGTCTTTTACCAAAGGTGTCTGTTTGGGCGCCGTGATTTCGCCAATAATTTTCAGATTGGGCTTTTTCAGGAATTCGCGTATCAGCTTCTCGCCTGAAAGTAAAAACAGCCCTTCTTCCTTCAATCCTTTGGAGGAGGTAAGGCTAAGAAGCTTCTTAAAGGTGTCGTTTTGGGCGCTTTCGAGCATGATCCGTATATAGATGTATTCGGCACCTGCCGCAAATATTTTAACCAGAAGCTGTCCTTGCTTTTCATGCCGGAAAAGGCATAAAATAAGCACATGAGCAACGAATTTAACCCCTTGTCGCACGTTATGCCGCGCCTCGAAAGCGCGAAGGGTCAGCTCATTTCCGCGATTATTATTGCGATTATTATTCCTGCGTAAGCAGGAAACACAGAACGTCTCACCCATAGCATTGGTCTTTTTTATCAACCCCCTTCTCAGAGGGAGTTCGTTCTGTGACTCAGGATTTATATTTATACGACACAACGCTTCGCGACGGCGGTCAAACGCGAGGCGTCAATTTTTCAGCCAAAGACAAGCACAGGGTATCTTCATGGCTTGATCGGCTTGGCGTGGCTTATGTCGAAGGCGGATGGCCTGGCGCCAATCCGGTTGACGACGAATTTTTTGCCGAGCCTCCCGTTTTGAAAAATGCAAAGCTGGCAGCTTTCGGCATGACTCGTCGCTCCAAGATACGGGTCGAAGAAGACGCAAGCATCCAGACCCTCTCGGCATCCAAAGCCTCGTCCGTAGCCCTTGTCGGCAAGACATGGGATTTTCATGCGACGCATGCGCTCGGCGTTTCGCTTGATGAGAATTTGCGCATGATCGGCGACAGCGTCGCCTTTGTGTCGGGGAATAAGAAAGAGGTTCTGTTCGACGCCGAGCATTTCTTCGATGGGTTCAAGGCTAATAAAGATTACGCTTTATCGTGTTTAAGCGCCGCTCATGACGCAGGCGCTTCTTGGCTTGTTTTATGCGACACGAATGGCGGAACGTTGCCCTATGAAGTTGACTCCATCGTTCAAGAGGTCAAAGAGGAACTACCCGAAGCGCCCTTAGGCATTCACTGCCATAACGATACGGGCAATGCCGTCGCCAATAGCATCATGGCGGTGCGGGCTGGGTGCAAGATGGTTCAGGCTACATTGGGCGGGCTTGGCGAAAGGTGCGGCAATGCCGATCTTTTGACGCTTATTCCAACGCTACATTACAAAATGGGCTATGACGTCGGCGTTTCGGACAAGGCTTGCGCCAATCTCGTTAAAATCAGCAATTCTTTTGCGGCGCTTTTGGACAGGGATGTTCCTTCAAACGCCGCCTATGTCGGAAAGAGCGCTTTTGCGCATAAAGGCGGGCTTCATGTCCGGGGGGTCGACTGTAACGAGAAGACTTATGAACACATGTCGCCTGAGCTCGTCGGCAATCAACGCGACGTGATTATTTCCGATCAGGCCGGATTGTCGAATTTGCGCCACCAACTGAGAGAGCTTGGGATCGTCGTTGCCGATAACGACCCCGCCCTGAAGGCGTTGCTGAAAAAAGTGAAGCAAACAGGTCAGGAAGGTTTTTCCTATGACTACGCAGTTGCAAGTTTTGCGCTAATGTCCCTGCGCTCGCTCGGCAGGGCGCCTAATTTCTTCTCGGTCAAGAGTTGTGAAATTAACAATAGAGGGTCAGGCGATTTGAACCGGATTTTCAGCATGACGTCTCATGCGAGCATCAAGTTGCAGATCGGCGATAATACCCGTGAGGCAGTCGCCGAAGGGGTTGGTCCTGTCAATGCGCTCGATGCGGCGCTACGTCTTGCGCTTAACGGAACGTATCCGGTAATCAAAGACATCAAACTGACCGACTACCATGTCCGCATTCTCGACACGAAAGCGGCCACGGCGGCAACGACCCGCGTGCTTTTAGAGAGCAAGAATACAAAAAGCATGTCGTCTTGGGTAACGATTGGCGCGTCGCCGAACGTCATCAACGCATCGCTTCAGGCTCTGTGCGACTCTTATGAATATGGAATTCTGATGGAAAACGCGAAGAACCGGACGGCTATGCCGGAACGACATGGCTCCATGCGGAAAGAATCAAGCTCTACTGCAACGGGTGCGCATCCATAGCGGATTAACAGTTGCAATAATAACCATCGTCATCCCGGCCAAGCCGCGCAACAGCGCAAAACAAATAGTAAAGAAAGGACTGGGCCCCGGCCTTCGCCGGTGGTTGGGGCGGGAGGGATCGAACCTCCGAATGGTGGAATCAAAATCCACTGCCTTACCGCTTGGCTACGCCCCAGTAGATGAGTTAAGGAGAGGGGTATAGCGGCTGTTTTTGTTTGCCGCAATGGGGTTTATGCCTCATAAATGCCTTAAAGAGTAGCCATTTTCATGTGAAATGGTGGTATTCGAAGGCAAATAGGGGGTATATTCCCCGGCCTGAAATTTGATTTTGGTAAGCAATCATGCGTTCACAAAGACAGCTTCGCGTTGGTGAAGAAATCCGCCATGCTTTGGCGTCGGTTCTGCTTCGTGGCGACGTGCCGTGGCCTCGGGAATTGAAGTCGCCCACCGTAACCGTCACGGAAGTCAAAATAAGCCCCGATCTTGAAAATGCGACGGTGTTTGTTATGCCTCTTGGCGGAAAAAGAGTGGGCGAGATTGTTCATGCAATGAACGACGGCGTCGGTTTCTTTCGTCATGCCGTTGCCAAGGCCGTGACCTTGCGTCGCGTGCCGATGTTGAAGTTTGTTCCGGACGAGACTTTCGATGTCGCGAACAGGATCGAGGAAATTCTGTTGACGCCCGAAGTGGCAAAAGACCTCAAAAAGGCCAAGGCCGAAGACGAGGAATAGCTTTCAGCTACTCTTTTTTCGTTCCGGGTCTTTCAAGCGAAGGCTTGCCGAAAAGATACCCTTGCATGTAATCAACCTTCGTTTTGCGCAGCCACGCGGCGACTTCGGGCGTTTCGACGCCCTCGGCCACGGTTTCGATGCCGAGGCCGTGCGCGAGGTCAATCAGCACGGAAACGAGATGCTGTTGTTCGCGGTTAATCAGAATATCCTTTAAGAGGTCTTTATCTATTTTCATAATCGAAATGCCGAGTTCCCTCAAATAGCGGATGGAGGTTGACCCCGCGCCGAAGTCGTCGAGCGAAGCGCGCGCGCCCAGATCTTTGAGCGTATTCACAAGGCGTTTTGTTTCGCCGACGTCAACAAGAACCGCCGTTTCGGTGATTTCAACGGTAAGCCTTTTGGCGACGTCCGGACGGCCTTCCAGAACGCTGCGGACAAATTCAGGCCACTCGGCTTGCGACGCGGTAAAGCCGGATACGTTAATTGCGAGATTAAGTTCCGGAACGGCATCCATGTCGCGCAGCGCCATGGCAAACACCATCCGGTCAAGCTCGTTGGCCAGCCCCATTTGTTCGATCATCGGCACGAACAGGGCGGCCGGAATGGGCTTGTTGTCGTCGCCGATCATGCGCACCAGAACCTCATAGCAAACGGGCAGTCCCGACGTGGCTTCGACAATCGGCTGATAGGCAAGGCGGAAGCTGTTGGTTTTAAAGGCGCGCTTAATGCGTTCGCCCAGCTCAAGCAACTGGCGGTTTTCCTGAACGCGTTCGGGGCTATCAATATATTCGATAAAGCTGTTAAGACCCCGCTGGCGCGCCATGTGCAAAGCCTGTTCGGCAAAAATCATCGCTTCGTTGGCGGACTTGGCGACGGTGGGCATACGCACGCCGCCTACCGAAACGGTGACATGCAAAGGCGCATTGGCCGCGATAAGCGGCGAATTGCGGAAATCGTCAATGACTCGTTCGGCCAGAACCTGCAGATCGTTGCCCAGCGGTTCCGGCAAAAGGATTCCGAATGTGTCGCCTGCCACGCGGCCCAGCGTTGCGCGCGTTGGAATGATTTGCGACAGGCGATTGGCGACACCGCGCAGAACGGCATCGCCGCCGTCGGCGCCGATAGCGGCGTTGACGAAGGACATTTTATCAATATCAACAACAAGGTAAGAAGCGACGCGGCGGGATAATTTCGCGTTTTCAATCGTGCGCGCCAATTGCGATTGCATGGTATGGCGTTTCAGGCAGCCCGTCAGGGCGTCGCGGTGGGACTCTTCGCTGGGGGCTATGCCGTGCGCGGGTTGGTCAATGATGCGCCATACGGCGCGTTGGCGGATGGGGTGTTTGTTGTCGTCGTTCTCGCTTCTTCCGCGTTCGTGAATCCAAATAACCCTGTTTGACGTCGTGTGGATGCGGAATTGGCGGTTAAGAACGCTTGTTTCGCTGCTGAAAAAGATGGGGCGATCGTCGGGGTGCAGGACGTGATAGAGAGCCTGGGAATCCTGAGGAGGTTTTTCCGCCTGGAAGAGATTATTCCACGCCCCGTACCACACAATCGTGTCATTGCTCAGATCCCAATCGTAGGCGACGTCTCCGGCCGCCGACAAAACGTTGGAAAGATCTGAAAACTCCGTCATCGCAAAGAGACTCTTTCGTTAACCATATTACTATATGGTAAATGGCAATAATTTTTAACAAAACGCAAGAGGCATTAAGGACGAAGAAGACATGCACATATGTGTTATGCGAAGCTCTCTTTGCCTAATTGCGAAAAGAGCGTTTTTAGGCGAGTGATTCTTTCTTTTTGCCGAAAATCCGGAAAGCCTAGAAGGGCATCAGGACATCGAACAGCTGATCGCCATAGCGGGGCTGCTGAACGTCGGCAATCGTGCCTTTGCCCCCGTAATTGATGCGAGCCTCGGCGATTTGGTCGTAAGTGACGGTATTGTCGGCCGAGATGTCCTGAGGACGGATAACGCCGCTAATGCTGAGCTCGCGAAGGTCGTAATTGACGTTAACCTGTTGTTTGCCCTGAACGACCAGATTTCCGTTCGGTAGAACCTGAATGATTGTGGCGGCGACGCGAAGATCAATCTGTTCCTGCCGCCCGATGGAGCCTTTCCCGTTGTTGCTCAGGTCGCTTCCCGTATCAATAAGACTCGTCGGATCAACGCCGGACGGGAATATTTTGCTTAACTTACCTTCATAGCCGAAAAGACTCGATATATCGGCTGTATTGCTGTTAGAGCGCGACCGTTTTGTTTCGTTTGAAATTGACGCTTTATCGTCAATTGAAACGACGACGGTCAAAATATCCCCCACGCGGCAAGCTCTTTGATCGCGGAAGAAGGCTCTGCCTCCTTGTTCCCATAAAGAATTCGGCTGACGTTCGTGCAAGGAAGGCGGCGGCATCGGCATTTTTACCGGCGTATAGCCTTTGCTCTTCGTCGGGTCTTCGATGGAAGCAAGCTTCGGCTCGTTCCCTATGTCGGAGATGCGGTCATAGGCGTTGCAGGAGGTCAAAGACAACACCGCAGCTGCCGTAAGAAGAATATTTGCGTAATGTTTTCTGGCCATAACGGTTTCCTATTCTGCCATAGCGATTTTTCGGGCGGGTCGAATTTCGACGACGCCATGAGCCGTGACAATGCCTTCGACGATGCGATTGCTTTGCATGTTGATGACGCGAATGGTTTCGCCTTCAACGCCGTCCTGTTGCGCCTTGCCTTGGGTCGTGATGAGAATAAAAGGCGTTTCGATCTTTATCGTGACTAATGATCCGCGTTGCACGAGGCGCAAGGGAGCCGTATCGCGCGAACGCAAAAGCTCTCCGTCGGACATGTCGCGGCGAAGCTCGCGGCCAAGGATCTGATCGGGCTCTGTCACGACCTCGGCAGAAACGCGTTCTTCGGGCACTTCAAGCCAATCAAGATCGCTAGAGCCGATGATCGAACCGGCTTCGAGGCGTCGCGCAAGAACGGGAACGCTGCGCTTGACCAGAACGCGTCCGGCGACCGGAAGACTGTAAGAACCGCGAGGAGTCTGAAAGGCCAGATTGGTTTTGAACTTTTTGCTTGTCGGGTCGTAGGAAAAATTTTCAAGCGAAAAAGAGGGGAGCTCGCTCATCGGCAGTTCGATAGTCATATCGCGTTTATCGAAAACAACCTCGAATTTCAATCGCTTAGCGCCGACGGTCGAGTGAAGTTTTTCAATAACCGCGTCGCCGATACTATCGCTTGAAAGGCGCGTGCAGACGGAAGAGACGGTAATTTGATTGGCGGATTTCTGGCTTTGCCAGTCGAGGCGATAGGTATTTGCCAATTTTCTAAGAACGACCTCGTCATAGAGCGCGGGCTTGCAGGGCAGGGGAGCCTGGGCAATATCGCGGTCAATCTCGGAAGGCACGCCCGCAAACAAATCGCTCAGCTTCACCGTGGGGCTCGTGATTTCGACGTCCGGTTTCAGCGTGACGGAAGCGTCGGCCACGCAAGGCGTCGGCGAACCGACGCTGCCGGATAAAATGAGCCAAGTTGTAAACAGAATACGTGTCGTTCTATTCATCTTTCAGCGTTTCCCTTACGACTTCATCTGGTTCGTTGTCGTCAGCATCTGATCGGCGGTGTTGATGACTTTTGAATTCATTTCATAAGCGCGCTGCGCGGTAATGAGGTTCGTGATTTCGGTAACGATGTCCACGTTCGAGCTTTCCAGCGACCCTTGGGTAATCGTTCCCATGCCCGAGGTTCCGGGGCTGGCGGTCGTCGGCGAACCCGAAGCGTCCGTCTGTTTCAGTAAATTATTGCCTGTCGCTTCAAGGCCTACGGGGTTGATAAAGCTTGCGATCTGCAATTGCCCAAGCGTCTGCTGCGCCGTTTGCCCGGATATGGTGGCCAGCACCTGTCCGCTGGAATTGACGGTGACAGCCGTTGCCGTCGCAGGGACGGTAATGCTGGGAAGAATTTGATAGCCGTCCGCCGTGACGATCTGGCCGCTGGAATTCAGCTGCAAAGCGCCCGATCTTGTATAGGACGTTGTGCCGTCCGGCATTTGCACCTGAAAATAGCCGCGTCCGTTGATGGCCAGATCGAAGGTGTTGCCGGTCATCAAAACGGTGCCCTGCGTGTTGACGCGATATGTCGCGGCGGGCATGACGCCAAGGCCGACTTGCAGGCCGGATGGAACGATCGTGCCGCTATCCGAAGACGCCGATCCGACCGTGCGAATGTTCTGATAAAGCAAATCCTGGAACTCGACGCGCGAGGCTTTAAAGCCGGTCGTCGAGGAATTCGAAATATTGTTCGAAATGACTTCGACGTTCAGCTGCTGGGCGCTCATTCCCGTTGCGGCGATGCTTAAAGCTCTCATAAATCCACCTCGTTGTTCCCTGTCGTCATTACATTGTCGTCTGCGATAGCTTGTCTATGGCGGTTGTCAGTCTCGAATTTTCCATGCCGATCAGATTGGCTGCCTGCTCGTAAGAGCGTTGGGCGCGGATCAGATTCGTAATTTCCATGACGGGGCTGACGTTTGAGTCCTCAATGGCTCCCTGAACGATGGCATTGCCCATAACGGGCGTTCCGGTTTGCGTCGTTGTCAGCATGCCGCCGCTTGTCGGCGTAAGAGCCTCGTCGTTTTCAAATTGCACGACGCCAAGTCTGCCCAAGTTCGCGCGCGACGTTGCCGTTCCCGTCTGCACCGTTATGGTGCCGTCGCCGGAAATCGTAATATCGGTGGCGTCGTCGGCTATCGTGATGGCTTGTCCGCCGTCGCCAAGGACGGGTAGGCCGCTCGATGTGACGATCTGGCCCGAATTATCGGTGCGGAAAGCCCCGTCGCGCGTGTACTGAATGCCCTGCGGTGTCTGAACCTGAAAATAACCTTTTCCCTGAATAGCCAGATCAAGAGGATTGCCGGTCATGCTTATCGTGCCCGGGGTCATGTCGCGGTAAGTCGCGCGATCGTAAACGAAGCTCGTGCTTTGCCGTGGCGTGGGGCGGCTGACATACGTTTCGAACTGGATGCCTTGGCGTTTAAATCCGGTCGTGCTGCTGTTGGCGATGTTATTGGCAATAACATCCACCGAGCGCTGCAGCGCTATCTCATCGGAAAGCAGGACTAGGCTGGTCGTAAACATGCAAAACCCTATCTCGTGCCGGAGCGCGCGCACCGCGCCCCCGCAATGACTAATGCATGAGTCGTGCCAAAAATTTTCCTATACGAAACAGGATGTTAAATGAAGGATGGGGGAGAAGCTTTCTTCCTCCCCTCGGCATAATGTTCCAAAAGGAGGAGGAAGAAAGAATATTAAGGAGCCAAAACCTTAAGCGTTATTCCGGCTGCTTTGGCGTTGCGTAGTTGGCTTCTGCAAAGGTCGAGAGTGACGTTCTCTCCCGGATGAACCGACTCGCAATCGGCTAAAGTCCGGGCAAGAGCGCGATACTTTCCACTGTCGAGGCGTTTATCAAGACGCCCTTTAAAAACAATCGAGCGAAGAGGGCCCGAATGGCCGCTAACAACCTCTGAAACATTTTTCAAAATAATGCGCTCGACAAGAACGACCTTCTTTTCCTGAGCGTCTCCGGAAAGGTCAATAACTCCAGTGTAAAAACGAACGGCGGTCATGATATTTCTCCTCGAAAACAGGCTGTCGCGAACAGTTGCAAACTATAAACCTGAAAATACAGATCCGCATCAATTCATATTACTTTCGCGGAAGGCATAACAAAAACCCCCGATCAATCAGATCAGGGGCTTTGTTGGTTAATTTATGAAAATCATGAAGCCATCATCGCCTGAGACCATGCAGGCAATGATAATTGTTGTGGGACGGCGGTCTATGAGACTGCGTCTTTTTCGCTTGATTCAAAGACTGCTCTCTAAGGGCTTTGTATTCGAACATCGAAAGCGGATGGACGGGGCAGCCCTTGCTTTTCAAGGCCAGGGTAAGCCGATCCATTTGAGCCTGACCGGCAATCTGCCTGTTTTCTTTAATCAGCCACAGGTAGAAAGGACTGGTAAGAGCCTTCTTGGTTAGAGCCGTGTTTTCTTTCAGCGTTGATCTATAGGCTTCGGCAATGGCCGCGTCTTCCTTGGTAAACGTCGAAGGAGGCTCAAAATGAGGAGGAGGCTGTACGTCTCGCCTGATTATTTCGGGTTGAGGGCGAACTTCTTCCGTGTAGAGGAGAAATTGTCTTTCCGTCTTGTTATGAGGAGCGTAAAGGGTTTTGCTGGCGTCTGGCGCATACTTAAATGCGCTCTCTTCCCATGGACGAAGAATTGTTGCATGGCGCCCTCTCTTGAAGGGGCGTTTAAATACGTTCGTGCTTTCAAAGAAATCGGTCACAGGATTTCTTGGCGTGCGTATCCGTTCCCGCGTTTTTTGGGCGGACGATGTTTTAGCCTTGTCCGACTTTAAGGGGGTAAATGTCTGCTTAAACGCCTTGTCAAAAAAAATCCTTATATCAACGTTTGGGTCACGTCGGCGGCCAGGCGTACCTTTCGGACGTTCTTTTTTTTTGGCGGATGGCTGAGCGCGTTTTTTATAAGGACGTTTTTCTTTTTGAGCGTCCGGCTTCGGCGCAGCGAGTGTTTTGTTAAACGTTGTGTTAAAAAAAACCCTTATATCTTCATCAAGATCACGCGGGCGCCCACGAGTCTTCGGCGCCTGAGCCAAAAGTTCTTTTATCTTTACACGCTTCTTCGCAGATTTTTCGGCATCGGGTCGGGCAGAAACATCTGCCGCAGAAGGCTTATCAGAATTTGCCATGGTCATTCTCTAAAAATAGTAATCAAAAAATATCCAACCAATACAAAGCCATTATTATCAAAAAGCGTTTAAACATCGGTTAAATACGCCCAAAAAGAGGACGAAAAACAGAAAAACCTAATGAATTTAAAGGGTTGTTGTTGCGTTCCGGTAAAACAAAACCCCCGATCATTTAAGACCGGGGGTTTTGTTGAACTTTGTGAAATCTTTGATGACGTCATCCGTCCTGAAGAACTG
>Ga0265297_10003410_pt1 | contig 28762 bp, 38 predicted proteins | sample Munlanlwell13791_FD_192502 | JGI IMG/M metagenome (GOLD analysis project Ga0265297, IMG submission 192502) | Leachate microbial communities from a municipal landfill in Southern Ontario, Canada - Leachate well 137-91 | ecosystem: Engineered > Solid waste > Landfill > Unclassified | place...
GTTCTTTAAATAAAACATTAATTAAAACTTTTGCAAGTCCATTAGATTTAAGCGGATTAAAAACAATTAAATTAGATATGAGGGCAAGTAGGACAGGAGCGAATATAAAGTTAGGACTTCATGATACAGGTGGAACAACCACTGAATTCACTCCTACAATAAACTCGGAAGATACCTATGAAACAAAGACTTGGGATATAAGTGCAGTGGCGGATGCTGATAAGAATGCGATAGATAAACTAATATTTACTACAGTAAATGCTGATGCAGCAAATATCATTTATTTTGATAATATATATGCATTAAATCAACATAAAAGAATCATATTAATATAAAGAAAGTAGGAGAAAATGACAGAATTAGACGTAATAATAAATAAACTTAGTCATTTAACACAAAACAAAAATAAATCTATAGAAGAATTAACTGCATTAGCAAAGGAAGAATTGAATAAAAAAGAAATAATTAATGATTCTTTTTGTGCTACACCTGAAGAAGAAAAATTTGCTAAAAATTTATTAAAGAAATATCTTTCTCAAGGTTCTATAGAATCTGAATCAGATAAAGAAACGCTTAGACAATTAATAGACCAAGAATTAATAGCTGCAAGATTCAAGACATTATTAAAGGCACAGTACAGTACCGCCAATCCTGGAATAATACAGCAGACCAAATTACCTCAATGGTAATTATTGCTTCTCAAGCCAATGGTTTAGGAATAGGTACTGAGATAATATTAGAAAGATTAAATTTATAGAGGAAATAAAAATGTCTATTTGTACAAAATGTGGGTTAGTAATTAATAGCGAAGAAACATTAAGTCATATTTGTGAAGAATCGAAAATTCCTGTAATTGGAAGACGACAAGAAATTATAAATAAATTAAACGATTTGGATTTAAAGATAATTAGACCGTTATTAGAAGGAGAAACTAGTCGAGTTGAAGAAATAAAAGCACAGAAAACTGTATTAAGAAATGAATTAAATTCTTTAATAAAGGAAGGATAAATCAATGGCAGACGCATTAGGTCCTGGAGTTTTCAGTAGTTTTATAAAATGGCTATTTTCTTCTGGTGATATTTCTGTACCTTCAGAATATCATGAGAGATGTGAAAAAATTCGGGAAATGTTAGATAACGATGTTTCTGGAATTATAAATACTGTATTAGATTATGCAGTTGATTCTGCTTCTGATGCTAAATATAAAATCCAATGTTCCAATGAAACTTTACAAAAAATATTGAATGAATGGATTGGGATGATAAATATAGAAATTCCTGGAGTTCCTGCTGGATTACAATCCTTATCTAAAGAATATTTTAAAGAAAGATGGGAAGGTTCTTCTTTTTGTGTACTAAGAGTAAAAGATTGGGCGACAATTACTATAGATAATGTTTCTGTAAAAGTACCTACTACAATGTGGTTTGTAAATGGAAGTTCGGTGTATGTAAATAGACCAGATGAAAAGAATTTTAAATTAGGGTCAGATAAATATTTTTTAGATAATAATCAAAAAATAAGTATTCCAGAAAATAAAGAAGAAAATATAATTATTCAAAAACCTTTTAATAGATGGTTTGACCAATATGCTACTCCTTACCTTATTAAAAGGGGAGTTTATAAGAATTGGTTAGGTATTAAAATTTTGCAAGAAAAATCAGATGAAGTTATTTCTAAAGTATTACCTTATTTATTCTTAATTAAAAAAGGCACTGAAAAAATGTTTTTAGAGGGAGATGTAGATTATTCCGACGATGAATTAAAAGAACAAACTGAAAATTTTAAGAAGAGTGTAGAAGAATATAAAAATCAAAAAGGTAAAACTCCTACTAATTCAATACCTTTTGATACTTCTTATGAGCATTTAATGCCTGATTTAGGTAAAGTGTTAAAAGAAGAATTATATAGACAAGGTTATAGAGCTATTTTATCAGGATTAGGATTTATAGATATGTTAGAGATTGCTCCTTCTAGACAAGAAAGCAGATTAAATCCAAAAGCTTTTATTGCTGAAATAAATGATGGAGTGGGTGGATTTAAATCAATATTATTAGAAGTAATAACTTTAATTGAACAAAAAAATAAAGGAATACATCCTAAACTATTTACAGATAAAGGAAGATTAACAATTATAAATTCTCCATTAAAAATAAATGTCGAGCAAATATTGGCAGATGTTAGAGGAGGATTTGATAGAGGTCCAATATCAATTACAAGTTATTTGGAAACTTTAGGATTTGACCCGGAAACTGAAATTGAAAATAGAGTAGTTGAAGCTAATAGAGGATTAGAAGATACAATGTATCCTCATGTTATACAAAATATGGAAGATAAGGGTAAAGATATAATTATTCCTTCTAAACCTAAAACTAAAAAGCAAGAAAATTTAGAAGACGAAGGTAAAAAACCTAATTCTCCAGAAGCAAAAGATTTTAAAAATGCAGAGATTAGTTTAGAAATGGCTCCTTATGATAAAGATAATCCACCTGATTTTTTAAAGAAATATCCGAAAGAAGCAAGAGATGCTTTTATTGAAACATTTAACAAATTATTGAAAGAAGGGAAACCAGAAGAATATTGTTTCCCTGTGGCGTGGAATTCTCTTAAAAGAGTAATGAAAAAATTAAAGGAAGAGAAGAAATAATGAAAATTATCAACAAATGTAAAATTTGCAATAAGGAATTTGAATCTTATGATTGTGAAAAAAGAAAGTATTGTTCTTTTAAATGTACAATAAAAGGACAAAAAAAAGACCATGAAAGGATAAGAAAAAATTTAATAAAAAAATATAAAAAATTGTTAAAAAAAGAATATATAATAAACAGAAAAACAATAATGGAAATTTCTAAAGAATTAAAAATAAAAAAACATAAACTAACTGATTTGATGAAAGTATGTGGGATTAAATTTCGTTCTAATTCAGAATCGCATCAAGGTATTCAAGAAGGTAAAAACAATCCTGCTTATAAGGATGGAAGTACATTTAAAAAACACTATTGTGTTGAATGTCATGAAGAAATAAGTTATTGTTCTTGGAAAAAAGGCACGCAAAGATGCAGTAAATGTTGGCATAAGTTTTGTCAGGGTGAGAACCACCCAAACTGGAAGGGTGGAAAACCATACTGCATTGATTGTGGAAAAGAGTTAAGTTCTTATAGTACTACAGAAGGTAGATGCAACGAATGTTATAGAATACATAATGTAGGTAAGAATCATCATAGTTTTATTCATGGACAAGGATATTTTCCTTATCCGAATGAATTTAACGACCAATTAAGAGATAAAATTAGAGAAAGAGACAATTATACTTGCCAAAACTGTTCTATGACCGAAGAAGAACATTTGATTGTTAGAGGAATCAATTTACATGTTCATCATATAGATTATAACAAAGAAAATTGTAAAGAAGATAATCTTATTACTCTTTGTAATAATTGTAATTTAAGAGCAAATAGTAATAGAAATTATTGGCAAGATTTTTATAAATCCAAAATGGAGGTAATATCATGCAGTCAGAAAAAAAATTAATAGCACAGTACCTTTACGACATGGCAAAAGAATCAAAAAGTGAATTTATAGAAATCGCTGTTGATTCTGAACTAGCAAAAGTAGCCAAAAAGATGAATTTAGTAGTACCTAGCCCAGACATAGCTATATTGCGTACAATTTATGCCGAGGTAGATAAACCCAATAGGAATAAAATTGTATTACCAAAAGAAGCTGCAAAAAAAGCATTACCTACCCTCGTCGGAAAACAGGCAAATTGGAGCCACCGAGGAAAAAATTTTGTATGTGGTTGGATTTTAAATGCTGAATTAGAAGATGATAAAATAATTACTTATATAGCAATTTATAAATCTTTATTTTCTGAAGAATTCGAAACTATGAAAGAAATGGTTAAAGATAATAAGATGGCTTCGAGTTTTGAGATATGGAATCGAGACCCTGATTCAGGCAAATCTGTTTTACATGATTTAGGAAATGATACTTATGCGATAGACCCGATTCTTTATCATGGTATTGGAATTCTTATTGAGGGGGAAACTCCTGCATGTCCTTCAGCTTATGCAGATAAATTATTAGCAACAGCAGATGAAAAATTAATTCTAGAAGCAGAAAAGATAATACTAAATAGTTCTCAAGAAAGAACAGAAAATTTGGTATATGCGTCGATGGCATTGGCTAAAGAAGAGCCGAAAGATAATGAAAAGGAGGAAGCGGTAATGATTAAATGTGAAAAATGCGGAAAGGAATTTGAGTCTACCGCAGAGGAAAAGATTTGTGTTGAATGTTCTTCTTTACCAAAAGAAGAATCAAAAACACAACTTCCTGAAGACACCAAGACTGAAGAAAAAACAACCGAAACCAAGACTGAAGAGAAATCTGAAGTTGCCGAAACGAAAGTTGAAGAAACTAAAGTCGAAGAAACTACGGAAGAAAAATCTGAAGCAAAACCTGAAGAAACTCCTAAAGCAGAAGCCGAAGTTACAACCGAAGAGAAAAAAGAGGAAGTAATTGAGGAAAAAGCTGAAGAGAAGAAAGAGGAAGTAGCCGAGGAGAAAAAAGAGGAAGCTCAACCTTTAGAAACTATTGAGCCAAAAATAGTAGTAAAGATAACTCGAATCTATAGTGAAATTACTGTAGATACTTTTGTTGATGGAACTCCATCAGGTACTAATGAAATAAAAGGTTATAATAAAAAAATAACCGAATATAAAGATGGAACCAAAGATGAGGTCGAGGAAGAAGTTAAGATAGTTAAAAAATATGATTTTGCTGAAGTTGAAATTAAAAATAAAGAAATAGCTGATTTAAAATCTGCCAACGAAGAGCTAGATAAAGAAATTAAAAAAATGAAAGAAGAACTTGGTATTAAAGACCAAGAGATAGCGGATTTAAAAAATCCTAAAGTTGAAGAAAAAAAAGAAAAAGTGCTCACAGTTGGAAAAGTAGAGATCGATACAAAAAGCGAAATTAAGAAACAAGCGGAAAATATTGATAAAATAATCGCAGAAAAACATAATCAATAAGTAAAAGATAATTAGAGAGCAACAAAAGATAAAAGAAAGTAATAAAAAAGGAGAAATAAACATGGCAAGAGATGCTGTTATCGAAAGGGCTTATCAGTTGATTAATTCACCTATAGACCCAAATTTAAAATGTCCGGTTGAGTTGGTTGATATCGTAAATTTCAAAGAAGCAGAGGCTGGAGAGAGTGTAGAATACTTTGCTTCTCCTGCTCAAGATAGAGATTCTGATGATATTTATTCTGCTGACGCTAATGGTACTATTACTTATCATAAAGTTGCATTAAAATCAGTATTAGCTTTAACCTTTACTGGTTTGCAGTCTAAATTAGAGACTGTGTTGATTGATGAGATACTTAACTCGAAAGACCAAACTGCATTAGCTCAGAAAAAAGATGCAATTATTCGTGCAATGGATTCAGAAGAGGTTCGTTTGATTTTGAATCTTTGTTTGGCTGTAGCTTCTCAGGAAATAACTAAAGATACTGGTGAAGATTTGCTTGACGTTATAATTAAGATGAAACAAAAAGTTTCTAATTATGCTACCGATTATATTTTATTAGTCGCTTCTGATGTTATGGATGAGATTGAAAAATATGATAAAGAGCATGTTACTACGTTTAATTATAAAATGAATATCCTGGATGAGATTGAAAAATTAGGTATTAAAAAAATCGTTAAAGTTCTTGGTGATTCTGGTTTAGCTGGTAGTTCGACTCCAGTTTTAGCTGCTGGAAAAGCAATATTAGTAGGTAGAAATTCTAATATTGCTAAAGGTAGACCTATTCATTTTTCTCGTAGAAAATTTAGTGGTGAAGTTGCAAAATTATCAGGTGCTGAAGAAGGAGCAACTAGACTTGTTTCTATAGCCGAGACTCCAACTCCTGTTAACGCTTCTAACGCTAATACTTTAGGTTATGCTGTGTTTGGTTATGAATCAAAAACTATGGTTCTTACGAATTATAGAGCAATTTCGTGGAGCGACGAAATAATCGCTTAATCTTTAGTTTAAAAGAGGGAGAGTAATCTCCCTCCCACAAAAGAAAGGACTAAAGAATGATTAAAAGGTTAAATGAAAAAAATGTAATAGATTTAATAGAATTTTTTAATAGAGTAAACGATAGATTTGAAGATACTTATATTACTATTAATAAAGAAAGAGTATTTTTAAAGAATAATTGGAAGCTATTAAATAAAATTTTAAAATATCAAGAAATTTTCGCTTTAGATTATGAAAATGGAATAAAAGGAATACTTATTATATTAAGAGAAAAAAACTTTAGACCATATATTAAAATTTTAACTGAAAATACTAAGTACAATATAGATTTATTAAAATTTTTAAAATGGAATTTCGGAGAAATAGATTTATACGCAAAATTTAAAAAAGAAAATCCATTAGCGACTCAGATTATAAGAACCGGATTTACTAGAATTGGTGATAGAGGAAAAGAAATCTTGTTTTTAAAAAAAGGAATTAAAACTTTATACAAAATTATACCAAAAGATTTACGGGAGATAAATTAAAATGACTGAGATAATAACAAAAATAAGAAATTTAATATTAGATATTTTAAACTCAGACGGTAGAGATGCTTGGACTTATGAATCGGTTAATGCAAGTAAAATTATTACTCTTATTGAAAGTAATATAGTTTCTTCTAGTATTGTTGTTTACAAAAACGGAGTAGCGTGGAGTTCCGATAATTATTCTTATTCTTCTATTACAGGTAAATTAACTGTTACAGGTTCATTAACAGCAGGGGATTCTTTAGAAATAGATTATTCTTATTATGCTAAGTATTCAGATACTGAATTAAAAGGATTTTTGAAAGCAGCTATAAGTTATTTATCAGTTGGAAAATATAAAACTTTTGCAGTAAGAAGTGATGATATAATATTTCCCTCTCCTGATGAAAGCGAACAAAATTTGATAGCTTTAATAGCTTGTATACTAATTAAAGGAGATGTAATAGGATATAGAACTCCAGAATTAACTATAAGTTTTGAAAGAAGTGATTCTAAAGAAAAGAAAATAAAAAAGTTATTAAGACAATTTAAAAAATCTTATGGAGATTTAGATTATATAAAGATGGATGATAAAATAGTTTTGGATGCAGACGAACAAGAAAATTTATAAGGATAAAAATGTCTGAGAAGAGGATAAATATATTTAATTTATTAAAAAATGAGGGAACATTATCTACTTTATTAGTTTATCATGCTAGAGAAGTAGTCTCTGACCCTTATGAAAAAAATAAAACTTTAACTTATATGAATCCATTACCAATTAAAGCTTTAATTAGACAGATATCATTTGAAGCTTTACATTGGAAATATTATGGACAGATTCCCGTAGGAAGTATTGAAGTAATTGCTGAAAAAAAATATTTAACTCAGATTAAAACTGCTGATAAAATAAAATATGGAGAAAATTATTATACTTGTTATAAAAATGATTCTAATGGTTTTGCAATTTTAGAACGAACTGATTATGTAGTTGTCATATTAGCAAAAAAGGAATTATAAGTGATAAAAATTAATATAGATTGGAAAGGAAAAAAAGGATTTGATAATTTAATAAGATATATCGAAAACAATCAGTTATATGGTGAAATGCAAATAGCTGCACAGACTTTAGCTCATCATACTGCTGATGATATGATAAATACAATTGAGTTTTATAGATTAAGACCAAAAAATGCACAAAAAGCTAATCCTTTATACAGAGGGTTAACAAATGTTATTACAGCAGAAAGAATATCAACAACAGGTGGAATAGAATACGGAATTGGAAATATAGCTAAATTAAATGAACAAGCTCCTTATTGGGAAATGATAGATGCAGGAGCAACGTATAAAACAAATGAAACCCATATAGTTCCTTTTGCAGATGGAGGATTTAGGACTTTTAAAGCAGGTTCACTTCATACAATAAATGGTATAAATTATATAAATCATGCAATTTTAAATTTAGACAAAGAATTAGAAATGGTTATGAAAAAATTAGGTACTGAATTTATAAAAGGAATGGAAAAGGCTAGTTCAGGTGGAAGCACATATGTTTTTGCATGGGGTAAAAACGTAAGATTTGGTCCATCTGGTACTGGCGGTGGAATGGGTCAGGCAAGATAAGGGAGTATACTAATGGCATACAGAATATCTACTTTAAATTCAGAAGCACCCTATTGGGAAATGATTAATGATGGGGCTATTTATACAACGAAAACAACGCATGTAGTACCATTTGAAGATTTAGGAAAAGGACAATATCCTGAAAAATCTGGAAACTTTAGAACTTTTCAAGCTGGAAGCCAACATGTAATTTTGGGAATCGATTATATTGGACATTCGATGAGAAATCTTGAGAAAGAATTAAAATTAAAAATGAAAGAATGGGGGAAGAAATTTCTAGGCGAAATGGGGAAATAATATGGCAATTTATAGAACAAGTAGAAATGTTGAGGCTAGTATTGTTGATAGAATTACAGCAGATTTATCGTCTGGTGGTTGGACTGGAATTCCTGTAGAAAAAGGATTTCCACAGGAATATAAAGGAAAGACACCTATGATAGCTGTAGAATGTTTAGAGATTAGACCTGAAAAATTAGAAGTAGGTGGAAAAAATTATATTAAAAATTTTAATATAAAAATAAGAATATTTGCAAATAATGACGGACAAAGATTAGACTTATCAGATTGGCTTTTTGATAAATTATTGGATGATACAAATTATTATTCATATACCATTACAAATGGTGCTGTTTCTGCAAAAGTTTTAACAGGCAGAATTGTAATAATAAATTGGTTAGATAACCGAAAAGAATTAACAAACACCGAAGGGCTTGAAAAAGAAGACCGTTATAGACATCTTTTTTCTTTTGAAGCTATCGTAGCTATTAGCTAGGAGGATATGATGGTAGAATTATTGAAATGGATACCAGTTTTATTAAGTGTTTTTATTACAGGTGCTAACTGCATGATATTTATTGTAATAAAATTTAATGATTTAAAGCATTTAGAAGCAAGTATGAAAAATTTAACAGAAACATTAAAAGAAACTAATATTAAATTAGTAGGAACTTCAGAAAGAATTGCAAAAATCGAAGGTAAATGTACTGCAAATCATGGGGCTTAGTTTATGAAATATAAGACACAAAAAACTAAATATGTAGGAGAAGGTAATCCTAATTTTAACAGAGGAAATACTCACAATAATAAATGTATAGATTGTGGTATTCATATTACAAAAAATTCAACACGATGCAAATCTTGTTCTAAAAAGGGAAATTTATCATCTGTATTTAAAGGTGGTAAACCAAAATGTGAAATTTGTGGTAAATTATTATCAGCTTATAATGTAAAAAGATGTTTAAGATGTGAATATGATAGAAGAATAAAAGAAGAAATTTTTAAAGATACAAATAATCCAAATTATATTCATGGAAACGGATATGCTCCCTATCCTTCAGAATTTAATAGTGATTTGAAAGAATTAATTCGTAAAAGAGACGGATATATTTGTCAGAATTGTTCTATGACAGAAGAAGAACATCTAATAGTTTATGGTCAAGTTTTACATATTCATCATATTGATTACAATAAACAAAACTGTAAAGAAGATAATCTTATTAGTTTATGCTTTGGTTGTAATATAAGAGCTAATTCTAATAGAAATTACTGGTTAAATATTTTTAAACAAAAGATATTTTTGTATGGGATTTAAAAGATAGGTAAGTAGATTATTAAGTTCTGTATGAAGACAGAATAAAACCGTATCATCAAAAACCAAAGGAGGATTTAAGATGATTCATTCAAAAATGTGTAAACCCAGGGCATTTCCCTGGAATAATGACAGAGACCCAGAGCAAATTGACCGTTTGCAGAATATTACTGGTGATTTAACTCTGAACAGAGAACAGGTTCATGAAATTGGTCGTGTAGGTCGTTTAGGTTTTAAAAAGTCAACTCCATCATTCGCTTACTCAGCGACTCAGTTTGAATATGGTTCAATGGCGTTTTGGTATGATTTAGCCAATAAAGAGAATCCAGGTTCAGGGGAAGACCATTATATCGATTTAGATGATTTAGTTGAAACTCAGACCGATATAGCTGCTTTTTTAACTGATGAGAATGCTACATTTAGAGGTAGTGTTTGGTTTCCTGGATTAAGGGTTAATGGTTTTTCTATTAATATTGGAGACCCAGAAGCAATTATTGAGAGAAGTTTTGATTTAGTTGGTGAAGATTATAAAATGATTGACAGCAATTATTTCGCTTTTCAAAAAGCAACTGCTGCTGGAGCAACTACAAATATTGTATTAAATCCAGGTGCTGTTGAAATTGCTTCTGGCGAGTATATATTTAGAGTTTTAAGGGTTCGTAGTGGTGTTGTTTCTGAATTGGAAAAGACTACGGATTGGACTTTTGTTAGTGGAACAAATACATTAACAGTTACAGGTGGTGCTGCTTCGGATATAATTAAAGTTTATTATGTATCTGCAAGTGCCTATACAACTACATGGACTGATAATGATGTTGACCCTGATTTGTTATTAGCAGAATATGCTGAAATCAGATTGAAAGTAGGAACTGATACTCGTATTTACAGACTACAGTCTGTAGGTATTGATGTTTCTTTTGATAGAGCTGATTATAGAGAGATTGGTAATGATAAAGTTGTACAGCGTGGTGTTAATAATAAAACAGTTACTGTTTCTTTGGATAGGTTTGCAGAGAATTTTGCTCTTGAAGATATTCTTGCAAGCGATACTACTTATCCTGTAATTAATCCTGCTGATTTTGCTGAAGATATTCAGATGCAGATATTAATTTATAATGAAAAAGCTCATACAAATCTGAAAATAGGATACTTAATAACTGGTTTATCACCTACCACTGTAGGAATGACCCAGGATGTTGAAGCTTATGGAAATAGAACTACCAGTCTCGAATCTGATAACTTAAAAATATCGGATGACGTAACTGAGTTAGTATTTGCATAATAGTTTAAAATGGGGAATATCAGGATTTATTTCTGAGTTCCCCACCAAAATAGTAACAAAGTAAGGGAGTAATAAAATGTTAAAAGTAAGACAATTAATAGTAATTTATATTAAATTAGGCAAATTCAAGAAAAGAATCTGTAAATCTTGGAGTTTGCCTTTTTCTGTTAGTATAAGTCCATTAGATAATTTTAGAATAAGTATAAGTTATTACAAAAATTTAGAAATTAGTTTAGGAAAAATAAACATTATAATTTGTAAATTAGAGGATTAAAAATGGATACTAAATTAAAATTATCTGAAGAAGTACTGAATACAGTTATAGACCAAGAAGCTCGTAAGACTGTTGGTATTATAATGAAGCGTTATGAATTTATTCAAGATAAAGAAGTGTTAAAAAAAGAAATTAAAGAAATAATTTATGAAAGTTTTAGGAATGTAAGGGATATGTTGAGAATAAATGGCAAAGAGGCAATTAGATTAGAAATTAAAAAGTAAGGAGAGAAAAATGGATAACAATCGCATGGATGATGCAAAAAGAATAGTAGAAGAGATGGAAAAGAAGTCTGAATTAAGTAAGATAGAAGAGTTAATTAAAGATAATAAAATATCTTTTGAATATGAGGATAAGAAATATAGAGTTAGACTTTTAAATTTAAAAGAAAAAGAAGAATTGGATATGTTACGAAGGAAAAAATTCGGACAACTTTTAAAAGATAAAGATATATTATTAGAAAAAGATTTAATAACTCAATATAAAGATAGAGGAATAAATGTTGATGAACTTGATGAACAATATAAAAAATTACATGCTGAAGAGATGAATTTACAAATTACTTTAGGAGATTTAATAGCAAAGAACGAACCTTTATCAATTTTAAAAATTAATGAAGACCAAATTAAAGAAATTCGTAATAAGAAACAAATATTAATGATACAAAAAAATTTATTACTAACATATTGTTTAGAAAATCAACTATTGGCGTATGTAGCTCAAGTTATAACTTATTTATCTTTAGAAGAATTAAAAGAAAATTCTTGGGTAAAGGCGTTCAATTCATTAGATGAGTTTCAAACTTATAATGATGAAAAATTAATAGAAATAGCAGCGTCATATAGTATGGTATTACAGTATTTATAAAGGAAGAAATGAATAATATATATTCCGATTTAAAATTATTAGCTAAAACTATAAAATCTCAGAATCTTTTTACTGCGGTAAAAGAGATTCATAGTTTGAGATTATTTAAAAACGTATATAATTTGTCTAAATTACAAGAAATTTATTTATCTTATTTGTATAATTACGAATCCATAAATAGAGATATAGTTTTAGAAAAAATAAGTAAACATGTATTAGATTCTGAGATAATGGAAGAATCTTATTTATTATGGAAAAATAAAAATTTTAAAAAAATTAAAGTAAAAGATAATAAAAAAAGTGATTTAACTTTAGTTAATAGTAATAAAATTAAATTTCCAGGGAGCAAATAATGAACGGTGATTTTTTAGCAAAAATAAAATTAGCTTTAGAAGGAAATGAAAGAGTATTGGGAGGTTTAAAAGCTACCCAAAGTGCTGCTCAAAAATTAGCTAATACTAAAGTTACTACTATTTTTGATAAGCAAGGTTTGGCTTCAGGTGCTCAAGTCGAGCAAACATTTAAAAACATAACGCCTGCTGCCGATGGTGCTTCTAAAAAAATGGGAGATTTCCAAAAAGCTTTAGCCAGAGTTACAGTAGTAGCTCCAGTATGGTTTGCATTTCGTACTATAATGATGAGTGTATTTACTTTGATTAGAGAAAATGTAAAATTTATGATAGATTTAGAAACAGCAATGGCAAGAATTAGAATAGTAGGTAAGGGTACAGAGCAACAATATAAAGATTTACAAACTACTCTAATTTCATTGTCAGTAGCTTATGGTGCAGTAGCTTCAGCAGCAGTAGATGCAGCTATGATTTTTGCACAGCAAGGTAGAAATGTAGAGCAAATTATAACTTTAACTAGAGTAGCAATGGTTGGTTCTCAAGTTTTAGGTCAAGATATGAAAACCACAGTAGATGATTTAACTGCTGCGGTTGAATCTTTTAATATTCCGATTGAAAATAGTATTTCTGTTATAGATAAATGGATAAATGTAGAAAAACAATTTGCTGTAACTTCTAAAGATTTAGCAAATGCTACTAAAGTTGCAGGTGCAACTGCAAATCAGTTAGGAATTACTATAAACTCATTTTTAGGAGATGTTACATCTGTAATTGAAGTAACTAGAAAAACTGGTTCTGAAGCAGCTAGAGGATTATCTTTTATATATGCTCGATTATTAACTACAGGTAAACCAGTATTAGAGCAAATAGCTAAAATACCTATATTTATAAATAAGCAAAAAGAAGCTACATTTGAACAAACCAATACATTAAGGTCGGCTACTGATGTTTTGGATGAATTAGCATCTAAATGGGAAGGATTAACTAATAAAGAAAGACTATCAATAGCTCAAACTGTAGCATCTAAGAGGCAGTTGACTATTTTTATGGCTTTAATGCAAAATTATGAATCGTCATTAAATGCAAGAATTGCTGCATTAAGTTCAGCAGGTAAAGCCGAGCAAGCATTTGGAATTATACAAGAGACGACAGCTATTAAATTAAATAAATTATCTGCATCTTGGAATAATTTAACTGTATCTATAGGAGATACTTCAGCATTTAAAAATGTTTTAGATTTATCTGCTGAATTGATTAATAGATGGGCTGCAATAATTAATTTACAACAAGCATTAAAAAATGAATCAGAAAAGGTAATAGCCGAAAATAGAAAAGTATCAGAAACACAGATATCTCAATTACAAAATATTCAAGAGTTAATTAGATTAAGAGATGAATATACTAATCGTCCTGCAACAGATAAAAATGTAAGTATGCTTAATAAAATAAATAAAGCAATAGAAGATTTAAATAAAAATTCAAAGATAAAAATTGAAATTGATTCTGAAGATGCAAGTGAAAATATAACAGAAACGGTCAACAAATTAAGAACTGAAACATTAACAAAAGAAGTGGATATAAGATTTATTACAAGAAAGAATGTTTTAGATGAACAAATAAAAGATTTAAAATCTCAAATTAATTTTAGTACAGAGGATATAATTAATCCTGCTGCACTTTTAAAGATATTTACAGATACAAAAGATATAAATAAAGAAATTAGAAATATACAAAAGGAAATAAATGGTTTAGATAAAGAAAAAAATGCTGAATTAGAAAAATCTTTATCAGCATACGAAGCAGAACAGACAGCAATAGAAGCAAAGAGAGCATTAACTATTCAAGAAGCTAGTTTAGCAGAAGAATTAACTAGTGAAGAAGAAGAAAGATTAGAAATTCAATCTAAATTAAACTTTGCTAACGCCACTGGTATATTTAATTCTAAACAATTATTAGATATTGAAATGGGTTTAGTTCAGAATTCTAAATTTTTGTATGACCAGCATCAGAAAGGATTAAAATTAAGAGAATTAACTTTGCAGAAAGAAAAAACTATTTATGACCAAATTAAAAAACAAGACGAATCTATAAAAAGTCAATATATAAATTATCAAAAAGCAGACGAATTTGAAAGAAGTAGATTAAGGAGATTAATGGAGTTACAATCATTAAGTCCAGAGCAATTAGCTAGTAATTTCGAAGGGTCTATGTTTGACCAAAGATTGATAACTGAATATTGGTCTTCATTTGATAAAGAAGGACAAGATGCTATTAATTCAGTGATTCAAAGATTATATGATTTGCCTAAACTTAATTTATCGGCTATTTTAGGAAATGTAAAATCATCGAATGGTAGTTTAACTCCAACACCTATTACTAATACGATTGTAGGTGCACAAATTCAACAAATAAATATTAATTTACCTGAAATTAGTTTTGAAGAATTAGCTAATAAAGCTGGAGATAAAGTTACAGAAATGTTAAAATCTGACCCTGCATTTCAAGATTTAATAGCAAAAGGAATTAGGGATAAAATTTAAAGGAGAAAAACGATATGGGTGGTCATTATAATGTAGGTGATAATAATCCAATGTCAGGAAAACCTAGTACAAATTTAGGAAAATTTGGATTATTATCTCATGGATTCAAACATGGAGAAACTCTAATAGAATCTAATTGTATAGATTGTAATAAAGAACTTTCTAAGTTAGCTCATTACTATGGTTCTATTCTTTGTCGTTCCTGTGCAGCTAAACATAGAAAAAGTAACTTAAAAGGTTCAAATAATCCTTCTTGGAAGGGTGGAAAACCAAAATGCTTAGATTGTAGTAAAGAATTAACTGATAGAAGAGCAAAAAGATGTCATTCTTGTGAAACTAAAAGAAAGCATAAAGAAGGTATTATAAATATAAGTGGAAAAAATCATTATATGTTTGGTAAAATTGCACATCATGGAAAATGTGGTACATATAAAGGTATTTGGATGCGTAGTTCTTATGAACTTAATTTTGCTATTTGGTTAGATAAGCAAAATATTAAATGGCTCTATGAATCCAAAACTTTTGATTTAGGGAAAACAACTTATACTCCTGATTTCTATTTACCAGAATTTAATTTATATATAGAAGTTAAGGGATGGTGGAGAGATGATGCTAAATATAAATTCAATTTATTTAAACAAATATACTGTGGAGAAAGAATAAAAGTTTTAGAAAAAGAAGAATTACAGTCTGAGGAGGTATTATTATGAGTTCATATCAAGTAAGGGTTGTCCTTAACTCAGGTATTAGTGGTTCAGAATATATATTTCCTAATGTATTTCATATTTCCGACCCTAAAGAAGGTATTAAAGCTACCGTAATAAATGGTACAAGAGCAGATGGAGTTATAGTTATTCCAGGAGGTAAAAAAAGTCAGGAAATAACGATTAGAGGCAGATTGATTGATAATGATGGATATGAAGATTTAACTACATTAATGACTACGATGAGAAATACAGTTACAACCGACCAAGCTTCATTATTATTAGAGCATTGGAATGGTTCTACATGGCAGACTGATTGGAGTTATACAGTAAGAAGAATAGATGAAATAGATTTCCCCGAAAGTTTAAGAACTTGGGAACAAGAATATTTTGCAAAATTTTTAGTATTAGCGTATTAAAAGGAGAATAAAATGGCTGAAATGGAATTTCTTATTAATTATGTAGACGCAGATGTAGCAAAAGCAACTACGCCAGCAGATTATATAGAGGTAGATTTAACTAACGATTATTTAATTTGGTCCAAAACTTTAGAAGATTTAATGACTCATGAACCTACTGCTAATGAGTTAAATGCTGCTGCTGAAATAATTGACCCAGATGTTGCAGTAACTGTTACTAAATGTTTGTTGATGGATTATTCTCACAATGTTGGGGGGGCTTATTATACACATTTAGTTAAAGGAATGGGAGAAAATAAAAAATACCCATTCTGTTTTTCTTTTGATGCTGCAACAGCTACTGAACCTCAATTAGAAGCATGGGATACTTCGGCACATTCTACATTTAATAAAAATGTTTTGGGTGCAGGAACACCTGCTGATTCGATGGTAAAAGCAAAATGTACTACTACTTCTTTACCAGGAGTAGGTTGGGTTGGAACTGCTATTGCTGGAAGTGATAATGTCTTATTATTAAATGATGGTAATGGTGCTATTTTACTTGCATCTGACCTCTATGCTAATTTAAAAATTGTTATTCCAGCGAATTATTCTACACCAGCAGCTGAAACGTTTATATTGACTGTAAGATTTACATACGTTTAATTTATTGAGGAATAATTAATTATGAAAAAAATAGATATATCTTATAATTTTCTTTATAATAATTATATTACTCAGGGGAAATCTATGAATATTATAGCTCAAGAAATAGGAACAACAGCAATGACGATTTTTCATAGATTAAAAGAATACAATATTCCAAGAAGAGATACAGCTATTTGGCGAGGTAAAAAACGTCCTGAGCATAGTCAAATAATGAAAGGTCGAAAAAATATAGGAGTTAGTATTGCTAATAAAAAAAGAGTAGGTAAGAATGCTTTAAATTATATAGACGGAAGATTTTTAGTTAACCATTATTGTTATATATGTAATAAACCAATTAGTTATAAAACTTGGAAGGATGGGAACAAACATTGTAAATCATGTTCTAATAGAATTAATATGACAGGTAGACATTTATCTGTAGAAACTAAACAAAAACTAAGTATTTCGAGTTTAGGAAAGAATAATGGTATGTTTGGTAAAATTATAAAACCGAACTGGATAGAATATAATAATAAAAAATTTAGGTCTTCTTGGGAAGTAATATATGCTAAAGAACTGGATTCTATAGGTATCAAATGGTTATATGAATCTAAAACCTTTGATTTAGGAAACACTACTTATACTCCCGATTTTTATTTACCAGAAACTAATGAATATATAGAAATAAAAGGTTATAAATCAGAAGTATTTATTAAAAAATTTGAATTATTCAAACAATTATATTCTGAAGTTAAAATTAAAATTTTAGACGAAACTTATTTTAGAAGAAAGGTAAAATAATGAATAAACCTTTATTTCAAATAATATTTAATGATAACTCAATAATGAATGGTGGAGATTACGAACATACTAAGTGGTTAAATATTCCTAATAAAAGTATAAGAACTTTATTTTATTTGTTACCAACAGGTGATTATTTAGGATTAAATGGATATAAAAAATATTATCATTTTATAGAATGTACTACCGATTTAAATGGAAAAAATGCTGGAGTTAAGCAATTAGAATACGATTATATTTTAGGTCAAGATAATGAATTTACTATAGTATATAAAATTAATTTAAAAAATAAAGATATTAAAATATTAAAATATAACAACACAGATGAGTTTATTGAAAATTTAAATCCAGAATTTTGGAGATGATAAAATGATTAAGCGTTATGAATTTGTTGAAAGGACAATATATTTAATACGAGAAATATTAGAGAATAAATTAAAAAAAGAAGATACTCTAGAAGAGATGATATTAAAAAGAGATGAATTATTAAAACAGTTTATGCATGAGGAGATAAAATAAAATGGCTGCTACTTTTCAATGGTCTGAAAGTAATGGAGCAGGTGAAGTAGTTACTGATGGAATAAGTCATTTAAATTTTGGGAATAATGATTCTTATAATTTAAATGTAGATACTTACCCTATACCGAGAGGACAAAATTCTTATATTAAATACTTGAGGGGTAAATTTTCTGGAACTTTTACGGAGATATCAAATATTAAATTTTGGAAATACTCTGGAGCATATGTTTCTGGAGAAGAAATTAAAGCTGCTGCAAATGCAACTTTTGCAACTCCTGTTAAAACTGCTTCAGGAGATGCTATAATTCCAACTACTGAAGGTGGTGCTTTATCTTTAAATTCGGCAGAAGGAGCATCGGTTATATTAGATATTTCTGGAGTTTCAGGTTATACTGGATATATTAGATTACAATTACAAACAACAATATCTAGCCCTTCTGGAGATGTAAATCAAAAAACTTTTACGCTGGGTTACGACGAAATCTAAAATGAGAAATTTAAGAAAACCTATAGATATAAAATTATTAGAAAAATTATATATAAAAGAGGGGAAATCTTCTATAGATATTTCTAAAATTTTAAATGTTCCTATATCTCGAATTTGTTATCAATTGAACTATTATGGATTTCAACTTAGACATTCTGGTAGTATGGGTAACGAAACAAGGATAAAAAAAGAAGATTTATATAAATTATATATTACAGAATTAAAAACATTAAAAGAAATAGGATTAATATATAAAGTTTCTGGAAGTACTGTTAGGAATTTTATGATTAAATTAGAATTAGGGAAATATCTTTCTAAAAATAGACCAAAGTTTAAAAATAGAGGATTAAATAATTCTTCTAAAAGACTCGAAGTTAGAAATAAAATGAAATTAAATCATGCGGATTTTAGTGGAAATAAAAATCCTAATTTTAACAATCATAAGTTATCAGGCGAAAACAATCCCAATTGGCAAGGGGGTTTAAGTAATCACGAATATTCTTGGAAATTTAATAAACATCTTAAAAAACAAATTCGTAAACGTGATAATTATACGTGTCAAAACTGTAATATGACCGAAGAAGAACATTTAGATAAATATTATGAATTTTTACATATACACCATATAGATTACGATAAGAATAACTGTAAAAAAGATAACTTAATAACTTTATGTTTAAGATGTAATTTAAGAGCAAATTTTAATAGAAATAAATGGACAGGAATATTTAAAGAAAGGATATAAAATGTCAACATTGAATAAGGTATTAAAAATTTTTAGACTTACTTGGGTTAAGCGTAATAGAGTTTATTTATCTACTAACTTTAATCCATTAGAATCAAAAATAAAATATTTATTAATATATGATTATTTAGGAAAAAATGAAAAAATATTATTTAGTAAGGAGAAATAAATGTCAGTTTCATTAGGGGCTAATAGTAAACTTACAGGTTTATCTTTTTCTAGTAATAGAAAAATATTAAAACTTTCTGATAATACTCTTATTTTATTTATTATAGATTCAACGGATATTAAAAAAATTCAATATAAAATATCTACAGATAATGGAATTACTTGGAGTGGTTCTTGGACTGTAAGTTTATCACATACAAATAATGTCAGACATATAGATATATGCATAGATAATAGTGATAATATATACATATCATTTACTGATTTATTTGATGGAACTATTTGGTTTGTATTATTAACTTATGTTAGTGGAGGAACTTGGTCTGCTGGAACTCCAGTACAAGTACATGCTACAGATATTGGAAATCACCCTAATATTTTGTTTAGAAGTAATGGAGATTTATGGATTTTAGCTTACGGAAATAGCGGAAGTCAATATCTATTAAGTTATTATTCTACCGATAGTGGAAGTACTTGGAATCGCAATACTCCTAAAGATAATGGAGCAATTATTTCTGATTTAGCAGTTACTATTAAAGGAACTTATATTTGGGCTTTTGTTAGACAAGATACAAATACTACTGTAAAATTATATGAGTGGGATAGTGCATGGGATAGTGGAAGTACTATATCTACATTAGTAACAGCAAGCACCAATAATACTAGAGAATCTAGTTTAGGAATAGGAAGAATTTCTGATACCGAAATATATCTTGCAACAAAAACAGGTTCTGGTATTAGAGTATATAAGTATACAGGAACTTGGGATTCTGGTTCTTTAGTTTCAGATAATGCAGGAGATGAATCTCCTACAATAGGAATTGTAGTAGATAATCCTTATATTGTTTTTAGGTCATATGACGGAATTTATTATAATATATCTTATATAATATATACAGGGGTTTCTTGGTCAGAAAAAGTAGATATTACTACAGGAACAGACACTCATAATACACCATCAGCATTACAAAATCATACAGGAAGATTTATTTTTACATGGAATAAAGGAACAATAGCACCTTTAGAAGTTTATGTTGAATCTCTTCCAAGAGTACAAGGTTTATCTTCAGATGCAAAATTAGTAGACCATTATGAACAGACTATAGTATCAGATGCAAAATTAGTAGACCATTATGAACAGACTATAGTATCAGATGCAAAAATTGTTATAGAAGTATTATCTGATATAACCAATAAGATAAATACAGTATTATCATCTTTATTAGATATTCCAAATAAAATAAATACAGTTCTTAGAACTTTATCTGATATTAGTAATTATATAAATACTTGTATAGCTTCTATTTTAGATATAAGTAATGATATTAGAACTCAAAAATTAGTTTTAGGGGATAACGATATTACCAATGATATAAGATTTTTATATAGTTGGCAAAAGGCAGCAAATAACGATATACAATCATTAGGTAAAACATATATAAGAGTATATATTGCAGGAGTAGAACAAACGGATGTCGATATAGATTCTATAAATATATCTAAAGATTTAAATACTTCACATAGTGCTTCTTTCGATTTAGGGAGGGCTTACGATTCTAGTAAGCCTACAATGGAATCCATTGTAGAAATAAAATATCATATATGGACTTTATATTATGGATATATTACTAATATTTCTCCAGTGGAAGACCCTGAAAAAATGAGGATTAATTGTCAGAATGAATATTGGAAAGATAATAAGACAAATGTTTATTATCATGTAGGTCATACACCTAGCGATAATAAAGAATTATATTATAATACTATAAAAACTGCATTAGCTACTCAACATAGTTGGAATTTAAATATTGGAGATTTTATTCCTCAAGAAATAAATAATTTTGCATTAGGTAAATCAGACGCTATAACTAATTTAATTACTTCGGCAGGTAATTATGGATGGTTTTATGATACGGATTTATCAAAAAAACTTTGGTCCGCAGGAGAAGGGTCTATTATTAATATTGATAGACAAATTCTAGGAGAAAATATTAAACTTTATGATTTATTAAGTCATTCTTTTGATGAAAATGTAGAAGGTATTGTAAATAAATATCGAGTCCAAATGGGAGATAAAGTCATTAGGAAGTTTGATTCTTCTGGAGGTAGTAGAACTTACACAGGATATAATTATTCTAGTTATCATCAATATATCACTCCAGCTTGGGATGGTTCGTATGAAGTTTTGGCAAAATATTCTGGTTCTGGAGAAGGTTGGGATTACCATAGACCTAGCAATGCAGACTCATATAGAGATGTATTTAAAAAATATAATATGCCTTATTTAAATCCAGAATTATCTTCATGGAGTGATAGATATCCTCCTTATGTAGAAGTTTATAGTACTCGTAGTTTAATGGCTAATTCAGTAGTAGGTGTATTAAAAGAAGGATTTACGATAGATTATGAAAACGGAACTATAACTTTTAATGACCCTATATATTGTTATGATACGGATGCTAATGGAGAAATTATAGGAATTAGAGCACCTTTAATCAAAGTATTTTTATGGAAGAAAAATTATTTTACATATACATTAACACCTTCTGATAATCCCGAATCAGATATTTCTAATGAATTGATGTTTTTTACTCCTAAAATGGGAAGTTATTCAGATACTATTATAAAAGATTTAAATTTATCTAGTTTATCTATTCAAGAAGGAGGAGTAAGAATATTAGCAGATGGAACTACAGAATATATTCCTTCTTGGGATGATACTGAATTTGCATTAGATTATGCTAATTGGGAATTAAGTAAATTATGCGATAAAAAAATAAAAGGTACTATAGATGTTACTTTAGATGCATTGTGTTTTTATAATATTGATTTAACTAAAAGAATTTATATAAATGGAATTACAGATACTCCTATGAATATTCTCTCAATAAATTATAATTTATCTAATTTTACTGTAACATTAACATTAGAAAATTCTAGATACTATAAAAGAACAGTTAATTTTCAATCACATGGAGAATAATAATGTTAATAAATGATAGAATAAAATATTTAGAAGATAAAATAATAGAATTAGAATCTAAAGTAAAAGATGTTTCGAGAAATACTGAAGAGAAGTATAAAACTCCTATTTCTGTAGTAGGAGGAGGTAGAGACCAAAGTTTAATCAGGTCTACTGATATTAGGTCAGGTAGAGGACAAAATTTAGGAAGCATTGTACTATGGAATAATACAGAAATAGATGGAGTTTACGGTACTGAACCAAGTATACCGACAATTGCATACAATAAACATGGTCATTCTAGATTTTCAGGAGGAGCATTAATTAGTGGAGTTACAGAAGTAGTAGAATATAATTGGGGAAGTATTATAAATAAACACTCTCAAAGTTTTTTAACATCTAGTCAATTTCCTACTATTGCTAAAGAAGAAAATACAAATAAAGAACAAGTAGAAAAAATAGGTTTATTGGATTTAGTATTTAATGCAGATACAAAAACTTGGGGAGTAGCTACATATGAAATTGATATTAAAAAATGTTTCTTAGTAGAAAGAGATGAAAACGGAGATATAGCTTTAGATTCTAAAGGTCAACAAAAAAAATCAGCTCTTTATAATGAAGATACAAATAAATCATCTATAGTATGGGATGAAAATGCAGCATGTTTTAGATTATATTCAGTATATGCACCTGGAGAATAAATAAAATGGCTGATAAATGTCCTATTTGTTATAGAGAATTATCTACTTGGACTCACGACCCAATTTTGCTTCCTAACGGGTCTAAATATAAATGGATTAGTGATAATGAATTAGTTTTAGAATCAGATATTGAACAAAGGTTATATAAGGGAATTTTACAAATTAGAGAAGATGATATTATTGAATTACAAGAACAATTAATTTTATTAGAATCTGAATATGGAGTTACTCCTATTACAGAATTTAGCCCTGTAAATAATAGCGGAAAATTTCAAATAACTGGTAAACATATAAAAGAAATGCGAGATTCTATAGAAAAAATTCTTGCTGAAATTGGATGGTCTAAAATAGATTATTTTAATTATGATGAAGATAATAATCATATAACTCATCCTGATGGAGATAAATTAGATTGGACAGACCCTATAATTGAATCTACGGAATTACAAAAATTTCAAATCAAATACATTCATATAGAAGATTTAAGACATAAAATTGGCGAACTTTGGGAGAATTTTCAAGAAGGAGGTAGTTCTAGTATTAGTGTAGTAGGAATTTCGGACCCTGGTATTAGCGATACATTTGAATTACAAAAGAATCAATATTGGTACGGAAGTGTATTTGCTGATTACGAATTTACTAATCATGGGATATATTGGAATTCTAATTCTTCAGCAAATATGTCCATAAATACTTCTGGAGTTGGTTCTGCTATTGCTAACGCTATTGCTCATGGAGGGTCATTAGGATTTCATGTTGGAGTATCTGTTTTTCCAGCTTTTGCATTAAGTAATTCAGGTATTTTAGCATTTATTCCTGTAGTAGGAGGTATTACAGATTATCCTGTTACAAAAACAATATATAATCCTATTACTAAAGTAAATGATACTTATCATTTACATGTAAAAGCAAAATGTTCGCCTATTGTTAGCGTATCTGGTTCTTATTCTACAGGAGATATTCAAAATGTATTTTTAGCAACAGGAAGTAAAACTACTCCTCCTACAGAAGTAACAGAGTGGAATAATGAACCTGTAGTTCCTAATACTTCAGCTACAGCTTCAGCAAAAATAATATTAAATATTCCTATTATGTTTTTTGGAGGAGGAGGTATATCTTTAACTTTAGTGCATGGAGTTTATTATAACGAATCTCCTGTAGGTACTGCAAAAGATTTAACTGATTTTGATATAGATATTGCTCAAGAAGAGATTGATTTAATTGGTTATGCAGCAGGATATGTTACTCAATTTAATATAACAGCTAATGCAGGAGGAACTGCTAATTCTTTAGATATTAAAGCAGGAGATGCAATTTGGGTGGACGACCCTCTTCAACCTGACCCCGATTTTGTAATATGGTACGGACCTTTCAGACCTTCTGGTGGAGAAGGTAGAGCTTCAGCTTCATTTGATATAGACAATATTAATTTTTATTATAAAAAAGTCTAATTCTTCGGATTCTTTCTTAAATTATAATCGAATGAGTTTATTTTTTATATAAACTCTTAATATGCCTTGATTTATAACTTCTGATGTCAAATGTTGTAGAAATTTTTCGTAATTAATTTTTTCAAAACATTCTATATTGGAATTAGGAGAGACATTAAATATTTTAATGTCTTTTTTATTTATATAAGGTTTAAAATCATTATCGGGGTTATGATTTTCGTAATATCCAAAAAAATTATTTCCTCTATGGATAATTTCTTTTTTATAATAATGAAGAGTTAATTTATTATCATTAGGATTGTAATTTGGGTCTCTTTCAGGTAATCCTTGTCGTCTAGTCCAATCAAATCCACAATTTCCACTCCATACACATACACCATTTCTACGCACCCATAAAGTATGATTATTTACCGTAATATCATAAATTTTTCCACTGTAATTTATATTTTTAATTTTATGATTAAATACTAAATTACCCGAAACTATATTATTAACATTTCCTTGTTTATTATTTTTATTAAAATATACAGTATAAGATTTTAATCCTATATGATTTGGTTTAGTACTTATTTTACATTTTCTACCTCTTCTATCATATATTTCTGCATTATTCCCACATTTATAAGCAATCTCTTGTATATCATCGGCTAATTGTTTAGAAACTGTAAAATAATAATTAGTACTTCTTTTTTTATCAGTATGTCCATCTCCGAACATTAAGGAATTTATTAAAATAAGTAATTGTTCTTTGGGTAAATTTTTCAATTCTGTAGGTATATATTTGTTTTTACATTTTCCCAATTTTTTTAAATAATTTATTAGTCTTTTGTCATATATTACCCAACCACGTTTATGGTAAGAATAATTAAAAGGTAATTTTTTTAAGATTGATTCTATTAATTTATCAGATTTTTTATTATGATTTTGATAAATGATAAGTTCACAATTACTTCTATCTTTCCTTAATAAACAACATCCTTCACTAATATACAATCCTAAAAATGCCAGCCAATCATTCATTTTTATTTTTATATTAGGTACAGTTTTTGTTCTATAATGATTTAATTGTTTATATTTAATAGTATAGCCTGGAAGTATAAAATAATTTTTCCTTGTGCATCTCCAATTAAATATTTTTGGAATTTTGTAATTACTATTTGTTAATTTATTTATAGGTTTGAAAATATATTCTTTGTTAGATTTTGATAATAAACATTGTGAATGGTCAGGAGTTACCAATAAATCAATTCCTTTAGATTTTATATGCTTCATTATTCCATCATAATTATATTTATAATAATTTAAAATAGGAGACCATTCTGTTTCTCCATTTGCTTTCCTAGTTAAAATTAGTTCTGATTTATCTAAATCTTTAAAATATTTCCAACCTTGATTAGTAAATACTTCGGTATCTTCAGAATAACATAAATAAATATTTCCAGATTCTATTAACATTTCTGCTAACTTCAAAGCAAATATCCCTGTTAAGTGTTCTCTATATTTTTTATCTAGCAGAATGGTATTATCTAATTTAAATTCTTCTATTCCATTATGATTAATTCCTATTATAAGAGGTAATTTTTTTAATTCTTCGTAAATATAAGGATGACACTTCTTTTCTAAACAATCTTGATTAGGAAAATAAAAATCTCTATCTGTAAATGTTAGAATAGTTCCAGGAAAATGTTTATATGCATAATTGCATAGAATAACAAATTTATTTTTTAATATACTAGGAAGGATATCTCTATAGGGTTCTATAGAAGGACCTCCTCCTACTATTATACATTCTTTAATATTTGTCATAGATTTATTTATGGTTATATAACCATATGAATAAAATATTATTAATATTGTATTGTAATTTACCTACAAAATATTTTCTAAGAAATATAAGCACTTTCCAATCAAAATCACAGTTCGGTTTATGTAGAATAAAAACTTTAATTTTCCAAATTAAGCTTACTATGATGTCATCGCAAATATATCTTCTTATACCTTGCCAAAAAGGATGATATGTATATAGATATTTATTCATTTTTAACACCTTTTTGTTGGCACCAACGACAACCATTTTTAAATAAAAAAGTCGTATTAGGTATTGCTCGTTCGCAAAAAGGACAAAGTGATTTCTTCTCATAATAATAATAACAATCATTACATGCAGCCCACAATATACAAGCATCAGTATCTAAATTTTTACAAGTCTTGTAATTACGATTCTTTCTTTGTTTTAATTCGTTTTTAATTTTTTGTAGCATTTTATCGTATTCAGACATTATTCTCTTTCCAAACTGTCTTTAATAAAGCATAAAGTCCAATAAATTGCTTCTTTAATATCTCTAAAATTTACAGAACCTCCGAATAATCTAAATTCGATTGTTTGATAATCTCCTCTAGCCATATGATTTACGTTTAAACTGTAATATTTCTCATCTAAATAACCATACTGTCTAAAAGAACCATTATTATTTCTAAAAGCATGAATTTCTTTTTCTGTTAGTTTATATAGATTACTTTTCGGGAGTAATTTACAGGTATCTGATAATCGTTCTTTAGAAACGTTAAATTTCTTAGCAACAAATTTTTGTTTATGAACCCATTCTTTTATAATGGTTAAAATTTGTTTGTCTGATAAATTTTTAATGTTTATATGTATATGCAATCCACAAGTTTCTTTTGCTTTTCCTTTATATACTCTTGCCAAAGCTAGAATTTCTTTAATTTGCATTAAAGAGTCTTGATTATAATAGAGATGATTGGGATTTTCAGGAGATAATTCGATTCCGTTGTCTAAAGACCCATCTGATTTAATTTCCCAACCTTTAAGAGTTTTACCTCGTTCTATTAATTTGTCAGCATCTGTTTTTTTAGGAAGTTCTATTTCTAATTCAAGAGCAAAACGGATTTTGGTAATATCGATTAATTTAACTTCAGTAATTTTTTTATTTTTCATCTTTCACCTTCGCAATCTCCCAACATTTTCTAATATATTCTACTTCTTCAGAAATAATTAGTAGTTCATCATTTCTTAATTCTTCTTTTATAAATCCTATTTTTAAAATACCTTCATGCTTAAAATATACTATTGTTCCTAATCTCATGTATTCCTTTCTTTATAAGCCTTTATTTGACGTATTACTTCAGGAGAATACGTTACCCAACCGTCTATACCTAATTTGGCTGCTATTAATTTTTTATAATCATTAAATCGTTTCCTATAATTCTGATACTCTTCAGAAGTATTAGTTACTACTTTCTTAAAAATCAATTTATTTGTCCAATAAACTTTAAATCCTCTTTTTTTATATTCTAAAAATGCCAGCTCATGTTCGGCTAATTTCATATCATTATCATATAAATTAATAAGAGTATCTGTTTTTCCTAAAAAAATATTTCTACAAATATCTACATCTTGAAATTCTATTCCGTTAATAGTAATGTATTCTCTAGGAGGATTCATTCTTATGCCTTTTGGAGTTATTTCCATTGTAAATTCCCATGGGCATTTACTATTAATTAAATTAAATCCGACAATACCTAAATTAGGGTCAGATTTTAGAATATTAATAAACGGGGTAAAATCGTAGGGCTCGGTAAATTGAATAGAATCGGCTCCCATCAAAATGTAAGGTATATTTAGTTCTTTTGCTTTATTAATTAAAAAATTTCTAGCATAACTAAGCCCACAATCAAAAGGTAGTTGATAATACTGTAATTGAATTTGGGATTTAAAATAATCTATATTTATTTCTTTTTCATTATCACTATATCCCTGGTCTGCAATAAGAACTATACAATCTTTTGGCTGATTATCTACAATTGTTTGAAGAGTCTTATAAAGTAAAGAATCCCTTAAAAATGTAGTAATTAATATAGCTGTAGTGTATTTATTCATTTTTTATATTTCTTTTAATTTCTTCCCATGATTTTTTAGTATAATGGGTTAAGTATTTTATTAGAGGGCATGGTACTTTTACATCTAATTCATATATTTTCCAAGCTTTAGTTTCTCTTTTTGGGTCTATAATTATATCAAGAAAAGTAGAATATTTTATTAATTGATTAGTTATTATATTTTTATCTATAATAGAATTAACGCCTATTGTAAATTT
>Ga0265297_10003411_pt1 | contig 28753 bp, 47 predicted proteins | sample Munlanlwell13791_FD_192502 | JGI IMG/M metagenome (GOLD analysis project Ga0265297, IMG submission 192502) | Leachate microbial communities from a municipal landfill in Southern Ontario, Canada - Leachate well 137-91 | ecosystem: Engineered > Solid waste > Landfill > Unclassified | place...
GGTTCGCCAAGCTGAGGTTCGCCCCGCTGAGGTTCGCCAAGCTGAGGTTCGCCCCGCTGAGGTTCGCCAAGCTGAGGTCCGCCAAGCTGAGGTTCGCCAAGCTGAGGTCCGCCAAGCTGAGGTTCGCCAAGCTGAGGTCCGCCAAGCTGAGGTTCGCCCTGCTGAGGTCCAGCCTGACGCCCCCCGCTCCACCCCGTCGCCATGCCAAATGCGCGGCTAGTTTCGCCCGTAGTTCTTCATTCTGCATTTTGTTCACCCCAGGTCTCTGCGACCTTGTTTTCATAGACAATCTTACCGTCGCTGTCCAGATCGACGACGACGGCCGGACCCGCCAACGAGTCCGCGATTTCCTGAGCCCGCCACGGGGACCGCGTGCCCCTCACCGGCACCCAGCGGCCGGCCAGCAGAACCCGCACTTCCAGCGGGCATACGTTACGCGGCTGTGCGCTCACGGCTGCACCCCCTTCCGGTGCCGGATGGTTTCCCAGTAACCCCGCGCCAATTCGTCCTTGAAGTCGTCGCTCTCGCTGTCCGCATAGTCGCGGATCAACGCCTGTTCACAGCTTTCGCTCTGCTGCTGATTCAGGCCCGCCACTGCCCACACTTCCTGAATTGTCAGGCCCTCTGCGACCTCACGGCCGCGCCGGTAGCCGTCCGGCTCGGGATATGGCGCGTCCGGCCTTTTGGCCTTAATGGCCTTGTCGTCCAGCGGCACCACCGAGTCAGCGCTCCACCAGCCGGTGACGCCTTCCGCGCCAAAATCCACCCGGACCCGAAGTAGCTGGTCACCCTGAACGTCTATCCCGCAAACGACCCCGCACCAGCCTGTACAGCCAACGCCCTTTGCGATGAATCGGACTTTTGTACCTAGCTGCATGGCTGCACCTCCGCCGGCGCCAGGTCCATCGGCGTGGGCATCTGCGCCTCAGCCGGCAGGCTACACGCCCCGCGGTCATGCAGCAGCCGATTGTAGGCCGCGCGGTAGAAGCCGGCCGCCATGTCAACCCTGAGCTGAAGCAGTAACCCGGCCTCCGTGTCGTCCAGCTCATGCAGGCGGCCAGCGATAGCCTGCGTTACATCCTCGCGGTGGCGCTCCAGCAGGTCTACCAGTTCGCGCAGCGCCTCAACGCACCAGGCCGGCCGCGTTTTGTAACCCGGCCGGGGCTCCAGGGCAGTCCGGGCCTGGTCGAGTAGAATTGCGAGTTTCGCATGATCGTTCATTTCGTCACCTCAAGTTCAGGATGCCGCGCCTTCCGGCGTGTGTTCTACGGCGTGCCGCGTAGAAAGCCAGTCAGTCCCTCGCGGGTCGTGAAGCCGTGCCGCTTACAGACAGCCAACAGCGCGGGGTTTGCGCTTGGCGCTACCTCGCCCCTTAAGCCCGCCTGAAACATCGCGCGCAGGCACTTCTCCACCGCCGCGTCAGACTTATCGGGCCAGTCATAATCTGATCCAGGACGGGCTGCCGCTATCCTGCGCCGCAGTTCTGCGCGGTAGTCCTGCGCAAACTTGCTAACCCCTTCGATATTCGGTGCCATGTTCTGTACCTCGTCTCAGGCTAGGCCCCGGTCCACCCGGCGCCCGCATAAGTGCGGCCGGCGAGAATCGAACCCGCCGGCCTAGCCCGTCAGACTTCCCGCAGTGCTTCGGCGATTTCGCGCCAGTTCACATCACAGAGATAGCCCTGTAGCAGGTCCTGAATCAGCAGGCCCGCCAAACCTATCTCGTTTGCTTCCTCGACAAGTTCTCCGTCGTCGCCGAAGCATATTGACTCAACGTAGTCCTTCAGCGCGTCGGCCGCGTTTACCAGCGCCAGGCCGGCGACTTCGCCGTCGTCTGAAGTGTCGCTCGCGCTGAGTGCCAGCTCGCGCGCGTGGTTGTACATGTCCTGATCGTTTGTCAGGTGGAGATTAACGCACCAGGTGGCATGATTAGCCCAGCCCTGATAACGTCCGTCGTCGCTGTATTGATCCGTGGCCATTAAATGTACCCTCATACTTGAATTGCCGCGCCTTCCGGCGTGTTGTCTAGCTTTGCTCCATCTCCCGGTAATGCGCCATGATGGCTGCATTGTCGAGCCCCTGCGGTGCCAGCAGGTCCGCAAAGAACGGCCAGGCGCAGACATAGTAACCCGCCAGGTCGTCGCCCTCACCCAGGAGGCAAATCTTGATCTCATCCCGTCCGCAGAGGCGATGCACAAACTCCGCCAGGTGAGCGACTGCCGCGGCCAGGTCCGTGAACTCGTGATTTATAACCCCGCGCATCTGGCCGCCGCGCGGCTCCCGGACCACCAGCCGCCAGCCCTGCGCCCTCGTGATGTCCCTGTCCATGTCCTCACCTCAGAATAAGATTTTAACCCCTGCCCAGCCCCTATTCCTCATCCCAGTTCTTGAGCGTGATGTAAAATTTCGCTATAAAGCTGCCAGCGGGGAACAGCTCCGCCGCCGCCGCGAAGTGGCGTTCATCCCAGTGCTCCAAACCCGGGAGCTGGCTTTTGGCGAACCGGAGGGCACCATTCAGGATTCGGTAATACTCGCTGTGTAGCGCCTCCTCTTGGACCCTCAGCAGCCGTACCTTGCGGATCAGGCTTTCGGCCGACGCTCGGGGCCAGCGGGAGATGAAGCCGTCGGGCTCGATCCGTAGATTGCCCGCCAGGCTACAGGTTTCGCTACCCGGCGTTTGGCACCACACCTGACCCGTTATGGCGCCGTCCGGCTGCTCGCGGCCACGGTCCAAGAAATACCTCACCCCCGCGACCTGCCAGCCATTCGTGACCTCGCCGCCGTAACCACCGGCCGCCAGGCTTTCGGCCGCGCCATAGAGATCACCCGCTGCGCGCGACGTAAAGATTGCCCCTTCGGCGGCGGCGGCCTTACCCGTACAGCTATAACCCATGTCAGCACCTCACCTCAGGATTGCGATACACGATAATGTAATCATACCAGCGCCGGGCCCGGAAGTCAAGGCCTGCGGCTAATATTCGCCGTATTCCGGCTGTATCGTGTCTTCACCCGTTTCCTCACCCATTTCCTTTAGCGTTATCTCGCAGTATTGCGCGATGCGGCTCAAGGTGAGGGAACCCGGCGCGCCCGGCTCAAGGTAAACCTGCGAGTCGTGCGCGCTGTTGCCGGCCGTGTAGACCGGCTCACCATTCAGCACGACAGCATAGCCGCGCTCATTGTAGATACCCGTAAGCATTACAGCACCTCACACTATAGGCTATACGCCGCGCCGTTGCCGGCGCGCCGGCCGGGACCTCACCCCGGCCGGCGCCGCACACCTAGGCCCGAATACTCTCCCAGCCCGCGCGGTACTGAACGGCCTCCGCCAGGTGTGGCACCTCGATGTGCTCAGCGCCCGCCAGATCCGCAATTGTGCGCGATACCCGCAGTATGCCCAGATAGGCCGCCATGCTGAGCCCGAGCCGTTCCACTGCGCGCGTCATGAGCGCGCGGCACGAGTCATTGAGCGCGAAGGCAGAATCCGTCAGCACCGCGGTACCCGATGCCTGGCCATTCAGCGCGCCGCGTCCTTCCTGGATTGCCCGAGCCGCATCAACGCGCGCCCGAACTTTCGCGGTTGACTCGTTCGCGTTGCCCGCAAGCCCGCGCATCAGCTTTTCGACCGGGAGCCGCGCAATCTCCAACACGATATCGGCAGGTTCACCCGCGAAGTGCTGATTGCGATAATCCACAATCTCGCGTTCCTCACAGGTGCAGTGATGCACCACGTCACCCCGGTACCCGCAGGGACACGGCCGCGCCGCGCGCCAGGAGCCGGGACAGCCGAGCCCGGCAGTCAGGGGCTCGTATGCCCGCCGGAAGGTCGCGCCGCCATTGCCCGGCGCGCTAAACGCTATCGCGCTATGCCCGCCGGCCGCGCAGACTTCCATAACACGCCGCGCATGCTCCTGGCCAACAATATAGGCTAAATCCATTACAGCACCTCATTGTGTGTTACCCGCCAGGTGAACCCTCACCCGACACAGCGCCGGGCCCAGGACTTGAACCCGGGCCCCGGCGGGTAACTCTACAGTGGAATGTACTTGAACGGTGCACCCGGCGCCAGGCCCAGGCCCGGCACTTGAGCAGCATGCAGCACCTCACCCGGCAGCAGACCCAGCACCTCACTGTATGCCTGTACCCCTTCAGCGCGTAGCATACGGCCGTCGAGCCAGCCCAGGATAAAGTAATAGTCGAGCCCGCTCCGGCGCGCCATGTCGCGCGTCTCGGTGAAGGGCAGAAGAACGGGGGAGACGGGCTTCAACCCCGGGATACAGCCCGAGTCTAGGCCATAGGCGCGACCCGCCTCATAGTTCAACTGGTCACGGTCTCTACTCATAGCAGCACCTCACAAACAGACATCCAAAGCTGATGTAATCATACCACACCCGGCGCCGGATGTCAAGCCCCGCGCAGAAATTCAACCCGTATTTTCTTACCCCACCACAGGGGCAGCCAACCCTCGAACCCGTAACCCGTTAGAGCCAACTCACCCGCCCAGGCAGCGCCGCACAACCCATGGCGCCACGCCGGTAGCCTGGCCCCTACCCGCCCCGCAGGCTCAACCCAGCCACCCGCTCTATCCACCCAACCCGGCAGCGTGCCCCAACCCGGCAGACCCGGCACAGCTGAGCACGCCGCTGATTGACTGATCCCATAGACGGGTTGGAGGAGACAGAGCCAGGTAAGCCGGGCCGTGCGCCGCGCCACGGCGGTACGATTACACTGATAACCAATCAGCAGGCCCAGAGCGGGCCCGCAGGCCGTCGGGGGAAGCCCCCCGTTCCCCTTTCGCCCGGCGCAGGGGTCATAAGTACCCCTCCTTCCCACCACTACCGCCTGTCGTCAGCGGTCGTCAAATGCGCTTTCGTCGTCGGTCTGCTGTCGTCAGCTGCATTATCCCTTGACATTCACCCATTTCCGCGCTACAATACCTCCATGAGCCCTAAGATCGAACTCCCTGAACCCGAACCCGAGGTGCTGGAAGGCTCTCCCGACGACATCCTCAACGAAGCCGCTGTCGCATACCTCTTGGGCTGCAAACCTCGCCGCGTCCGGGATCTGATGCGCGAGGGGGCGCTCCTGGGGCGCCTCACGGGCCACGGGGGATGGCGTACCACGCGCCGCGCGGTGGCGCAGTATTTGGAGAATATGGCACAGGAGGCCAAACATGAATAAGGTGATGAACAAGAGCGAGGAGTTGTCTCGGCAGCTCGCGTGCGCCGTCAACCGTTGCGGCATCGACAACGACCTCCAGACCCCGGACTACGCCATCGCCGATTACCTGATCGGCTGCCTGGCGGCCTTCGAGGTCTTGGCCCAGCGGCGTGAGGCATCCAAACACTACTTCGACGTGGAGCTTCCGAAGGAACTGCAGGCCAGGAGGCCCGCCTGCGCCTGCTGCGGTACCCGCACAGAGAACACCTACTGGCACGAGGAGCCACAGGCGCTTGTGTGTGACACATGCTGGAAGTTCTGGGAGCAGATGCTTCCCGCCAAGGAGAGGAAATGAGGGATCCGTGCGATACCTGTTCCGAAACAGGCACAGAGGATGACCTGCCCTGCCGTGGGCTGACCCCCCTGCGGACAGCGGGCCCTCGGGCTGCTCTCGGATCGGCGGTTGAAGGTTCATGGTATCTTTAATTGTCATCAGCTCAAGGAGGCTGAAATGGGTGAGTATGTAACTTCGGTAAATGGCACACCGGTCCCGGTGGCCACGCAAGTAGTAGATCAGTTGGAGCAGCGCGTCTTAGCCCAAGAGGCTAACATCGCGCGACTGGCAGAGCGCTTGAAGCCTATCTATCTTGAGGGGCCACCAACGCAGATCACGCAGGGGACATTTGACAACACATTCGGGCCTCTTGCCCCGATGCTGGCTCGGCTGCTGAGCATCAGCGACCGACTCGCAGATTCCGCCGTCACACTTTCCTCGGTCACTGACCGGTTGCAGATATAAGGGGGTCCGGCCCGTTACCGCAACACACAGGAGGAGATCTACAATGCAAGTTCTTGAAGGTTGGCAATTCGCGTGGTGCCCATGGGTCTGCCTTGGGGTAGGATTCCGCTCGCTGGGGTCCTGCGAATGGGAACTGGGGTTCTACCTGCCGTTTGTACACATCGCCTACATCAGGAGGAGTAAATGAACGCCTACATCATCAAGTGCGGGGACACCACCATAGCGATTGACGACGCAGGGAACATCTGCGGTAACGGCGGAAGTGTCGCCGGGTCCATCGCGGAGGCTGCTGATTTTGCGGATTACTACCATCAGCAAAAGGTCTCACTTGAACTGGTGCACGAATCAGGCGGCAGCAAAAAGGCCAGACGCGCGGTGGCGCAGTATTTGGAGAATATGGCACAGGAGGCCAAACAATGAATGAAGTAACTGGCGAGACTATCGAACTTGAGGCCCGGGGCGAACTTTCCTTCCTGGAGGTCGGGAAGCGCTACCACATCGAGTTCGTGCCGGATGTCGTCGATACCCCCGACCACCGCTTCCCGCCCTACATCCGCGGCGCCATCAAGGCCGCCGCCGGCCAGTGGGTGCTTGTTGACGGCGTTGCATGGTACAACCTCCGGTATGCGCTCTCCATCCGGTATGCGCTCTCCATCGGGGAGATTCCGCCCGAGGCGGCACCGGAGCCGGCGCTTCGTGCACGCCGCGGCCGTTACGCTGATCGGCGAGACCGCGGCCGGTACCGAGCGCAAAGGAGCATAAATGACGTATCTTGAACTAGTGAAAGAGGCCGCTACGATGCTAACTGACTCAATGCAGGGCGACCCGCGCCGCATGACAAGAGCAGAAATCCAAGCGGGCTGCAAGCGGTTTACCGACAGATGGACGGCCATTGCCACTGACGCGATACAAGAGGCGCTCGATAGATTATACGCAAAGGAGCAGACGACGTGAACCTTCTGAATGACAATGACAGCTCGTTTCTGTTACAACACGCCATGCAGCTACTCGGAGAGCAATGGCGGCCGTTTATCCAGCTTGCGGCGCATATAAGGATCAGCCTTGATGGTGGTGAGTGGTGTGCGCTGTACGGTGAGAATCTACAGGACGGCGTGGCGGGCTTCGGCGATTCGCCAGAGAATGCGGCCCGTGCCTTTGACAAGGCGTGGCATGAGAAACTACCGAAGGGAGTGCAGAAGTGAAACGCAGAATAGAACACGGCCTAGAGGCCGCGAAGCAGTATGCCAGCGTAGCCAAGCTGCGGGCGCTGCCGGATGGTACAGAGGCTATATGCATTACAGGCGATAATGACGGCGAACTAGACGGGTATACGTGGTGGCGCGGCCTTGATGACCCATTTACCAGTCAGCTAGCGCGCGACCTGCGTTCGCCCCGGCTGGTGGCGTTCGCAATCTCGATCCCGGAGGCGCAGGGTGCGTAGTTTCAGTGAGCTGCCAGAGGATCAACAGGACGCAGTAGCCGCGTTTGCGGGTAGTGGGTCATTTTGCGGAGCCGGATTTTCGGGGAGGGAGCAATGAGGATAGATAAGCATCTCCCCAGCGCAGACGTGATGCGGGCCGAATCCTACTTGATCGCGCGCGGAGTAAGGCCGTTGGCGCTTCTCGGGTGTATCGAGGCAAGCGAAGTCGAGCGCATCCGTATCCGCACCAAGCTCCAAGAGCATGGCGACCCTGGCGCGATTCCCTTTGTATTGGCGAGAGCTAACGGGTTGGCAGAGTATGGATACGCAGGGGCAGCCTGGGCGGTTGATCTGCTCCGCTGGGTTAGAACATCGGACACCATGCCCGCCAAACAAGCCGTGCGCATTGACGGCCTGCTCTTGGGTTACTCACCATTCGCTATACGCGACTTTGAAGATCACATCACAGGCAGCACCCTAGCGCCGCCTAGTTATAGGTCGGCTGGATGAGTACCCATGTGACAGCGACCTTACAGTCTCGGCAAGGCGGGAACGTATCTCCCTTGCTCAATGCAATCTGGATGCGGTGTGCGCACGTGGACTGATAAATGCCGGACTGCTCGCTAGATGGATTCATCGACGAGGGCGGCTGCGGAATTTTAACGATGTCATTCGTGGCGGTATTCGTGGATGAATACTGCCGCCAATGGGGCGATGCGTATGCAAAGGAGGCGCAAGGTGCATAATGTACATGACGCAATCGCGGCGTGCAAGGCGCGGGCGGAGAAGTGCCGCGCGGCGGCGGTGTTTTGCGACCCGCCAGACGTATCTATACAACTCGGCTCCGCGCTTGACGCCCTAGCGCTGCTGCTGGAAAACGGCGGCGGGTGTGCTGGGTGCCGGAAAGGCGCGTACCTGACGAACGCCGACACTCGCGCGAAGTGCCACATCTGCGCAGGCACCGGCCTATCGCCCGCGGTGCGCGAAGCGCTGCATAACGCGGGGGTGCTGTGATGCTACAGTGGAATCAATTGCAAAGGAGTTTATAATGATGAGTTCATGTTGTAGCGGCGTCGTAAAAGACGTTAGCGAAGTTGAGGAAGGCCGTCTACTCGCTACCTGCTGTACATGCGGAGAGCGTTGCAGCGTGGTCACTGAGGAAGATTTAGATTTATCGGTTGACACCGTACCGATGAAAGATCGACTCGATGCCGCAAGGAACGCAGTTATCTACTGGCGCGGTGCGTTTAAACGGAAGTGCGATGAAGCCGCCAAATATCGCAAGTGCCTTGAGCATGTTCAATCCATGCGTTGTTTGAACGACGAATGTGCTGACGTGACATACCGCGAAATACAGGACATCATCACTCGCCTTACTGACCTACCAGTAACAGGCGAAATAGGGGTGTTCCCAAATGTCTACAGATAACCCGCTACCGTGGGATAAATACCTCGTGCGCGTCAACGGCCAGCTTGCCGTTGCTGATACGCCGCCTGTGTGCGAGTGCTGCAACGGCAACGGCATCTGCCCGATATGCGACAGCACCGGCCTAGGCTGGCACTGGCACATCACGCCGACGGCCGGGATGCTGTGCGAAGTTACGAGCGCTGATATCAATGGCGATTCGTGTAATGAGCAGGTAGACGCTGTTGGCGACTGGATTGTGCATCCCGGGGGATGGTTAGCAGGGCACGATGCTCGCACGGTTATTGCGCCCCTACTGCCGCCTGCCGACATGCTGCCGGTGCCGGAACTGCTGGGGCTGATAGGTGCAACCGGCCCGTGCTGTATGTTGAATCACTACGCGGACCAGCGCGCCGTTGCCACGAGCTTCTTCGACTATGAAACTGGCGAGCCAACCATCCAAATACACGCCAACTGCTACACGGACACCGCCCCGCTGAAGCAGGCAATCCAGCATCACGAGGCGCTACAGGAGTGGCTTGCCGCCGCAAAGGAGGCCGTATGAGCTACGGGATGCTACTGTACATTTTCGGCCTGCTGTGCATAGCAATCGTGCTTGGCTGGCACCTAGGGCGCGAGAGCAGGCGCGACGACTACCAGCGCGGGATGGACGATGCAAACGCAACGTGGCGCAGGATGCGCGACATACGCGCAAAGGAGCGAGATGATGCTTGACCACTGGCACACTGAGGATAACCCGTGCCTGCTGTTCGGCGTGCCGGTGACGCCGGAAGCGTGGGTTGGCGGGCTGATCGAATGGGATGGACGCTGGTTCGAGGCGTTGGAAGCTTGGGAATCGGGCAGCAAATGGTGGATTACCACTGACGTAAATCCAGACGATGAGCAGAAAACATGCGTCCCCTTAGATGAATCCGCCCCCATCTTCCCCCCGCCCGGTTTCGCAGGCAAGACTGACGCGGGGCTGTGGGCAGAGATAGCGGGCGGAGATAAATTATACGCTGGCGAGTGCGGGCGCTACTCGATATTTCTACAACCCGATGGTGCGATCTGGGAGATGGGACAATTCGGCGGTATCCGTATCACTGAATACGCCGCCCTGATTCTCGCACTTCAAAACGCGCTGGTGCTACAGCGCAGACTCGCGGCAGGAGGGCCGCAGACACGATGAACCTACAAGAGCTACACGCCGCCGCCCTGGCGGCTATCACGCAGGCGCGTACCGCAGAGCAGGCGGCAACGCCGGGGCCGTGGGAGTGGCAGCAGGATGAATACTGTGCGTGGCTCGGACCTGTGGGCTGTCGTTATACTGATCGCGTTATTGATGACGGATCGGCTGGCGGGGAATATGGCGGTCTAGGCAATGGAGCGCCCATCCCGCCCAATGAATCTTTACTCGCCGCCGCGCGCAACGGCTGGCCTGCCGTGCTGGACAGCTACGAGAGGCAGGTGCGGCATCACTACAAGCGCTGGATACGTCCATGGGATGAGACGCAGGGACACCGGCACGAGTACCACGAAACCCAGCTCCGCGCCCTGTGCGCCGACATCGCCCGCGTGCTGGGCGTCGAGTTGGAGGCGCATGATGCATAGCGAACCACACGGCGACTGCCCGGTGTGTCCATTAATCACCGCCGAATGGCGATCCGATTGTCCGCACTGTCACGGCACAGGCCGCGTATGCCCGGGCGGCGAAGTGCGCGAGGCGGTGTACGTGGTCAAGGCACGGCATAGAAGCGGCACCATTGAGGTGCGGATTGATGCCAGACATCCATCGTTCTTCATCTGCCGGGCATGCGGCTGCGTGGTAGACGCGGGGAGCGTGCATGATTAGCCTACCCTTCTCTCTCCGGTAGCGCATAACCCAGCACCCGCTCGACGTAGCGCAACTGCTCGCCCGTGAGCGCAATCTCCAGGCAGTTGTCGCCATCGAAGAAGATCACGCTGTAGAGCCCATCCTCCCGGGTCTCGACCCGCACATTGAGGGTGCAGCGTGGGTAAAAGACATGCTTCAGCATCCCCTACCCCGCAGCAGCAGGTACATGACCCCCCACGCGACGGCGGTTCCGACACATAACCCACAGAAGAGCTTCATCATCTCAGACATCACTCACCCTCCAGGTCGCGTGCTGCATCATACTCACGGTCGCAGTCAGCCAGGTACTGCTGCTCCGGCTCCTGGTCGAGGGCCTCGTCAACCAGGGCCTGAAACTTTGGGTCGAGCAGTAACCCGTCTATCTCGTCCTTGAGTCCGCAGGGGAGGAGTTTAATACTCATCACCTCCCCGTCGTCCCCCACCTCAACGTCCAACCTCACATCCAGCGTGAGCGTGTAGTCAATCAGCATCGCGCACCGCCTCGATGTCGGACTCGGCCCACCATGGGTGCACGCTCTGGCCCTTGATCTTGACCCGGTAGTACCAGCCCTCGGGGCTATCCAGCAGTGCGGTGGGTGATACGGAGTTCCAGCCCCGCCAATGCCGGTCCTGCACATGACCCAGGCACGCCCCCTTCGAGACCGCCTGTTTCATGTGAAACTTGGCCGGCGGCCGCTGTACGTTGGTGAGGGCGGCCTTCGTCATGTCGAGGTAGAGGTCGCTGAAGTTCACGACACGGCCTACGATCATCTCCGGATCCCGCACCTCCCCGGCAAAATCAACCGCGTAGGTTAGGAGCGGCTGGACCCGCACATCGAATCTCAGCACCGGCTCCTGGGCCGCCGGCTGGTGCAGCGCCTCGCCCAGCTTCCGGTGCAGGTCCTCGGCCTGTCTCTTGTCGAGCGGGAGGATGAAGCGGATGACATCATCACCCTGCTCGTGTACTATGCGCAGTATGAAGCCATCGCCTCCGATGCAACGGCGAACATCAAACTTCAGATTCCATGCCATATCATCACCTCGGGAGCATTATACCTCAATCAGGATTCGTCGTCGGACACCGGGTATAGTTCCGGAAGAAACTCCCTCAACCTGCGGATGAGTTCCTGGGCCTCTTCGGGGGTAACGGGCGTATTCAACCATCCGGCGGGTATGGGGTCCATGGAGCATTATACCATACTGGAAACAGAACACCCCCCGGGAGGTGCGAATTACCGGGGGGCGCTCTAGGGAGGTAACGGGGGACATCAGGCTTGTGCGGGTCGGCGAGGCATCGCGCTGCTACCACTGTCCCGACCCGCATCTGAAGTATACCACCTTCTGCGGTATTGTCAAGCCTATGCCACCCGAGATGGTCATTGTCCAGCAGTACATGATCCGCAGCTACCGGGTCCAGTGCGCGCTCTTCTGCTCACTACCCGACCGCTACCGGAGCCGGCGCTTCGTGCACGCCGCGGCCGTTACGCTGATCGGCGAGACCGCGGCCGGCACCGAGCGCAGCAGCGAACGCTGGCGGGTCTGGGGCGCGGTGGTGGATGGCGCACCCTGGGCCGCCCGCCCGTGGCGCGACATCGCGCTCGATCTCAAATCCGGCAAGCTGACGCTTGAGACCATGCTGGAAGGCACCGAGGTGGCGGCCTCCGACCTGCGGCGCATGATCGAGAACCCGGCCGCCTACGAGTCTGCCACCGACGAACTGAAGGCCATCCTGACACTACCGCCGCAGACCATCGACGAGTGGCAACGCTGGCTTGAGGTCGGGTTGGCGCCCGCCACCGACGGCGGCGTGATCCTGATGCCCACCGGCGCGCTCACGGAGGGCAACACCTGCCCCCTTCGGTGGACGTGGGAGCTCTGGTGTTACGCCAACGCCAAGAGCGACGACGGCGAGTGGCGTGATCTCTCGGACGAGGAGTTGTCGCGCCTCAATGGCCGCGCGTTGCTGCATGGTTCGCGGGGTGGCATGAAGACCATGGGTCTGGCGGCCCTGGTGTTCAGCCTCTGCTGGTTCATCCCAAAGTACAGTGCCTGCCATGCGGCCTCCACGGTCGATCAGGCCCTGACCTGCATCGACTACATCCGGCGCTGGCAGGAACACGCGCACTTCAACCATGCCATCGAGAAGGCCAACCAGCACAGGGTTGACTTCACGAACGGCAGCGTGCTGTTCATCATCACGGCCTCCCAGAAGGGGTTGAACCACGAGCACACCATCTGGTTCAGTTGCGACGAGGTTGAGCTCATGCAGTACAAGGTGCTGCTCGAAGGGCTCCGGATACCGATGGCGCGGCCGGGCCGCAAGCTGCCGGCCGTCCTGGTGCTGGCCTCCACCCAGAAGGAACCCGGCCTCACCATGACCATCCTGATCGAGAAGGCGCAGGCCGGCCAGTACCGCTACTTCCGCTGGAACGTCATCGACGTGATGGAGCGCTGCGACGATTGGCGCACCCGCGACCTGCCGGCCGGCATCTCGTGTGCCGATTACCCCGAGCTGCTGCGGCAGGCCAACACGAGCGCCAAGGGGGAGGCCATTTCGGCCCTCAGCGATAGGGCGCTCTTCTACCTCGACGCCCTGAGGCGCAACTGCCCGCTGGTCGAGTATTGCCAGGGGCACGCCAAGCAGGGTTGCGGCCACTACGAGATCGACGCCGCCATCGAGGCCCTGCAGGACAGCGTCGAGCAGTTCGAGAGCCAGATGATGTGCCTGCGCCCCAGCCCCACGGGGGCGGTCTACCCCAAGTTCGACTACCGCAACGTCAGCCAGGAGGCCGAGTACCGCGAGAACTGCCGCATCTTCGGCACCGCCGACTACGGGTTTGCGACCGACCCAGCGGCCGGCAACCTCTTTTGCCTGAACGGACCATACTACGACTGCTTCGAGGAGTACAGCGCCTACGGCCAGCAGGCCTACGAACAGGCCGAGGTCTACGCCGAGTTGACCAAGAAGTACGGAGTCGAGTTCTGGTGCGTGGACGGTAGCGCGCGGGAACTCATCACCGAAATGCGGAAGCGCGGCCTCCTGGTGGTGGCGGTCAAGAGCCATGACATCAGCCGCGGCATCGAGTACGTGAGCCGCTGGATTTGTGATGGCACCGGCCACCGCGCGCTGAGGATTCATCCACGGTGCAAAAACACCATCCGGCAAATGCAGGGCTACATGCTGAGTGATAGAACCAATAGGCCCAAGACGCACCAGGATGACCACCACCCGGACGGTATCCGCTACCTGGCCGAGACCATTGGACGCAAGCGGCAGGGGCAGGACAACACCACCATCCGGCGAGCCTCGCCACCCGCGGTCTCGACCGGCCCCAAGTATTTGCGGCAACTGCCGCCGCCCGGACAGGACGTTAAGAGGAGTTGAGGATGCCATACATCGACAACCTGACCTACTATCAGCGCCGCCGTTTGCAGCAGGACTTCGTCCAGTTGCTGCGCAACTACTACGAGGGCCACCCCTACAACGACCTCTACCAGGACACCCAGACCCAGAACCAGGTGGCGCTCTCGCTGTGGCGCAACGTGATGGTGCCCGACCCGTCGGACGAGGAGCCGGTCTATCTCGAAAACTGCATCCGGAACAAGATCGACGATATCGTGATGGATGTCTTCCCCATCGGGACCCGCATCGTGTGGGAGGGGTTGGGCGAGGGTGAGACCCTTGAGGCCCGGCAGCGCCTGCTGGCCGAGCGGTTGCTGAACTTCACCAACGACTACCCGAGCGGCGACAAGGGACTCCGGGAATGGATCTACAACGTGTTGGCCGATTGCGCCCTCACGGGCGACGGCCTCGCGCAGGTGGAGTCCGAGGGCGTGGGCCAGGACGCCATCGCGCGCCTCAAGTTCTTCCCCTCCGAGGCGTGGGACATGGAGATGACGGACCGCCATCTGCCGCTCTTCTACCGCATCGAGTACGGCATCAAGGATGACGCCGGCGAGGAGCACATCAGGCGTTGGGACATCTACCGGGACCGCATCATCCAGTACAGCGGCGACAGCGAGGTGGTGATGGGGGATGACGGCGCGCCGCCCCCGAACCCCCGAAGCCTGAACCAGAACGCGCTCCTGACGGCCCCGGTGTTGCGCCAACTGCCGGAGGACGCGCAACAGAGTGCCCTGATGCGTACCCTCGACCGCTGGATTGTCGAACCCCTGAGATGGCAGCGGCTGGCGGCCGACGACGAACGCGGGGCCAGCGAGGTGATGCTCAACGACCTCTCGACCACGGACGACATCAACCGCCTGTTGCGCTACTGGAAGGAGGGGGCCATCAACGCCGGTAGTCCGCCGCTGGTGGCGCTCGACATCGATCTCCCGAACGAACCCGGCGCCGAGAGCAAGGAACTCAACAAGAGCGACCTCGGGGCCGGGGCTGTCCTGAAGGCCGCCAGTGCGGACTTCGACCGCCAGGGGAAGCTGACCTACCCCGAGAACGTGCCAACCCAGAGCCTGCACGAGGCGGTGCTGGACCGCTACCGGGTCGCCATCGCGGGCAGCAGTCCGCTGTCGAACCTCGACCCCAGCAAGATCAGCCGCTTCGGGGAACTGAGCGGCTTCAGCAAGAGCATCCTGGAGAAGATTCACGTTCAGCGCGTGGGCCGTATCCGGGACAACATGCTCCAAACCCGGATCGCGTCCCTGTTGCAGACCGGCCTCATCATGTTGGCTATGCGGGACGCCATACCGGACTTCAGCGTTGAGGATGCCCGCAAGGTGAGGGTCCGGTTCGAGTTCGGGGGTGAGGTGATGTCCCCCGACGAGAAGTTGAAGATCACCACCATGGTGGCGATGTGTCAAAAGTTGGGTCTGCCACCGACGGAACTTATTGCCATCATGCAGCAGGTGGTGGACCTTCAGGACCGCGAAGGCACCATCAAGGCGATGGAAGAGGCCGAACAGCAGGCGCAGGAGATGGAGCAAATGTTGGCAGCCGCCAAGAGTAACCCGCCGCAGGGGAAGACCAATGGAACCGACAAACGAGGCCTCTAGCCTCGCGGCTGAGCACAAGCGGTTGGTGGACCGCTCGGTGGGCAGCTTCGATGTGCTGGTCCTGATGCTGGGCCTTGAGTTGGGGCGGGCCCGCACGGAGCGCGAATCACACGCCGCCATCGAGGCTTTCCTGGCGGCGCTGGCGCTTTTGCTGCGTGAAGCCGAGCAGGACCTGGGCCGCACCCTGCCGGAGCTGATGTTCCAGCTCTGGCCCCTCGAATCCGCCACAGTTGGGGAATATCCCCAGATCAGGTCCTACGGCGAATCCCTGACCCGTCTGGCGCGTAGCCGGTTGGAGGATATCTTCACCGTGGCGTCGATGGGGAGCCTGCAAACTGGCGGGAACGTCCCGGATGTGGTGGCCTCCCTGGCGGCGGCCCCGATGTTGCGCCTTCAGCTCCACCGCGCGGCGGACGCGGCCCTCAGCTCCACGGGGCAGGCCTCCCTCTATCTGGCGGGTCGGGGTCACTACCCGGGCAAGCAGGCCATACCCCTCATCGACGAACGCACGACCCCGCTGTGTCGCAGTAGGATGGCGTACCAGATCAGGCCATGGGACGAACCCTTTCGGGACCCCGCCACGGGCGCGAGCTGGCAATTCCCGCCCTTTGTCTACGGCGGTCTGCCCTCCGGCGAGGCTTTTCACGATTGCCGTACCAGTATCGCCCCTGTATCTATTCTGTGAGTGGCCGTTGGGCCACCCGCAAGGAGTAAAACATGAGATGGCTCTTTAGCCCAAACTTTTCGCCTGATGAGCCCTCGGGGGCACCGGCTGAGCCGGCGGCCCCCATGAGCGCTACCCCGTCCGTCACCGACAAGTTCGTGGCCGCTTTCATGGAGGGCACGCCAGGGGAACCGGCGTTGACCGAACCCGCCCACCAGGAGGCGCCAGCCGCGGATGCAGTCGTGCGTGACGACGGAGTCAAACTCCCGGAGGCCACCATCAAGGCGATGCAGTCCGCCGGTCTCGACCCCAAGACGGCCTCACCCCAGGAGGTGATTGACTTCCTGAGCGTGGGGAACCGGAAGTTCTGGGAAGAGCGCCAGCGGGAACGAAAACTACGTCAGACCATTGAGGGCGAGAAGGCGGAGCTAGAGCGTCAGTTGTCGGGTCTCTCGTTGGAGAAGATTCTGGCCGGTGACGCCGCCAGCAACGCCAAGGTCGCGGAGGTACTGGCAACCATCCAGACGAAGGTAGGTCGTCTGGGGGACCTGGAGACCAACCTGCTGGCCGCGAGCGAGAACGGGCTGATTGGCCCGGAGGTACTGGATGCGGTCAGAAGCGCGACCCCCGAGTCTCGTGACACGATCTTCAACCTACTGGCTCAGGTGCAGAGCAAGCGGACGGCCGATACAGCCGCCCGGGGCGCCGGTGTCGGGACATCCGTCACCGAGCCGCCACGCGATGCCCCCGAGCAGGACGATTTCTTCGCCCCGTCGCGCGACGCCGATTTCCAGCGCACCAGCAGCTTCGTCGAAGCTCTGCGGGGCACCGGCAAGGCTCGCCGCACTGGGTTCTAACAAGGAGCACTACATGGCCTTCAAGTATAAGAGCAACCTCTGCAACCTGTTTCAGACGATGACCCCCATCCCCGACATGGCAATCGCCAACGGGCAGGCCATCCAGGACGGCTCTCTCGTCATCCTGGTCAACGGTCGCGTAGCCCTCGCGGTTGGCGGCCGAGAGGTGGCGGGCATCGCGCGCATCTACGACGGCACAACCCACACCGGCAACGCAGCCGGCACCGTGTTGTGTGACGTGGAGTTTCTCCGTCCGGGCGACATCCTGGAGGTCGAGCAGGGCACCATCGCGGATGCCGCCTGCCAGGCGGGCGACCCGCTGGACTTCGCGGCCAACGCCTTCGATCTCGCGGCTGCCGCCAACAACGACTTCGCGGTTCTGCATCACGACCCGGGGCGCAACATGGTTCATGTGTCGGTCATCCGGCACCAGTTCCCGTAGAGCGCGGGAGCGCGGAACATCACTCTAAAGGAGAAACAACATGGCACCAATGACACTTGCCGCCTTCGCCAGCCGTGTGGCGCCGAAGCTGAACCCCCTCATCTGGGAAAGCCTGCGCGACTACATGAGCCCCGGCAACCGCGACTTCGGGTGGATCGGCCAGATATTCAACATCCAGGCCACCAACCGCCTCATCCACGAGTTCAGCAACCAGGAATCGGCCGAGGCGTGGCAGCCCGGCACTGAGCTGAGCCCCTACCCGGTCCAGGAATGGGACCTGCCGACTGACCAGACCTTCGGGCAGATCATCTACAAGTCGAGCTTCATCGTCAGCGAGATGCAGTTGAAGTACGGCGACCCGCAACTGCATGTCTTCCCGAAGCTGGCCGACTACCTGCAGGACTTCAGCCTGGGGGCCATGAAGGCCTACAACCGGCGCGCGGGCGCAATCCTGCTCGATATGTTCACGGGTGCGCTCCTGACCTGCCCGGATGGGCAGCCGCTCATCAGCAACACCCACACGAAGGGCACGAACCCCACGGTCTACGACAACGCCCTCGATCTGGCGCTGAGCGCCGCGGCCATCGACGCCGCCTATGCGCTCAACACGGCCGAGGACATGCAGGACGCGACGGGCGACCCACTGACCACCAACTTCGACACGCTGGTGATCGGGATGCGGAACCGCCGGATCGCCAACGAACTCATCAAGAACCAGTACAAGCATGGCGCCACGAACGAGGAGAACAACTACGACCGGTGGAGTATCACCAAGATCGTGGAGTGCCCGTGGTTCAACGGAAGCCTCGGCACCCAGAACTGGTGGATGCTGATTGACAGCGGCTCCCACTGGCTGAGGGGTCTCGTGACCGAGAGCCCCAACGTGAGGATCGCCAACGCCGCCGGCGGACCGGACCAGCTCCAGTTCTACGGACGTTCGATCTTCAACTTCTTATACAACGACTTCCCGGGCGTCATCGCCTCGACGGGCGCCACGGCCACCACCTAAGGAGCACTTTCAATGGCACTTACCGAGAAGGCCTTGAACATCATCAAGGCGCAGCCCAAGATGGAGGCAACCCGTGGCACCCGCAACGCCAACGGGCTCTACACAGCCTGGAAGCCCGTCACCACCCACCCCCTGCCGGCACCGGCCCCCCCTCGCGGGGGGGCCGCCCCGGCGGGGACGGCGGTTGAGATCCCGAAGGACGGGCCCAACGACGTGGGACTCACCATGAAGGCCGCCAAGGATTACGCCAAGGCAAAGCATGGCATCGACGAGAAGCGCACCGCGGTCGCCATCCAGGCGAGTGAGATTGAGGGTGCGCATCGCCACAGCAACGGCTTTGCGTGGGTGGTGCCGGAAGAGGGCCTTGAGGCCTGGTGTCTCCGGATCGTGGCGGCCGACGAACTGAAGGAGGTCTAGAATGGAGTATGTCCGTTTCAAGGGCATCAGGGGCCGGCGTCGGCCGCTGGTGATCTACGACATGGAGTTCCCGTGCGCAAGCGGCTGCCTGGAGTTCCCGTCGGCACTCTACGACACCATTCGCTGCATCGGCTTCATTCGCCGCGGCCTCGAATCCGGCGATATCACGGAGGAGCGCTTCCAGCGCTACATGCCGTGTGATGGGCCGCCGACGGCCATTCAGGATGTGGCGACCATGGTGCCGCCCCTCGACCCCGAGACCACTTACGGGCTGCCGCTGCCCCACGAGGACAGCCCCACCGAAGCGCTGGGCGGCCCTGAGCCGGAGGCTGAACCCGCCAGCGCCACCCCTGACGCCGCCACCCCCGACAGCAAGACGCGCAAGCACAAGAAGGACGACTAGATGGCCGTCGATACGTTGGTGCACATGGTTCAGGACGAGTGGAACTTCCACCCCACGGATGTCACCAAGCACATCGTCCAACCGGATGTCATCACCGAGATTCTGCGTAAGTGCCGCCTCCTGGGGCAACGCTGCTTGGCGGGCCTCAATCAGGGCGACCGCGACCACTACGGGAGCGACATCAACCTTGACTTCACGAACGGCGTGGTGGGGATGAGCCTCAACGCCCTGGACGCCACCCGGCGACTCTATGGGCGAGACTACACCTACCAGTGGTGGCCCGACCCGCCGCGCATCTATGTTGGCACCACCCTTCAGGTGGCGGGCTTCACATGGAGGCCCTACAGCATGAGCCTTGAGTTCGTGGTGCCGCAACCCGCCACCAGCAGGGTGTGGGTCGAGGGGCATCTGCTGGACATCAACCAAGCCTACTGTGAGGTAGGGCGCAAGCTGGTGACAGCCTACAGCCAACTCAGCAACGTCAAGGGGGACGAGTTCGACAAGCTGGCGTCCCGGACCCAGAAGCGGGTCAACCACTACTCGTCTCGCATCATAAGGGGAATGAATCGATGAACGGCGACACGGCCCAGAAGGTTCGGACCAACACCTACCGGATGCACCCGCAGAAGAGTGCCCGTGTATGGTACATCTGTGTTCGCACCCTGGTGCCCGCCACCAATAGCTACACCCAGCCCAGCTACATCGAGACCCTGACCCGCATCTACCCGGTGGAGGAAGAGGTCGGGGAACGCGAGGCGCAGTACGTTGGTGGCAACGTGCTGGCGGGCGACATCAAGCTGAAGCTGGACGGCAGCATCACCATCACCGAACAGACCACGCTGCGCTGCGACGACAAGGTGGCGAACATCAAGAAGCTGGACCGATTCTTCAATGGCGGTCTGGTGCAGGAGTACCGCATCTATGTGGATCGGAGCTTTGCATGAGCGGCGAAGTCAAGTTGACCATCCGGTATGGCCCCGTCGGCAACTGGGCCGAAGAGCTTAACCGTCTGGGCAAAATGATTCAGGCTCTTCAGGAGATGCCCGAGCAAGTGGCGGCCGCCGCGCACGCTGTTGTGCAGGCGCAGGTCCCGGTCTACACAGGGGCCTACAAGGGCGGCATCAAGCTAGAGCACGAACGAACCCCGGATGCACGTTCCGCCATGGTGGGCATCAGCGAGGAGTCGTTGGGCGCCTCCATTGTTGCGCACCCCGAGGACGAGACCACCGCCGCCCAGTACCCGGAGATCAAACCCTTCGACTACGAGTACGGACTCGCCAACGCCATCGGCGACAAGGAGACGTTCGACCTCTATGACGACGAGGGGCAACTCATCACCGGGGCGCGCCGCGAGGCCTACCCGAAGCGCATTGAGCGTGAGGGATCGCCCGTGCAGCACGAGGGAAAAGATATGTGGACCGAGGCGGCGGCAGCGGCGCTTGATGCCTTCTCGACGGCCCTCAGCCGGCTGGGGGCCGTCAAGTGAACCACTACCACGCCGACGTGCTGCGTCATCACCTGGATGGGGTCCTGAGTTTCTCCACCACGGTGGCGGTAGTCACCAATCAGAGCAAGTTCACCCTGACGGACATCAGTGGGTTTCTGATAGGGGACCTGATTGACGTTACAGTAGGGGGTGTGGCGGTGGAACGCCGCATCCTTGAAATCAACGGCACGCAGATCATCGTGAGCCACGCTATCCCGGGGGTTGCCCCGGGTGACGCCGTGAGCTTTTCGCTGAGCCCGGCGTACAACATTTACAACTATAAGGACATTGCCTCTGGTGAGCAGCCGACCTTTGTGCGGCCTTGCCTGGTCGTCACGTTGCCGAAGCAGCAGGCCACCCGCGGGATTCCGCAGGGGTGGCACCCCGAGACCGCAATCGTGGACCAGACGAGGGTGACGCTTTACCTTGAGACGCCGACGACCATCCGTTCTGGCACGGATATCGAGGGCGGTTTCGACAAGCTGCATCACCCAGCGATTCGGCACCTGCGGGCCTTCCTGCGGGGGCGGCAGGGGCTCGACATCCCGGCTCCGCTGGCCGACCTGTGGCGCAGCGGCACGGTGGGAATGAGACCCGACACCCCGGACGAGACCTACGGCAGGTTGCCGGAGGCAGAGCAGCACCTCTTTCATGTGGTGCTGTATGACTTCGTAACCCTCACTGGAGGATAGACATGGCAAACGATATCTATGATGTGATGTCTGGATCGATGTTGGTTGCGCAGATCGACAAGCGATTCATCACCAACGGAACCCCGTATGTCTTCATCGACGGCGACCACATCCCGGGGGCCAAGAACCCGCGCTACACGGCGGGTCAGCCAACGCTGAACCCCCTGACGCTGGATGCCCGCGTGCCGCCGGAGTGTGAACTCCGGAGCTTCGGGGGCTACGGCGAGATTCTGTTCTCGCTGACCAGCGAACAGGCCAACGCCATCGAGAAGTGCATCGGCATGGGGGCCTTGAGCCGCACCCAGGCGCAGATCAACGCTGACCGTACGGTGGGCGACCCGACGCTGCTGGTTCCGGTCAACAAGGAAGACATGATGTTCTGCCTCCTGAAGGTCACGGGCGCGGCCCCGAACGCCAGCATGGAGATCGACCGCCTGCCCTTCACGGACATCGACACCACGGCGGCCTCGACGCGGGCCTGGGTCTACGACACGGCGGGTGTTACGGACCTTCAGCGCTGGCACAACCTCGTCACCGGAACCGCCGTCACGGGCGTCATCACCATCACGGACCCCTTCATCGGCAACATCGACATCACGAGTTGCGCCGTCATCGACCTCGCGCCCTTCGGCTTCACCTATGACCCCTCGACGGCCTACACGGCGGTCATCAACGGCGACACCGTCGGGATGGACTACATCGACCCGACGCTGGTGTCGGCCGACACGGCCTGCATCGTGGGCCTCGCCTTCAAGTGGGGCCAACTCGTCAACACTGGCGACTACAGCATCGTGAACCCCTACGTCGGGGTGCAGCGCGTGGCAATCGACTTCATCGAGTGTCTGGGCGATGCCCCGACGGGCAACGTCTGGAGCTGGCGGCGTTTCTTCTGGTGTGAGCAGGTAAATCTGCCTGACTATGCCGCCAACGCCGAAAGCGGTGCCGCCCGCGAGACGGAGTTCCGCTTCAGGGTCAAGCCCTACACGGGCCGATTCCTGGCGGCAGCCACCGGCGGCGGCGCCAGCTACTTCCACGAGTACGACACCATCATCATTCCGTAATGTAAGGAGCGAAGGGTAATGTCCAGCCTGAATGAGACAGCGCAATACAGCTTCACGGTACCGCCCAAGTACGATGAGGCCGGCACCGAGATCGCGCCAGCGACGAACTACAAGCTGCGCCGGCTGAGCTTGCGGGAACGCGAGGACAGCTTCGGCGGCTTGTTTGAGTCGTTGCAGATCACGGCGGGCCAGTACATCAACGAGGGCAGCTACTATCGCCTTGAGATTCTGCACCGGGATCTCGTGAAGCTGCTGCAATCCATCGCGCATCGCAACTTCGTGCAGGAAGTCTCGACGTGGCTTGGCCGTCGTGGGGCGGGGGTCCTGATTGTGGCCCTCGCGGCCCACATCATGACGGAAGAGGGCTTGATCTCACCCGAGGCCGAACCCGACGACGAGAACACGCTCCCTTCTGATGGGGAGCTTGAGGCGATGGACAAGGAGAGCCTTGAGACACTGGGGGAAGACTTGCCCGGGAAGTCCCAGACGACTTCTATGTCGCCATGCGGCTCTCGGGCGGAGACCTCCTCAAGTGGTGTCAGCGCTACGGGGAACATCCAGCCCGCGACCTAAAGGATGTTCCCCTGCGGCTGCTCAGCGCATGGTTCAGCAGGCTGGACGCCCTTCGGCAGCTCGATCTGCTGGAGGTGGCGATGTATAGCGGAATGACTGGTGGGTTTATGACCAGCGAGGGCATCGCGGAGTTCGACAAACTGCACAAGCAGCGGCTCCGCGATGCCGGATTTCTGGCCCCGCTGGTACCCGAGATGCGCCGCTACATGGACCAATACCGCCGCACCCAGGTGCGGCACGCAGGCCGTATGCATCTCTCGGTCGCGGGCGCGGGTCCCGACGGCAACCCCATGACGCTGGCCGAAATCCGGCTCTGGAGTCTGCGGAACAAGATTCGTGAAGCTATCTCGACTTTATCGAAGGGGGTGAAACTTGCCTGAGCAACTGAGTTGGCTCTTCAAGATAGACGCCCAAGTCACCGGCCTGGCGGAGCTTAAGGAGCTTCAGCTCGCGCTCGACAGGTTCAAGGCCACCTTCGGACGAGACGGCGTGATGACCGGCCGGGTGAGGATCGACACCTCGGAACTCGACCGTGCGATGGGGAGCATCAAGGGCACCACCGCGGCCGGCAGGCGCCAGCGGACCATGATGTTCCACATGGACCCCACCATCACGCCCGAGGCCCAGCGGGCACTGGCGACCCAACTGGGGGCTATGTCGCAGCGCATGCAGGCCAAGGGCCTGTTCGCGCTACCCATCACGGCCCCGAGCGCCGGCCAAATGGAGAAGGTGGTCCAACAGGCGCAACAGACCTACGGTAAGGCCCTGCGCGCCACCTACAGGGTCACCAACCCCGCCACCGACATGCGGCGCCTGGATCAGGCCTTCATTGCAGCGCAACTCCTGGGCCAGCGGGCGGAGCGCCAGTTCGCGGCCGGTGCGCGCGGCATGGGGGTCATCTCCCGCCAGATCAATGAGGCCCCCGTTACCCGTAGTCGTGGTGGCCGTGGCGCGATGCTGGACCCGACGGCGCTGCAACGCGACTTCAGCGGAGCCTTCAACTCCATGCGGCGCGTGGCGCTGGATTTCACGTACACGATGCAGACGATGGCCTTTGTGTCGGGTGGGGCCCTCTACGCCATCGGGTCAGCCATCAAGGGTGTCGGCAGCCAGATGACGGACGCCAGCGCCAGGATGGAGCTGTACAGCAAGCAGTTTCAGGCCCTGGAGGGTAGTGCTGGTGCTGGCGAGGCCGCGCTCCGCAAGGTGCGGGACTTCGCGGTGAAGTCACCCCTGACCTTCGACGAGACGGTGCAGGGCGTCGTGCGGCTGCGGGCCGCCTTCGTGGGCATGGGGGAAATCTTCGCCGAAGACGGCCGCCTGCTCAAGACCCTCACCAATATGGCGGTCTACAGCAAGAAGCCCCTCGAACAGGTCATCAACACCATGCTGCAACTGCGGCGTGGCGGATGGCGTAGCCGTGACATGGGGGCCATCGGCATCAGCAAGGAGTTCCTGCAAAGCATCGGTGTCGGCTGGGATAGCAGCAAGGGCATCGGTCGCCCCGAGGGTCTGACGGCCGCGACCGGGCCCGAGATGTTCCGCAAGATTCTCCAGAACCCGCCTGAGTTCCTGCAAAACTTCGACCCGGCGGAACTTCTGAAGACCAAGCTCACCAACGTCGAGGACGTGATGTTTGTCTTCATGGCATCGCTGGGCGACCGCATGGCACCGGCCCAGAAGGCGTTCCTGACCCAGTTGCAGGAGTTCCTGCTCGATCTGGTGCACGTCTTCGATGACCCGGGCGTCATGCGGCAGATGGAAGGCGCGATGACGCAACTCTTCGATGCCGTGGGCGGGAAGTTCATCGGCTTCCTGGAGGGGCTGCGCGACGCCATCACCAACGATCCGGGCGTCATCGTCGATTTCCTCAACAACCTGGCGGGGGCCGTCAAGACGCTGGCGGCCGCCTTCTCGGCCTTCCTGGTTGGCACCGGCGCCTCGATGGCGTTTCGTGCGATTGCGGCTCTTATGGGCCTTGGCGGTGCCATCGGGGGTGCCCCCGGGGCAGCCATTGGTGGCGGCATCGCCGCAATAGGCATCCTGGGTTCCACGATTGCCACCTTCGTGAGGTCCAAGCAGGCGCTGGACAACCTGATCCCGACCCTCAACACCGTGCAGTCCGAGTTGGGCGACACCAAGGGGGCCTTCGAGGCGCTGACCGGGATGGACCTGTCGTTCCTGGGCGCCAGTGGCACCATGTTCGAGGAATGGGCCAATCGCATCACGGCGTCGGTCAAGGATGCCATCAACGCCATCCAGACCCTGCTCAACCTTCAGAGCCTTCACGTCTATGAGGGCATGCCAGGTGGCGGAAATGCAATGCAGGCCTTCTCACCATTCTCGGACCCCGCGCTTTATGCAATAGGCGCTGCTGCCAATGGTGCGCTGGGTATCGGCGGCACAGCACCAACCAACTTCAAGGGTAAGGACCTTGGGTTGGCTGAAATACTATGGGGAAGGGCGCGCGGCAAGCAGTACCGCATGTACGACAAAGAGGGCAATTTCCGCGACTTCGGGGACATGAGCCTAATGGACATGGCGCAGGCCCAGACAGCGGCCCAGATTGCGGCCGCTGGCACCAGTGGCACAACCGGCCCTCCGGTGGCGCAACCCGGCGAACTGGACGCGCTCTTGAGCCGGCTCGGTATGCCGGGTTACCCACTGCCGCCGCAGTACCAGACCATCACCTCTACCTACGGCGCCAAGCGTAGCGGTGGACTGCATGGCGGCCTCGATATCGCGGCCCCGGCGGGGACGGATGTACTCTCCACCGCCGCCAAGAGCGAGGTGCTGCGCATCCTGGATGCCGGCGCCGGTGCGGGCGGCGGCAAGATGGTGTTCGTGGACGCCAAGGATGGCAACGTCGTGGCCTTCACGCACCTCAAAAATGTGGGCTTCAAGGCCGGAGATGTCATCCCCAACGCCGGAGCCAAAATTGGCGAGGTCTTTAAGGATCACCTCGATCTGAAGGTGATGTCCCGCGAGGTCTACGACGAGTGGGTGGCCTCCGGGTTCCCGTCCGCTAACCCATGGCGCATGGGCAAGTCCCTTGACCCGGCGCAATACTTCGGCCTTGGTGGCACCGGCACCGCTGGCCGACTTTCGCCCACCGACTACCTGCTCAAGATACCCAAGACCCCGACGCTGATGGATGCCGCCACAGAGGCGATGGCGGGCGAGTGGGAGAAGATACGCGACGCCATGGACATCAGCGGACGGCGGCTCGGCCTCTACCGGGGCACTCCGGCCTTTGGGGACGAGCAGACGGCTGAGAACAAGAAGCTGGCTGGCCTCTACGAGAAGCTGATGAGCGAGACCCCCGAGGTGGCGGACTGGGTCCGTGGCCTCGGCGGTGAGGACAAGGCGGCCCTCGATCAACTACAGGAAGCCTTCCGGAAAGCGGCCCAGGGGGCCGACAATCTGGCCGAGAGCTTCGACAAGGCGGCCAAGAACTTCGACGCCGTGGCGGGCGTGGTGCTGGGTCTTCAGGAGCGCTTGGCGGGTATCACCCAGGGGCGCTACAGCCTTGCCGCCGCCCGCGCCAGCGCCATGGGGCAGGGCCGTACTGCCGCGCTCTATGAGGCCGAGGGTGTGTTCGCGGCCCTGGATGCGCAGGCCCAGCAGATCGAGAAGTTCAAGGCCCTGTACGGCACCCAACTGACGGCCACGCCCCGGACCCAGGCCGACTACTTCCGTCAGCAGACGCTTCAGGGCCAACTCTCGTCTCTACAGACTGGCTACGGCACCATCATGCAGACCGGCTACCAGCAGGCCGAGAAGCTACAGGAGAATGCGCCCGACATCGCCAAGGCCATTGTCACCAAGCTGGACGAACTCTACCCTCAGGCGCAGGGGTACTTCACCGACGCACAGACCATGGCGGCCCAGAGCCTCAACACCGCGGGCCTACAGCTTCAGAGTGCGGCGCAGGCCCTCATGATAGCCGCCGGCCAGATGGATGCCGCCGGTGTGGCGGCACGTCTACAGAAGGCCGCCGGCGCGCAGGCCAGCATCGCGGGCTACGGCCAGCGGGCGCTGGGGCTTGGCATCAGGGGCAACGTGGGGCCAACCCTGTCGGCCGCCCAGATGGGCTACACCGAGATTCCGGCGGGCTGGAACCGTGGCCTGCCGTCCTACGACCTTGAGGCGGCCTCGCTCTTCGCGGGTAGCCAGATGGCGGATGCGGGCCTCTACCTCGGAAACCCGTCGCTCGCCACCTGCGGCGGCCCTGGTCAACCCCCCTGAGGGAGTAGTCTCGCCGGAGTTGCCGGCGGTGCATTTCCCCCCAAGGAAGAGAAGCAGCCCAAGGAGAAGGCCGCCAAAGAGGGCTGGAACGCCGCCAACGCGCTCGCCACGCTGGCGGCACAGGCGCTGTCGAGCAGCAGCAGCATGAAGGAACTGACCCAGAACCTGATCCAGGCCGGCGGCCAGTTCCTGAGCCAGATGGCGACCCAGATGATACCCGGCCCCTTCGGCACCCTGCTGGGTGGCGGGATCCAGTTCGCGTTCAATATGCTGACCGCCGACAAGGCGCTACCCATCAAGAACGGTGCCATGGAGGTCCGGGTCGTGAACTTCAGCGACCTCTACCTCGACATGACGGCCATTCGGGACCGCAGCGAGTTGTCGTACAGCAAGGAGCGGCGTGACATGGGGGGCCTCGCGCTCGCCATACAGGTGGGTGGTTAATGGCAGACATCAGAACAGACGCTATCTCGCCCTATGTGCGGCAGATCACGGAACCCGGCACCCTGCTGGGTGCGGGCCTGACGGTGGGCAACAATGCGGTCGCCACCTTCGAGACGACCCACTACTGGTTCCCGGCGCAATACACGCTGGCACCCATGCCCAGCGCGGGCCTGACGCCCTCCTCGCAGGGGGGCTACCTGACCTTCAACCTCCCGCTGCTCGTCAACCCGCTGCTTGACGTGAAGGTCGTGGACTACGATGTGACACTCCGCGATGTAATGCTGGCCTTCCAGGCGGCGCGCACCGATCTCCGCCTCTGGGCCTACGGGCAGTGGTTCGCCAAGGGCAAGCTCATTCAGGTCCCGATAGACCGGCCCGACACCGGCGAACTACTGCTGACCTTCGCGCTGGAGGGCGTGAGGATCTACAAGGCCACCATCGTGGGGCAGAGCATCATGGACTACGACGGCATCACGGCGGTGGACGGCCTCCACATCCCGTTTGCGACCGATGTGGGGAGTGTCGCCACTCTCGGAACCCATAGCCACCTCTATGGCAACGAGGTGTTGCCGTGACGCAGCCGCAGCCCCAGTACCCATTGTACAAGATCACCAGTTGGCCGGCCGATGACCCCAGCGGGGCCGGCACCACGCGGCTGGTGCTGGGCGCCCAATGCGGGCAGAGCATCTTTGAACTCATCAGCAGCCTGACGTTCCGGTATCCCAAGAGCTACAACGTGCTGCCCGACGACTGGGCCGACTTCTCGACCGAGTGGCTTCAGCGCGGAACCTACA
>Ga0265297_10003412_pt1 | contig 28752 bp, 28 predicted proteins | sample Munlanlwell13791_FD_192502 | JGI IMG/M metagenome (GOLD analysis project Ga0265297, IMG submission 192502) | Leachate microbial communities from a municipal landfill in Southern Ontario, Canada - Leachate well 137-91 | ecosystem: Engineered > Solid waste > Landfill > Unclassified | place...
GTGCCATTGTTGGCGGCCAAGCTCTCACTCCGCCTACCCGTCATCGCCTTGGTGAGCCATTACCTCACCAACTAGCTGATAGGACGCAGACCAATCTTTTACCGATAAATCTTTACCCTTGCGGGACCATCAGGAATTAGCCCGGATTTCTCCGGGTTGTGCCTGAGTAAAAGGTTTGTATCTACGTGTTACTAACCCATTCGCCACTGTTGTATTGCTACAACCGTTCGACTTGCATGCCTTATCCACGTCGCCAGCGTTCATCCTGAGCTAGGATCAAACTCTCAAAAAAATGCGGGACAACTCTAAAAAACTTACATAAAATTGTCACTAAAAAATCCTACTAAAATGATTGCTGTATTTATTTATCAAGTTACGAGAACAAATAGAATCTTACTCTTTCTTTCGCTTATTGTCAACTATCGAATATGAGCCGGCAGACGGATTCGAACCCCCGACCTACTGTTTACAAAACAGTTGCTCTACCACTGAGCTATGCCGGCCTATTTCAGTCCTTTTTTTTCTTGACTGAGGCTGTTATTTCCTTCCAATAACTGTCCAAGCCCTTGGTTCTCTCCAAGGACCTGCTCCTTAACTTGGTAATCCAATCGGAAACCTTTTTATCAACTTTCAATGACAATATTCTAATCTTGCTTAATAATTTATGCAAGATTCCCTCTAAAGTATTTGAATTTTCCTTCAAAACTTCCTTGGTTTTCTCTCTTATCTTCTTCCTCAAATCTTTTTTCAAAAATCCCAATTCCGGTTCGGGCATTTCTTTCAATTCCGGAACTTTTCTTAATATCAAAAATGCTAATCCCAAAAAACTTACACCTAAAACTATTGAAGCGATAAGTTCAGAATTCATACAAAACAAATCTCTTAACGACAATATTCTCTCCGGTCTTGGCAATCGTCTCATTAATTAAAACCTGTATCGTCTTGGTATCGTCCTTAATCCATAACTGGTCGACTAAGCAAGAATCTTTCTTGAACTTCTCCAATTTTCCTTTGATGATTCCCTCAACAATCTCGGCCGGCTTATTCATGCTCTTAACCTGTTCTTCGTACTCTGCCTTTTGTGCATTCAAAACATCTTCGGGAACATCTTTAACATATGTCGGTCTCATTCCGGCAATCTGCAAACAAATCTCGTGGGCTAAACTCTGAAAATCTTCTCCGCGGGCGACAAAATCAGTCTCGCAGTTTATCTCGAGCATCACTCCCAATCTCTTGTTCGAGTGAACGTATGTTTCAACAATTCCGCTCCCAACAGCCCTCTCCGTCTTTTTGGCGGCAATGGCCTGTCCCCTTTTCTTCAAATATTCTTTGGCAGAATTAAGGTCGCCGTTTGATTCTTCCAGGGCTTTTTTGCAATCACCCAAAGAAATACCGGTCTCTTCCCTTAATTGTTTGACTAAATCTATGTTTATCATGTGTTTTAATAATTTAGATTTATTCTGTTTTAGCTCCGCCCAGTACTTCTTCTATTTTGTAGAGGACGTATTCCACAGAGGTGTAGGCGTCGTCGTTCCCGGGAATGGGATAATCTATTTTAGTGGGGTCGACATTGGTGTCGGCGATGGCGATAATCTTGATGCCGCACTGTCTCGCTTCTTTCAGGGCCAAGTCGTCTTTTTCAACATCGACGATGAATACTGCCGCGGGCAACTGTTCCATTTCTTTAACACCGTTGAACTTGTGGCCCAATCTTTCCAGTTCCTTCATCATTGTCAATCTTTCTTTCTTAACATACTTCTTTTCAAAGTCCATTTCCTTGGTCTTGGCTTCCAGTTCTTTGAAATAATTGATTCTCTTTCTGATTTCTTTGAAATTGGTGAAGACTCCTCCGATCCATCTTTCGGTGACATAAGGAGCGTTGCATCTTATCGCAAGGTCCTTAACCAAATTTCTCATCGCAACTTTTGTTCCGACGAAAGCGATTGTCTTTCCTTCACTTTTAATCTGTTTTATGTAATCCAAAGCTTCGGTCAATTTCTCGGCTGTCTTTTCCAAATCAATTAAATAGACTCTGTCTTTCTGTTTGGCGACATATTCTTTCATTTTGGGATTCAACTTTGACTTGTCGTGTCCGAAACCCAAACCGGCAGTTATCATCTCGTCAACTGAAATATTATATCCTATCTTTTTTTCTGTTTTTGTTTCTTCCATAATATGCGACTGAATAAATCACATTCGCTTGATGGCGAAGTGTTTTTACTATCTTATTGGTACTTTTTATATATATCATATGGAAATTAAAAAGGCAAGAGGATAAAAAAACGAGGGCGGGTATCAACATTAATTCCCAATCCCTCTGACTACGATTTGATAAGACGCTTCGTCACCGACCCACATCTTCATGGGGCCCAACACGGCTATTACCTCGTAACCCTCGGAAATCAACGAATTCAGAGCACATTCCAAGAGATAATCATCTCCGAAGAACACTTTCGGATCCTCCTTGGAAGACCACCGGACTTCCTCTGGCACCTCGCAGAAAACACAATCAAGCTTGTCTATTCTTCTATCGGTGCGCTGAATTATTGGTTCTGGTCTCGGACTTCGCTTATAATAAAGCCTGAAAACCTTTACTTCTTTTGGTTTACACACTCCTTTCACCTCCCGCTTTCCGGGTTGAATGTACAATAACAAAAATATATAAATTGTCAAATTTAAAATCGACTGATAGTCGATAAAAAATTATTCTGTGCCAAGGAGAAACGCTACAAGACAAGCCAGTACCCCCATCTCTGCGGAAAGCAGAGCGGAAAAGAATATCGCATCGGCGAAATTTTCGATGATTGCAATTCCGGCTTCGTACTTCGCTGTGTATCCCCACGGCAATAACATTTCAATGATCTTGAATTGCTTAAGCGACATTTCCACTTCCCTGTGCTTAAACAAGAAGAAAAACGATATCAAGAAGGCAATCGCTGCGATAGCAATGACGATGAGCTTCTTTTTTAAAGCCCGGTCCCTTGCCTTTTTAAATTTCTCTTCCATTTCCTTTTTCCCACGAATAATAGACTCCAAATTAATCCCCTCCGAAGGATTGGCATTATCTTAAAACAAAACAAATGAGAAGTCAAACGCCCTTGATTTCCCTCCCTCTTTCTGATATACCTTAAATATATAAAAAGTAATACTGAATATGAAGAAAGACATTCACCCACAATACTTTGAAAAAGCCAAGATTCGCTGTGCCTGCGGAAATGTTTTTGAAGTCGGCTCGACTATTGAAAACATGGAGGTGGAAATCTGTTCTCAGTGCCACCCCTTCTACACAGGAAAGGAAAGAAGCTCTGACCAGGTAGGCAGAATCCAGAAATTCAAAGAAAGAGCTGCTAAAAAGAGAAAGTAATCTTTTATGCCAGAAGAAAGTCCAAAATACAATGCGGTTATCATGGAAATAAGAGCGGGCGTCGGAGGAGAAGAGGCCGCTCTTTTTGCATCTGACCTGGCGAGAATGTACACCCGTTTCGCCCAAATCAAGGGATGGAGAGTCAACGTTTTGGATTCGAGCATGACTGAAATCGGCGGAACCAAAGATACGACTATGGAAATATCCGGAGAAGGAGCGTATGAGCTTCTGGAAAACGAAGCCGGAGTGCACAGGGTGCAGAGAATACCGACCACGGAAAAACAAGGAAGAATCCACACTTCAACGGCAACTGTCGCCGTACTCGCCAAACCATCGGCCACTGAAATCAACATCAGGCCGCAGGATATAAGGAGCGAATACTACAAAGCTTCGGGAGCGGGCGGACAATACGTTAATAAAAGAATGTCAGCCATCAGAATAATCCACATCCCTACCGGAGAAGTGGTCACCTGCCAGACCGAAAGAAGTTTGCAGCAAAATAAAGAAAGCGCGCTCTCAATCTTGGCCGCCAGATTACTAAGCCAGCAAAAACAAAAACTGGAAAAAGAAATGGGCGGAGCGAGAAGATCGCAAATCGGAACAGCGATGAGAGAAGAAAAAATGAGAACATATAATTTCCCCCAGGACCGAGTCACCGACCACAGAATCAACAAAAGCTGGCACGATATTGAATCAATAATGTCGGGAAAAATAGAAAAGATGGTCAAAAACGTAGCAGAAGGATTAAAACAGGGATAACTTCCCTGTTTTTACTTTTCTTGACTTTTAAAAACTTTTGGCATAAGTTTGTATTAGAGGGAGTGCTCTGAGTAGACGCTAGAACTTTACAAAGTTCTAGAATCCATGGGTCGTCCCAGGCTCCCTTACTAAATGGCTTGTTGGTCTAGTCGGCTATGATGTCCGCCTGTCATGCGGAATATCCTGAGTTCGAATCTCAGACAAGCCATCATCCTAACCTTCATCGCAAGGTTAGATTTTTTTATATCAAAAAACCGCCTTTAAGGCGGCCATTAGAATATTAATCCCTGGCAATAATCGGTCATTGAACCCTTGTCGGTAAACTCCTGAATACACCAGGCTCTGGTCGAAACGCTCTTGGCATAGGCCGAAGAACCGCCGTAATATCTGGAAGCGGCACTATATTCTCCCGATGTCTTCCCTCCTCCTAAATCCTTCAAATACAAGCCGGCGGCGGTAAAGGCATCGCGAATATTCCAGGGATCGGCCACAGACTTTCCCGTAGCGTTCTTTATCTTCTCTATGTATATTTTCCAAGTGCTGGGAATGAATTGGGCCGGACCCATCGCTCCCCCGAATCCATAGGCAACGTATCCCGACTTGGCACAACTGACCGTTCCGTCTTTTCCGACGTACGCCGCACAATGGAAATATGTCCCTCCGTATTTGGAAACGCAGTCATTAATCCAGCAAGAAACCGGCGTTTTTTCCATTGTTCTCCCCGAAGCTTTGATAAGATCCAAAAAGACGGGCAAATCTCTGGTCGGATGCATAATCCTCGAAACCAAATTTCCGTTGGTGTATTTTCCCGCTCCGGTTTCCGCATTGGTGACATAGCACTGGCCGACGTTTCTTCCGATAGCCGACTCCTGGCTGATAATAGCCAAAAGGAATGCCGGTCTCACCCCGATTAAAGTTCCGATATCTTTAGCCATTTCCAAAGCCTCTCCGAAGCTGGGAGCTTTCTGGTCTTCAACCAATCCGACCATCTGGATTAACTTCTTCTCAATCTCAGCCGCTTTCTTTTCTATCTCTTCCTTTTCTTTTAACTGTGCTTGATACTGGGCTTCGGTCAAAGTATACAGCTTGTCCTTTTCCTGCTTGGTCAAGGCCGATGCCTGCTTTTGAACGCTCTGTAATTCCAACAGACTTTCCTTTTCTCCTTTTTCTTCAGCCAAACTGATTTGCTGTCCTTTCAAGCTGGCCTCCAGATTTTCAAAATAATCAAGCAAATCCTGATTCTTAACGCTCAAAGTTTCCAGATAGACCAGATTGTCGAAAAACTCGGAAATGGTCTTGCTGGCGATTAAAACTTCAATTAATGACTTCTTATCTTCGTCGGCGACCGCCCGCAAAATCATCCCGATTTTGTCTCTTTGAGAATCGATTTCTTTTTCCGTTTCGACTATCGATAGTTCGGTGTCTTTAATTTGAAAACCCAAACTCTTAATTGAAAGATTGGATTGATATATTTGATAATCCAAATCCTTGATTTTCTTGCTTAAAGTGGAAATTTGAGTCTGCAATGTTTTCTTTTCAGCGCTGGTCGCACTAATATCCGACTCAACGTCTTTCCTTTTTGATTCAAAATATATCTGGCACTGATTCAATAGGCTCTGGCATTCGGAATCGGAAAGAGTTTCACAGGCCGTTTTCCATTCTTCTTTCCCGCACATGGCTTCCAAATCATCGACATTGGCCGAAGAAACGAAAATAACGGGGATAAGGATTCCCGTTATCGTCATCAGCGTCAGTTTTTTAATTTCAGGAAAAAAACTGAAAGACATTGAATCAAAATTATTATTTCTCTTCTTCGGCCGGAACTTCTTCTTCCTTCTTCTCGCCGGCCTTCTCCGGCTCCTTCTCTACTTCTTCAATCGGCTTGGCCAATTCTTCTTCAACTTTTTCCGGCTCAACAACCTGAACGATTATTTCTTCCGGGTCATCAATTTCAATGGTTACCCCGACCGGCACCTTGATATCTTTAACGGTAATCGCGTCTTCAAAGGTAACCAACGAAGATACGTCGATTATAATCTTACTCGGCAAATCCTTGGGAAGGGCTGATACCGGTATTTCTTTCATGTTGGCAATCAGAGTTCCGCCCAATTTCAAGGCCGGAGCTTCTCCCACCAATTCAATCGGAACTTCGGTTTCAACTTCTTCTTTCAAGTTGGGTTGATAGAAGTCAACGTGCAGCAGTTTCTGGCTCAAAGGATGAACCTGCTCGTCATGGATTAGAACGGAATATTTCTTTCCTTCAACCTCCAAATCAATCAAAGTTTCTCCTACATCTTTATACACTTTCTCAAAGTCTTTTCTGTCAACTTCAAGAGAAATACTTTCAATTTCCGGTCCGTACAAAACAGCCGGAATCACTTCTTCCTTTTGAACGGCTCTATAGGCAGTGCCTTTCGCCTGTCTCAATTTTGCTTTTAAACTTGTCATTTTATTTCACATTAATCTAATAACGCCGCTTTACATATAAAGCGGAGTGGTATCCAATCAGAGTATAGGATATTTTTCAGGTTTTTGCAACTCCGGAATCATTCTATATTATCTTCTTCCTTTCTATTTTAATCTTGTCTCCAATTTTTATGAGGTCATCGCTTCCCTCTAACAAACCGTTGATTGCTCCCCTGATTTGAATGCAAGAAATTGAATTGGCAATCCCCAGCTTTATCGCCCACTCGACATCCATGTTTGATTTAATCAATCCGGAAATGAATCCGGAACCGAAAGCATCTCCGGCACCGGTTTTGTCAACAACTTTAACTTTATAAGATGAAGCTTCGATTAAAACATCTTCTTCGGAAACCAAAACCCCTTCCGGGCCTTTGGTGACCGTATTGATTCCCGGATGCAGACTGTTCAATTCCCTCATTATTCCCATCTCGTCTTTCTTGTCCACTCCGGTCAACAAAGAAGCCTCTTCCAAATTCAATAATAAAACATCGGCTTTCTTCAGTATCGGTTCCAATTTCTCTTTTCCCAAAACAATTTGCGAATTGCCTAAATTGATAGCGACTTTGATTTTGTTCTTCTTGGCGAAATCAACAATATCCTCGGTCAACTCTCTCAATTTCCCGGACAAAGGAGCGAGATAGAACCAAGAAGGAGACATGTCCCCCCAGAGTATTTCTTCCTTGTTCAAATCTTCCGAAGCGCCGCGGTAGGCCAAAACAGTTCTTTCGTTATCGGAAGTCAACAAAATAATGGAATTGTTGGTCGGCTTTTCGTTCTTCTGGATAAATTCTGTTCCGATTCCCATCCCCTCCATCTCGGCAATGATTTCCTTGCCCGGGATATCAGAACCAACCGAACCGCAATAGGCAACTTTAAATCCCTGCTTCTTAAAAGTATGGGCGGTGTTCATTCCCCCTCCGCCAAAGCTGAAATACATGTCATTGATATCAACTTTCGCACCCAAATCAAAACCGACCGCCGTTCCGGACGGAACCTTATCAGTTTTTAATAACTGTTCTTTCTCCATCTTCAAATAAATATCCCAAGTGGCAGAACCGAATGTAATAATTTCAAACATATTATTTTACCTTACCCAATGATAATATCGTCTTAATAACAGTATCGGCATTCAAAGAAATGCTTTCAATCCCCTCTTTCATTAAAAATTCTGCAAACTCGGGATAGTCAGACGGCGCTTGTCCGCAGATTCCGCAATATTTTCCTTTTTCTTTGCAGGTCCTGATGACTTTTTTAATCAATTCCATAACCGCTTCATTCTTTTCATTGCCGATATAGGCCAATCCTCCATTGTCCCTGTCCAATCCCAAAGTCAATTGAGTCAAATCATTTGAACCGATAGACATTCCGTCAAAAACTTCCAAAAATTCATCAATCAAAATCACATTCGAAGGAATTTCGCACATGACGTAGACCGGCATCTCGTTTTTCGGCAACCCGAATTCGCGGATTAATTCCACCACCTTCTTTCCTTCTTCAACGGTTCGGCAAAAAGGAACCATCACCGCCACATTATTCAATCCGAACTCCTCCCTCACCCTTTTAATGGCCAAGCATTCCATTTTAAAAGCCGGCTGGAAAGAAGAATCAATGTATCGGCAGGCTCCTCTGAATCCGATCATCGGATTGTTTTCTTCTCCCTCGAAAGGACTGCCTCCGACCAAGTTCTTGTATTCATTGGTTTTAAAATCGGAAAAACGGACAATGACCTTCTTGGGATAGAAAGAGGCGGCAATCTGAGCGATTCCTTCCGAGAGTTCGTTGATGAAATATGTTTCCTTGTTCGGATATTCTCTGGTTAATTCTTCGATTGTTTGCAAGTCGTGTTCCGAAATCTTTATCTCCCCTTTCTTTATCTTCTCATAATTCATCAAAGCCATGGGATGGATTCTCACCTTTTCGGCGATGATGAATTCTTCTCTGGCCAAGCCGACTCCGTCGCTGGGCAAAAATGAAGCCTTGAAAGCCGTGTCGGGGGCTCCGATATTCAAAGTTATTTTAGTGCTTAATTGGGGAATTTCATCCAAATTATATTCTTTGACGGTGAAAGGAACGTCTCCCTCGAGAATTCTTCCTTTGGCGCCGGAGCTGCAATCAACCGTCACCATCATTCCGGTTTTTAATTTTCTAGTCGCTTCTTTGGTTCCGACAATGCAAGGAATGCCCAGCTCTCTGGAAATAATGGCCGAATGGCAAGTCTTCCCCCCCTCGTCGGTGATAACGGCCGAAGACATGGTTAAGATGGAATTCCAATCGGGATCGGTCATCTTGGTGACCAAGATTTCCCCTCTCTTGAACTCATTCATTTTTTTAACATCAGTAATGACCCTCACTACTCCTTTGCCGATTTTGTCTCCGATGCTGATGCCGGTCAAAAGCGGTTTAACTTCTTGGTTGATAATATATTCTTCATATGTCCTTCCCTTCTTTCCTTTTAAGGAATGGACTGTTTCCGGACGGGATTGAACAATGTATAGTTTGCCGTCCTTTCCATCCTTGGCCCATTCAATATCCTGCGGAGCATTATAGTGTTCTTCGATTTGGCAACCCCACTCGGCCAAAGTCAAAACTTCTTCATCGGTAATTGAATACTTGTCATACTCTTCTTTAGTGGTTTTGACTTCCTTGACTCCGCCGCTCTCTCTGTAAATGTATTTGCCATCTTTTCTCCCCAGTTCTTTATTGATAATCGCTTTATACCCCATTTTCATCGTCGGCTTGAAGACAAAAAACTTGTCGGGAGTGATTCTTCCTTTGACAATCATTTCTCCGATTCCCCAGATCGAATTGATCAAAACAACCTTATCAAATCCGGTATCGGTATCGAGAGTGAACATGATTCCCGAAGAAGCCAAATCGCTTCTGATCATTTTCTGGATTACAGCCGAGAGATAAACGCTCAATTGAGGAAAGCCCTTGTCACGCCTGTATGAAATGGCACGGTCGGTAAACAAAGAAGAAATACAGTATTTTACCGCTTCCAAAACATCTTTTTCTCCTTTGATGTTCAAATACGATTCGTGCTGACCGGCGAAAGAAGCGTCGGGAAGGTCTTCGGCGGTAGCCGAACTCCTCACCGCCACATCGCAATTGTCTCCGTATTCCTCGCAAAGCTTTCCGTATCCTTTAATTATCTCTTCTTTCAAGTCCTTGGGAAACTTTCCGCCCAAAATCAGGCTTCTGGCTTTCTTGCCGGCTCTCTGCACATTCTCCAATTTATTCAAATCGAGATTATTGAAAAGCTTCTCAAGCTTTTCATCGATCTTGTTGAATTTCAAAAAATATTTGTATGCATCGGCGGTTGTGGCAAAACCATTGGGAATCCTGATTCCTTTCTCGGTCAATAAAGAATACATTTCTCCCAAAGATGCATTCTTGCCTCCGACAATTGCCACATCTTTCTTTCTTATTTCTTTAAAAAACAGTGTATTTGCCATTTTAATTAAAAACCAATCCCTCCGAAAAGGTTCATTAAGCTGATTATCATAAAGATGATGATAAAAAGAATATCCAGTATTAAAATAATGATATTTCCTTTTTCTTTTTTCATTTTATCAAACTCTTAATACTCTTAACCGCCCTTTTAACATCCGGATAATTGGGAATATCGTTTTCTTCCAAAATCTTGACGGCCGAAGATACGAGCGGTCCTCCCAAAAAACAGCAGACGATGGGCTTTAAAGGATATTTCTTTTTCATTTCCACCATAATTTTAGCATTTTTTTCATGCTCTGTCATTATCTGCGGAGTTGAAATAACAATCAAACCGTTAATATCCTTCTGCTTTAATATCGCTTCCATTCCCGCTTCGTATCGGTCGGATAAAGCGTCGCCGATCAAGTCCAAAGGATTTCTTTTTACCGGCACCTTCCCCATCGCTTTGTTCTTTTCCAAAGAAGAAACCGTTGTTTTACTTAACTCAACAACCTCTATTCCCATTTCCGTGCAATAATCAACGGTTAAGACACCCAAACCGCCTCCGTTGGTCACAATTCCTATCCCATTTTCGATTCTGGGCAGAAAAGCCAGAGCTTTGGCCGAATCAAACAATTCTTCCAAGGTATCAACCAGAACAACTCCGCATTGTTTCATCGCCGCTCTATACACTTCATAGTCTCCGGCCAGGGTTCCGGTATGAGTGGTTGCCGCCACTTTGCCCATCTCGCTCCTTCCCGATTTGATAGCCACAATCGGCTTCATCTTAACAACTTCTCTGGCGACTTCCATGAACTCTCTCCCATCTTTTAATCCTTCAAAATAGACGACTATAACTTTGGTTTCAATATCGTCTTTGAGATAGGAAATGAAATCGGTTAAACTTAAATCGGCTTCGTTGCCATAGGAAACAATTTTAGAAAATCCGATATCCTCGCTCTCACTCATTCCCAAAACCGAATCCAATAAGGCTCCCGATTGCGAAAGAAAAGCGATACTCCCTTTTCTCGGAGTCAAAGGAGCGAAAGAGGCGTTTAAATTAAGAGAGGGATTGATGATTCCCAAACAATTGGGACCGATTAAAGGAATTTTGTATTTTTTGACTATCTCCTTTATCTCTTCTTCTTCTTTGATATTACCGCTCTCTTTAAAACCGGAAGAGACAATGATGATTCCTCCGACTTTCTTTAGACAGCATTCCAAAACAACGTTTTTGACTATTTTTTGAGGAACGGCAATTATTGCCAAGTCTATCTTTTCTTTAATGTTTGATATTTTTCCAAAACACTTTTCTCCCAAAACTTCTTTTTGAAAAGGATTGACGAAAAATATTTTCCTCGATTTCTTTCCTTCTAAGATATTCTTGGCCAAACCGAATCCGACGGTATTAATTTCTCCACTCGCTCCGATCAAAGCTATTGTCTTGGGGTTAAAGATATTTTTCATTTGCTCGATAATAATCCGGCATACTCTTCTCCGGATATGCTTCCTTTAATTAACAAATTATTCAATCCGGCATAATAATCTTCCTCTATCTGAGAAATCGGAATAGGACCATTATATAGTCGAATGGTATCCAAATAACCGTGAACCAAGGAATTGGCTAAGGTTGCCGACTTTCCGATGTATAAAGTATTGGTCGAACTCTGGGCATTGTTGATGATGGTTCCGCCGCCGGAAACCAAGGCTCCGTCAACGTAGTATTTTATCGTCTTGGTTGAATTATCGAAAGAACCGACCAGATGGTACCATCTGCCTGTTGCAAATCCGGTAACAGCCGAAGCCGCCGTACCGTTGGCGTCATAACTTTTAATCTTCAGGTCCAAACTGCCGGCAGTGTCTACGGTAAACCAATAGGCATCGTCCTTGGAAACAAGGTGGGCGCTGGCTATGGTCGGCAAGGCGGTAAATTTAACCCAGGCTTCCACTGTTATGCTGCTCACATCTAAAACATTGCTGTCGGCGACGGAAAGACTGTCATCCACTCCGTCGAAGTACAAACAGGAACCGTAGATACAGCTTGCTCCGGAATAAACCAAAGGAGCTCCGACAATGCTTCCGGTGCCGGTTCCCCAGCCATCCTGAGCATATGCGGTTGTTGCCGCAGCTCCGTCAACAACCCCCGAACCGTCAAACTTCCACTCGGAAATCAAATTCAGCATTAACGCATTTCTCAATGAATTGGAAAAAACTTGAGCTTTAGCGATGGTGGCTTTTTGAGTAACGCCATCCATGCCAACAACAATCAAGCCGGAAAGAATTCCGATGATGGCAATCACCACTAATAGCTCTATCAGAGTGAAGGCTCTTTTAAATAATTTATTCATATTTTTTATTTATTATTTATATTATTATTCGAAAATCGGCGATGCAGGCTTTATTCCCCTCGACCATCACCGGATTGAAATCAATTGATTGAATATTATTTTCTTTCATTGAAAGATTGGAAAGATTGACCAGCATTTCCGCTATTTTTTCCAGGTCAGCCTTCTTTTTCCCTCTCGCTCCTTCTAAAATCTTAACCCCCTTGGTTTCCTTTATCATCTCCATTGCTTCCTCCTTTGTTATCGGAGCGACACGCAAAGAAACATCTTTGATTATTTCGATAAAGATGCCGCCGAGACCGAACAGCAGAACCGGTCCGAACTGAGAATCCCTTTTCATCCCTAAGGCGATTTCATTGCCCGGACACATCTCCTGAACCAATACTCCTTCAATATTCTTTCCCTCCATATTCTTCTGCATTTCTTCCCAGACCTTCTTAAATTCTTCCCCGTCTTTGATATTTGTCTTAACTCCCCCGATTTCCGACTTGTGGAATATCTTTTGGGCATGAACTTTCAAAACAACCGGAAAAACGATTTGTTCGGCGAATAACAATGCTTTTTCTTTTGAATTAAAAATCTCCGTTCGGCAGAAAGGCAACTTGTATTTCAAAAGAAGCTTTTTGGTTTCTCCAAAACTTAATATTTCCATGCTTTAATTTTACCTCAAAAGATAAAATAAAACAAATAAAAAGTGGCACTGTTTATATGCCACTCCTTTATTTTTTTCTTTAAGGTGACTCTTGCATACTTTCTATTCTATCAAATGCTGGAAACAAAACTACTGGTTATAAGAATATATCGTACGATATCCGCATCCCTGCATCTCTTGTCCCGTTCCTGACCAGCCAGGACCAGCTTCGGCAGCATAATAATCGCAACCCATGCTGCAATGCCAGCTACCGCCACAAGTGATGATCGTCCCCACGTACCCTGCCGCAGCACAACTCCCATAATATTCTCTATCTTCTTCCCACGGATGATTGCAGCCGGTACATATATTCCAATACCAAAGACCTCCAGCGCTTTTGCAAAATACGCTCTTCAGTTGCCTGCTAGCCGTACAAGTCAGACTGCCTCCATATGTTCCGCTACAAGTCCATGAAACCGAGCTTCCGATTCCGGGAAAGGAAGGGCTGGCCGGACTGGCGGTTCCAGGAGAACAAAAAGAAGCTGATCCATACGATGACGAATCGGGAGAGTAGACCGCTGCCGCGCTTCCGCAAACCCCGTTTGAAGCATGGTAGGCGTTGCAACTAATGCTATTATTTCCTCCGTATACTCCAGTGCAAGTCCATGAAACATATGTTCCAGCGCTGGGAAAGGTCGGAGTCGAAGAAGCTGTTCCGGCAGAGCAGTAATTAGCAGAAGGCCAGGAAGTGACGCTCTGGGCGTAGGCAGTGGAAGAAGTGTTGGATAATGTTCCACACACCCCGTCAATCTTCTTGTTGGCGGTACAGGTCGGAGTTGTTCCGCCGTATACTCCCTCACAGGTCCAAGACCAGGGACCGGAACCGGAATAGGCAGAAGCGGTACCGATGGAACAGGGAGCGGTGATTGAAGAAGTATCGTAGTAGTTGCCGTTGTTGGAAGTACCGCAGATACCGTCAATTGATTTGTTAGCAACACAGGTCGGAGTTGTTCCGCCATATACTCCCTCACAGGTCCAAGACCAGGGGCCACTTCCGGACACCGAAGAAGCTGTTCCGGTTGAACAGAAGTTAACAGTGGGAATGGTATAGGTATTGGCAGTTCCCGAACCGCAGACACCATTTAAGGCACGGTAGGCGGTACAAATTGTTGAGCTTCCAAGATATGTTCCGGGACAAGTCCAGGAAACGGAAGAGCCGGGAGTCGAAGGATAGGCAGGAGTGGTTGAGGGAATAGTTGAAGCGCAATAGGTGGTATTGGTGGTCCAATCGGTTTGGGAAGAAGGATAGCCGCTGGATGAATTATTGGCTCTGGAACCGCAAACTCCGGCCAAAGGAGCAGACTGGCTCATTTCATCGCCGTTGCAGGAATACTGATATGTTTCCCCGGTCGAGAGAACGGCGGAAATGGTGCAGTCGGTTCCGGTGTCTGATTGGTATCTGTATGAGGAACCGGAGTTGGGGTCAACGGGAAGGGTTCCCAGCTGGCCTTCCAAAGCCTGGTTGACTTCGGTCGGACAATCGACATTAATGGAACAGCCGGAACTGATCGGCATAGTGATGCTTTCCGACTGGTAGCCGACGGCGGCCGAGGCCAAAAGAGCGATGTCCGATTTCCTCTTGGCATCCTTGCCTGAATTGACGGCATTGTTCGTCTGGACGAAGACAAAGCCGGCCAGGATTCCGACAATGGAGAGAACTACCAGAAGTTCAATTAAGGTGAAGGCTTTTTTAGACATGTTTTTTTGTATATTATAACAAGCGATATAAAAAAATACAATGAGCCAGAGGCGAGAATCGAACTCGCAGTCTCTTCTTTACGAAAGAATTGCTTTTCCGTTAAGCTACTCTGGCTTAATTAATGAATTAAACCAATTTAAGATATTTTGCAAGACGCTGTCTTCCTTTCCGCTTTCCTCTCCCGGATTACTTTTCTTTATCACCACCACCTTCTCTCCCGGCTTCTGCATGCCCAAATCCTCTCTGGCCACCTTTTCCAAATATTCTTGACTATATGTTTCTCCCAGTCTGAATTTTAACAAGTCTTTTTCTTCGGTCAAGGTTTCAACACTGGTGTCGAGCCGTTCCAAATCTTTCCCCAAATCAGTCCTCTTCTGAAAAATCTTCGCGTTGGAATAAACAAGGAAACAGACAAACCAAACACAAAAAACAATCCAGAAGAAAATGGAAATCTTCTTCTTATTAATGTGTATCCCCCACTTCACTTTTTTGCCTTTTTTTGGTAGCATATTGTATATGAATACAAAATCTAAAAAATTCAGAATCGTTTGGATAATCTTGGTCTCTTTGATCGCCCTATCCACTATTGCCTCTTTGGTTTGGCCAATGTTTAATTAAGAACCGAAGACCTTAAGGAAGACATCAGCGGGAATCTTCAACTTGCCCCTGTCTTTCATATCTTTCTTTCCTTTTTTCTGTTTTTCCAACAGCTTCTTTTTTCTAGTATAATCTCCTCCGTACAAAGGCGCAATGACGTCTTTTCTTCTGGCGCTGATTGTTTCTCGGGCGATGATTTTCCCTCCGACCGCTGCCTGAATCGCCACCGCAAACATCTGGACCGGCAGAACATCTTTTAATTTTTCAACTATTCTCTTTCCTTCGGCTTGAACTTTGTTCTTCGGTATGATTCGAGAAAATGCTTCTTCCGTTCTTCCGGCGATAAGGATTTCCAGCTTGACCAATTCGGCCGGTCGGTATCCGGTTTCCTTATAGGTCATTGAAGCATATCCCTGAGTCACATTCAAAAGATTTTCATAGAAAGTGCCGATGATTTCTCGTAAAGGAAGCTCGTAGATTAAAATGTACCTGTCTTTTCCGAAAGGACGGGAATCGACGTGCTTGCCATCCATCTCTCCGACCAGTTCAAAGACTCTCCCAAGATACGAAGCGCCGATAATGAGTGTGATTTCGGTCCACGGTTCAAAACACTGGCTGAAAGAATCCGACCAGTTGTTCGGATTATACACCAAGACTTCTTTTCCTTTTCCGTCGAGCGCTTTAAAGCAAACCTGGGGAGCACCGATGACCAAATCCAATCCGAATTCCCTCTTCAATCTTTCCATGGTGATTTCAGTGTGGAGCGTTCCCAAAAACCCGCACAAGAATCCCCTTCCAAACATCTGGAAGTTCTGGTGCTGATAGAACAAGGCCGAGTCATTGAGCTTCAATTTGGATAAAGCCAGCTTCAAAGTTTCAAAGTCGTTCTGGTCCTGAGGATACATCGAAACAAATATCTTGGGCTCCGGGTCTTTATACCCCTCCAAGGGCTCTAATTTCATTTCTCCGCCGTCTTTCAAGGCAATCGTATCTCCTATCCTAATCTTCTCCGGATCCTTGATGCCGGTGGCGATAAAGCCGATTTCTCCGGAATGCAATTCTTTAATCGGAGTCATGTCCGGCTTGAATACTCCTATCTCCTTAACCACTCCGTCGGCCCGGGCATTCAACAAGTATATCTTGTCATTGGCCTTGGCAAATCCATCAATAATCCTCACATACGAAACGACTCCCAAAAAAGTATCGTACATGGAATCAAAAACCAAAGCTCTTAATGGCTTGTCTTCGTGTATTTCCGGCCCTTCCACTTTTTCAATAACCTTACTTAGAAGCAATTCCACATTTTCTCCCGTCTTGGCGGAAATGGAAAGAATTTCGCTTTCTTCAATTTCCAAGAACTCGGCGATTTCTTTTTTGACTTCTTCGGTTCTGGCCTGAGGCGAATCAATCTTGTTGACCGCGGCGATAATGGTCAGGCCTTCTTTTTTGGCCAATTCCAGATTGGTAATGGTCTGGGCTTGGATTCCTTTGGTCGCATCGACCAAAAGAACGGCTCCTTCAACCGCCGCCAAGCTTCGGCTGACCTCGTAATTGAAATCGATGTGTCCGGGAGTGTCGATTAAATTAAGCATCACCTCTTCTCCTTTGTATTTGTAGAGCATCTTGACCGGAGTCATTTTGATGGTAATGCCCTTTTCCCTTTCCAAATCCATGGCATCCAAATACTGCGGCCTCATCTTTCCTTTTTCCACGGTTCCGGTTATTTCCAAAAGCCGGTCGGCTAAAGTCGACTTCCCGTGGTCAATATGAGAAATGATGACAAAATTTCTAATCTTCATTTTTAAGTATTATCCTTTTAACCGATTTAACCTCCTGCATTTTCAAGAGCATAGTCAATATGCCGTAAACAAGGAAAGAAAGCAAGCAGACCGAAGAAAAAACCATGACTGTTCCGATAAAAGAATCACCGAAAAAATTCTTAATTAAAGGCAGAGAATACCAAGCGGCCAAAGCCATGGCAACGGAAGAGAACAAAGTTTTCAAAAAAGAAATGAAAATATTCTTGATTCCGAAGTCGCCCACTTTTTTATAAAAGAAATAGAAGAGAAGAATGAATTCGAAAAGCAAGCCCACGTTGAAGGCCAGAACCAAGCCCAAGACCGGGAAAGTCATGGCTCCGTCGAGATTAAGAATATTTTTGACAAACGATGTGAAAACATTGCTGACGGAAAAAATGTCGACAAAGAAAAAGGAAAGGTAAACGTTCAAGATAACGAAAAAGATAGCAATGGCCGTCGGAGTAATCGTATCTTTCAGGCTGAAAAATCCTCTTAATAATACCGGAACCAAGCACTGGGCGAAAGTGGATAAGACATAGATGCCCAGAGCGGCGGCGGTTATCTCGGCAGCCGTAGAACCGAATTGCCCGGTTCTTAAAACAATATTGACGATTTCGTTTCTTAAAACAAAGATTAAAATTCCGATGGGAAAAGAAATATACAAAACTTCATTAAAAACCTTTCTGAAATTATAATGGAACTCCTCTTTCTTGTCTTCGGTCCATAATTTGGAAAGGAAAGGAAAAACGGCAGTGGCAAAAGAAACTCCGATAATTCCGATGGGTAAGTATCTTAAATTATTAGAAAGGTTGAAGATGGAAATGGCTCCCGCCCCTATTCCCGAAGCGATAAAGGTGGTGATAATAAAATTGATTTGAGATGAAGAAGAAGCAATGGTTCTAGGAATAATCAAACCGATAAAATCCCCCAATTCCTTGCTCTTCAAATCAATGATGAATTTGTATCTGTATCCGCACCTGATTGCCGGAGGAACTTGGATTAAGAAATGCAAAAAGGAACCGATGACAACTCCCAAGCCGGCTCCGAACACTCCGAATTCAGCAGAAAGAAAAACCGTTCCGAATATAATTCCCAGATTGTATAGAATGGGAGCGAGAGAATAAGAAACAAAACGGTTGAAATAATTCAAGATAGTCGAGAAGATTGAAGACAAGCCGAAGAAGAAAACCGAAACGAAAATCAAACGAGAAAGAGATATCGTCATTTCTTTGGCTTCGGCGTCAAACCCAGAAACCATTGAAGAAATAATCTGCGGGGTGAAAATAAAAAACAAAGCTGAAAAAACAACAAAACAAACCATGAAAATATTGAGTATGTTGTTTATCGTATCCCAGCTCTTTTCTTTGTCCTTGTTCTGCAAATCGGAAAACAAGGGAAGCAGAGAAACAATCACTCCTCCGGCAAAGATAATACTATAAACCAAGTCAGGAATCCTGAAAGCGGCAAAATAGACATCCAGATTGATGGAAGCGCCGAAAGATCCGGCCAATAACCTATCCCTTAATAATCCCAAAAGGCGGCTCAGCAAAACAGCGATGGTCAATATAACCGCCGCTCCGGTGACCGTATTCTGCTTGGAGTTCAAAAATCCCTTTAAAGACATAATATATGGGTATATATTAGCTTAAAAAAGGAGAAAGGTAAATATAACAAAAAATTGCCCGGAGGCAATCTTATTGAATAGCAAGCATGCTTTTCGCCTCTTTCATGTCGTCTTCCAATTTTTTTATTCTATTATTATGGTCAATGATTAACTTTTCTATTCTATCAAATCGCTCATCCATTTTATCAAAACGTTTATTGATGGAATCAAAGCAAAAACCAATTTCTAAACTTTTGGCCGTTTCTTTAAATCCTCTTTGAAGCATTATGGCTATATCATTAAGCGTTGTTTTCTTCTTTTTCATTACCCCATTATCTCTCTAAGAAAATTTTGCGTCAACTTGACTATATCTCAATCATATTTTAAGATAAAGTGCCTTAACAAGCCGGACAGTCGCCTTTAATTAGGAGGAAAGTCCGAACTTCCATTTCCGGTTCGCCGGATCTAAAAGGTAGCGGGTAATCCCCGTCGTTCGCGAGAAAGAGGTGCGAACAGAGACGCTTCAACCGAAAGGAAGAAGCACCCTTCGGGGTGAGTCTTAAGGGAAACCTTAAGAGTGAAACGGCTAAATCCTTACCCGGAAGCAAGAACAAATCCCGCAAGGGAAAAAAGTGGTTCGCTTGAGGCAAAGAGCAATCTTTGTCCCAGATAGATGACTGTTTAAAACAGAATTCGGCTTACGGGTTTGTTAAGGTATTTAAAAACCGCTCTCAGGCGGTTTTTTCTTTATTGCCCAGACATACTTGATGATTCATGTTCCATAATAAATCCTTGGCATCATCAAGAGCGTCAGGGTCATTATTACCCATAAGCAACAACTCTATAATTTTTCTCTTGAAAGCATTTTTTGAATTTTCTGAAGATTCTTGACAGGTGTGGCCCTTCAACAAAGAAAAAGCTATCCTATTCGAAGGATCTAAAAATCTTTCCGCCCTCTTGTCTTTGAGCGGATTATTTAGGCAATGTCTGTCCAAATTAAGAATAAACGCCTCGTCATATCCTATAAAAGCCGTGTCTTGATTAGCGCAACAAGATAGACCCAACCCTTTCGCCGAAGAACAGGCAACCGCATATGTTATCCTTCCTTTTAATAATTCTTCGTTCTGGCCTGTTTCAACAATTTTCTCGTTATCGTGTCCGGCCACACAACTATCGTCACCGTGTCCGTTTAATAAAATAAGAGAAGGATCAACCTTTCTGACCCTGCCCTCAAATTCTTTACGATTCGCTTTTTCTTTATGTAAATCAATAATGTTTACTCCTTTTTGCTTGGCATAATCAATAATCTTACTATTCCAATAGGAAAGATGTCTGGTTAAAGGATCGTGCTCTGGTCTGGTTATCAAAATCTTCGCCATCTTGCTTTAATTATAAAGCTCCGTTATTATTCCTTCCTTGAAGGCGCGTAGCCACTCCATTTCAACCTGCTCAATAGTTTTCCCTATGCTGTCGCCCTCCTTCACGTGTGCAATCAATTCGTCGCGATCAAAAGAACCTTCCTCTCCTATGCATTTTATCGTATCAGAAGACATTGTTTTTAGTCTAGCCAAAACCAGTCTTCTTATTTCCTCATCAGCAGAAACATCTTTATTCATATGCTTAAATAATTTGCAATTTTTCTAATTTCTCCAATATAATATCGCTTAAAGAGGTATCATTTTCAATTTCAAAAAAAGCAGAATTCCAACTCATTGTTTTGCCGTCATCAAGAGTAACAATAATTTCTTCCCTTACAGCCATCGGTAAATTGGCATATATTTTTAGGAATTTTTCCTTTAATTCTGCCTTCATACTTTGATTATACATCACAATTTAGATAAAACAAGAGTCAACTTCCTTTCTTCAATAGTATCTTATATATCCCGTCCAAGAAGTCCCCTCCGGCATATCCGATAATGAAGGCGATTGAGGGAGAAACATATTCCACTCCTTCAAAAGAAATGAATGAGTATTTGACCGCCACCGCCACCAGCACTCCGACTATTCCCGAAAGGAACATCATGACGAAAAAGTACGGAAGATTGAATCCGGTATTCTTGTAGTCATACTGGTGTTTTAAGAACCCGATCAATCCCCTCACTAATCCTCCGCCGAATCCGGCGATTAAAAGAGAAATGTATATAGACATATGTTTATTATTTTACACTTTACTGTACTAATAAATATAATAACCATTATTCTTAATCTATCAAAATAGTATAAATTATTACACTATTTAGTGTAATGCAATACACTAAAATATTGTTTTACCCTGAGATACGAGATAAATAATCAATTTCAAGACAACCATCAAAAGCTCTTCCTTGTTCATTTGATTCAAGGGCTTGTCTATGGTGAAAGGAAGCTTAATTGTATTATCGGGGCTGATTTCCCCGCTTGGAGTCAGGGTTGATGCCGAAATGTTGTAGGAGAAGGAAATGCTCTGGTCGTCAGCCACTTCATTGTCTTCCACGGAAACAATGAAAACAATTGAAGAAATGTCTTTAACCGAATTATCAATGTTGATTGTTCTTCCTTTAACGCTAGAAAGGTCGACCTTGTTAACTATGGATTGGCCGTTTGTTTTTTTAATAACATAGGTGACATTGAAAAAATCTTCAATGTAGGGGGAAATATCAAAAACAATATTGTCCCCTCCTCCGCTGAACTTCTGCCACTGCGAAGACCAGTTCTTGACCGTCTGATTGATAATCAGCTTGCTTTCTCCGGAAAAAGGAAGGAAATTGCTGTACGGCAAAACTCTGACTTTGGCCAGCTTTTCATTTTCAAAACAGTACTTCAAAGAAACCGAGCAGTCATTAACATAGATGGCTGTAGAAAAATCGCTGAAGATCTGGGCAAAGGTAGTGGTGCGCTTGTTCTTTACCAATGCTTCATTAATACTCTCTATCCCTTTCTTCTCGGAATGCAAAGAATCAATCAGTATTTCCGAACCGTATTGTTCAACCAGATAGTGGGTAAACAAAGAAACGATGCCGTAGTCATAATTGCTGTTCCTCCATTCGGTTAAAGAATCGGAAGAATTATTAATGAAATCGCTGGTTCTCTTGTCCAGATATGTTTCCTTGTCCTCTTTATTGTAGCCCAACAGAGTAATGGCATATTCGGAACGGGCTTCGTTCAGCCAGGTCTCTTCAATTGTTCCGTATTTTTTTTCTTTTTGATTAAAGGAAATCAGATGCATGAATTCATGGGCCAGTCCTTCTTTCAAAAAGTCTCCCTTTATTTTACTTGAATTCAAATAAACCATCTGCCTTTCATTGGAAAAAGGATTGACTGTCTTCTCGTATCCGTCAATAGTTCTCGTATACCCCATCGCATCCTCTTTCATGGGATAAAAGAGAACAGACAATTTCCCATCTCCATTAACTCCGAAAGCATTGGTCAGGGTTGGATAAATTTCGTAACGGTAATTAACCGAAAGCTTTTCAAGAATTGTCCCGATATTGTTCTTTTCCTCCTGACCAATCGAATTCCAGTAATTGCTGTCAACATAGAAAAGAGCGTTGTTCATATCCTTGACCAAAACAGCCGAAACCGACTGTTTACCATCTTGGGAAAAATACTGGTCAACGAAAAATCCGGTCGTGTCCCCGACTTTCTCCGCCGCAGCGATTGCCGGTGATACAACCAATAAAAACAGCGCTATTAATATTTTGGAATAATGCTTCTTCATGCGTTAACTTAGTCGGTAAAAGAAAGATTGTATGTCTGGGTCATTGCTTTCCCGTCAATAATTGCATTAAGAACAACCGTTCCCGATGTTATTGTGGGAATCCCCCAAACCAAGACACCGTTATCATCTGTTGTTCTTACATCTCTGGCGATAAAACCGTCATTTCTTAAATAGCTGACTTCAATGGCTTTGCCTGATAAAGGATTGCCATTGCTATCCTTAACCGATACTTCTGTATTGATATATATCTTTCCATCGGCCTTGGCTGTCAGATTATCAACGGTAAAGGTTGATTCGGTTGTGGACACTTTGCTTCCGTTCACCACTTCAAAGGTTATCGGAGTTGAAATTGATTCATTGCCATTGAAATCAGTGGCTTTCACCTTGACCGTATATGTTCCGATAGAACTCGGCGTCCAAGAGTAGGTCCATCTTCCGAAAATAGTGCTGTCGGTAGAGGTGCTCTGCCAAGAACCGCTCTCCCCTGTTTTACTGATGTTTATACTCACTCCCATCATGCCTGAAAATCCTTCGTCTCTGGCCAGACCGGAAATCAAATACGAATCATTTGAATTAATTTGGTAATTTTCAGGAATATTGGTAATAACCGCTTTGGGAGCTTTGGAATCGGATGTCGTGCTTTTGATTAACTGGTAATCGGTATTATTAATTTCTTTATCTGTTGTATTCCCCGAAGCCAAGAATAGTCCCTTGTCTCCGATCTGGAATACTCCGTCTTTATTCACATCGTCTATCTTGGGAATAACCAATTTGACCGTATATCTGGAATTGATTGTTCTTTCCGTTTCAACGGTTATAAATATCCTCAAACCGGCCGAAGGAACGGTCAATCCCATGTCTGTCCAAGACCAGGTTGCACTTTCACTGTCCCACTTTCCTTTTCCCACTCTCTTATCAATCCCCATTCCTTGAAATCCTGCCGCTCCCTCATCCTTCCAGAGGTATAAATAGCTGATTCCTCTTCCCTCGTTGGCTGTTTCCAAATTCATAACAGCCAAAGACTGGATATAGTCGGTCTGTCCGTTATTAGAAGGAATAGTTACATCCAAAGCGACTCTGTCAAACTCCGAATTGTTCCATTCTTCGTATGGAACATTATTGATGGTGTAATTGGAAAAAGTGGAAGCGGAAGCGCTGCCAACAAAGAACAGAGATAAAATTACAGACAAGATTGCGTATTTCTTCATGTTTTTATGTTTAATTTTTATCACCTTAAATATATCACAACCGAAAACAAAAAACTACCCCCATGCATTATTATAACGGACAAGAGTAGTTTTTGTTACAAATATACTCCTCAAATTATTGTATAATTTTCTGCAGTAAATCTATACTGTTCAATAAAAATCTTTTTAATAGGAACGATTGAGTTCAATTCATAAAAAGACAAGATAGCATCTCTGAAATCATCTTCATCTGTACTGCGATAAGAAAGAGGTGGTAAATTATATGCCAATAATATGGCATTTGCCATTAAACGGCTTGTTCTCTTATTGCCATCGCCAAAAGGCTGGATATAGCTTATTCCTATCAGAGACAGAAGTGCCTTAGCAAAAGGATTCTTTATTTTTGATACAGCTGAAATAAGGCTTTCTGTTGCATCTTCGATTTGATAAATATTATCAAGAGGTCTATAAATTGATCCTGTAATACCAACCATATTTTTTCTAAATCCTTTATCGACTCCCAAGTCTTTTGTTAAAATGACATGAAGTTCTTCTAAATTATCTTTAGTGATTGTTTTAAATCTATTAGAATTTTTATAGATAAAATTAAAAGCTTCTTTGTGATTCAAAATCATTTGAGTTTCTTCTTTTGTTTTTCCTTCAGCTTTTTTGTTTTCTAATATTAATTTTTCCGTATCTAGAAGAGTGTATGTATTTCCTTCTATTTTTGAAGACTTCCAAGAAAGTTCAATAATAAACCTCTCTAATTCTTTTTTTTGAATTGTTGCGGATAATTCTTTAGATCTTAATTTATATCTATTTGTTGTTTCTTCAATTTTGTTTAATTCTTCTTCACTAAAAATATCATCAGAAATTGAATTAAATAAATTAAAATTGTACTGGCTTGAACCGTATCTTTTATCGGGATCAATAGAGCAATATTCACGAGAATCAACATCAAAAAACAATCTACCTATGTCGCTAACAATATAGCTCAAAGATCTTCCCATTCCTTTTACAGTCAAAAATCCATGACTCGCCAGTTCTGATAAGGCTCTTTTTATAGTAACAAGAGACACGTCCTCCCCTAAATTGATTAAATATTCGAAAACAGTCGAAGATTGAGATTCTCCGTTCTTTAAGAGTATTTCTATTATTTTCTGTTGTTTTTTTGTTAATTCTGTCATTTTCGTATCATTTATATAGTTTAATCGTATCATAATGATACGATTAATGCAACGATTTGATACGATTAGCTCGCAAAATAGTCTTACAATACACAAAATATGTCTTTTTTGTGTATTTTAATCATAATAATAGACAATTAATGAAAAAATCTTTTCATTATAAGAAAGCTCGAACTTACTTCAAATAATCCTCAATCTGTGAATCTGATCCTCCCAAAGACTTATATTTTGTATAGCACTCCTGGGCCTTGGCTTTATCCCCCAGATACATGTAATTGCTGCAGATGTAGTAATAATAGCTCCAATATTGTTCTTCTCCGAAAGAGTCTATCATCTTCTGGTAGTATTCATTGGCTTTATAATACTATAACGTTATGGGTGATAAAAATCCAGCTTCTTTTTTGAATTTCTTTGAAATAATATATGCATTCTCTAGTCCTAAAGCTTCGCCTAGTTTTTTTACCTTTTCATAATCCCTATCAATGCCATTTAATTTAACTTCAAAGGCAATTTTCTTATCTAAAATAATATCTATTTCCGAGATATTCTTTTTGTTACAGAAAGAAATATCTCCATAGTTGGCTATTTGATTAACCACTGCATTTTCAAACAATTGAGAATCATTAACATTGCCAATCATATTTAACATTCCGGTATCGCTAAAATAAACCTTCTTTCCTCCAGCAATGCTCCTGTCCAGACTCTTTGAATACTTGGGAATCATTCTTATAATAAAGGTCTTTTCTAAAAAATCGACATATGAATAGACTTTTGCCCTGCTTACTTCCAATTCTTTGCTTATTCTGGTTATATCAATCATGGATCCGACTCTCGGAGCCAAAAGCAGTATTAAATCCCTTAATTCCCTTATATCCTTATAGTCAGCCATTATCTTGATGTCTTTCTCGAAAAAAGAAGCGAAAATATTTTTCAAAATCTGTAATTTTGTTTTCGGTTCGTTGGTTAAGACTACTTCGGGGAATCCGCCAAATTTAAGATATTCTTCATAGTCGTTTTCTAATTTTTTAATAAAAAACTCATCTTGGTTTTTTACAACGGTCTTAATGTCTTGTGCCATCGCCTCTTCTCTTGATATCTTGTCTTTAAAAAACAAAACTTCTTTAAAACTTAAAGGATCTAAATGGTATAGAAACTTTCTGCCAGACAATGATTCTGGAAATAAGTTTTTGAGATAAAAACTAGAGGATCCGGTTACAACAAATTTAACATTATAATGCTCTATAAAATACTTGATTATTTTGGTCACCTCTGGATAGTTTTGTATTTCATCTATAAAAATATGCAGCCTTTCCTTGTTTCCTCCGGCCATCTTCAATACCCTTTCATGAATATTCCTGTAGTCTTCGTCTTCAAAAATTTTTTGTTCAAGAGGATTGTCAAAATCAAACCAAAGCTTAGGGAAATCTTTCACCTCCTCAAAAACCTGCTTCATTAAGGTTGTTTTCCCTACCTGGCGAGAGCCAACGATCAAGATAGCGTTCTTGTGGCTCATTTGTTTAGTTATTTCATCAAAAAGCAATCTTTTCTTCATTTTTAATGTGTATTAAAATTATTACAAATAACATACCTTTTTGTACTTAAAATTATACACCACCTAAAATATCTGTCAAGCTCTTTATAACAAAACTCCAGGAAACCCGGAGCTTTTGCCTATTTCAAATAATCCTCAATCTGGGAATCAGACCCTCCAAATGACTTGTATTTCGTATAGCACTCCTGGGCCTTGGCTTTATCCCCCAGATACATGTAATTGCTGCAGATGTAGTAATAATAGCTCCAATATTGTTCTTCCCCGAAAAAGTCTATCATCTTCTGGTAGTATTCAAGGCGGATTAATTAATTTTTATTTTGAATGATAAAATTCTTTAAATCTTCTTCGTTTAAAATGACACTGCTGTCCACATTGAAAAATATTGATTTATTCACGTTACCTCCGTCTCCATCCAAATCAAATCCAATATATTTTACTTTTTTACCCTTAATCTTCCTGGCACACTCAATCGCAGGAAGTATGTCCGCATCAGAACTAACTACTATTGCTAAATCATACTTGTCTTCGAATGCTCCGATTATCAAGTCTGCAACAATTTTCGCGTCAATTCCTTTTTCTCTATATCTCTTATACCATATTTCATTTATGCCCAATCGTTTAATTCTTTCAAAATCATCAACCCTCCCATCAATCACTATCCTTTCTTTTCTAAATTTTAACTTGCTCGTTCCTATATACCATTTATTCGCTCTTAAAAAAGTGAATAAAGCATTTTGATTTTTCATTGATTGGGCTGATTTTGGATTGTCTTTATCCGCAACCATGGTTCCGACATAAAATCTTTTGCCAAACTCTTCCATGGTATATCTTTCTGTTAAAAAACTAGCAAATCTTTCAAAATCAAACTTTGTTTCCTCTATTTTAAGCTTTTTCAACACCAAATGATAAAAATTGCCTCCATCTATGAAAACCATTGCTTTTCCCTTGGAAAATTGATTGTTGGTGTTTTTCATTTTATTAAAAACCTGTGCACTCCAATTGGTAGGCACAGGCGACTTTGTAAGTTTATAATATACCCTCCCCTAAAAACTGTCAATACTTACTTCAAATAATCCTCAATCTGGGAGTCAGTTCCTCCGAAAGACTTGTATTTGGCATAGCACTCCTCAGTCTTCGCTTTGTCCCCCAGATACATGTAATTGCTGCAGATGTAGTAATAATAGCTCCAATATTGTTCTTCCCCGAAAGAGTCTATCATCTTCTGGTAGTATTCATTGGCTTTGACATAGTCCTTTTCTTCTTCGGCGATCTTGGCCAGATTGTTCCAGGAAACAGTATGCTGTTTTATATAATTTTCTATTTTTACGAAAAAAATTATTCTTTAAAACATTTGAAGAAAAAGGTGGCAAGGAATAAAGTATAATTTCTGTCCGTCGACGATTCTTTCTCCTATGTCTTTTTTTGTCACCACAACTCCATAAGGAATCTTTTTGTCGCCCAGATATTCGACCATTGGCTTTAATTCTTTCAAAGAAATATTATTAGAAAATTTAACTTCCACGGGAATCCTCTCTTTTCCTTTTGAGACGATAAAGTCGATTTCTTTCTGTCCGTCTCGCCAAAAGAAAACATTTGCCTTCTCTATAATATCATTACCATACCTGCTTTTAATCAAATCAAACACCGCTCCTTCCATTATTTTTCCAAAAGCCTCGGGAATCTGGTCAAAATTGGAAAAAGAATAACTATTAATAGAAGAAATAAAATTAGGAGAAGCGGCATACGCTTTTTTCAATATCCTGCCTCTTTTGACTATCGTCCTGTGCTCTTTATAAAGAATGTCCATGAGATATCCTTTAGTTAAGTATTTTATATACTTATTGATTGTAAGGGGCGATATTCCGACCTCTCTTGCGATATTGTCAACTTCAAAAATAGAGCCAGAATTATTTATAAAATAATACGCCACTATTTTAAAATCATCCGGCTTTCTTATTTTGTAGATTATAATAATATCCTGCAATATCTTTCCAACTACCGACTCCCTGATATAGGAGGCGGCCGAGCTGCCGTCTTGCGGCATCTTCAGGCATTCGGGAAACTGGCCCCAAAGAATATATTCTCTGGCCGACTCTTCCATTTTATTGGCTTCTCCAAAATTAAATTTGCTTAAAATATGGAAATTCTTGGCTAAATCAAATAGATCTATTTTATCGTTGCTTATTTTTTCTCCTTTTATCTTCATGAATTCATTGAAAGACAGCGGAGGAAGATAATAATCAAAAATACGTCCGGCCATGGTTTCCTTGTTTTTGCCCTCCAAAAGAACGCTTTGAGATCCGCTGATAATGAATTTTATTTTCTTTTCGGATAAGTCATAATATCTTTTCAATATCGTCTGCCAGTCGGGAAC
>Ga0265297_10003413_pt1 | contig 28751 bp, 26 predicted proteins | sample Munlanlwell13791_FD_192502 | JGI IMG/M metagenome (GOLD analysis project Ga0265297, IMG submission 192502) | Leachate microbial communities from a municipal landfill in Southern Ontario, Canada - Leachate well 137-91 | ecosystem: Engineered > Solid waste > Landfill > Unclassified | place...
AATTCATGCGCGGCCAATCGTTCATCGTGCCTGCGGCCATGGGCGACTTTATAATCAAGAATTCTTCGAACCGCGCAGTCCTTATAGAGACGTCCGCGGTCAGATGACGGAAGCCGCTTTGCGCGGCAGGAGGGGACAGATGAAGGTTATGAACAACATTTACGCGATAATCCTGGCCGGCGGCGAGGGGACTCGTTTCGTGCCGTACAGCACGCCCGAGATGCCCAAGCAGTTTCTGCACATCACGGACAGCGGCCGCACGATGATCCAGCAGACTTACGATCGCATCCGCAGGTTCGTGCCCGCCGACCGTTGCTTCGTATCCACGAACGAGAAGTACCGCGCCCTCGTCCGGAAGCAGCTCCCCGATGTCCCGAATGAGAACATCATAGCCGAGCCGCGCAAGAAGAACACCGCGCCGGCCATCGCGCTCGCGTGCCACCTGATACACAGGCGCGACCCCGATGCGGTGACCCTCTTCACGCCGGCGGACCACTACATCGCCGATGACGGCGGCGCAGCCGACGCGTTCAGAAAGGCGGCGGAGCTTGCTGCGAACGGCGACACCCTGGTCACATTCGGCATATTGCCGACGTTTCCCTCTCCCGATTACGGTTACATAAAGGTGGGGGGCAGCTTCGGCTCGACCGGCGCCTTCATCGTCTCCAAGTTCGTGGAAAAGCCGGACGTCGAGACGGCGAAGAAATACATAGGGGAGGGGAAATACCACTGGAACAGCGGGATGTTCGTCTGGAAGGCCGCCACCCTGATCGAATCGCTTAAGAAGCACATGCCTAAGATGGCGGCGCAGCTTGAGACCCTGAAGACCGATGCGCAGGGCGGGGCAGAACCTGAGTGGGTTCGCAAATTTTTCGACGAGGTAGAGGGCACGTCCATCGACTACGGCGTGATGGAGAAGGCCGCCAACGTCACCGTTTTCCCGTTCTCGGTGGCATGGTCCGACGTCGGCACCTGGAAGGGGCTCGCTGACCTGGCAAAGCGGTTCAGGATAGCTCTGCCGGAAGTGGTGTGCACACACCTGAAGGAAAAGATCGGGTCCTAGAGTTTCATCCCAACGTTTGTCAGGAGTTTCCTGGTCATGTTATCCCAGGTAAAGTGGGGGATCGTGATATCGTAGGCTGTGCGTGCGATCTTATCGCGGCGATCCTTGTCGTTGAGAAGGGCCTTCAGCGCGTAGGCAAAGCCCTCCGTATTTCCGGCCGGAACAATCACTCCTCCTTTGCCCCATCTCACCTTCACCGATCCCTCGCTCGTGGTGATTGTCTCGTCCTCTCCTTCTTTGGCGAGGAACTCGACTGCGAACGGTATGAGGCTGGATGATATGGTCGGTTTTCTGCATGCCGCCGCTTCCTGCACGGACATGCCGAACCCCTCCATCTCCGACGGGGAGAGGTAGACCGTGGAGATCGCGTAGAGCTGCGACATGAGATCGTCCGGGACCATCCCCACGTAGACCACGTCCTCGCGTATGCCGAGGGAATTCGCCAGCGCGTCGAGCTCGGGGTAGATCTCCTTTGCCTTCTGGTTGATCCGAAGCAGCAGCATCAAGTTCGGGTCGCCCTTGAGCGCCGCGGCAAAGGCCTTGAGCACGATGTCCTTCCGCTTGGTGCGGTCGGTGCGGCTCATCTCCAATATGCAGCGTCTGCCCCTGGCCTTGGAGCCGGTCTTCGGGTCGGTGTCGCGCAGGAAGTCGTAGATGCCGCTGCACCCGGAGATGTCGTCGATCGGGCGGATCATGTCGGTGTCGATGCAGGGGGGGAGGAAGAGCTCAGGCGGGCGGTCGTAGTTCTTCGCCAGGTGCATGGTGATGTCGCCGGATGTGGAGGCGACCGCGTCGGCCTTTGCGATCACCTCTCGCTCGAATGCGATGCGCTCGTCGAAACGGAGCGGCGCAACGACCTCGGCGGGTTTGCCCTTGAAGTTCTCGCGCTTGAGGGTCCCGACCGAGTGGGGTACCCAGATGTGCTTCGCCTTGAGGGAAAGCTTCTCCCTCAGTATCTGCGCGAGCAGCGCGCCGTCCCAGTAGTGCGATATGATGAGATCCACAGGGATGAGCTCGGCCGCCATCAGGTGCTGCGCGAAGTCGACCTCCTCGGAGATGATCTCGCGCGTGAGATCTTCCTTCCTGATGAAGCCGCTTCCGCCGCCTTCAAGGTATACTATCCGGGAATGGGCGTCCTTGTAACGGCTGCCGGTCTGGGGTCTGCCGCTCACCGGGTCGGGATATCCGCCGCGGTTGTACGTGGTCACCCTGTAGCCCAGGCGGACCAGCGCGTCGGAGAGCGAGCGCACGTACTGGTTCTGGCCGCCTGTGTCCGTGAGCCCGGAGCGTATCTCCCATGTGTGCGTGCCGTGGTTCGTGACCATCAGTATGTGGGGACGTTTTGACTGCAGGAATTCTCTTTGGAGGTCTTTGCCGTCCATCGTCTCTCCCTTTCGTTTTGGTGCGGAGCGCTAGGATTTCTTCTTCTTGCTGTTGTGGTATCTTTCGAGTTGAGGCGCCCTTCGGTTCCATGTCAGCATGAAACAGAACCCGCCCAGGATAGAAGCTATTATGAAGAAGATGAATCCGCCGTTCCAGCCCCATTTGTCCGCAATAAGACCGGTGCCGACGCCCGCCAGCGCGCTGCCGAGATAGCCGAACGCCCCAGTGAGCCCTGTTGCGGTGGCGGCCGCCTTCTTGGATGCGAAATCAGCTGCCGCGACCGGCACGAGGAGTTGAGGCCCATATACGAGCACGCCGGAGGCTATCAGGACTGCCGCTTCAAGGATATGGCTGTTGTTGGGTATGAGCCACAGGAGCGATATCGATCCTGCCAGCAGGAACATGCTGACGGTGGCGAGAGGGCCGCGGCGGCCCTTGAAGAAGAAGTCCGAGGCCCAGCCCATTCCTATCGCGCCTCCGATGCCTGCGAGTTCGAAGGCCGCAGTCTTGATCCCCGCAGCTGCCAGCGTTGAGCCTCTGGCCTCCACTAGGAATGTCGGCGCCCAATCCATTATGCCTATGCGGACGATGTAGACGAAAATATTTGCGACGGCGATCGTCCAGATGAGCCTGTTGTTGAGCACGTGTTTGAAGAGGATCTCTTTGATTGATTTGGCCTGGTCTTCATTCGGATCGGTGAGGTGCGCCTCTCCGCGGTATTCCTCGACCGGAGGCAGACCGATGGATTGGGGCGTATCGCGCAGACGCCAGATGAGAAAGAATGACACCGCTATTGCTATAACGGCCGGAACGTAGAATGCCGATCTCCAGCCGAAATTGGTGACAAGCCATCCCGCAAAGATGAGTATCCCGGCCCCGCCGATCTGGTGGGCCGTGCTCTGTATCCCCCATTTTGTGCCGAGCTCTGTGGGGCTGTACCAGTGGGTCAAAAGCCTCACCGAGGCCGGCATCCCCAGCGATTGGAACCAGCCGTTGAGGATCCAGAAAATGCCGAATGCGATGAGGCCCGAGCTCAGGCCGAACATGATGTTGACGATCGCGGCGGCCATGAGGCCTAACGCGAGCATGTAACGGGCGTTGGCGCGATCCGCGATCACTCCGTTCGCGAACTTGCCTACGCCGTAGACTATTGAGAAGAGGGTGAGGATTATGCCGAGGTCCGTCTTCGTGTATCCCAACTCGTTGAGGAAAGAAGGCATTGCCATCGAGAAGTTTTTTCTTACGAAGTAGTAGACCGCATAGCCTATCACGAGCGACGTGATCGTCTGCCAGCGCCAGTATCGATAGATTTTTTTGATTTTTGCCGGGTCTTTGATCGGTTCTGCGTGCGGCGCCACCTTGAGGAAAGAGAGGGTAGAGGCCATTTCGATCTCCTTATTGCGGGGAACTCGGTTTTTGGAAAAAGCCTGGTATCTATCTCGTACAATGAGGAGATAATCAAGGTCTTAATATGTTGTAGGGAGGGCGTCTATTTCTGCGCTGCAAGGCCGTCGTCCAGGGCTGCCTGCACCTTTGGCGGCGGGGCCTCGGGGGGCGTATCCACAAAAAGCCCCTGATAGAGCTCGTCGATCTTCGGCGGATTTCCGTGACTGCTAACCCTTTCCAGGTACTCCTGCCGGCTGGTGGCGACTTGCTTCATAACCGCGTATTTGGTCCTTCTGCGCGATATCTCCTTCGGCGGTTCGAGCTTTGCGACGTCGATGTCCAGCAGGTCCTGGATCCAGGGGTTATCGTCGAAGAAATTGCTGATGAGTTGTCCGGTCTCCGGGTTGTCCCTGGCCAGTGCCAGCGCTGTGACGAGCGGCCTGATGACCCTGTAGGCGCCCGCGTCCTTTGAAAAGGACTTAACGTAATCGAGCAGGATCTCCACGTGTTCGGGTTTCAACTCCTCCAGCATGACGCTCCCCTTGTTCACCATCTGAGCGATGTTGCCGCCCTTGAGCATGCGATGGATGCTGGCGAAATAATATGGGTTGGTCTGGCTCGGGAAGTCGGTCGGTTTCACGGACTGTCTGACTGCGTAGAGCGGCAGGAGGCGGTCCGCCAGGCTCTGGTGAGGGGCGAAGAGATGGAACGGGTCCATGGCCTGGCCCGCCTTGCTCACCGCCATGTGGATCTTTTCCATGACGGCCTTCTTGGCCTTTTGCGCCTCATCCTCCGACAGCTCGCCGTCGTCCAATTCTCTGCCGATCATCCCGAGTTCGGCGTGGGAGTGAGAGAAGAGGTCTTGTATCGAGGTGCGCTCCCACTTGCTGCCGCTCGGCTCAGGCCAGGTCAGCGTGGAGGCCGGATTCCCCGCCACGACGTTGGGCACTGCCTGCGCGATCTGCGAGAAGAAGCCGAGGTCCCATCCGAAGTATGTCCTGGCAGCGGCCCCGTAGGGGTCGTAGAGGAATATCCTTCCGGTCCTGTTCTTCGTATAGGGCTGCCTCACTGCATCGGTAAGACCGAGCAATGTCTCCTGGATCCGTTTGTGGGCCGGAAGGCCTCTTGAATCCTGAAAAGCCTCCTTGGCTGCATCGTAGAGCGGGACTTTGCCCTTGAGCAGGCCGCTGATCAGGAGCGTGAAGGGCAGCACACCCAGGGTCGTGGCTATTCCCTGCATCATGATGAGCGAGAGCGCGTCGTACGTGTCTTTTTGCATTGCCCCGCCGAAAGGCGAGGTGATGCCGTTGACTATCGCTATGGTGATGGGCAGGCTCTTCGGGACGTCATGCAAGGCCTTGCCGAAGTTCTTGATCGTGCCGAGGGGGCTGTCGCCTTTTTTCCAGGCGATCATGCCCGTGACCAGCATCATTATCATCGCCTCGGCGGAGACGATCGAGGCGCGCACGACGCCGTTGATCCAGTCAGGGTGCATGACGTCGGGCGAGAAGAGGGGGACGTCGTATTTGTAGGACTGCCTGATGTCGGCGGCGAGCCCTATCGCGCCCGGCAGGAACCACTTAGAGATCCTGTCGATATCGGGCCTTAACCCTGGGAACAGTATGTGCGATGCGAAGAGAACCCCGGCGGCCTTGGTGTAGGCGTTGTAAGCTCCGCTGAGCAACTCCGTTGCGGAACTGTTCATCGCCCAGACCGCTGCTTCCGCGCCTAGCATGGCAACGCCCGGCAGGGCGTACGGCAGAAATTTTCGTGTGTATTGCCTCACCCCGGGCGCGACGGCGTGGAGCGCCGCCAAGGCGCCGGAGGCCCCTGAGTAAAGCTGGAAGAGCGTCTTCAGAGCGACCATCGGATCGCCCGCTATGGTCACGGCTGCATTGGCCAGCGCCGCGTGTGTGTCGGGGTTTCTAATCGCGCTCGCTGCGTTGCCTAACCAGTCGGAGTATTTGCCGTAGCCGTAGGCCAAGGTGTCGAAGCCGACCTTCAGCGCCTCTGTGCCCGCGTCGAGCATGATCGCGGGGACCGACCACGCTACTGCATCGAGCCCGGATCTGAGCGCCAATCTGCCCATGTCCTTGACGATTTCTATTCTGGGAGGCATTTCATTGCCGCCGATCGAAATCGCATCCCTCGCTTCGTCGGTCATGAGGCCGTTCACGTAACGGTAGATGCCGGAGAAGACCATTGCCCCGCCGATCGCGAACAGCGCTCCATGCCCTCCCTGGATGAATGTGTCGAGCAGGTTCCCTGCGATGAGACCGGTCCCTCCGATCGCAGCGGACTGGGCCATCCCGCGGGAATGCGCGTTCTGTACGCCGGCTATCAGGTACCGCTTGAGCCAGCCATCTCTCCAGTTTCTCTTGATCTCGCCCGGGAGTTTTATCTCCCCATGGGCTCCGCGCTCATGGTCGATGAAAGGCTGGAAGAGCTCGTGCTTGAGCAGGCGTTCGGCATGGCCCGTCTCCCTCAAATCTTCGCTTGTCGTGAGCGTCCTTGCCCGTTCTATGGCGTGGTTCCATAGGCCCAGCCGCGCCATCAGTATGCTTATGTCCGCGTAGTACTTGCCGAGGAGGTCGGTCTTGAACGCCTCCTCTGTGGTCGAAGGCGTACCGGAGCTCAGGCCGTGATCCTTTTTCAGCGCCTTGAAGGTGTCGCAGATCTGCTTGGCATAGGCCTTTCTCGATTTGCGGTCCTTCCTGGTCGATGCGAGCACCAGGAGGCCGGAGAGGATTTCCAGGCGCAGTATGTTGCCGAAGAAATGCGCGTCTTTCTTGACCGACGCGTCGGCGATTTTCTCGTCGGACTCCTTCAAGACCTCGTCGACGATCCTTTCGGCGCGATTGAACAGGGAGCTCTGCGGGTTCGGGGCGGAGAGCGCCTGGAGCATCACGTCGTATGCGCGCATGAGACCGGTTTTGAAGCGGTCCGCGGCGTTGATGTCCGTCTCGCCGAGCAACCCGTGCATCCTCTCGATGTCGTCGGGTATCTCCTCCGAACCGGCGAAGCCGGCGGCGATCAGGGCCGCATCCCTGAGCATGTCGCGGCCGCCAAGCCCTTTGCCGTCGAGCTGCATGTAGAGGGGGAGCGATATCTTACCGTGGTTGTCAAAGGGTGCGACCGGCGTCTGCAGCTCTTCTATGACTCCCTCGAGCGAACGATGGGCTGATCTGGGGTCTCCGGAGCCGAGGGCATCCGATAGGGAACGGAGGTGTCTGTTGAGGATGTGCAGATGGCGGGAGGGATGCTCGCTGATATCCTGCACGTTGTTACTGACGACGAACGAATCGATGGGGTTTAGGGTCCTGACCGCAACCCCTTTGGCGAAGGGGTCGTTGCTGTAGAGGTTGGTCGGGATCGAGATCCTGCCGGAGAGGATGGGGCTCTGCATGAGCATTGATGTGGGGAAAGTCGGAAGTCCCTGCAGAGTCCCTGCGTATGACATTACCCCTCCTATGCCCTTTATCGGAATAAGGGCAAAGAAGTTGCGTGATGAATCAACATAAATTAATAAAAAAGCGCTGCACGTTGATTATTGTGGCAGCGCTCCATCCATCGCGATCTCTGATGGTCTTAAAATGGAAGAAATTGATTATGCAGCTCTTGACCAGATCCGCCTCCATAAGAGCTCCAAAAAAGCTTAACACCCAAGCTAACTAATTGAATTTAAAGTAAAAAATTAATCAGATAAGTTTTGATGAAGTTTGCCTATTTTAGTCCCGATTTTGCAATGAAGTCAAGGTTTTAGAGCATTATGCGCTGTTTGAGAGGGTCGTTGTTATGGTTTTAGAAAGAGCCCATCCAGCTTTATATGGGCCCTGTCCTGGCGCCTGTTGCCGTTGATGCGCTGCTCGTAGTCCTTGAATGGCATCTTGACGATTTTTCGCACCTTTCTCCTGGCCACACGCCTGTACTTCTCCATGAGCGGGGCGTGCTCTTCGAGGTCCACGTCCACCATGATCGGTATCTCCGGATTCTTATCGAAGAAATCCTCGATGAGCTTCTTGTAGTTCGGGTCCATGTTCTCCCTGGCCAGGGCGAGAAGCTGGACCAGGGGTCTCACCGTGTCGTGCGCCGAGGGATCGGCCGCGTCGGCTTTCACATAGGCGAGGAGCGTCCTGAACTGTTCGATGGAGAGCCTCTCGTCGGAGTGGCCGCCGTGGAGCATGAGATAGAAGTCGGCCAGGAAATGCTTGTCGGGCAGCTGTGGGAATGTCGGCGGTTTGGCGGCCATCATGAAGGAGAAGAAGGGGATTAGCCGATCGGGCAGCGCTTCGTGGGCCATGAACAGGTGCGCCGGGTGCATGACCTGGGCAGCCTTCTGGAAGAACGTGCGCAACCTTGCGAAGATCACGCGCGTCTCCGCGTGCGCACTCTCGCCGTCTATCGCGCCTGTGACGCGCCTCTGGCTTATGTCGTCCAAGGCCTCGAACGCGTTCTGGAACTCCGAGATTACGGACTGGCGTGACCATGTGCTGCCGGACAGCTCCGGCCACATCCTGGAGGAGACGCTGTTGCCATGCACGATATTCGTGCCGGACATGAGGAGCTGTCCGCCGAACGTGTCCCAGCCGGCGAAGGTCCTGAGCGCGGCGGGTATGATGTCCCATGAGCCGGACCTCAGGACCCTGTTCTGCGCGTAGGTGGTGTTGAAGGCGCTGAGCCCGCCGGTGAGCCAGTGATAACGTTGTTTGAGCGGGTTGTCGCCGGCGGCGCGCGAGTCCTCAAGGCCCTCTTCCGCGCGCGTCTTTATGGGTATGCTGCGTTTGAGCACGCCGCTTATGCCCAGGGTTATGGGGAGCATGCAGGCTGTGGTGGCCACGCCCTGCAGCGCTATGAGCACGATGTTGTCCAGGTGCTTGTCCCTCTGGATAAAGCCGCCGAGCGGGGCGGTGAACGCATTGATCGTCACTATCGCGAGCGGCAGCGCCGGATTGGCGTTCACGGTGTTCTTCGCGAGCGTCCAGAGATTCTTGGGGATGCCCTTGCTGTGATTCCATTTGAACTTCACGTTGCCCAACACGTGCATCATCAGGTACGCCTCAGTGGTCAGCACTGCGGCGCGCACCATCCTCTCCGCGTAGCTCGGGTCGTCCGGCCCGTGCGCCATCCATCGCCCGATGTCGGATGAGAGCATGAAGGCGCCCGGCAGAAACCACTTCGCCATAGCGTTCATGTGCTCCTTCTGCTCGATCGTGGTCGGAGGCTTCATCTGCAGCGCGAAGAGGGCGGCCGCCCCGTATGTGTAGGCGTGGTATATGAACTTGAGCCCGCCGAAATCCGGCATCTGGCCGAGATCGTACCCGAACAACAGGAGGGGCGGCAGGAAGAAGTAGCCCCAGTTGCTCATCATGAGCTTTCTTGTCTCGGGCCAGATGAGGTTCGAGGCGAATATCGCTGCGCTGGTGTTTACGATCGAGTCGCGGATAATCTGGGCGATCTCATTTGAGCTGGGCGCGCTGACGCTGGAAAGGGCGCTGATGACGGGGGCATAGGTGTTCGGGTCAAAGAGGACGCCGGAGACGTTGCCTATCTTGTCGCCCGCCATCTCCAGGCTGCTGGCCACGGTGTTGTACACCACGTCGAGGCCGGTCTTTTCAAAGTCGAGGAACGAAGAGGGAAATATCCAGGGGAGTGCGTCGAATGCCGTATGGATTCCCAGCCTGCCCAGCGCCTTCGCGTTTTCCAGCGAGGAGCTGTCGTATTTGCCGGTTATCGCCGCGTACTGCGCCTCCTCGGTCCTCCATCCGTTTTTGAGCCTGTTGAAAATGTTCGCCAGCGCGACCCCGGCCATGCAGACGCCGGCCGTCTTGACGTCGTACATGAGATAGGCGGCGAGTCCGGGCAGCATCCCGGCTGCACTGTAACCCAGAGATTCCATGACGCTGGTCGAGTGGGACTGCCTGATCGCCACCTTGAGCCTCTTGTGCCAACTGCCTCTTTTTGCCTTCGATCCGATGTCCTCGCCGCTCAATATCCTGTGGTTCATCACGAACGGCCTGAACGCGGGATCCTTGAGAAGCCTCGCTGCAGCTGCCGTGAACTCGAATTGGCCCTGGGTCACTGCGCGCGCCCAGAAGAGGGCGTCGTTCCAGAGCCCCAGCCTCGCCATCAGGATTGCTGCATCGGCCTGATAGGAGGCGATGAGGTCATTCTTGTACGAACTCGGGAGCGTGCCTGCGTAGGTTGGGCCGACGTTCTTGGCGTCATCCCTGGAATGGTCGGCGGATATGGATTCGAAGACCTCGTTGAGCTCGTGCGCCAGACGTTTCTGGGCCGGCACGTCGCGCCTGCCGTGTGCGAGCGTGAGCTTGCGCGAAATGATCTCCGCGGTGAGAAGTCCTATCGCGAAATGAGTATCGGCCTCCAGGGCGCTTGCCTCTGGATCGACGAGCTCCGCCGCTTCCTTCAGGATCGAGAGCGCCTTCTGCATAAGGTTGAGCCTGGGCGCTGCGCAGAGCATGCCGAGGTTGATCAGGGTGAAGGCCCTGAGGAAGGCGGCGGTATAGGTGTTCTCGTTCCCGTTCAGGTCCTGCGATGACTTCCTGCGCCCCCATATCCAGCTGATGCGCGCCTTCTGCCCTGCCTCGGGCATCTGTTCGGTCGTCTGCAGCGCGTCGTCCTGCTGTGTCTTGCCGTTCTTGGAGAGCTTGTCGATGTCGATCGCCTCAAGGGCCTTTTTGAGTTTTACCAGCGCGCTCCTGAACTGCGCCACGGTCTTGAAATTATTCACGAGCTCGAATGCCTTCAGCGCCTTCTCTTTGCCGGCCAGATCAGGCTCGTGCTCCAACCGCTTGATCACGTCTCCGAGCATGTACAGGCCCCTGTCGAACATCGCGCCGCGCCTTGCGAAGGTGGAGCCGGTATGCTGCATGAGCGCGTAGGCCTCGAGGGTCTTTGCCCTGGCTGTATCGATCCTGCTCGGCTTGATGCCCGGGTATGTCTTTTCGATGAAGCGATGCAGCCTCCTTAAGACCTGCGGCGCCTTTTCAGGTGTGGAGAGCACAGAGGTCTCGAACAGCGCCTCCTTGTATAGATCTATGCCGCCGTTTATCTCCATGTAGACTGGGAGGGGTGAGGCATGGGGGCCGTCGAAGGGAAGCTCCAGGGATACGAGTGTGCGCTCATAGTGATCGCATGCCTTTGACACATCGTTTTTTTCCCTGGCATCGCGCGCGCCGGCGAACTCCTCATTCAGCCTGCGAAGCTGCTGGCTTTGGGTGGAGCAGTTTATTCCGGTTGCGGCAGAGGAACCTGCGGGGGGTCCTATGGCAAAAGCGTCCGTCGGGCTCGCGATAGGTGCTGCGCCGATGCCTGCCTGTGGAGTGAATATCTGCGGTACCGGATTTATGCCGGATGAGATGAAGACAGATGGGAATATAGGAGCCTGTTTAATCATGATGATGGACGGAGCCAAAAAACAGGCGCCAAGCGCCGGATCCCGCAGCTATAGTCGATGCCTGCGAGGGTTGTCAACGACGCCGTATAATATTAAAGGAAGGAGATGGGCTTTCTAACTGCTTAAAATTAAAGGTAATTATTGACAATCAGAGCTCTGTGAGTCACAAACAATATCTTGCAGACGCAGATTCCATTTGGAGCCATGATGAAATACGACACAATATTCTTCGACATCGGCAACACGCTGTATTTCTACAACTACGATTTCCTCTGCGAACTTTTGGCCGACAGGTTCGAGATAGACGTGGGCGGCGTCGAACTGGCGGATGCCCATCGCAGGGCGCAGATATCCGTGATCAAGGGAGGGATAGAGGGCCTCACCCACGCAGAGCTGTGGGACAGGACTTATCTTAAGTGGTTTGAGCTCACCGGGATAGACAATGAGAAGGCGCGCTCCATCATAGACTCGATCCGCAGCCATCCCTTCAGACACCTCTTCTGGGCCCACATGGAAGAGGGCACCCGCGAGATGCTCGACTGGTTCCGCGAGAGGGGGTTCAAGCTCGGCGTGATATCGAACGCAGAGGGACAGATAAGGCGCCTGCTCGAGCACACCGGCACTTATTCCAGATTCGACGTGGTGATCGATTCCAGCGAGGTGGGGGTCTCGAAGCCGGACACGCGGATATTCACCCTGGCCATGGAGCGCATGGGGGCCGTACCTTCGCGCTCGATATACGTCGGCGACCTCGTGGAGATCGACGTGGCAGGCGCGAAGGGCGCCGGCCTCACCCCGATCCTCGTGGATCGCTACGGCAACAACGCCGACGCAGGCTGTATCACCGTGGCCCGCGCCGTGGACCTTCCGAAACTTTCCATGTTCGCCGGAGCCTGACCTTGCTTGCGGCGATAACCGACATACCGATCAAAGAGCTGCCCTCCGCCATGGAGGGCATGGGCCTCAAAAAATATGTCGCCGCACAGCTCATCAACTGGCTCTACGTCAGGCTTGCCTCCTCGTTCGAGGAGATGACCGATCTCTCGAAGGAGGCCAGGGCGCTCCTGGCCGAGCGCTACTCGATCAGCGCGGTGCGCGTGGGAAGCATGCTCTCTGCGGAGGATGGGACCGCGAAGCTCTGTGTCTCTGCGGCGGACGGCAATTCCTTCGAGTGCGTGCTCATCCCCTCTGACGACGGACGCGTCACCGCGTGCCTCTCCACGCAGGCGGGCTGTGCGATGGGCTGCGCGTTCTGTCGCACTGCGGAGATGGGCTTTATCCGTGATCTTACGCAAGGGGAGATAGTGGGGCAATTCGTCGAGCTGGCCAGGATGTCGAAATCGCCCATTACGAACGTGGTCCTCATGGGCATGGGAGAACCGCTCGCGAACGTGGAGAACGTGCTCTCCGCCATCGAGATCTTCAAGGAGCGCAGGGCCTTCAACATCTCTAAGCGCAGGATCACGGTCTCGACCTCGGGGCTCATCCCGGAGCTTCGCGAGTTTGTGAAGCGTTCGGAGGTGAGGATCGCGATCTCGCTCAACGCCACGACCGACGAGGTGAGAGACCGCATCATGCCGGTCAACCGCAGATCCCCGATCGCGGAGATCATGGAGTTCGCGCGCGAATACGGCGCGACCTCCCGCCTGCGCATCACCTTCGAGTACGTGATGCTGCGGGGGGTCAACGACTCGATGGACGACGCGAGGAGGCTGGTGGGCCTGCTCGCAGGCTGCAGCGCCAAGCTGAACCTGATCCCGTTCAATCCTTACGAAGGCTCGGAGTTTGCGGCGCCCGATCCACTGACTGTGGAACGATGGAGCGAATATCTGCACGACAAGGGGGTGCAGGTGAACATCCGCAGCAGCCGCGGTAGGGAGATCATGGCCGCCTGCGGCCAATTGGTTTCTGAAAACCGTGACTCGTGACTGTCATAAAGGCACTTCTAAAAACCTCTGATTCATAAGAATTGTCATTCCCGCGAAAGCGGGAATCCCTTGTAAACACTGGATCCCCGCTTAAAGCACTCGGGGATGACAAACTAAAAGACAGGTTTTTAGAGGTGCCCATCAGTTAGAGTAACTCATATTAAATATATTAGAGTAATATAAGAGATCTAATAGACTTGCAAATATTCAGCTCCTGTGGTTTAAGACGGCGTTTTTTCGATAAGGGAGTTCTCATATGGCAAAGGCGCCAGTAGGTATAATCGGGGGCAGCGGGCTCTACAGCATGAAGGGTGTGACCATCCGCGAGGAAAAGCGGATATCCACTCCGTTCGGCGATCCGTCCGATGCAGTGATGCTGGGCGAGCTGGACGGCCGCGAGGTCGCCTTCCTCCCCAGGCACGGCCGCGGCCATCGCATCCTCCCGCATGAGCTCAATTTCAGGGCCAACATCTACGCGCTCAAGACGCTGGGTGTTACGCAGATCATCTCGGTCTCGGCGGTCGGCTCCATGCGCGAGGAGATAAGGCCCGGCGATCTGGTGATGGTCGACCAGTTCATAGATCGCACCAAGGCCAGGATAGACACCTTCTTCGGAGGCGGCATCGTGGCCCACGTGGCCTTTGCCGATCCCGTCTGTCCGATTCTCCGCGAAAGGGCGACCGAGGCTGCGCGTTCGGAGGGGTGCCGCGTGCACAACAAGGGGACGTACGTGTGCATCGAGGGGCCGATGTTCTCATCGCGCGCCGAGTCTATGATGTACCGTTCCTGGGGAGTGAACGTGGTCGGCATGACCAACTATCAGGAGGCTAAGCTCGCCCGCGAGGCCGAGATCTGCTACGCGACCATCGCGCTGGTGACTGATTACGATTGCTGGCGCATCGAGGATAAACACGTGGACGTCGCGATGATAATCAAGACCCTGGGCGAGAACGTGGAGAAGGCTCAGGCCGTGATCAGGCGGATGCTCTCAACGTTGCACGAGTACCCCGACTGCGCGTGCCGCAACGCGCTGAGGGATGCGATAATGACGGACCGAAGCCTGATACCCGCGGAGCGCAAGAAAGAGCTCGAGCCGATAATAGGGAGATATGTGAGATGAGCATCCTGGTCGTGGGTTCAGTCGCATACGACACGCTCGAGACTCCGGCTGGCAGGCGTGAGGACGTCCTCGGCGGGGCGGCCACCCACTTCTCCACCGCGGCCAGCTTCTTCACCGACGTGCACCTGGTCGGAGTGGTGGGTGACGACTTCAAGGACGAGCATGTCGAGTTCCTGAAGGGCAGGGGCATCAACCTGGCCGGGCTCGAGAAGGTCGAGAATGGAAAGACATTCCGCTGGTCAGGCCACTATCTCAACGATATCAACCAGGCCGTGACCAGGAAGACCGACCTCGGCGTATTCGCTAATTTCGACCCCAGGCTCTCGGATATTCATCGCGAGAGGCCGTATCTCTTTCTCGCCAACATACATCCTGATCTGCAGCTCAAGGTGCTGCGTCAGATGAAGAAGCCCAAACTCATCGCCATGGACACGATGAACCTCTGGATCGACACCACGCGCGAGGCGCTGCAGAAGGTGATCGAGCGCGTGGACATGATCTTCGTCAACGACGCCGAGGCGCGCGCCCTCTCCGGCAAGGGAAACGTGACCCTGGCCGCCCGAAGGATCATGGAGTGGGGTCCCAAGACGGTGGTCGTCAAGCGCGGGGAGTACGGTGCGCTCGTGTACAAGGGCGACATGATATTCTCGGCCCCTGCGCTCCCGCTCTCCGAAGTCCGCGATCCAACCGGGGCGGGGGACACCTTCGCAGGCGGGTTCATGGGATACGTGGCCAAGGCCGGCAGTCTCTCGGGCGACGACCTGAAGCGCGCGGCCGTATGCGGCAGCGTGATGGCTTCTTTTCAGGTGGAGGACTTCGGGCTCGACAGGCTGCGCAACCTCACGCACGACGAGATCGACAAAAGGTTTGAAACCTTCTGCGAGCTGGCCTCTTTCGGACGTGATCCTATTTTCGCTGATTAGGATCGAGGGGGAGTCAGTCTTCCCATCTGGACGGCGGTTTGACGTCCTTCTCGTAATCATCCACCCTCTTGTAGATGACCTTCTCCTCGACGTTCTCCTGCTGAGGGTCGATGGCTGCAGGGTACCCGATTTCGTCGCTGCCCTGCGGGGGGTAGGCGTCCGGTTTGTAGCCCGGATCAGATCCCATGTGCAGATCAGAGGGCCGCTCCTTTACTTCGTCCTTGGGAAAATAAAGCGGTTGCCCGGCCTTCTGCTCCTGTGCAAGGGCGGGCAGCGCGATGGCCGCGACAAGGGCTGCGCAAAGAAGCGCTGCTGAGAACGTGATTTTCATCGTTTCACCTCCATGCGCATGATACCACCAAATCGCCCTGATATGAACGATTATTGTGGTCGGGCGGGTTGCGGAGAGGGACCTTTTTTGCGTATACTGAGCCGTCGAGGGCAAAGATGAGACGCGTGAGCGAGTCGATAATCATGAAGAGGGTGGCTTATGGCGAGGCCGATTGGATCGTCACCTTTTTCACCCGCGACATGGGCAGGCTCTCCGGCATGGCCAGGTCCGCCCGCCTCTCCAGACGCCGCTTCGGCGGCGCGCTCGAGCCGGGGACCGTGGTCGAGATGAGCTATAGCACGGGCCGCAACTACGGGCTCGCGAGGTTGGAGGAGGCGCAGATCCTGCTTCCCATGAACGGCGTCATGAAAAGCCTGGAGAGGATAGGCGCGGTCGCGCGTGCGCTGGCCCTCGCGCTGGCGTTTCTTCAGGAGAACGAGTCGAACCCGGAGAAATTCGACCTGCTGCGCGCAAGGCTGATGAGTCTCTCCGGATCCGACCCGATACCTCATGAGGGGGCGGCCTTCGAGCTCCGTTGGCTTGCGCTGTGCGGATACGCGCCGGAGATTGTTCGTTGCGCCAGGTGCGGAGCCGACGTCGCGGATGCGCGGGGATGGTCGTTCGACTTCGCAGGGGGAGGGTTGTCCTGCGGGTCGTGCAAGGCAGGCCCGGAGTCAATGGGGCTTTCGATTGCGGCTCACAGGGGTTTTTCTTTCCTCACAGGCAAAGGGGAGAGCGATGCCGTCTCGGCTGAGGCGGCGTCTAGGGTCCTCGGCAGATACATAGATCACGTGCTTGGCCAGCCGCTGGGGGTGAGATAGTCCCATGCGCATAATAGAAGAAAAACCGGAGATATGGCCGTTCATCCTCCTGTCGCTCATCATCCACGCGATCATGTTCCTCCTAGCGCCTATGGTGCTCATGCCCCGGTTCCTCACCGCTTCGAAGGAGGAAAAGATCATCCCGGTGGAGATCATCACGGAGAAGGCTGCGAAGCTCCGTATCGCGGACATCGAAAAACCGGCTGTGGAGAAGAAGCCGGAGAAGACCAAATTCCTGGGCATGTACGACAGCTCTGTGCCGGATGAGGTCGTGGGAATCATGAGAAAACCGGGTTCCATGGGCAGGCAGGGCGCTCGCCCTAAGAGCGAGGCCAAGGCGCAGCCGAAGAAGCGGGCGGCCGACAAGTTGCTCGCGTTCGACGAACAGATCTTCGAGAAAAAGGCCAAGGCCCCGAAGAGCGATTCGCCGCCAGGCAACGCAGGCTCGATGGACGATTTCTACCCTGACTTCAGGCGTGGGCCCCATACCTATCTCAACGTGCTGCGCTATCCGGACGTGGAGTATTTCGTGAGGCTCAAGCGCGCGTTCAAGGTGGCCTTCAACCCGGAGCCTTCGCTCAGGGAGCACTTCTCCTTGAACCAGGTGGCGCGCGGCTCGGTGGACGTGGTGCTCGGGGTCTCTGTGGACAGCTCCGGGAGCCTCGCAGAGCTCTTCATCATGCGCAGCTCCGGCATACCGGGATATGACAACGAGTCCATGAGGACCGTGCGCGCGTCGGCGCCTTTTTCTTCGCCGCCTAAAAAGTTTCTGGAGGACGACGGCCTGCTCAGGATGAGCTGGACCTTCAGCGTCTATCTATAACGCACCGAGCGGAGGGATGGAATGGCAAAAGAGATGATAGCCGAGACCAGGCTGGATTACGACGGCGAAAAGACGGAGTCTTTTTTTGGCAAGCGGCCCCCGATTGAACTGGCCGGCCTATCGGAGATGGAGTCGAAGCCCCTCGCATGGACCCCGCCGCACATCTACGTGGCTGCCATCGAGAGCTGTTTTCTCCTGACCTTGCTCGCAGTCGCCGGCAAGATGAGGATGAATATCAAGTCGTACTCCTCTGAGGCTGAGGGGAAGATCGTCTCGTCCGACGGGTCGCACATGGAGGTCTCGGAGGTGGTCATCAGGCCCAGGGTCGAGATCGAAGGTGGCGCTGACGCCGGAAAGACAGCCAAGCTCTTCGAGATGGCAAAAGATTATTGCCTGGTCGCGCGCTCGGTGAAGACCCGCATAAAGATCGAGAATCCCTGAATCAGACGAAGAGGGCCAGGCTCATCGCCATGACCGCCATTCCTCCCACGAGTCCGTAGATGGAGAGGTGGTGCTCCCCGTACTCGCGCGCGGCGGGCAGAAGCTCGTCGAACGAGATGAAGACCATTATCCCCGCGACTGCGGCGAAGAGGATGCCGAACGTGACATCGTTGAGAAAAGGCCTGAGGAGCAGATAGCCGGTCAGGGCGCCCACGGGTTCGGCCAGCCCGGACATGAAGGAATATGCGAACGCCCTGCGCCTGCTGCCGGTCGCGTAGTAGATCGGCACTGAAACCGATATGCCTTCCGGGATGTTGTGTATGGCTATGGCGACCGCTATCGCGATTCCGAGCGAAGGGTCCGAGAGCGCGGCCACGAAGGTCGCGAGCCCCTCGGGGAAATTGTGTATCGTTATGGCGAGCGCCACGAATATCCCGGTTCGATGGAGTTTCTTGTACTTATTCTCTATCGCAGGCCTGCCGATCTCCTCGAGCGTGTGCGCTTCATGCGGGTTTTCGTCCGACGGCGTCAACTTGTCGATGATCGCAATCAGTGCGATGCCTGCGAAAAAAGAGGCGATCGTGAGCCAGTAGCCAGGCCTTTCGCCCATCGCACCCGCAAGCCTCTCCTTTGCCTTGAAGAATATCTCGACCATCGAGACGTAGATCATAACGCCTGCGGAAAAACCCAGAGATACCGAGAGGAAGCGGCGGCTGGTCGCCTTTCCAATGAAAGCGATGATGCTCCCTATGCCTGTCGCGAGTCCGGCCAGGAGCGTGAGAAGGAATGCAAGGTAGACGTTATTCATTGTATTTTATCGCCTTGCACTCCGCGGTCGGCATGCCGATGATGGTTGAGTCGGTCTGCTGGTAATAGCAGCCCCCGTCGAAGGGGCAGACCATCTCGCCCCCTGCGCCGCCGGCGATGGGCGTCTCGGAGAACTTGAGCTCCGCGATCGCGTCTGCGCCGAGCCGCGCCGCCCGCTCGCGCATGGCCTTCACAAGCTCGCCCCGGTCTATGTCCCTGTAGCCGGTCGCCTTGATCGACGCTATCTCCACGAAGGGTCTGGAGGCGGCGCCCTCCTCTACGACCTCTATCTTCGTCGCTTCCGTATGCCCGGAGGATTTGTAGTCGGCCGATATCTTTGAGACCTGGGTTTTTACGCTCATTGAAGTGCATGAGGCGCAAAATAGCGCGAGCGCTGCGACGGCTGCAAGAAGAGGAAAGTTTTTCATAGTTGCCTCAAAAAAGGCCCGGGGATCTCCCGGGCCTTTGCATGTGAAATGACCTCGCCTCTCACCAGACATCAGCTTGCCAGTTGCCACGGATATTCACCTTCTGCTCCGGACCTTTGTCGGCCACGGGGGGAGGGGTCGATGCGACCGACTCCGCATATGGGGCGTTGAATCTCACGGTGTAGTTCAGGTCGAATACCTTTGTGCCGTCCTTGCGTTCTTTGACGAGGGTCTTTTTGTGATCCATCGTGGTGAACTGGCACTTGTCGAACGACACGGCTATGCCCTTGGTGGCCTTGACGAGCTTCGGGATCATGGCGTCGTACATCTGGTCGCTGACCTTCGCCCGGATCTCTTTGGTTTTCAAACCGGGGTAATTCCTGGTGTCCACGTCCCAATCGAGGTTGATGGTGAGATACCCGTCTTGCCTGATATCTCCGCTCACGTCCACGGTATTGGCGAAAGCCAGGACCGGGACCGCGAGGGCTATCAGGAGGACCATCGCGAACAAGTTTCTTGATTTCATAATTTTCCCCCTTTGTTGGATTGGCGAAGATTATAGGCCGCGCGAGGCTGTGTCAAGGAAGAGCTGCGGGGCTGATAGGACTGGAATCTGCGGCGATGGCGGTATATAATGCCGCGCATGTTCAGGCGCAATTTCCATGAGCGCATGCCCGCCCGCCTTGCGCGCATGTTTGAAAAGAGGGGGGTCGGCGACCTCAAGGTCGATCTCTGGAACGCATTCGTCGACTCGGGCCTCGTCGGAATCACTGACCACGACTGTTCGGCCCTTCCGAGAATCCTGCCCCTGTCGTATCTGCCGGTGATCAGGCGCGCGGCCCGCGACATCACCGAGTGCCTGATGAAGATCCTCTCGCTCCCTGAGAGGGAACTTCGGGCCGTGCTGCCCGGAGGGCCGGTAGCAAGCTATCTGATCGAGGAGCTCGGCGTGCTGCGCCACAGGCCGCGAAGGCTCACAGGCAGCATGCGCTTCGACATGGCGATCGTGGGGGAGCCCGGCCCGGACAATCCGCCGGTGCTCATGGAGGTAAACGAGATCGGCTTCGACGGGATCGGCCGTTCCTCGTTCATCCAGCAGAGTCTGCTTCGACTATTCCCCGGGCTCGCGCCGCGCGTGCGCTGCCTGGACACTGCGGCCGCCGAGGTGCGCAACATGCGCAGGCTGGGTCCGAAACTCTCGCGCTTTCACTACGACTCCTACACGTGGGAGGAGGAGTCGATCCTGATGCGGGCCGGGCGAGCGGGGCTTACGATAAGGATCTCGCAGCCGCCGGCGTTTCGCGCGCCCATAGACGAGGACTGTAAACTCATGCAACGCGAGAGGGTGCGAGTGGAGAAGGGCAGGCTCGTGGTGGGCGATTTTGCGCCCAGCTCCTACATGGTCGCGTACAGCTTCGAGCTCAAGGACTACAAGGAGGCGCCGGACTTTTTCAGGATGCTCATCCGCTGCAAGACCCCGCAATACAGCCCGTTCATCACGGGACTCGTCGCGCCCAAGACGATCCTTGTGATCCTGTCGGACCGCTCGCTCACCGGCCGCCTGATCGGCCCGGCGCGCGCGAGGAGGCTTTCGAATTCTGTCCTGCGCGCGAGTCTGCTTCCGGGCAGGGAGGAGGAGGTCATTCGCAGGCCCGAGGGTCTGGTGCTCAAACACGCGGACGGCATGGGAGGTGAGAGGGTCTTCGTCGGCAGGGAGGCGGCAAGGCAGGTGAAGAAGATCCGGCCGCGCGACGCGGCCCACTGGGTTGTGCAGGATCGCATTGACATCAACACCATGGACATCGACGGCTTTCTCTCGCGGCCGCGCCGCGTGATCGCGGACCTGGGGGTCTATGTGCAGTACGACTGGAACGGCAGGGAGTTCCTGAATTTCGATGTGGGCGGCTTCATCACGCGCGCCACCAACCGAAGCCTCAAGGTCAACGTTTCCGGCGGCGGCTGCCAAGTCCCCGTCATGTTCGATAAAAGCAGATAGCAGACTTCATAATCGCAGTACCATCGCTTCACCATCGCCGTGCCATCGCATTATCATTGCCTCATCATCGCATTTAAAATCAGAAAACAGAGAATAGACTGAGAAAACTGATAACCTGCCTGCCGGCAGGCTGAGCAACTGAGAGTTGAAAAAAGAGAGCAGGGCTCATGGCAGAGCCCTGATTTGAACGTAGGCCAGGCGAAGGCGGGATTTGAGCGAAGCCTGGGCGGCGCCATCGAGCAGGCCGAAGGCTGCTGCAAGATCGAGCGCAGCCGCGACTTCAGCGATCGAGCCCATGGCGATTCTGAAGAAGCGGCGTCGATCGAGCCCGCGCTTCTGCTTTCCGTTTCCTTCCGATAGATTGAGAACAGCTGACGTGGTTGCGCGGCGCAGCTGATCAACGAGATCGCCGTGTCCTTTGGGCCACCTGGTCACCCTCCTTGCAACCTCCTCTGCCACTCTTACCAACTGCTTGTAGCACCCCAGTTTTTCGTGGTTCATGAAGCCTCCTTTAGGTTCGATTTTCGTTTCGGGCTCTCAATTGGGCGGGAGCCCGAAACGAAAACCGAACCTTGGAGGTATATATGTTGCACGAAAAACTGGAGTGCTACCGCAGGTCAGTAAGGTTGGCAGAGGAGTTAAGCAAGGAGGGTGCCAGGTGGCCCCGAGGCCTAGGCTATCTATATGATCAGCTGCGCCGCGCCATGGCCTCAGTGGTCCTCAATACCGCGGAAGGAAACGCGCGCAGGAGCGCGGCTGAACGCCGCCGGTTCTTCGAGATCGCCCGCGCCTCAGCCGTCGAGGTTTCAGCCTGCATTGATCTCGCTTGCTCTTTCGGCTTGATGCCGCCGATGGGCGCACTCTCCCTCAAATCCCGCCTCACCGAGGTCAGCAAGATGCTCTGGGGCTTGATGAAGCGCTAATCAATCGCTTCCTCATCGAAGTCACCTGTCATGGGGTCGGGATGAGCGCCTTCAGGTCTCTTCAGGAAACCCCCGAAAACGCCGGCGTACAGTCGCCTGGCGCTTCGATGATTGAGAATTCCCGGGACACGACACTTAATTCTAAATAACGACAGGCGCAGGGGGCGCCCCATTGCGACAATCGGGCGCGGCTTCGAGCGTAGTGTATTCGGAAGTGAAAAATCGACTTGGTTTCGCGAATTGGAGGCTGACAAGCGGAAGACATCCAATTCGCTTCCTGTGCAAGAGGCTATAATGCTCTTGAAACCAGGCGATTTTTCACGACGAAAAACGGAGCGAGTGGCGCCGTCGCAATGGGGCGGCCCCGACGAGCCTGTCGCAACAAGGTCCTTTTCAGGTGCAGTGAAACGCAGCACCCCGCAGTGATTTCGTCACCAGTTTCAACTCCTTACCTTGAAATCAAAGGACAATTCGCTGGCCTCCCGTTTGCATTGCAATACGAGCGAGGGCGGGATCGTCGTTGACAAAATATGCATAAAATATGTACAATATAAATACAGAGTGGCTGTTCGAGTGGGACCTCGGGCGGGAAATCAGGAACCTCTCGAAGCACGGGGTGTCGTTTCGGGTCGCCATTGAAGTTTTTGCGGACCCGAAGGTCATTCACCTTGAGGACGGGAGGCATTCATCAGAGGAGGACCGTTTCTATGCGGTCGGCAAGACATCGGAAGGCGAGGTCGTCACCGTGCGCTATACTGTTCGAGGGCATACGATAAGGATCTTCGGCGCGGCGAAGTGGCGCAGGTGGAGGAGGTACTATGAAAGAGAAAATTCCGAATCCGGATAAGATGAAGAGGGTGAAGGGACCGAGGCTCTCTGCGGATCAGATGCGTGCTGCCAAGGTTCGAGTCACTACTTTTCTCGACGAGGATGTGCTCGCTGCCCTCAAGGAAACCGCCCAGGGTTCGGGCACCAGATATCAGACCCTTTTGAATCAGCTACTCAGGCAGGCGCTCATAGGCGACACGAAGACGATCCTCGAACGCCTGGAAAAACTCGAGAAGGCTGTATTCAAATCCCGCGCCGCCTAGCGCTGGGCGGCTGCCAGGTGCCGGTGATGTTCGATAGATCCAAATAGTTTTCATTCTGGGCGTGCGCAGGCTCCGGGGCTCTCCCCCTGCTGCTGCGGCAGTTCGCTCGCTATTCGTCGACAAAAGGCCGCTGGCATCATGCGGCTTGGATGTCTTCCTCGCGTCAGCCTCCAAGCCGCGATGCCAGTCGTCCTTTTGTTCTCCTCATACGCTCGTCTCCTAAGCGCCGCTTAATGCAGCTGGGGGCAGAGCCCCTTCCAGCCTGCAGCACGCCCTCCGGTTCATCCCCTCTCGCGATGTGTTCCACGGTTCTTTACAGCACCTTTAGTTCTCCTCCAGAAACCCCCGAAAACGTGGGCGCAGCCCGGTCCGCCCGCTCACGATGCTGCCTTCCGGGTCCCGAATCCCGGTCTTTTCTCGCAGCGTGTATACTCAATTAAATCAATAGGTTATGAGGTCGCTGAAAATGCATTATTATAGCAACTTATCCCCTGGTCCGACGATAATGGACTAGAAAGACATCCACTATAGAGAGAAGGAGGTTCCATGAGCGTGTGTGATTTTGTAAGGGATATTCCATTTTTGGAAACGTTATTCTGCAAGCCAGAAGGCCGTGTGATCGCTCCGGACGAAGATACGATCGCTGTAGGAAAAGTGAAAGAAATTAAACCGCAGATCAGGGACCTGATGTTTTTCGATGATCTTCATTGCCATTGTTCTCGATTTCATCCAAAGGCTAAAGGCCGTGAAGTGGACAGAGTTTCTGAATTTTGTGAAGTAGGTCTCGATGCGCGCTTGCATGGTGACAAATATGTAGAGATGGCATTGAGTGAATCGGGGCTCGATCATGGCAATGTCACTGTTGCGCATTGGTGGACGGGTGAAAGAGAGATTAAATATTCAAGTCCGATGAAGTTGAATGACGAATGGAGGTGGGTCTCTATCTGGGACAGAGATCAAAATGGCAGATTGAACTGTGGTGATCAAGTGAGGGTCAATTGGAGCCTTGATAAGGTCGAAGGATTTGAGGATTATCTTTTCAGGTACAATTATGGCATTTGCAACGATCCTCACCCTGACGTGACGAAGCAGGTCGAGGCGGCTTATCAAAAGGCCCTCGAATGGATAGGGTTTATCTAGCTTCCAATTTAAAAGGTTATTATTTGAAACTCTAAAACAGGCCCCGCTTCGGCGGGGCTTTTTTGCCTCGTCTGTCATCCTGGGCTTAATAGTCAAAAATGTGTGCTCAAACCCAGCAATTAATGTGTTTTATCAATAGGTTAAGGCCCCTTTTCAGGTGCAGCGAATCGCAGCAGTGGTGCAGCGTTTTCGGCGTCATTCAGATCAGCATCCCGCGAAATTTAAGCAGATTTTTCTGGAGCGTACGTTACGTATATGATCAAATGTACATATAACAGTATGCAATGTTAGATAAAGGCTAGATAACTCTTTGTAATAACGGGCTAATTTAGTTAGCAACTTTTGCCGGCCAAGAGCCGATAATTATAGTGGAACGTACATATAGCTTGAATGAAATGTACATTTAAACTATAATTAATCCAGGAGGCAGGAAAATCATGACAAAGGCGATGAAAATAACAGAGGCCAGAAGCAGCTTGATGGAAATTCCAAAACTCCTTGCCGGGCCTTCTGCGCCAGAGGCGATCGAGGTTACAAAGCGTGGCGTGCCCGTGCTTTATATGGTTTCGCCGGAGGAATACATGTCTCTTTCAGAGACAAGAGAGATCATTGCCGACAGGACTGTGCTTAGAGGTATTGAACGCGGTCTGAAGGATGCTGAAGAAGGGCGACTGCATTCTGCTGAAGAGGTGAGGAAAAAACTCGGCCTGTGAAATGTCCCAACTTATTATTCATAACGTTTCATTTACGGACACGTATATCGAGTCACTCAGTGCTATAAAAAAGCACGGGAAAAATATTGCCCTTGCTATACAAGAAGCGGCTGAAGGACTTTGTCTTTATCCTGAGAAAAAGGGTTATCCTCTTACTAGGCAGTTGGCTGGGCTCTGGAGCAAGCGAGTATATCGTCAAAGGTATCGGTTAATTTATCAAATTAATGATGACACGGCGCCGCCATCGGTCGAGGTGCTGTTCGCAGGAATTCGCAAGGAAGGAAGTAAGGCGGATGTTTACGATCGAGCAAAAAAGGTTCTGACTAAAGTCCGCAACTAAACGATCTGACGCCGATGCGTCAAATTCACGTTTTTTCTATTTCCCCGTCCCAGTGCGTTTGAAGAAATGTTTTGAATCACCCCACTGATCCCAGCCGACTGTTTCGCCGATGGAATGGATGCGCTTTTCGAGGCAACCCCTGCACATGTCCGCGTCCTCGCCAACGCAGGGTTTGTCTTCGTAGAGCAGGTAGTCCCCACGGTACTCCTGCGGCGTGAGGTTCGGCATCACGATGTTGGCGCCGGCCAAGAGCCCCAGCTCGCGGCCCCTGGGATCGAGCGACTGGAGCGCTGTGGCTGCCGCGATGTTGACGTCCTTGAGCGCAAGCCTCGTGACTGCGATCATCTTGAGGGCGAGCGAGAGTCGCCGTTTTTTCTCCTCCTCGGTGTTCACCGCCTCTCTTCCGAGAGGGGTCTCGCCGTGGACCACGTACGGCCCCATTCCGATCATGTCGATGTCCATGTCCTTGAAGAAGAGTATGTCGCGGCTGAGGTGGGCAGCGCTCTGCCCGGGCAGTCCTATCATCACCCCGGTCCCCACTTGGTAGCCGGCGCGCCGGAGCATCTTCAGGCATTCGATCCTGCGATCGAAGTCCTGGGTCGCAGGGTGAAGCGTCTCGAAGAGCGCCCTGTCGGATGTCTCAATGCGCAATAGATACCGGTGCGCCCCTGATTCGAACCAGCGCCTGTATGTCTCCTTTGTCTGCTCGCCGCAGGAGAGGGTGATGCCGAGCTTTCCATCCGAGAGTTTCTTTATATCCCTCGTCAGCCGGTCCACCATCTCCACGAATTCAGGGTCGCATCGCTCGCCCGACTGCAGCACCACTGAGCCGTAGCGATTGTCGAGGGCGAATCTGGCGCAGGCCAGGATCTCCTCGCCGGACATGGTGTAGCGCCTCATCGAGTGGTCGCGGCGGATGCCGCAATAGAAGCAGTTCCTGGAACAGACGTTGGAGAACTCGATGAGCCCCCTGAAATACACGACCGCGCCTGCGCGCGTTCTCTTCACCTCATATGCGGCTTTGAAGAGTTCCTGTATCTGAGAGGGGTCCTTGAGGGATAAGAGTTCTTCGATCGCGCCTGTATCCGCGGACTCCGAGTCCTTGATTTTTGCTATGGACGATGAGATGCCCATGCCGGTTGATCTACTCCTTCAGCACGAGCTCTTTTGCCGCCCGGACTTCGTCGAGCCTGCGCCTGAACGGGCGGTAGGGGGCGTTCTTCACGAGATCCGGATCCTGTTCGCATTCCTTTGCGATGGAGAGCATCGCGTCGCAGAAGCTGTCGAGCAGTTCCTTTGACTCGGTCTCGGTGGGCTCGATCATGATGGCGCCGTGGACGATGAGCGGGAAATATACCGTGGGTGGATGGAAGCCGTAGTCCATGAGCCTCTTTGCGATGTCCAGGGTCTTGATCCCGGATTTCTGCTGCAGCTTGTCGGAGAATACGCACTCGTGCATGCAGCGCTTGGTGTAGGGCATGTCGTACGCCCCTTCGAGCCTTGCCCTCACGTAGTTGGCGTTCAGCACCGCCATGCGCGTGGCTACGGCCAGCCCCTCTGCGCCCAGCTCCCTGATATACGTGTATGCGCGGAGCAGGATTCCGAAATTGCCGAAGAAGGTGTTGATCCTTCCGATGGAATTCGGGTGCCTCTCCGATATCCTGTACGTCTCTTTGTCTTTGACTATGCGCGGGATCGGCAGGAACTGTTCCAGCCCCTTTGTCACCGCCACGGGGCCTGCGCCCGGGCCGCCGCCGCCGTGCGGGGTGCCGAAGGTCTTGTGCAGGTTGATGTGCATAAGATCCGCGCCGATCTCGCCCGGTTTGACGACCCCCATCAGCGCGTTGAGATTTGCGCCGTCGAGGTAGACCAGCCCGCCCTTGGCGTGCACGATCTCCGCGACCTCCTTGAAATGCTCCTCGAAGATCCCCAGCGTGTTGGGGTTTGTTATCATTATGGCCGCGACCTCGTCGTCCATGGCGGCCGCTACTGCTGCGGGATCGAGCAGACCGTCCGGCCCGGATTTGATCGTGACGACGCTGTAGTGGCAGGTCGCCGCTGAAGCTGGGTTGGTGCCGTGCGCAGAGTCGGGGATCAGGACCTTGCTGCGCGGGTTGCCGCGCATGGTGTGATACGCCCTGATCATCAGCATGCCGGTGAGCTCGCCGTGGCTGCCTGCGGCAGGCCAGAGCGTCGCCGCGCTCATGCCCGTTATCTCGGCGAGGTATTTCTCCAGCTCATAGCAGACCTTGAGATTGCCCTGGACCGTGGATTCCGGCTGAAACGGGTGTGTGTCTGCGAAGCCGGGGAGGGCTGCCGCGCGGTTTGCGATCTTTGGGTTGTACTTCATCGTGCAGGAGCCGAGCGGATAGAAGCCCAGGTCCTTGGAGTAGTTCTGCGTGGAGAGCCTGGTGAAGTGGCGGGTCACGTCGGCCTCGCACAGCTCCGGCAGCTCTGGCACCAGATCGCGCGTCATCTTGCCGAAGGCCTCGCAGGAGTTGAACGGAGGCACGTCGCGCGTCGGCAATGAGATGCCGCGCCTGCCCGCCACGCTCTGCGCAAAGACGCTGGACTCCTCCAGGAGGAGTCCATTGGTCCCTCCTCCGGTGCGGCCGTCTGTGTCGTGTCCTTTATCCATAGAAAATTACCCTTTGAGCACCTTCCCGAGCTGCTCGGCATAGCGGTCGATTTCTTCCTTCGTATTGAGCTCAGTGGCGCAGACCAGGATATTGCGGTCCATGTCGGGTTCCCATTTACCCAGGTCTATGCCGCCCATGATCCCCTCTGCCGCCAGCTTTGAGAGCACCTCCGATGCGGGATTCTCCGTCTCGATCACGAATTCGTTGAAGGTCGGCGCCTCGAAGGGGAGCTCGACCCCTTTCACCGAGGAGAGTTTTTTCTTGGCGTAGTCGGCCTTGGCCGCGTTGATGGAAGCGAGCTCGCGCATCCCCTCCTTGCCCAGCATGGACATGTAGATCGCCGCAGTCGTGGCGCAGAGCGCCTGGTTGGAGCAGATGTTGGAGGTGGCCCTCTCGCGGCGGATGTGCTGCTCGCGCGTGGAGAGGGTGAGCACGTAGCCCGGGCGGCCGTTCGCGTCCGCTGTCCTGCCGCAGATGCGGCCGGGCATGTCGCGCACGAGTTCCTTCCTGGCCGTGAATATGCCGAGCGTTGGTCCTCCGAAGCTGACCGGGAGCCCGAGGGAGAGGCCCTCGCCCACCGCGATGTCCGCGCCCCAGTTGCCCGGCGGGTTGAGGATGCCCAGGGAGATCGGCTCCGGGACCACGGCGACGAGGAGCGCCCCCGCCGCGTGCGCCTTCTCCGCTACGTCGGAGAGGTCCTCCACGATGCCGAAGAAGTTCGGGAACTGCACGAAGACCGCCGCCACGTCCTGCGAGATCATCGATTTCAGCTCGCTGCGGTCGATGTGCCCGGCGGAGGAGGGGATGGTGCCCACCTCTTTTTCGTTCGCGATCACGGTCTCGATCACGTGCCTGTATTCAGGGTGCATGTTGTCCGGGAGCAGGATTTTTTTCCTGTTCTTGGAGACCCTGCGTGCCATGAGTGCGGCGTCGGCTCCTGCTGTGGCGCCGCTGTAGTGGGAGGCGTTGGAGACGTCCATGCGGAAGAGCCTGCATATCAGCGACTGGTACTCGAACATCGCCTGGAGCGTGCCCTGACCC